>OGXG01000147.1_pt1 | contig 39149 bp, 33 predicted proteins | sample 1576251 | NCBI WGS metagenome assembly OGXG01 (sample SAMEA3541533, study PRJEB24748) | human gut metagenome | biome: human gut; feature: human-associated habitat; material: faeces | place: China | collected 2012
ATATTCTGCTTATATGTGCTTTTATAACGCGAAGATACATTCTCTTATCTTTATTCCTTATCGCATCAATAAGCATATTATGCTCATCATTAGTCTTTACGCTTATGTTTTTATTTAACTCTGCAAGATATCTAATTCTGTTGTAATGGCTCATCTGTGTCTTTATTATATTCTTCGCAAGCTGTTCGCCGGAACATTCATATATTAATTGATGAAATTCATTATCTATCTCTATTCTTGGAATACTTTCTGTTTCTTCGTCATAATTAATAAGTCGATTATTAAGCTCTGCCATCTTATCAAGCATATCAGCACTTGCATTTTTAAAAATTGCATCAACCATCCCAATCTCAAGACTCTTTCTGACAAACCATTCCTGCTCTGAACGCTTACAATTAATACAGGCTACATACGTTCCAGACTGAGGTATAACCTTTAAAAGTCCTTCTTTCTCAAGATTAACTATTGCCTCTCTTGCAGGTGTCCTTGATACATTATATCTTAATGCAATCTTCTGGGCACTTATAGAATCTCCTGGCAAAACTTCAAAATTCATTATATCGTATTTTAATTTTTCATATGTTTCTTCATTTAATGATTTTTCCATAAAATTACAGCCTTTCTATATATAACAGCAATCTGCCATTAATATAAAAATATAAAACAATTAATAAAATAAACAGCAAAAGCCGTCCAGAACCAATATCCTGCATAATCTCTACAGCTCTGAACGGCACAATATGTTTATATTATATATAAGATAAGCATGTCAAACGTATATTATAACATCTGCATCACATTAAAGGTATTTCTTAAGCGTTTCTCTTATAGCACCTTTTCCTGATATTTCTTCGACAAACATTTCTTCAATCTTATCACCAATTCCTGCTTCATATAAATTTATACCAAATATATTAGCATTTGACAATAAGTTCTTAAGCTGACCCGTGTAAGATGATGACTCACCCCATACGATACCATCAAGCTGACATTTCAATTCATCAGCCATAGGGTCTGGGGATAATTCAAAAGCTTCACCATTATCATCAATGCCAAGAAGATACCTGCACCAGCCTGCAATCGCAAGCGGAATGGCAGTTAGTGCTCTGGCACTTCCATCCTTGGCAACATATGACTTTATAGTTTCACCATATCTTATGCCAACCTTCTGAGATGTATCTGTTGCAATTCTTTGTGGTGTATCAGGCATAAATGGATTAGGTATACGCACATTTATAACTTCATCTGCAAACTTCTCTGGGTCTATAATACCAGGATTAGTAACAACAGGCATACCCTCAACAAGCCCTATTCTTTTTACAAGCTCTGAAAGTTCCTTATCCTTCATCTCATCAGCTATAAGGTCATAGCCTAATACGCAGCCATATACTGCAAGTGCTGTATGCAATGGATTAAGACAGGTTGTAACCTTCATTCTCTCCACCTTGTTAACTGTATCCCTGTCCGTCATATATACTCCTGCCTTTTCAAGCTGTGGTCTTCCATTCGGAAATCTATCCTCTATAACAAGATACTGTGGTCCTTCTGCATTAACAAATGGAGCTATATAAGTTCTCTTTGATGTAATAACAGGGTCCATATCTTCAACCCCGGCTTCTTTTAACGACTCAGCCACAGTATCTGCTGGTCTTGGAGTAATCTTATCTATCATAGACCATGGGAAAGATATTGTATTTTCATCATTGACATATTGTACAAAATCTTCGCTAACAAAACCTTTTTTCTGCCATTCGCCTACCATATCTGTTATTGAATTTCTTAACTTTTCACCATTATGTGAGCAGTTATCCATAGACACAACTGCTAAAGGTGCCTTACATGTATTAAATCTTTCATATAAAAGTGCTGACACAACTGCCATAGCTGATGATGCCTTATCAGGACCATTATCTATATCACTTCTGATAAATGGAAAATACTCTCCCTTTGCATCTCGAAGTGCATATCCTTTTTCTGTTATTGTAAATGAAACCATCTGAAGCTGTGGACTTGCAAATATTTTCTTCAATCTTGACCACTCAGCATCTACTGATGACTGTGCCTTAACAGCCTCTGTAAGTGAACCTAATACTTTCTTATCAGTGCTTCCATCTTCCTTTAATGTAACAGCCATAACAAGATTGTCGAATGGCTTGTATATCTTATCAACTACATCATAATCAAATGTTTCAACACATGTAATTCCTTTATCTGACAATCCCTGCTCTAATAATGAGTCTGCTATTCCACCTATAAATATTCTGAAAATGTTGCCTATTCCGAAATGAACCCATACAGGTGCTTCCTTTGTAGCTGTTGCAACTTTTTCAACATCATATGATGGAAGCTTTATTCCAGCCTTCTCCCATGCTTCTTTATCTTTAATACCTTGTATTGAAAGTTTCATGCTAATCCTCCATTCCTATATACATATTCATATATAAAACCATATTCCCATACAAAATTTATTTGGCTGACTTATCTATAGCCTCCCACAGACCATTAAGATATGTGGCACCTAATGCTCTGTCATAAAGACCATATCCTGGCATAGCAACCTCATCCCATATCATTCTTCCATGGTCTGGTCTTATGACTCCGTCAAAGCCTGTATCATATAAAGTCTTCATAATCTTATACATATCTATAGATCCATCAGATGATAAATGTGCTGCCTCTTCAAAATCTCTTGGAGAGTTGTACTTAAGATTTCTTACATGTGCAAATGGAATTCTGCCTCTGCAGGCCTTAATAATCTCACATAAATCATTGTTCTGGTTAGAACCAAATGAACCTGTACACAACGTAATTCCATTATAAGGCTTATCAACAGCATCAAGAAGTCTTGTAACTGAGTCCTTACCTGTCATAATTCTTGGCAATCCGAATATTGGCCATGCTGGGTCATCTGGATGAATACCCATCTTTATATCATATTTTTCACATACAGGTCCGATTGCTTCAAGGAAATATACAAGATTATTAAACAGCTTTTCTGCATCCACATCACTATACATTTCAAAAAGTTCTTTTAATCTGTCAAGTCTTTCCGGCTCCCATCCCGGCATAACAAAACCATTAGACATCTTCTCAACTGACTCTTTCATATGTTCAGGATCAATCATATCTACAGTATCCTGATTATAAGCAAGAACTGTTGAACCATCTTCCCTTACTCTTGCAAGCTCAGAACGTGTCCAGTCAAACACTGGCATAAAGTTGTAACATACCATATGGATGTCAGCTTCGCCAAGAGCCTGTAATGTCTTAATATAATTATCAATATGTTCATCTCTCTTAGCTGTACCTATCTTAATATCATCTGATACATTAACAGACTCAATACCAGCTATTCCAAGACCAGCATCACATACTACCTTCTTAAGCTCAGCTATCTCCTCAGGCAGCCATAACTCTCCCGCCTGCTTTCCAAATAATGTTGTAATAACATTCTTAACTCCAGGTATCTGTCTTATCTGTTTAAGTGTTACACTGTCATAACCTGGTCCATACCATCTTAATGTCATATCCATAATGCTAAATCCTCCTTAAATTAAAATATAATAAATAAAATCAAAAAATCACTTTATTATAGATGTACTTCGTATTATTAATTAATTCGTACACCAATTATCCATAAATATTATGCTGCATAATTACTTTGATGTCATCATACTAACATGTTAGTGCTGACATGTCAATCAATTTTTTTAATTTATTTTATATTCTTATATTCCCACTCATATACTATACCTTATAATATAAAAAAGACGTGTGAAAAATTTCTATTTTTCACACGCCATTAAAACTATATTATTATAAACACCTGAATATACTGCCTCTGAATATATTCTGCCAATCATAATATTCTGTTTGATATTATTTGTCAGCTTTTCTTTCTGTTATTTTTTATTATTATCTGTTAGTTCTCCTTTTCTTACTGCTAATAGCCATACATACTGTCATTCCTCCAACAGATAACATAAGAAACCATACAAATATACTGTTATTGTCAGCTGTATCCGGGGTTTCTTTCACTTCTGCAGCGGTATCATTAGCACCAGCACTGCCTGAGCCTGCTCCTGTATCATTCGAACCTGCATCACCTGAGCCTGCTCCATTTGAATTATTATTATCAGCTATCTTGGCAATTACTGTATCTGCTTTCTGTATCTCGACATAGCCATTGTCTTCTACATAATATCTGTCACAATCTTCACAATGCCAGTATTCAATATTACCTTCTTCTGCCTTAGTTGCCGCCTTTCCTTCTACTAACTTTAAACCTTTATGCACACCAAGATTATATGTTCCATATTCCTCATTACAGATTGCACACTGTGCTTTCTGTATACAGGTTGCCTCTCCACCTGTATGCTGACAATGATAAGCACATATCTTGCATACTCCTGCCTCCCAGATATGTTCCTCTCTTGCTGATACCTCTAAGCCACAACAATCATAGGCTTTCTTGTGTGTATCTTCGGTCTGCACCCACTCTGGATTTCCTGTATGCTTTGAAGGCTCTTTATCTGTGTATTCCATACCACAGTTTTCACATATTGCACCACTTGTACAATTAGCTTCCCCTCCTGTATGTACACATTTATAATCACAGATTTCGCATACACCGTCTTTCCACTTATGATTTTCTTTAACTAATGTTACTTTACCACAGCAGGTATATTTCTTCTCGTGTGTTGTTGATGTCTTAATACATTCCTCTGTTCCAGTATGATTATTCTCATCTACTTTTCCATAAGGGAAATTACAAATAGTACAGACTGCTTTTTCTGTACAGGTTGCCTCTCCACCTGTATGTTCACAGCCATATCCACATACACTGCAATGTCCATTTTCCCACTTATGACTTTCAACAGCTTCATATTCAGCACCACAACATTCATATTTCTTCTGGTGTGTACCCTCCGTCTGCACCCATTCAACACTTCCACTGTGGTTAGATGGATTTAACGCACCATATTCTGAATTACAATATGTACATACAGCTTTTTTAGTACATGTTGCTTCTCCGCCTTCACAATCCTTAGTTTCTTCTGCTGTACAGCCCTGTATTGTACACTTTCTTGTATGTGTGCCATCACCATTAGACTTCCACTCACCATAAGTATGTTCTGCTTTAGCCGCTGTAACAATCTGTCCACATTCACATATTACAGGTGTTGTACAATCTCCATCGTCTGTACCACTATGCTCTGTCTTAGTACTTGTTACTTCACAGCCATCATTCTCACATACTTTCCAATGGTAAGTATCATCTTTTGACCAGCTATCACTGTACTTATGACTTGTCTGTGCAGGAAATACCTTGCCACAGATAGTACAAACAGAATCTTTAGTACAATCGTTATTGTTAGGTATATGATTTTCCAGTACCTTTATATAAAGCTGCACATTACAGCCATTATTATCTATTAATTTAATAGTCTGTTCTTTATCAGCATATGAGACAGTATAATAACCATTACTATCTGGTGTCAGCTTCTTATCATCAACTCTTACCTCTGTATAAGCCGGATCAGTTACTTTGAATCGTACTTCTTCACAATAATGACCATCATTAATAATTCCATCTACCAAACGATCTGGCTTATATTTAGCACTATAATAATATCGCAGCCTGATTGTACCTGATTCAAATATACCCTTTTTGCCATATTCCGCATTAATAAGATCATAATAAGATGAAATATTAAGATTCTGTGGCACAACAAACCCTGTTCCTACTGTACCATATAGCGTAATCGACTCTCTTAATGGTGTCTCAAAACTGCTATTACCATAACCATCTGTCCTCAGATAATCAATAATTACTCTTCCTTTTTCTTCTGGCACTGATACCTGCAATGAACTCTCCTTGTCTACAAGAATCATTGTCGTATACGCCGGCACTTTTACAGTCGAACCACTGACTTCACCAAGTGATACTAAACCGGCACTTTCCCCATTAGCAATAATCACCCAGTCTGCGGCCTCTCTTGAAGCTGGAATTGCAATCTCTTTATCATCAGCTGTATCATTATTCAATACTGCCATAGTGCTCCATTCACCTTCTGTTGTATTAGTCAGTACATAAGCTTCTTTATTATTACTAATATTCTGACTATCGGCAAGTGGTGAAAAGGCTTTTCTAATATCCATAAGACCTCTATAATAAGATACTACATCTGTATAATCTATACATTTCTGCCATTCAAGCACTGACTTGTCCTGCTGTGTTGTTCCTTCAACACTACTGCACATTTCTTCTCCTGCATCCATATATAATATTCCTGGTGTTGCATATTTCATTGCAGCCTGCTGTTTATACATTTTTATTGCTTTTTCATTTCTTGCTCCATATGTGCTTCCATTAATAGAACTAATTATATTATCATATATAGATGTCTTATTCTGTCTATCTGTCTTGGTATAATTATCGCCCCATATAACAAGTCTGGGATCTGTCTTTGCAACATTTTCTTTTACTTCATCTAACCATTTATCCAGTCTTGAATGATATGCTTTTGTGTCAAAGCAGTCAACTAAATCTATTGAAAATCCATCTATATGATATACCTCTGCCCAGTATTTCATGGAATTTTCAACATATTTACGATACATTGCACGCTCCGTGGCACACTCATTGTCATAATCAGTTGTAGTGTAATAAGTTCCATTCGTATTATGTCTGTAATAATAACCAGGAACTACTTTTTCAAATACAGACTCTGTTGGTGTAACCGTATGCGTATATGGCATTTCCATTACAACTGAAATTCCCGCGTTATGAAGTGCCTGAATCATTGCTTTACATTCTTTTATTATTGCTTCACTATTTGATGCATCAGAAGCATAATCCGGCTCCGGTGCATTAAAATTCGCAACTACATATTCATCGTCAGAAGCATAATCTGAAAATGGTGCAAGTTGTACGGTTGTAACACCTAATTCTTTAAGATAATCAATACCTGATGACAATTCACCTGCATTATTTACAGTTGCACCTTTTTCTGTAAATGCACTGTATTTGCCATTTGATGTCGTACCTGATGATGTATCTGTTGAAAAATCTTTAATACTTACTTTGTATACATTATTAGCTTTGGCTGTATCTACATATATATGCTTATCATTCTCCCATCCATCTGGAGATACCATATCCGGATCTGTAATATAAGAGCGCTTGCCATCTGCACTTACAGCTATTGAGTATGGGTCTGCAACCTGATATGTTGTATCGTGCGCACCCGTTATGTCTGTCGTAGAAATTGTATAATTGTAATAGAATCCTCTCCAGTCTCCTATAAGTGTTAATGTCCATACACCTGTCCACACATCTCTATTTCCATTAGCGAACATTTTTTCCAATGTAAATGATCCAACTTTAGATGACTCATCGTCATCATTCACACCTTTTCTGTAAATATTAACTTTTATATACGTTGCACTTGGTGCCCATATTTTAAAAGTTGTATAATCTTCAGTAGCCTCTATCCCAAGGTCTGAACCTTCATAAGTATAATTCTCATCAATATCGTCAGCACACTTATCATACCAATTATAAGTTCTCTTAGATGCCCTGCTGTTCTGGTTTGCAGCCGAACCTGCCACAGGTGCATTGGAGATAATCATACCTGCAGCTAATACCACTGCTATTATTTTTTTCAAATATTTCATAAACTCTCCTTTCTCTTATCGTACTTTCCCTGCAATAAAAACGTATGCAGTCTTTAAAAATATTACGAAAGCTTTATATGTTGGCATTATTATACAATAAAAAAACACAAAAAAAATGCCATCTGCGCGAAATGACATTTTTCTTGCGCGAATGACATATTTTTCTCAATATTCATTATATATGCAGTAAATTTTATTAAAATATGTTGTGGAACAGTATAAATTTTACTTATATATTATATTTATATACTATGCTTCATATGTATATATATCACATTTTCTATTAATACGACCATTTCTAAACACTAATATGTGTTCTTTATATGTAATTGAGTCCTTGGAATACATAAATGGTTCTTCCCTGTATAACAGACACTCATATCCTGCTTCTTTGTATCTATCCAGTGCCTTAAGAGCCTTATTATGAACTATCTTATACTGTGCTTCCTCGTCACTGTTAAACGTCCTTTTGACATAATTGTCAGCTTCGTTCCGCACATCCATAATAAGCTTATCTATAAATCTGCTATGTGCCTTTCTATGAAACATAGCCGCAATAATATTACACTTAATTATGTCCGGTTTATTCAAATAGCATTTAAGCATACCTGCCATACGTTTATCGCCAACACTCACTGCCATATCTACAAGATAATTCACTGCGTCAGAATAAACTGCATCGGGATATGGCACATAATAAGCTTCTGGCACTGATTTATACTTCTTAATAGGTGGAAAATCTGCAAGCTGCATAAATATAAGCTCCTTACTGGTACAAGATGAGCTTCCAAGATATCTGTATTTATCCCTGACATCTGCAAGCTGATACTCCAGTTGTCTTAAATACTCATATCCCTTAACCCAGAAATGTCCCATACTGCCATAATTAAAATATGTAGTCTTAATACCTAGCTTATTAAATCTTATTGTAAATATATTCTCGCCGCCCTGATTAACTATAAGCATATATCCGTCACTAAGTGTTTCTATTCCAGCTACCTGTTCGCAGTCAATATCCTTATATTCTCCTGTCATTATAGAGTTCTCAAAAACAAAATAACTTTCAACTGAATCATTCATAAGATAAGCTGCATATATATCATCTTCGCCTTCCATATAAACAGGCTCGAACACACTAAGTTCAAATACCTGTGCAAGCTTTACAAACTCCTCTGGCATATCCTTAGTCAGCCCGTCAAGATATTCCATATAATATTCTATGTTATCAATCATTATTAATCTTACACCTGTTATTTACATATTTGTCATATTAATTATGTCTGATTTATTCAAAAAAATCAACTATCTTTCCATAACCACTATTTTATTAGACATACCGTGCACTGCGGGAATTATTCCAAGCACATTATAAACAGGCATAATCACTTTCATACCCTCGACCAGACTTACATCACGCTTCCAGTTAAATGCTGGCACAATCTGCTGTAGATCTTTTCCATTTTTAACACCCCAGCTAAACTTGGCATTACTGCCTTCTATCGATTTTTCCTTCATATGCTTTACAAAGAATGGTGACATAGTTTCGATCATTACTGTTGACTTATTAAAGGCTTTTTCTATAATCGAAAATATCTGTCTTATGTCATTCTCGTGTAAATACATTGACAAACCTTCTATGATTACAAGCACATTTTCTTTATTATATTCAATATCATCTGTATATGAAATGTCCATTGCAGACTTGGCAATCTGGTATACAGGACCATTTTCTGTCAGAAAACGCTTTCTTATCTCAATTGTTTCTGGCAAATCAATATTGTACCAGTGCTTATATTTTCCCTGCATACGATAACATCTTGTGTCCATTCCACAGCCAATATTGACAACAACCGTATCAGAATGAGTATCCAGATATTCCCCTACCATCTTATCAAGTACAATAGTTCTTGCAATCACACCACTAGCCATAGTCTTATCATTATCTGCTTTGGAAAAATCGTAATCAAGCTTTTCCACTATCTCTACAGCTATGTCATCTTTGATTTTGGCATTATTCTTTTGGGTTTCCTTCGCCCTTGCATATAATGTCTGAATCATTGTTTCAGGAACACCGGTTATCTTTACTTTCTCTTTCATACCATATACTCCTTAAGCTTTTCTTATAACGCAGTGCATTCTCATACCTTTGCGTATCTCGAACTTTTCCACCTTAAGACCTGCCTTTTTGCAGCACTCCATAACTGTTTTTCTTCTGGCAGCCCTTACATCGCCATGACCCAGCATATTAGCAATAGGAAGCTCTATATTATCCATAAACCACAAAAGCAGCCTGTTATCACTTGTCACATCTCTAAGTATTAATCTTCCTCCCGGACGAAGACATCTTTTCACGCTGTCAAAAAATGCCTGTGGATTAGGATAATGGTGGAAACTGTTGGAACATATTATTACGTCAAAAGCATTTTCATCAAAAGGAAAATTCTCACAATCACCAACAACAAATTCTGCATTAGGAATATTCTTCTTCCTTGCCTGTTCTATCATCGCCGGTGTTAAATCAAGTCCTGTGTAATGGCGGTCTGGATATCTTTCTGCCACTTTTGTAAATTCATCAATTGACAGCTTCTTATATTCTTCGTTAGTCATATTCAGCCCTCCTCATTTAAACAAATGTCATTATTAATTTATGTTTGATTAATCCTGCGTTCTGTAATTATAACTGTAATGTTCATATACTTCACTCCTTTTCAAGCTGCATTTGTTAGTTGTATCTAACTTTATTTTATAATACTCTATTTGAGGGATATTTTCAATATAACAATGCTCTGAAAAATGTTACTCCGTCAATAACCATTCTGATAAATAACTTAAAAAACATATGCTTTCTTTTGATTTAGTTATTCCTTTTTTTGATATCAGATAAACTTCTTTAGTGCAATTCTCATCATCAAAATTACGAATTACAGTATCAGAAGAATTAAATCTTTCTGCAATAAATGATAGTGAAACACCAACGCCTGCATTGGCTTTGGCAACCTGGTTAATCAGCATATCAGATGTTGTTTCAAGTAATATATTAGAATTAACCCCTTCTTTTAAAAATCGGCTTATATTACTTGGAAATACTGAATATGACCTTCCTTTTAATGCCAGTGGTACACCATCAAGTTCTGTATAGTTTATTATTTTTTTCTGAACCAATGGATGTTTTTTATTTATAATAAGACAATATTTCCACGAAAAGCAGAATAAGGCATCATATTGTGAATAATCAATAGATGCTGGCAGAAAAGCAAGTTCAATTTCTTTTAAGACCTTATCTATGACTGTCAATCAGTCACCAAAGCCAGTTGTAACATTTGTTGGACAGGATACTGATTGTAAAATAAAATATGATGATATTTAAAAAGATGAATAATTAGTATTCTATGTTTCTTTGTATTATATCGGTAAATACACCTTAATTTTCCAACTATTTTAACATATTCATAACTTTCTGCAAAAGAAAAAAGCAGGACAAACCACTCTATACTCTTTTTAGTACAAAGCTGATTTAGTCCTGCCTGTAATTATTAATATTTAATTATTATATTGCTTGGATATTCAAGAATTTTTTATAACTTATTCTTAATTATATTACCACCCCACAACAATGGTTCACCTCGTGTTGTATGACTTGTGCCGTAAACCCACTATACTTCCCATGTTGTGGCTTAAAATTAATATCAAGATAATCAACCTCTATCTCATCATATCTTATGCAAGGTCTGACACCATCTAATGATAAACAACCCTCTTCCGTCTTATATTCACCAGTCTTCTTAGTTATAACAGGATTAATCATTGCAAATTGAAATGGACCTGATGCCACAACTATTATTGACTTATTCACACCTATCATATTTGCAGCCATTCCAACACATATTTCCCTATTTGCTCTTAACGTATCTATCAAATCTGTCACAACCTGCCTGTCTGCTTCTGTTGCAGGCTGTGCCTTTCTTGCAAATATATGCTTTCCTTTTACAATTTTCTTAACCATAATTATATCTTCCTTCTACATGTATTTTCATTTATATGCCTTTATCATACGAATGCACTTTTGCCTTCTTTTTAAACATACCCATATAACTTATCACTCACATTCTCTCTCTATATTTTGCTGATATTTTCATTATAATTTCTTTTACCATTTTAATACACAAAGACCGCCACAATTATTGCCTCCCAGCATAAATAAAAGAGCGTGACTATTAATCACACTCCCTCTTTATAGCATTATTCGCCAAAATCAATATCTACTGCTCCATTTGCATATTTCATATACTCAAAAAGCTTAGGCGCTGAAAGAAGTGTAAGCGGATCTCTTTCGTGCTCATCATATTCAAACATCTCTGCCGCCTGCTTTATTTCTTCATTAGAAAGTGAATTCATATACTCTCTTAATTCCATTACTGCCATATTAAAAAGTTCTTCCTGACTCTTCATCGTTTAATTCTCCTATCTTATATATCACATTCTGGATTATTATACATATTCCCATCTATACTATACATTAATTATAATAACATTGCACACAAACATATCTGTCATGCTTCAAAACTATGCATACATATATTATTAATCTCCATAACCTGTATAGATTACCTTGCCAGTATTCCATAACTCAGCTGTTTTCTTCGCAGCTTCAAGCTTGTCTTCGTCATTATTATATCTGAATGTTGCTGACTGACATCCACAATCCAGGCAAGTTACATAAAAACCATGGTCTACTTCCTCTAATAAAGAAGGTCCTAAACATCTTGGACAATCCTGTAGGTCTATCATTTCATAAATTTCCATAATATAATTCCTTTCTTAACTACTGTTTTATATTTATTTTTAGCTGAATAAATATAATTATATACCATATTAACCTATATTGTCTAAAATATAATATGAACTGTCTCATCTTCAATAAGTTTTTCAAATAAATCATTATCAATCAATTCTGTAACTAACACAATAGAATGGTCTTTACGCTCTTTACTATATGTAATCTTGCGGGTATCATTTCTATATTCACCAAGATTATGAATATCTATTTCTCCATTTCTAATAAGCTGGCATAAAATAGCATCATTACTCTTATAAGAAACTGGAACTGGTATTTTATGTTCAAATACTTTTCTAAGATTTTCCTCAGCTTTTTTCTGAAATTCATAAGTATCACTATCCTGAGAATATATTGTTAATACATCTGTTTCCGGATAATACCATGAAACAATCTCAGCTAAAATAGTAATAGATACCTCACCTGCATTTTTCTTTTTTATTCTTCCTGATGATAAAACCTGATTAGATATCGGCCATTCATCATAAAGTTTATTAATCCATTCCTTATAGCTATCCATATCAAGAGGATCTGCCTTTTCTACATATCGGCGCAAATAACTTATAATTCTTCCTATCTGACGCGTTGACGCAAGAACAATTTTATATAAATTGACCTCTTCATTATCAGTTAAATCAGTATATATCTCTTCATTGATACTAAATATAGGATAACCTTTTTCAATCAATTCATGTACGTAATTAACTCTTCCGGCTGCATCATTTATTTCTGCTAATACCCATTTAGGAATTAAAATTAAATCATAATCTTTTAAAATTTCTTCCGGCTTCAATCCTTTTGCATATAATATCTGCATAAATGATATTGAAGAAGTGTCTAAAATAGCTATATGTCTCTTATTCTCTATTTTTATAATCTCAGGTATCTCTGTCATCAGCTTCTCCTTATTATCATAGATATCTCTGTCATAATATTTTTCAAAAATGCTTCATTATCCTTATGATAATTAAGTTCCGGATTGATTTCCATACTTTTCTTTATTTTTTCCTGCAATGAAGATGTATTTATTACATAAGATGGCGTTACAAGACTATCATCCAAACCCAGCATCTGAAATTTCTCTGCTAAGTTATCAAATTGTAAATCAAATACTTCTTTAATCTTACAACATAACTCTTCATTCTTACTTTGAACAGCATACTCATACAATGAAACTAGTACAGATTTATAAGGTGCCTGAAATGTTGCCATACAATAAAATATTTTTGAAATAAAATCCATCTTAGTAAGATCCTCATAGTATCTTTCTACACCCTTTAATAACATACAAGCTGCAAAACATTCTGCTTTTCGTTCTTCCAACATATTATCAATTTCAATAAAATGGTTAAAAGAAACCTTATCAAATATTAAATGATATATCTCATGCCAGGCTGTAAAATACTGATTAGCCCTTGGTAACGCCGTGTTCAATACAGGAATATACTTCCCATCTTTAACAAATATTGCCCCACTCCAGTATTTATCTTCTATCGGCATCTGAATTAAACCAAAACCTTTAAGAATTAATAATGCAAGTTGTGGTGGTGATGCAACTTGCATTATTTCTGGATTTGACCGTAGCTTAATCGCCTGACTCAATACTTCTTCCTTAATTTCTGAATTCTTTTTTATAACCATATCTATATTTTCAGCAGTAATCAATTCACTCATAAAATTATATCTCCACTTCGCAATGATTAATATCTGACAAACATTCTTTTAACACTATACATCTTTTAATAATATATTGCACATAAATCAATAACATCTAATAATAAGTCATACTGTTTCTTAGCTAAATCACTCATTTTATGATTTTCAGGCGTATTCTGTGAAAATACTGCTGTATTAATATTTTTTGCTGATGTGGAATGATAAAACATCAATTCTTCCACCGACATATTTAACATTTTCAATATCTTCTGAAGATGACGATCAAAAGTGCATTTATTATCTATATTTCCATTTAACAATTTATCAAGTGTAGGTCGCGATATATCTGCCTTTGCAGCAAAAGAAACCTTAGTATATCCTTTATCACGGATACAATCTTTTAACTTAGATGCTACCAAATCCCTTTTTTCAAATAATTCATCAAACTTCATTGTAATACCCCCTTTCATTTTTTCATATTTATTATATACACGGATCTAAAAATTATCAATACAATTGTAAAAACTTTTTTTACATTCAACAATCAGGCATTACCAACCACTACCTAATACATATAAGCATTATATATTTCTACAAATTAATGTTATAATTAATAAATAATACGTAAGCGCTACATAACCCACAGTATAAATATCCTTCTCTTCTGATTCATAAAAAATCAGATTTCTGAATGATTATTAAGATTACATGTCTTCTGCAGCATCTCTGACTATGGCATAAGGTCTTCAAGAATGCTTTCGGGCTCATTTTTGTAGTCCAGCATCTTTGTCATCACTGTTTCCAGGTAAAGACGGATGTTTAATCCATTAACCTTTGCTGTTTCTGCAAGTGTATATACTATTGCACTTGCAGTTGCTCCTTTTACCGTATCGTGAAACAGAAAGTTCTTTCTTCCCATCACGTATACTTTCACAGCACGTTCTGCCGCATTATTGCTTATAGAACATCTGCCGTCTTTCAGATAGTTTTCCATATATGGCTTCTGATTCAGCGCATATTCACCGCTTTGGCAAACTTTGAACCACCAAGCTGATTTTGTTTTTCCACCCATTCCCAGAATGAATCCAGCAATGGGCGTTCCAATTCCAGGCGCTTCTGTCTGCGTTCATCTGCAGATAAATCCGCGAGTTTTCTTCCTATCCCAAAAAGTCTATCACAATAAGCCAGTCCTGTAAGGGCTGGTAACTGAGTAGTATCTTTTGTTTTCTTTGGCACAGCCTCAAACAGGTACCGTCTCAAATGAGCCCAGCAGCCGCATCTCGTTACATCTTTTAGACGGTTATGGCAACTTAATCCATCAGTATGTACATAACCATGATAATCGGCAAGGAATTTTGCTGCATGATATCCGCCTCTTGTTGGCTGGTATTCATATATTACAATCCTGTGTTCCTCAAATGCTCCACTGGTATACAGCCATATATATGACTTTGATTCAGGATTTTTATCATCCTCATGCAGCACCTGTGCCGTAGTTTCATCAGCATATATTACAATCTGCTCTCGAGGATGTACATACAGTCTGTCGTATACAGGCTGCATATATTCCTGTGCACATGTATTAAACCAGCTGCTAATGTTCCTCGGTTTAATTTAACCCCCAGCTGTTCCCAGTCTTTCATATTAGCACTCATAAGAGCTATTTTACTGCTCTCCCCAAAGAACGGTATCATAAGTGCTCCTGCCTTTCAACTCTTTTTAATTCATATATAGCTACCTAAATTAATTCCAATTCAATTACTTGTGAAAAGTATTCTGCTTTGGCATCCCTAAATATTGATACCCAATTTCTTTTAATATAATTTCTGTAGTCGTTCTTTTTTCAGATGATTTACGATTTGAAATTTTGATTTCATTATCCAAACCCAATAAAAAATCTTGGCATTCTATAAAAGCTATCTTACATTTTTCATCATTTTCCAATATTTCTATTATAGATTTACAATATTTTTCAATATCCTTTCCATTACCTTGAGGCACAGTTTTTTTATTTACAACATATTTAAGAATCATAATTATATGATATCTAAATCTCCATAATTTGTTATCTATAACTTCTTCATTAAAGAATCTCATTAATTTACTATAAGATAATGCTGATGTATAATACATTATTGGTTTATGTTGCGGATTAAAAATTTCTTTTCCCAAGTCTTTCAATAACTTACTATAATAACCCGAAACTATATATGGTTTTTCATTAAACATACTTGCAAAATCTTTTATTTGATTTTCAATATTTACAATATTAGCTGGGTTGATTCTATCCTTCTTATATTGATTAGCCCTCCTTTCATAATACAAAGCATTAGCATTTTTCTTTGCCAAAGCTTCATAATATTGCTCAAGTTCCTTTTGATATTCAGTTAAAGCTTCTAATTGTTCGGTTTCAACTTCTGTCTGATTATTCGTAGCACGCGTAACTTCTACTTGTATTTTATTATTATCAGTTTCTATTATCTTTACAGGAACATATACTTTATCTATATCACTTTCATTCCTACATTCATATAAAACATTGCTAGTTTGACATCCATTAACAATCTGATAATTTATTAATGTTATATCCATTCCCGTACCAATAATTTTCTCTGCTACAACAGTAACACCATTATTTAATAAGCAGAATTCTCCAGTTCTTCCTTCCGTTATTGTCTTTTGAATATCTTGATTAACTGTATTGTCTTTTAATCCTAAAAAACCTCTAATATTATCCTCAAAAACTGATTTAATTTTATCATTATCGTCAACAATAAGTTTCACAAATTCTTTAAATGGTAATATTGTAAACATTGCTGACTTAACACCATCTATTTTAGGCAATGGAATTGTATTTTCCATTATTATAGATGCCTCCACAGGAAGTTTGGTTTTTAAATACATTTTTTGTACTTTTTTCACATCATAAGGGATAAATTCTACACTTTCAAATAAATTTTTATTTTCCAATTCAACTATATTCTCATCTATGATTGTTTTTAAAATGACATCCTCGGTCCATTTTCCATTACAGACATAAAATAATTTTAATTTAGGCTGATATCTACTAAAATACCTAGAATTTTTATATACTTCTTTCGCAATACAAATAAGATTATTAAGCTCACTTGTATAAACCTTATTAGGTTCAAAATTAAAAAAAATCTTCGTCCATCTAAAAAATCCTTCTATATCATTTCCTTCAAATTTACTAGAAATCTTAGACTGTATAAAAAGAAATTCCACATCAAGTTTATTATTATATTTAATTGAATCTTTTACTTCTTCAACACTTGTACATAATCTATTATTTATAATAATCGCAATGCCATCTATTCCTGGAGCATTCTTTCCTGTGCTAATATCTTTAATTTGAAATCTATTTGCATCATAAAGATTCGCTACTACAATAAAATTTGCAAAATATTCAAATTGCTTTGTTATATCTTTTGTATTAACACTAAAATTCTGAACAAATTCTTCCAAATAACCTTCTGTAACAATATCCATCTGTATTTCTCCTACTTCTTTCTGTATATAAATATCATATTATCTTTGCTTTTTTATGCTAGATATTTTTCTATATATAATACTCAATTGGGCAATTTTTTGCAATAATCTATTTCTCCACTTCTAATTTACACACCAACTCCTGCAAACTATCCTCTATTTTATCAACATCTATAAAATATAAATTTACTGTAGTTCCATCTCCACTTTCAAACCGGATAGGCTTATGATTTCTCATTTCATCATTTACTGGATATAAAAGCCATATCTCAGAAGTACCATATTTCTTAGAATAAGCATACATCTGATACATATCTTGTTGTGAAATGCCATAATTATTTTTTTCATTATTAATCAAGCTTTTCCATTTAGTATCTAAAATTACTATGCGTTCACCTTTTTTCATTACAATATCTGGTCTAAGGGCAAACTGCCTCCTCGGTTCCACGAAAAGATATTGTCCCCTATCCTGATATGAAACATCCCAGCCTTCTGGGCTCATTACTTTCTTCATTTGCTGTGCAACATAACTCTCATATATTGATTCCATCGGGAATAACAATGCTCTTGATGTTGTACTTCCTGAAAATGTTGTAAAACTTTTATTCATCAAAAACACTTTTGACCACTGCATTAGCACTTCGTAGTCCTTTGTATTTCTGTTAATTACAACCTGTGAGAAATCCTTTGTATAATTGACAGAAGCATCTACCATTTCAAATGCTGTTAGTAACTGTCTTATTTCTTTTGAATTTTCTGCACTTATTGTTAATCTCTGCAACTTTGCGAGTGTAGCCTTTACAAGACGGTTTTCTGCACGATTTGGATGAAATTCTTCATAGGAAACGTAAAAACGCTCTTTATGTGCTAAATTTACTCTCACATTCTCGCTTACAAGTAATTTTCCCTTATAATAACGTAAGTTATCTTCCTGTTCAACATAATTCAACTTTATCCCCCGCTTTACCAGTTGTCTTACTTCCTGTAGATACATATTAATAAACAGTTCATACAAACTCATCTGAGCTACATTTAAAGAAGATTCATTGAACACTTTACAAGGAAAATCTTTCATACTGCAAAGCATCTTAAGAAATACTTTCTTTGTTTTCACATTTTCTTCATCTTCATCTCCAAAAGCTATCTTAGGAAGCACTTGAATTTGAAAACCATTCTTAAGCTGAATTAACCCAACGTAATTTTTTATAGTAACGACTTCTCCGACATTACGCCTGTAACCAATTTTCATAAAATCAAGTGCATCTGCACTATCCGCATTTCCAGTAAATTCATAGATAAACGCTACCAGATTATCAAACTCCTTCTGATTCAGATACTTGTATTTTTCATCATCTTTATAATCCTCATTACAAATAATAGTGTCAAATTCTTTCACCTCAAATGGTTTATCCACGTTATCACCACACTTTACAAAATTTCTTTATAACTATTAATATTTTCAAATGCTTTAGAATTAATTGAATATTTCTTTTCTGGAAGATCAATAACATCTTCCACATTTCCTTTAAAAATATTCTTTGCTACAACTTTTTCATCAATAATAAATTTCAAGCTGTCATCGCTCTTCGCATTATCTCCAAGGACAAGCTGTATCTTCTGATAATCTTCATAGAAATATTCCTGTAATAATGGAATTACTGACTTTTCAAAAATAGACTGTAACTTTTCAAGTGTTGCATCATCTTTGAGATCAGTAAAGAAAGCGTGTCCAATAGTGTGCTCCCTGTCATATAAGTACTCGATTCTTTCATTAATTTTATCAAGCATTGCTGCCACATCTAAATCCTCTACCTTATCTGCACGAATTTTTCTAAGTACATCAGAGTCCGGCATCATCTCAACAAACTGAAATCTTCTCCGAAGAGCTGTATCCATCAACGCAATCGATCTATCGGCTGTATTCATTGTTCCTAAAATATATACATTAGATGGCACACTAAATTCATCACCCGAATACGGCAGTATAGCTGATGCTTCTTCAGGCATCCCTGCTCTCTTTGTACTTTCAATTAATGTAATCAATTCACCAAATATTTTTGATATATTTCCTCTATTAATTTCATCAATAATAAATACATGCGGTTCAGTATTTTCTTCAATTACTGTATTTTCTAAATCTGGATTTACTTTCTCGGCTAACTTAATAACATCCTTTACATTCATGTTAGGAACTCTGGCAAAAGTCTTTCTATGAAGCATCTTACCATTATTTATATAAGTAATATTTTCATCAATATTTTTTACAAGCCATTTAACTGCTCTTGCAGTCTTATACATACTTTTGTCCTGTAGTTCAACCGCTTCATCTGTTACTATTGCAATCCCATCAATTGTCTTTCGGGTTTTAAATGTTAAAATAATATCGCCAATCCTCACATCTTCTACAAAAGAACGTGCTTGATCTGAATCTATATCAAATCCCATACGAACATTATTTTCTTCAAAACATTCCTGTTTTATTTGATTCAGATTTCCATCCATAATAGTCAATTTCCATATTTTAGCTCCTGTATCAATAAAAGACTCGTTACTTGTGCGAACAATACTTTTCGCATTATCACAAAACTCCTTAAACACTCCAGGTTCTATTGTATATCCAATGTCCTGCTTATTTTCATCAATAATTGGTTTAATCCCCTCTATAAATTCTTCGTATCCATATGACTGATGAAATGTAGTAAATGATATTCTTCCAGCCTTCTTTAATTCGTTATATCTTGACATAACTGCAGCGTAATCTGTAAGTTCATCTACTGGCTTTCCGTCACAAATTGCAACAGCGTATATAACAGAATTATATGTCTTACCAGTTCCAGGGGGACCATATAATATTAAGTTCTTATCAAACTCTTTATCTAATTCTTTCATTTCCTGAAACACACCTCTTTCTTCTAACGATTTAATTGCTTCCATCAAAGGCTCCCTCATCTTATAACTAAATACGCCTTCATCACTGTCTTCCAAAGCTCTTCCATAGAATAGCACCGGCCAATATTCATTTTCACCAGACTCTCTTACGCATAATGGGCATTGCGTTTCCTTATGCACTGCCTTAGCCACTTTTATTGTATTCATATTATAATGTGCTGCGCTATTTCCATATTTATTTGTTATCTGCTTGCAGCTTCCTATTCCACCCATTATGTACAAATAATAAAGAGTGTCTAACCATACACGTTTCACAATATTCTCATTATCAAGAATTCTTTCATATTCTTCTGCTGTAATCCCAGGATTATATTCATTAAGACTTGGATAATAATCAGTTGCTCCTAAATAGTCAATATTAGTGTGTTGTCTTGCTTTTCCAATCTCCCACGCCGTAATATCAAATATCCTATAATTTTTCACAGTAAAATATTTGTCACGAAATGTCTTAACAATTCTTACATTTTTGATATATGTACATAGTTCTGTTTTACGTTTAATATCAATATTGAAATACACATAAATATTGTCAAATCCCATATTACTATTAAAAATAGGAAAAGTCATAGGTTTCAAACAATGAAGTACCATAGATGCTGATGCAGCTCGCATTCCGTGAAAGCCCTCATTTAATGTCCGTTCACATCTATTAAATATTTCCTTATCATTAGAAAGGTTCTTAATATCAATACACATTTGAATAAAATCTTTTGGTGAGTGTTCGTCTGTTTTATTTTCAAATGTATAAAATCCCGTTCCGAACATACCAAAGTTAGCATCGTTCTCCTTATTATTGGCATATTCTCCACGTTTTGCCCTCTCTCCAAGTTCATCCAACAAGTTTTTCAATCTGTTTTTTTCGCTATCAGGAAGGTGACTAGCATCTATTGTTTTCTTTTTTGCATCAAATCCATGTTTCCAAGTTCCCACACACATAAGATATACTAAATTCAAATCCTTATAATCACATACAGATAAATCTCCCATTATTTCATATGAATTTATAACCTCTCTAATTAATTCATATGTTGCATCGTGAGTATCTGGTTCCATTTCATCTGCATGAAGCAATTCCTGAACAATATCTAAATACTCTTTTAATTCCGATGATACTCTCACTGGCCCAAGTGGCGATTTAAAACTATGTTGTTCTAATCTACTCTTTTCAAACAATCCTGTTGAAAATTCTTCAATCATTTCCAGCTCCATATATCGCCCCTTTGAGCCATCAAATTCATCTGACTTATTAAATTTACTATCATCTATAGTTGGTACTGCTTTATTGACAGCATTTACTTTACATTTAACTTTTATAGTGCGAACCATATTTGAAACGTATATGTAAACAATATCTCCTACAAAAATGTTGGCATTTTGTGTCCAATCTATTGAACCTAACTCCTGAAAGGCTCCAATAACATCATATTTATCTGGATTACACGCAATAATCCATTCCGTATTATTTTCATTGTCTTCTTTTGGGTTAGCCAAACATATCACCTCAATTCAAAAAAATATACAAACTCTTGACTTTTATTTTATCATATTTGTGCAGGTTTTACATCTGTATTCTTTAATACCATAAACTTCTTTACCAACCTCTGCATCACAAAAAACCGCTGCTGAAAATGCCATTCCCAACATTTCCACCAGCGGTTTTTATAATTTTAATTTACTCGATTACCCTGCAATTAATTCTGCTTATGAATAATCTTCTTAGGACACTTCTCAGCACACTTGCCACAGCCAACACACTTAGACTGGTCGATGTGTGCGATATTGTTCTCTACAGTGATAGCACCATACTCACACTGCTTTGTACATAACATACAGCCGATACATCCAACTGAACATACCTGCATAACATCCTTACCCTTGTTCTGTGAAGAACAATTAACTGCGTAAGATGCCTTGTATGGAATAAGCTCGATAAGATGTCTTGGACATGTAGCAACACACTTGCCACAAGCCTTACACTTTTCCTTATCTACTACAGCTACACCATTAACTACATGGATAGCATCGAATGGACAAGCCTTAACGCATGAGCCATAACCCATACATCCGTATGTACATCCCTTAGGACCACCATTAGGTGCTATGTTCATCATAGTACAATCCTGTACACCAGAATATACATAGTTATTCTTAGCCTTGTCACAGTCTCCGCCACACTTAACGAACGCTGTCATACGCTCCTGGCTTCCTGCCTCAGCACCCATGATAGCTGCTATCTTTGCTGCTACCGGAGCACCACCAACTGGACATGCACCACAGTCAGCTTCACCTGCTGCAATAGCCTTTGCAAGTGCATCACAACCTGCGTATCCACAACCACCACAGTTGTTACCTGGAAGCTCTGCTCTTACATCTATTTCCTTCTGGTCAACCTCAACTGCAAACTTCTTTCCCATAAATCCAAGGAAGAGTCCAAGAAGAAGACCTGTTACACCTACGGCACAAGCCGCAATAATAATACCTGTCATTATTCAATATCCTCCTTAGATTATTCCTGAAAATCCGAAAAATGCAATTGACATAAGTCCTGCTGTTAAAAGAACGATAGGCATTCCCTTAAAACTTTCTGGAACATCATTGTCCTCTGTACGCTCACGTACACCAGCCATTATTACGATAGCTATTGTAAAACCAACAGCTGTACCAAGACCACTTACAAATGATTCGATTAAGTTGTATGAATTCTGTACATTTGTTAAAGCAATACCAAGTACGGCACAGTTAGTTGTGATAAGTGGAAGGTATACACCAAGTGCCTCATATAAAGGTGGCATACACTTCTTAAGTACCATTTCAACAAACTGAACTAATGTTGCTATTACAAGAATGAATACTACAGTATTCAGGTATGTAAGGTTAAGTGGTGTTAATATAAAATCATATATAAGACTGCATATGATTGATGATATAGAGATAACACCGATAACAGCGCCACCCATTCCGGCAGCTGTGTTTATTTTCTTTGATACACCAAGGAAAGGACACAGACCTAAGAACTGGCTTAATACAACGTTGTTAACAAGCGCTGTGCTTATAGCAATAACTAATAAATTCATCTTTTACTCTCCTCCCTTAGTTCTCTTTTTCTTCATCTGAAACATAGTCTGGAACCTCAGCAGGCTTCATTCCATGCTTTCTCTTTACTCTGTTCATAACAGCTACACACATAGCAAGTACGAAGAATGCACCAGGTGCAAGGATAAATATACTAGCTGGTGTATAACCAAAGTTAGAAAGATCTACAAGTGCTGAACTACCTGTTGAAAGGATTGTTCCGCCACCAAGTAACTCTCTGATTGCACCAAGGATTGTGATAGCACATGTGAAACCAAGTCCCATTCCGATACCATCAAACATTGATGGAAGTGCTGGGTTCTTAGAAGCATATGACTCTGCACGTCCTAAGATAATACAGTTAACAACGATAAGTGGTATATAGATACCAAGTGCATCATATATAGATGGCACAAAGCCCTGTAATAAGAACTGTATTATTGTAACAAATGATGCAACGATCACGATATAAGCTGGCATTCTTACGCTGTCTGGAATAACCTTTCTAAGTAATGAAATGAAAAGGTTAGAAAGCATAAGAACTGCTGTTGTAGAAAGTCCCATTCCGATACCATTGATTGCTGATGTAGTAACCGCAAGTGTAGGACACATACCAAGTGTTAAAACCAGAGTAGGATTCTCTTTGATAATACCATTATAAAGTCTTTCAACACATTTATTCAACTGAAACACCTCCTACTGTCTTAACATTAGCCTTAGCAAGGTCTGCATATACAGCTAATGCTGCATTAACACCCTTTGTTATAGCCTTAGATGTAACTGTAGAACCACCGATTGCATCAATAGAGCTGTCTGATGATGAACCTGTTCCATCTGTTACTACCTTATATTCTGAAGTCTTAGTTCCGTTAAACTGTGCTAAGAATGAAGGATCCTGCTTAGCTCTCATACCAAGACCTGCTGTTTCACTTATTGTAAGAATAGATGTTCCAAGATATGTTCCATCTGTTGAAAGTCCAACAGAGAACTTGATATCTCCGCCGTAACCATCATGTGCAACAACTGTTACTACGAAACCTATAATCTTACCATTCTTAATACCAGCAACTACCTCTGATACATCATCCTTAGAGAAATCTGTTGCAGAAGCTGAAAGTACTGCCTTAGCTGTTTCTGCTACCTTATCAGAAGCATAACTTCCATCAAGTGCTTCAAACTTATCAGCATCAGCAATAACCTCCTGGTAAGCCTTCTGCTTAGCCTTCTCGTTCTGCTGTGCGATAGGGTCTTTAGTTACATTATATACAAGACCAAGAAGGATACCTGCAACAAGTGTAATTGCGAATAATATACATGCGTCTTTTATTATATTCTTCATCTTATGCAGCCTCCTTTGCCTTTTTTTCCGGCTTTTTCTTGCCAAATGACTTAGGTACTGTAACTCTTTCGATAAGAGGTACTAAGAGGTTACAGAAGATGATTGCGTATGAAACGCCTTCTGCTGAACCACCAAACATTCTGAATATGAATGTAAGTAAACCTAAGCAGACACCGAATACTAACTTACCATTAGGTGTGATAGGTGATGTAACATAATCAGTTGCCATAAAGAAAGCACCAAGAATAAGACCACCACCACAGATTTCCTGTAACATATACATAGCATCAAACTGATGTCCTGGTGCGAAAAGGAATATAAGCACTGCAAATGTTCCAATGTAAGAAAGTGGAATTCTTAAAGAAATAATCTTTCTTACAACAAGATATATAGCACCAATAAGAAGACATATAACTGATGTCTCACCGATAACACCGCTTGTCTTACCAATAAACATAGTAAGAAGTGTAGGAGCTGTCTGTCCTACAACCTCTGAACCTGGCTTTAATATAGCAAGAGGTGTAGCTCCGGAATATGCATCACATACGAAGTTAGTCATTGGACCTGTATATGCAATAAGAAGGAAACATCTTGCTGCAAGTGCAGGGTTCATAAAGTTCTGACCAATTCCGCCAAACAACTGCTTAACAATAATAATTGCAAATACACAGCCAACAATCTCAAAACCAATGTTGAGAGTTGAAGGAATGTTAAGTGCAATAAGAAGACCTGTAACAGCAGCACTAAGGTCCATAACTGTTATCTTCTTATGCATAAAATACTCATATACTGCTTCAGAAGCCATACACACTACAATACCAACTATGATACGAATAAGTGCCTGAACTCCGAAGTTATAAATACCAAATATACTAGCAGGGGCTAACGCTATAAGTACATCTCTCATAATAGTCTGAGTAGTATCCTTGCTACGTACATGTGGATTAGTTGATACGTTAAAAATCTCGCTCACTTTTAATCCTCCCTTATTTCTTTCTTCTGTTAGCCAGAACGATACTTCTCATAGCCTTAATCTGCTGTGTTAATGGTCTCTTAGCTGGACAGACATATGAACAGCTTCCGCACATTACACACTCCATACCATCAAACTTAACGAAACCAGCTTCATCGTTCTTAGCTGCAAATGAAGCAAGCTTAGCTGGAAGTAAATGGCTTGGACATCCTTCACCACATCTTCCACAACGGATACATGCTGTCTCTTCAAGCTTAGATACAACATCATTCTGGAATACAAGAAGTGATGAGCTTCCCTTTATAACTGGTACATCGAGACTGTACATAGCAAATCCCATCATAGGACCACCTGATATGTACTTCTCTGGTTCGCCAACTACACCGCCGACTGCTTCAAGAAGCTGTCTGTAGTTCATGCCAAGCCATACATAGAAGTTGCCTGGTTCTTTAACACCATCACCTGTAACAGTAACGATTCTCTTAGTAAGTGGCTTTCCTTCAATAACAGCCATATATATGCTGTATATTGTATCTACGTTATGTACGATACATCCTGCATCTGCTGGAAGCATAGTTGAGTTGATGCTTCTGCCTGTTGTAGCATAGATAAGGCTTCGCTCACCACCCTGAGGGTACTTTGTCTTTAATGGCTTAACCTCAATATCAGGTTCGCCTGCTACTGCCTGCTGCATAATCTTAATAGCCTCTGGCTTATTGTCTTCGATACCGATAATACCCTTTGCGTGATCAAAAATGCTTAATGCAACCTTTAAGCCAAGTACAATCTTGTCTGACTCTTCAAGAAGTCTTCTGTAATCGGATGTAAGGTATGGTTCACATTCAGCACCATTTACTATAATATAATCAATTCCTTCTGGATTCTTAGGGCTTAACTTTACGTTAGTAGGGAAGCCTGCACCACCCATACCTACTACACCTGCATCCTTAATTCTTTGTAATACTTCTTCTTTAGAAAGTTCTTCTAACTTCTTAGGAGTATACTCAACTTCCTTAAATTCTCCATCATTCTCAATGATGATTGAATTGCACTTTCCACCTGTGGCTAGCGTTCTTGGCTCTATAGCCTTAACTGTACCAGAAACAGATGAATGGATATTAGCTGATACGAATCCACCAGCCTCAGCAATCAACTGTCCAGCAAGGACGTAATCACCTTTGGCAACTACTGGAACTGCCGGCGCACCGATGTGCTGTGAAAGTGGGAAAACCATCTCTCCTACAGCAGGGAACAACTCTTTTATAGGCTTATCCTTTGATAATTCCTTGCCGTCATATGGATGTATTCCACCTTTAAATGTACACTTTCCCATGACATATTTCTCCTTATAAAATAATATATGTTATCATCCAAAGCAATGCAAAAACAGATAGACAACCATAAAACCCAAGCTTAATGATTGTGTATCTGATTTATAATAATTATGAACGATAATTAATATATTAATATAATATATCATTTATCATTAAAAATCTACTTTTTTTTGTGTATATATTCGTATATAATAAACAAAAACTGACATTTTTTTAACGTACACTTTTTGTAATCAAAGGATTTATAATTAATGAAGACTATAACTAAAACATTTAATCTAAACGATATACACAACAACGACAGCAATACTAATAATACTGCTGATAATTTTATCAATAATTCTCTCTGCAGCGAGCATACAATATTTTTTGATATTGAAACAACCGGCTTTTCGCACAAGACAAGCTTCTGTTATTTAATCGGCACTGCTTATATAAAGAATTCCATACTTACCATAATACAGTGGCTTGCCCAGTCCAAGGCTGACGAAGTGCAGGTAATAGCAAGCTTTCTTAATGCTGCCGCTTCATTTGATACACTAGTGCATTTTAATGGAGATAATTTTGACATTCCATTTATTAAAGACAGAGCCGCACACCTTAACATTCCGTACACACTTGATAAGCTCTTAAGCTATGATTTATACAAATGTGTACGCCCATTAAAGACATTACTAAAGCTTGAAAGTTGTAACCAGAAGTCTGTTGAGCAATTCCTTAACATAAGCCGTGATGATGAATTCTCTGGCGGCGAGCTTATCAAGGTATACAACGACTATGTTAAGACTGGCGAAGCTTCTTACGAAGAACTGCTTCTGCTTCATAATTATGATGATGTATACGGACTAATCCAGCTTTCATCTATAACTGCCTACAATGCTGTATTAGAAGAAAATGTAACCTATACCGGATATTCTGTTGAATATTCCGATGATACTAATAAAAATGGAGATTTAATAATTAACTATACCCTGCCCTGTGCAGTTCCCATACCCGTTATTCATCTTGATAATAATGGATATGCCATAAGAATCAATGGCAATACTATGAAAATCAAACTGCCATTAATAACTGATAATCTCAGATTGTATTATAGTGATTATAAGAATTACTACTATCTTCCATACGAAGATACTGCCATTCACAAAAGTGTAGCCGCTTATGTTGATGCTGAATGTAAAGTGAAAGCAACCAGAGAAACAGCATACACTAAAAAATTCGCTTCGTTTATCAAACTGCCTTGTTACAATACAGACAGTCTCCAGACTTCTGAATATATATTCAGATATGAGTATAATGATGCTAATATATACCTTTTATACGATAAAAAAGAACTGCCTGAAGACATAATTCTTCAGGCAGTACATATACTGATTACTTTTTTCTGTAGAAAAACAACTCACTAGATTCATAACCAAGGTCTTTATAATTGATAATCTGCTCTGTATTACCAACAAATAAACAGCCGCCCTTAACTAATGAATCATTGAACTTCTTATATATCTCTAACTTGGCATCTTCTGTAAAATAGATAAGTACATTTCGGCAAACTATAAGATGACAGCTCTGAGGATATGAGTCTTTTAAAAGATTAGACTTCTTGAACTCAACGCACTTCTTAATCTCATCTGAAATCTTATAGTACTTATCTCCCATTTTTTCAAAATATTTATTCTTATACTCATCAGGAAGTCCCTTTAAGCTGTTGGCTGAATACACGCCATCTTTGGCCTTTTCAAGAACCTGGTCATCTATATCAGTAGCATATATCTTTATATCTTTAAGTGGGACTTTCTTTGCAAGCACCATTGCAAGTGAATATGGCTCATCACCTGTTGAACAAGCAGCACTCCATATCTTAAGTCTTGGTCCAAACTTCTTAATCAGGTCTGGAAGGATAATCTCATCAAGCTTCTTCCATAACGCTGGATTTCTATAGAATTCTGACACATTAATTGTAAGATAATTAACGAATTCATCAAGCATCTGGGCATCATTCTTTATCGCATTGCAATAACTGTCATAACCTGTATGCTTATTCCTTGCTATAAGTGTATCTATTCTTCTCTTCATCTGCTTTTCTTTATAAGCATTAAGGTCAATTCCTGTAAGTCCTAACACAAATTTCTTAAAATCTTCATAATCTTTAACCATATTGATATCCTCTGTTCTTTCCTGTAACATATTCCGCAGTTGTTGCAATCCCTTAGCTTTATATGGATTTTATCACACAATATTAATTGTGTCAAAATTTTATCATTATATAAAAAATATAAAAACATTACATAAAATATCTAATTACCATATCCAATTAAGCTTACCATTATATTCAATTTTACAATATTCTGGATTTTACAACTCATTCTGCCAATATTGAATTTGCCAATATATTAAACATCGTATTAGACATATATAATTAATTACATTATAATAAACATTAATTTACTATATCAATTTAATCTAAGCACAATACGCACATATCACCAATTTATAAAATAGAAGGAATTAACACAATGAACGAAGAACAGCTTTTAAAAAGAAAAATAATAGATACTGCCAATCAGGCTTTCAATCACAATATATATACTTACACTAATTTTTTAAGTATAAATGAACTGTCGTCTGTCAACAAAATGAGCAATGAATTATCATTTATACCATATGATGAATGGGGTGGCAATCCTGTATGTGAACGCAAAATAATACGTTTCGGCTCTGAGGAACTCTATGGCTATGATGCCGGTTACCCTATCTCAACTATCCGAATAAGCCCATTATCCGTCAAATTTGCTGAACAGCTTAACCACCGTGATTACCTTGGTGCAATTATGAACCTTGGAATTGAACGCGAACTAGTCGGTGACATTATAATTAAAGTGCCTGATGCTTATGTATACTGCCTTTCGCACATAGCTGATTATATATGTGATAATCTGGACTCTATTAAACACACACACATAAGATGTACAATATGCACTGATGAGATTGAAGCAATCAAACCAGAACTTGAAGAGATACGAATAATTGCTGCTTCTAAGCGGATTGATGCAGTTGTTGCTTCCCTCACCAGATTATCACGCAATAATTCCAATGAGCTATTTACGTCCAAGAAAATATTCCTCAATGGAATATGTACCGAGAATAAAAGCCAGAACTTAAAGAAAGATGATGTACTTGTAATCCGTGGACATGGAAAGTATATCTTTATAGGTGATGAAGCCGAAACCCGCAAAGGACGAAGCTATCTGACACTTATGCAATATAAGTAATTATTCTTCTAATATAATTCGCACCCCAGATTTTGACAGAAAGCTTAAGGAAATTTAAGGAAATTTAACAAGAGCTGTACACCAACATTGTATATATACTTTCTACCGGTTCTACCCGGCATAGAAAGTATATATCACACTAAGGTGTACAGCTCTTATATTATCAAATATTAAGTTACAGCCAATCATCAGAACATCTGACAATTAATTATTAAATTATTCTTCTGTAGCCTCTTCCTGTGGTTCTGCATCATCTAATAATGCTTTCATACTAAGGCTGATCTTCTTGTCAGCTTCGTTAAGGTCTACAACCTTAGCTTCGATTTCCTGACCAATCTTTAATACATCTTCTGGCTTGTTGATGTGTTCCTTAGAAATCTGTGATACGTGAAGTAAAGCATCAATGCCGTCTTCAAGCTGAACAAAAGCACCAAAGTCAGTCATTCTTGCTACCTTACCAGTAACAACATTACCTACAGCATACTTTGTTGAAGCATCATTCCAAGGGTTCTGGTCTGGATATTTAACTGAAAGTGCAATCTTGTCACCATTGATTTCCTTGATGAAGCACTTAACTGAATCGCCAACCTTATATACTTTCTTAGGGTTCTCTGTTCTTCCCCAAGACATCTCTGAAATATGAAGAAGTCCATCTACACCACCAAGGTCAATGAATGCACCAAAATCTGTTACATTCTTAACTGTACCTTCGATTGTATCTCCTTCTTTAATCTTAGAAAGAAGTTCTTCCTGAGCTGCCTTCTTCTTAGCTACGATAAGCTGCTTACAGTCACCAATCACCTTTCTGTTCTTTGGATCATATTCTGTTAATACAAATGTAATCTCCTTACCATTGTATTCTGAGAAATCCTTAACATAAGAATCTGATACAAGGCTTGCTGGAATGAAGATTCTTGTCTCATCAACAACAACTTCAAGACCACCCTTAATAACTCTTGATACATTAGCTGTTATAGCTTCTTTGTTATTAAATGCTTCTTCAAGTCTCTTGCTTCCACTCTCTGCAACAAGCTTTCTATATGTAAGAAGAACCTGTCCTTCTCCATCATTAAGCTTAAGCACCTTTGCCTTCATCTCATCTCCAACAGAAACAACTGTTGTTAAATCGATACCTGGTGTTGATGAATATTCACTTCTTGTGATAATTCCATCGTGCTTATAGCCTATGTTAAGAACGATATGGTCTTCTTTAACTGCTATTACAGTGCCATCAACAACTTCTCCTGTATGAATTTCCTTCCACTCTTCGTTAGCTAACATCTCTGCAAAATTCTCTGACATTAGTATAAACCTCCTCAATGATATTGTTCGGGGTCGATGCCCCAGCTGTAATACCTATGCTGTCTATGAATCTTAAATCGTTAAGATTAAGATCTCTTAGAGTTTGAATGTAAAATGTATCCTCACATTCGCCTTTACAAATCTCATACAGTTTTCTCGTATTGGAACTACTCTTGTCACCAATGACAATCATCGCACTAACTTTCCGTGCAATATCTCTTGCCTCTGTCTGACGTTCTTCCGTGGCATTACAAATAGTATTTTTAATGGTAATATTGTAACTCTTTTTGTTGATAATTTCAACTAATTCTTGAAATTTATTGTAATTAAATGTCGTTTGGGATACAACAACCACTTCTTTTGCCCTGTCAAGCTCAAGATTTTGTGCTTTTTCGATAGAATCCACTATATATACAGGACTTACTGACCACCCTTTAATGCCCTCAACTTCCGGGTGTTTCTCATTGCCTATTATTACAATCTGCTTTCCTGCCTTGCTCTCCTGCTCAACTATTCTGTGTATTTTAAGAACAAATGGACAGGTTGCATCTACAACTTCATAATTCTTTGTCTTTATGCTCTCATACACATTTTTAGATACACCATGCGACCTTATTATGACAGTAGCATTATCAATACCGTCAAGCTGTGCTACATCTGATATTGCCTTGACCCCTTTGCTTTCAAGGTCCTTTACAACTTCATCGTTATGTATGATAGGTCCGTATGTGTATACATTTTCCATTCCTGTTCTTTCATACACCGTATCCACTGCACGGTGAACTCCAAAGCAGAAACCAGCAGACCTGGCAAGTATAACTTCTGCCTCTTTCATATATCCTCCAAATCACTACTTTGCTTTATTAATAACTGTCTTGATGGCTTCCACCACCTCATCAATTCCCATATCAGAACTGTCTACAAGAACTGCATCATCTGCCTGCTTTAATGGTGAAATATCCCTGTGCATATCCTGATAATCTCTCTGTTCAATATCCTCTTTTATCTTCTGTAAATCACATTCTTCACCCTTTGCCTTAAGTTCGTCATATCTTCTTCTGGCTCTGGCATCAGAACTTGCAGTAAGATATATCTTTACATTGGCATCTGGAAGAACTGTTGTGCCAATATCACGTCCATCCATAACAACATTTTCTGCTGCCGCAAGCTCTCTTTGCAAATCAACAAGCTTGCTTCTTACAGCCTTATACTTAGATGTCTTTGAAGCCATATTGCCTGTTGCCTCAGTTCTTAAAAGACTGGTTACATTCTCGCCGTTAAGGATAACCTGCTGTTCGCCGTCTTTATATTCTATTGTTATCTTTACATTATCGACTGCCGCATTAATCGCAGCTTCATCTGCGGGGTCAATATTATTCTGGTTAAAATATACCGCCATTGCCCTGTACATAGCACCGGTATCTACATATATATAACCCATCTGCTTAGATATAAGCTTTGCTATTGTACTCTTGCCAGCTCCTGCCGGTCCATCAATTGCTACTGAATAAGACATAATAATCCTCTTTTCTGCCTGTGTTATAAAACACGCTGGCATTATTTAATTATTCAAATGCATTGCTGCAGCATACGCACTCGACCACGCTACCTGCAAGTTAAAACCACCTGTAACCGCATCTACATCAAGCACCTCTCCTGCAAAATACACATTTTTAACTAACTTTGACTCCATAGTTGTCGGATTGATTTCTTTAACATCAACACCGCCCTGTGTAATTATAGCTTCATTAAAGCCTCTTGTACCGGTTATTGTCATTTCAAAATGCTTTAACAGATGTACAAGCCTTAATCTTTCTTCCCTTGTTATCTCATTAACCTGTTTATCTTTATTGATATCACTGAGCCTTACTATAACAGGGATAAGTTTCTTAGGAAGCAGCTTATCAAGTGAATTACGGAAGGTTTTATTCTTTTCCTCTGAGAAATCCCTAAGAACTCTCTCATCAAGCTGTTCCTCTGATAAAGCTGGCTTTAAATCTATCACAAGCTTAAGCGGTCTTTTTCTTAATATTGCTGTTGTATAACTGCTCGCACTAAGAATAACTGGCCCGCTCACACCAAAATGCGTAAATAGCATTTCACCAAAGTCACTATACAGCTCTTTACGGCTGTCACCCTTACTGTCATATATGCTTATTGCTATATTCTTAAGGCTCAGTCCCATAAGCTCTGAAGCCCATTCTTCTCTTACTGTGAGAGGAACTAATGCCGGTATAATAGGTGTAACATTATGTGAAAGTGCCTTTGCAAATCTATAGCCATCGCCTGTTGAACCAGTGCTTGAATAAGAATTACCACCTGTTGCTATAATGCAGGAATCAGCTTTTATAACCTGCTTTCTGCCAGTAGATAACTCCTTAACTTCAACACTTACAAACTGCGATATATATTCTGGCTCTTTTTTCTTAGATTTAGGTTCTTTTTTCTTGGATTTATACTTTTTTTCAAGTTTTACACTATCATTTGCTATATTCTCTGATACTGCATTGCAAGATACTATTTTCCCTGACACTGCATTTTCTGATACTACATTCTCTGATAATTCCCTGGCTGTAACATCAACAACCTCTGTGCTAAGCATAATATCCACTTTGCATTTTCTTAATTCTCTTGCCAATGTGCCGATTACATCTGATGAATGGTCTGACTCTGGAAAACAGCGGTTACCTCGTTCTATTTTAAACTTAAGTCCAAGTTCATCAAAGAATCCCATTACATCATAATTAGAAAAGCCTTTAAATGAACTGTACATAAATTTAGGGTTGGTTACAACACTATTTTTAATGTCGTCCTCATCACCAGCATTAGTAAAATTACAGCGGCCTTTTCCTGTTATAAAAAGCTTCTTTCCAAGCTTATCATTCTTTTCTATAAGAGTTACTGTGTGTCCATTTCTGGCGGCTATAATAGAAGCCATCATACCTGCCGCCCCGCCTCCAATAACTACAACTTTACTCATAGGAAACCTCTCTATCCTCTTTATTCCTGAACCAAAAGTTCTTTGAAATATGGTAACTCAAGTGCCCAGTCACAGAATGTATGCCATTCTGCAAGCTTATGGTTTCTTCTTGAATAATACATTCCTGCAAGATTTTCATAATTAAATGTGCAGGTACGCATCTGATTATAGCTTTCTGGAAGCAACTGAATCATACTATACCAAAGGTCTTTATCCTTAGTTTCTATGAACTTCTGGCGTATTGTTTCAAGAAAATCTATATTCTTCTGCATCATATCTAACGCCTCAGAAGTACAATGGTCAACGCTGAAATCTTCCATTTCAAATGACTTGCTGTGGATTTTATGCATTGTACTTGTTGAATTGGCAACTGTTCCAACCTTATATGTATCGTATTCCTTCCACCAGTAGATTGGTGCTGTTATATCTACTGTTACAAATATCTGTCTTATAAACTTTCTATGGTCTGAACCAGCCTTGCAGAGCCTTTTCGCTAAATCTAAATCATTAGGTCCAAATGTGAATACTCCATTTTCTGTCTTACTATCCATTCTAGCCCAGCTATTAAGCGGATTTCTCGCTCCTCTCATAGCATTTTCAAAATTCATAACTTCAAATCTTTCAAGCTTAATCATCTATTCAAATACCTTTCTGTGTTTATTAGTAACGTATATTGTGACATTATTATAAATAACGCATACATATTTATATTACACTATTATTAGTGCAAAGTATATAGTTGACTTAAAATAATAAAATTGACCTTTAGAAGCCATAATATACCTCCAAAGGTCAATCTTATTTTAGTTCATAATATTTATGTAATTAATTCTTACAATAATTACATTATCAATTCCTGCAATATAATATTAATAACACCATATTAATTAAAGAAGGCTCTTGCGTAATTCTGCTCCATCCTTAGCACTAAGATATGCAGGTGCAATATCAAATACTGTCTTACAACCGCTCTGACCTTCCTTATAAAGACGATAAGCTGCTCTTGCATATGCTACGATAACGCAAGATGTGAATTCTGGGTTAGAATCAAGCTTTAAGCTGTATTCTATAACGTGATTGTTCTCTTTGTTCCAGCCTGTCTTTCCTGTACGGATAACAAATCCTCCGTGAGGAATTCCACTGTGGTTTTTCTTTAATTCTTCTTCACTGATAAAATGTACTGTTGTATCGTAATCAGCGAAATAGTTAGGCATATTCTTGATTGTTTCTTCTACCTTTGCAGCATCAGCACCTTCCTCTAATACTACAAAACATTCTCTTGTATGCTTCTGTCTTGTTGTAAGCTCTGGATTCTCGCCATTTCTTACAGCTTCTAAGGCTGCCTCAACTGGAATTGTATACTGCTTGCCATCCTTGACGCCCTCAACTCTTCTGATAGCGTCTGAATGTCCCTGACTTACGCCCTTACCCCAGAATGTATAATCTTTGCCTTCTGGTAAAATAGCATTGGCATACATACGGTTTAAAGAGAACATACCTGGATCCCAACCTACTGATATAATTCCAACGTGTCCGCTCTTCTTAGCCGCAGAATCAACATTTTCAAAATGTTCTGGAATTCTTGCGTGTGTATCAAAGCTGTCAACTACGTTAAACATCTCTGCAAACTTTGGTGTCTGTACTGGTAAATCTGTAGCACTTCCACCGCAAAGAATCATTACGTCTATCTTATCCTTCCACTGCTCTACCTCATCTACTGAGCATACTAAAGCACCCTCTGTCAATATAGATACGCTTTCTGGTGCACGTCTTGTAAATACTGCTACAAGCTCCATATCTGGATTTTGCCTGATAGCACACTCAACGCCTCTTCCAAGATTTCCGTATCCAATAATACCTATTCTCATATTCTGCCTCCATTTTATACATATTTACTGTATTTCACATATAATTAGTGTGAACAAACACTGCTTTAATATTACTTTTTGAAAATACATATGTCAACTCTCATTCAGGCAGTTTTTTATCAATAAATATTATTACTGTTCTTTCTTTAGCTTCCCAGCCATTAAAATTGTAAATCCAATGCCCATTAATGATAATACTAATAAATATCCTGCCCAGTATATATGTGTCATATCTCCTGTCTGTGGTGTTTCAACTGTATTACCTGCGGCTTCTGTTATATTTTCTACTGATGTGCCTGGTAAACTTATATCTGATGAACTGCTTGTAATCTGCTGTTTTGTAATAAGATATGTTGAGCAGTGATCCTGTTCTACTGTCATATAACCATCATTATCAACTACAGCTGACATCATACTAATTATTGTTCCATCATCTAAGAGCTGGCTGTAATAAAGTGTCTGGCCTGCATATGCTTTTCCAACATTTAACTTAATACTTGCCATTGCTGGAAGAACGCCGGAATAATTGTATACAATCTTAGATACGAATATATCCTCTGTTACATCTGCCGGCATATCTCCTGCTTCTTTTATATCAGAAGTAATTGCTGTTGAGAAGTCATATATTGCAACCTGTGATACTTCTGACATTGTTCCTTTTGCAAATGTAAATGTAACATCATTGTTAGATTTGATAACAACATCATTCACCTTGTTATCTTCAATAATCTTTCTGATTTCATCAGCCTTAATAGTTGTGCTGCCGTCTGATACATCTACTACTGTATTAGTGGTGCTTGACTCTGGTGTCGATGGCTTCTCATCTGTTGTGTTGTCAGATGGATTATTGGTTGTGTTTCCTTTTGAATTATCTGTCGTATTATCACTAGATGATTTAGCTGTAAATGTAAGCTTATCTGCTACACATTCAACATTATAAAGACCTTCTATCTCTGTACCGTCATACTTGTATCCGTCTGGAAGATTATCACTTCCCACTACAGGATTGTATGTTGCTACAGGATTGTCATAATCAATAAGCCATAATTCATCATTGCTTCGTTCATCTACACCAAGCTTTTCAAGAAGCTTACATATTCTATAATATGATGTTTTATTTTCATAAACATATGCAGATACATACTTTTCATTTGTTGCTGTATTGATTATAACCTGACTTGTTCCGCCGCTTCCACTGTCTGACTCATAATATGAAATTGGATTGTCTAATGTGGTCTTGGTATATCCAGCAGGGATATTATCATATTCACCTACTTTGTCAGCATAATATACATCGCCCATAGCTTTCTTTGTAGTAAGCTTATATAATGTATACGTCACTTTAGCAGGTTCAATATATGTCAGCTCTTTAATATAATATAATGAAGTATTATCTGTCTCGTTCTTATATACTATATTAGTTGTATAAGGGTCGTACTCATAATACCTGGCACATAATCTTGATATTTCCAGCGGATGTGAAACATTATATGTCACATTTTCCTTTAATGTTCCATTATCCTTAATTGGCTTATTAGTGAGATTATCGCTTGTATACACTACTGCCTTTGAACCAGAATATATTGTAACATTACAGGTGTCTGCAACTGAAAGCACCGAATTAGTTCCCTCAGCAAAGAAAGCTATTCCATAATCATCTGATTTGTCTGCATTAATTACCAAAGAACCATTACCACTTATATTGATTGAACCGCCCCAGGCATCACCATATGAACCTATACTTCCGATTTCATTATCACCAACAAGGTTAATCTTGAAATCGTCACCCATCATATTAGTAACTATTACTGTTGTAGAGCTTTTATAATTATTTAATGTAAGTGTATTAGACTCTCTGTCATAAGACATTCCATCTATGGAATTAGTGCCTTCTGATGAGAATAGCAGATTACTTTCCTCTCCATTTCTTACATTAATATAAGCATAAGCCCAATCACCAGTATCGCATGGACCATTAGCGGCTTTTACCTGTGGTGCAGCATATAAAACTGCGGATGATAATGCGAGTACGGCTGCTCCTGCTAATGCGGCTATCTTTTTGATATGCCATTTTTTATTTTTCACCATAAATCATTCCTCCTGCTTCTTGATAATAATTATCATTTATTCATTTGTTTATTTCTGTGCAAAATCTGTGCAAAAATTTGAGTTTCACACAAATCTCCCAGAATCAAATGGAGCGTATAATATTGCGTACATATCAGCTGTATATGTTGTTAATACTATATATAACATTATGAAAAAAGTATATAAGGGAAGTCCGCCAATATACTAAAACAGCGTGGCGGAGTTCCGCCACGCTGCCTAAAGCTGAAAAATAGATGATATAAAGACATATAAATATTAAAAGAATTATTTGTTA
>OGXG01000163.1_pt1 | contig 37876 bp, 33 predicted proteins | sample 1576251 | NCBI WGS metagenome assembly OGXG01 (sample SAMEA3541533, study PRJEB24748) | human gut metagenome | biome: human gut; feature: human-associated habitat; material: faeces | place: China | collected 2012
ATATCACCGATAGTACGATTCAACTTATTAAGAGTAAGTTCCTCTCCATAAGTATACCATCAGCACCGGAAATATCACCGTCTTCTGTTTCGATTTTCCCTGTGTAGAATGGTGAAGGACAAATATCCGTACACTGAGCTTCGAGCGTAGTACCTGCAGTACCGGTATCACCTTCACCGGAAGTCTGTGAAATGGTAACAGAAGGATCGAAAGCTTCAGATCCTATAACACGGAACTTGCCATTTCTCTGCTGACACAAGAAAATCAATTCATCGATGTTAGCCTGGCGAGCAAAACCGGTAGCTTCTTCGTCAGTACCGGCATGAACAAGTGTAGCTTTGTTCAGGAATGTAGGTGACGGCTTTTCACCTTGAGTTTCAGAATTGATTGATGATTTGGTTGTAAGCAATTCTATATACTGCCATTTCTTATCAGCTGCAAGAACAAAGTCACCATCAAGAGTTGCAAGTTTTCCCATATTCTCTACTACACCATCAATAGCTGGAAGAGTCGGCCATTTAGCTATCCAACTCTTGGGAATGAAATAGACTTTTCGTCTGATACCCGGTGTCGAGGTCTGACCGGGACACCAGGCTAGGGATTCGTACATCCCTTTGCTTGTACAATCTACTGCCATATATTAGCCTCCTATACCAGCGACAACAGAAGTTGTACCATCGATAGTACCGACCAGAAGTCGCTCTTTAGAAATTGTTTCAAATTCAGCACCAAAGAACATCGTAGCAATAAAATCGAGTTTAAATGCATGATGCTTTTCAACCAGGATCTTTTCTTTGTCTGCACCATTACCGAAACCAACAAGCATGTTGCTCTTAGTAGTAAGATGAATGAACGGTGAGTTCGCCTTATTAGCCAAAGGAACTAATTCACATCTGTTGTTAGAACCTTCAAGGAAGGTCTTTTCGAATGATGTATTATAAGGAACATGTCCTACTGTAGCCTGATAATCATCAACGTAATTATCATATACACCTTGTGGTATAAAGAGTTTAGTTTGTGTTTCACGCAATACGGGGTCTGCAGCACGGTAGAATGCCTTAAGTACATCAACAGCATTGTCTTTGCTGATAGCTTCAATAGTGAACATATTACCCAGCTCTGCAGAAATCTTACTAGCATCCTTCTCTGTTTTAGTAATGCTATCAAAACCATTAAAAAGGTCTTTAGATTTTGTACCGCTTGGGTTTCTAACAGCCGACCATAGCACTGCATTAAGGTTTGCACCTAATTTAGCTGATAAGAATGCAAGAACCTGACGAGTTATATCCACATTCTTCAAAGCATCACCCTTAGAAATCAAATTACCGTAAACTGTCTGCCAAACAGAGTTAGGAGAGAACTTCTTAACTACACTACCAAGGAATGTTTCCAGTTCACGTGGTTCGATACCTACGCCTTCAGTATCCTCACGGCCTTCATCATAAGGACCAAGTTCAATGTCGCCAGACAATTCGCCAACAACTTCCTTACCTCTAACACCCGGTCTTTGTGTCATGTGCTGTAAAGTTCCAGCCATGGCCAAAACAGGCATCATCAGCAATTCTTTTCTATACTTGACAGCAGACTTGGAAAGCTGCTCGTCAGTAATTTTTATGTATCCTTTTTCGTCTGCCATATTATAACAATTCTTTTACGCTGTTAAACATTTCGTTTGCTGAATTGAGTTTAGTGATGTCATCTTCATCACCTTCATCACCGTTGATGTGTTTTGTCTCATCACCATCATTCTTTTTCAGGTTTTCATTCTGAGTCTTGAGGTCTGAAATCTCATTGTCTTTATCAGAAGATTCCTTCTCAATGTTGGCAATGTGGTCGTTGATGGCTTTGACCTGGTCTTCAGTAAGAGTTACCTTACCATCTTTGTCAAATTCCATACCATCGAGTTTCAAGATGGAATTGACTTTCTGATAATCCTTTTTCATAATCTTTTGTGTTGTAGAATTAAAGCGTGGTTTATTTTGTGACTGTGAAGAATGTATATCATTATCCTTGGATGACTTAAAGAACCGGTTTACAAAGTTATTGAACCACCCTGGTGCCGTCTCGTCATCTGGAACAACAGTCTTATTCTCAGTAGCAGGCAACTCAGGAAGATGATACATATTGAAGCGGGCCTTCATCGAGTCATCAAAGTTGAGTTTATCCCCATCTTCGATAATCTCATCAATGAAACCGTATTCAAGAGCTTCCTGGGCAGTAAGCCATCTGCCTTCTTTAAGTATGGGCAAAATTTCATCTACTTTCTTCTTACACTTATTAGCATACAGATTAGCGAGAACCAAATCCATTTTATCATTCTCGAGCTTATTTGCTTTCAGATCATCAATAAGCTGTTGAATCTGGTCAGCATTATAACTGCCCCAGGCATCAATCCAGTTTGAAACCTTATGAATAAGATAGAAAGCATATTTGGACATACAGGTTTTCTGAGCACCTGTTGCCAGAATTGTCGCAGCACTTGCCACATATCCGAACAAATAGCATGTAACATTGCCATGGTCGAGAAACTGCTGGCGAATATCAAGAGCATCATCAACGGCTCCACCGAGTGAAGAAACACGCACATTGACAGGTTTATTTTTTAAGCCTGTCATCTGATTACGGATATAGTTCTTCGAATATCCCCATGGACCAATGTGCGAATCAATACTAAGGTTATATTCCATATTGTCGAAAATTTGTATATGCAATATTATACCTTATATATATAGTATAAAAAGACCTCAACCTAATATGGCCAGCATAGGAATGGTAGAAGTATAGGTCACGGTTACAGTTGTTCCGGATTTAGAAGAAGGAACAGAAGGGAAAGTTTCTGCATTTTGTACAACAGGATAGGGCTTATCAGCGCAACCTATCAGAAATTGTGAACCTGTAACAGTAGTTACCCGAAAGCAAAGTTTCTTTGAACCTGGAAGAAGTTTGGCTTTTCGAGACATAATGAGTTTAGTGGTAAAAACACGCTGGTTATTCTCTATTTTATCTGAAATTTCTACAGAACTAAGGCCAATCGTATCTATTTTATCAAAATGTTGGTATACATTAAGCCATACACCGCGGTCGGTAATTATATCGGACTGTTGAAGATGATATGCTTCAATACATTCCACCAGTCGAATATTATTAATCAAATGCATCATAATTCCATGTATTTTTTATTCTGTGTTCGGGGCTGTTCGGGTTAGTACAAAAACGCACTACTCATCCGAGTGTTTTCTTGTTAAAGAACCTAAAAATATTCCTCTCCTACTATAAGAGGTTCTCATCCGGTAATATTTCTGTCGGACTGTTTCTGAGTAATTGTCATCAATGCCATGCATCTCACAATAAGCAGAAATAGTCTTATTAATACCGCAATTACGTCTGGTCAAATCACTCATCTCATTCCATAGATTCGAACGGAACAAATCCTCTATCGTCTCCTTGACAGCTGCCTTAGCTTTCTTGCCAAGATAATTGTAATACTGCGGAGGTTTCGCTTTGCTATCCGGAATGACAATGGCAGTCAATTCATCAGCCGCCAACTCCGGTTGAATCTCCGGTGGTCTTTTGCGAAGGAAGCGACGAATCACTGCGTTCTCATTACTTTGTGGTGGGAATACAACCGGATTACCAAGACTGTTATGCAGCCATTGTTTTAAATAAGGTTCAAGTTTAAGATAAAATACGATGTGGCTCATAATTAGAATATTATATCCACAAAGATAATATTTATATTATTTATTAGATATTTAAATCTATCACAAATCATTCTTATCAAGCAAAAGTTTTTCACTACGTATGACATACTTTTTGCCTTCTACACCTTCTACACTTTCTACAAAATGTACAATCATTTTATTTTCAACGACTTATATTTTTAAAAGGTTTCTACATTTGTAGAAATCATGTAGAAAATGAAGTATTTTGTAGAAGGTTTTAACAAAATCGGCGATTTGTAGAAATTTGTAGAAGGTTTGTAGAAAGGTTGTAGAATATATAACACTCTCATTTTTAACATTGTAGAAAGTGTAGAAGGTGTAGAAGGCATTTTCACCCCGTAGGAAAAGGCAGAATCGCCCCTTGACATATACGAAAGATGCCCATACGGAAAACCGTACAGGCATCTTTCTACATTATTATTGTTGACACAATACATTATGAATCCTTTCATCTAATAGTCCGTAAAGATTACTGACTGAATATGCTTTCTCACAAAATGTTCTACCAGACTTGAACCATACACGAGCGGAGAACCTTTGACCGGTATCTATAATCTTGATACGACGTACATCCGGGAATGCATTAAGAAAGTAACTGCAAATCTTCTGCCTTATTTCAAAAGTGGCACTTGCCTTGCGATGACGAACACCAGTTACCGGGTTATAAACTCTCAAAGCATTACTATTGAATGAACGAATATCCGTTTCGTGGATTGACGTTCCGTTGAAGCTGAGCAAAGCCTCATTAGAAAAGTACTTGAAATTGTCCATATAAATAAAAAGGTATCCGTGCCTGTCCCGTTGCTCAACACATTCAAGTACAAATGCTGTATGGCCATTAAGCCTATACACGGGGGTACACGGATACCAAGTATCTTTAGTTACACGAAATATGCGGACATAAAAAATGCCTGCACGTATAATGCAAGCCTATCGTCCTGCATTTGTACTTATATTATTGTTGAGCATTGCAAATATGGTGATTTATTTTGGAATAGCAAAGAATAGAAATGAAAAAGAGCAAACGTTTCACAACGATTGCTCTTCAACAACTCTAAAACCATTAATTATAACCAATCTTAATCAAACAATTGAGGTTCATTCTTTAATCTCTCTTCACGCAACTTATCCAGTTTTCTACGCTTCTCAGATATCGAGATTTACTTCAATTTTGTCGGGCGTTTCGTTCCCCCAGCGTTTGGAGAAGTGGAGCTTACTCCGGAGGAATTAGAGGAAATCCGCAAGCGTGAGGAACGCAAGGACAGGCTTCATCAGAACTACTTGAAGCGGAAAGCCAGCGGAGCGCAGAAGCGATACGAGGACAAAATCAAGGGGAGAAAAAAGGCAGAAATCGAAGCCAAGAAAGCCGCTATTCGTGCGGAGGATATTGCAAAGGGAGTGTTCGTCCCTGTCAGCAGTTTACCGCAGAGAGAGCCGATGAAAGGAGTACAAACAGCATGAATATCACTTACACACAGAACGGCGATTATCTTATCCCAAACATCATTATCCGCAAGACCAAGCCCCTCGGACACTACGGCAGACTTCGCAAGGCGTATCTGGAAATGCACCGTCCGATACTGTTCAATGAGCTGGTGCTATCCGACAAGCTCTTTGAGCATTGCGCCGAGATTGACGAAGCGGCACGAAACCGCATGGAGCTGATCGTGCGGTCACTGGCAGAGCAAAACGGCGTGACCGAGCAACTGAAAGCCGAAAACCAAATGGAATGGGTGCGGCAGATGAACGCTTGCAAGGCACAGGCAGAGGAGATTGTGAAAGCGGAATTGATTTATGATTGAGCGAGGAAGTCCGGGCAGAAAACTGTTCGGACTTTTCTCATGTAGTCCAAAGTTGCGGTAGAATTGTTCACGAGTTTTATGGTACAATTTATGCGAATAAAAAAAACGGAAAATTAGAATCTAACAAGAGAATGTGGTTGTATGAAAAAATCCATATTAGTATTTTGGGCAATCGTGTGTCTGTTACCTATTCAAAGGAGGTTTAAGAATTTCAAATGAAACATATAAGAAATATATTGCTGTTGATTACGATTATTTTTGCTTTTGTTATGCAAGCTGAAGTATATCAAAATATGCTCTGGAACTTTAATGGTGCTTATTATTTATCGTCCAGATACACAACTACTAATGACGATATGGATTCATTTTTAGCCAATGCAGAAGATACAGCTGAGAAGCATGGTGTTCATATTTTTTCGACTTTTAATCAGAGAGTTTCTAATTATCAGACAAGACTTTATATTTATGGTGATGATACCGTTGTTCGGGATAGTCTTAAAAGCACAATGGATATTGAGGAAAAAACATATACGGCTTTGATAGGCGGAATCACCGTAATAGAATTTGAAGATTTTAGAGAAGCAAAAAACACAGGCAATGGACAGGAAATAATGGTCAGCTATATCGGTGACGATGATGACATTATTGCCACATATCAAGATTTGGCAAAAGAATATTCTATATCGCAGCCAGAGTTTTGGCAATCAACCGAAACTGATATGATGTTCATTGTTTGGGGCCTGGTTGCCATATTGATGATTGTACTTAATATGATTGAGGTGATACGCAGACAAAAGGAAGTAGTTGTACGAGCTTCTCTGGGCGAAAATGCTGCTGTGATTGCTCTAAAAGCTGTAGTGGCTGATATGATTTCATATGCTGCATTATTCGTCTTAGCAAAGTTGCTTGTTTCTCAATTTATATCGGGAGCGTATGAAGATCATCTCATTTTGGCAGTGTATTGTGCCGGAGCAGTTCTTTCCGTAATTCCTTATGCTGCTTTTGTCCGCTTTGATGTAAAAAAAGCCTTTGCCAATGCTTCAGATAAAAAAGGTATGTTTTATCTTCTGAACGGTCTTAAAGTATTTGCTACTGCTATGACAATTTTTACAATAACTACAAATCTCAGTAGCATTCAAGGTAATTTACTTACAAACACTACTCTTTTAGAAAATCATTATAATGATTATTATTTTGGAGTTATGCAGATTGAACCTCCTTTTGAAGAAAATGAGGAGGAATCCAAAGAGAGCAAATTTTGGAATGACCTTTACGAAAATGAATACAACACTATAAATCCGGTGGTCTGCATAGGCAGCCGGATAAGCGATACGGATAATTATATTTTTGTAAATCATAATGCCAGAGATATGCTACAAGGGTTTTCTGATATGCTTACTGAAGATGATGAAAAAGAGGATATCGTGGTCTTCGTGCCAAAGGGAAGAAATGCGGAATCATACAAAGATATCGCAAAAGAGGAAATTGACTCTCTTACCCAAAATGCAGAAGAACTGCGTGTTGTTTATAAAGAATATTCTGGCAGAGAGCAATTTTATTATCTCAATTCGAACAGAGAAGAGGCTATTGACGGATTGTCAAGAGCAACAAATCCGATTGTTATTTATCAGGCAAATGAGGCTGTTGCTTTGAATGGAAGTTATATCGAAACAGGAACATATAATGGTGAGGTAATCTACGGATGCGATGAAAGCACAATTCGTAATGCTGCGAAAAAATATGCAGAACAGCTTGGTTCACACTATTTTATGCTGACGAATGTCGGAGAGGATTACATTTATAGTCATAGTTTCCTTGTAAAATTGATTAGCTTTATAAGCTCTCTTTGCGTATTAGTATTGCTGTTAGATATAGCTATCATCGTATCTGAAGCGAAAATGGAATTTAGACTTAGCTCTATGGAAATCTCCCTCAAAAAGGTTTTAGGTTATAGCTTTTATGAAAGGCACAAAAGATTTATTTCCGTTAATCTCATAGAAAATATAGCCGTTGTGATATTGATTTGCATTGTTTCGATTTTTATATCTAACGCAAGTGTCGGGATTGCTTTACTAATTGGATCATTGCTCACCATTATTGAAATGGCAATCATTTTCACAAATATTATGTGGGTTGAAAAAACAAATATCTCAAAGTCATTGAAGGGAGGATGTTTATGATTATAATTCGTGGCTTAAATAAAGCATTTGGAGAGAAAATAATTTTCTCCAACTTTAATTTGGAAATTCCGGATGGAAGTTTTGTAGTAATCAGCGGGGATAGCGGCAGTGGAAAAAGCACTTTGCTCAATATGATTGGTGGTATCGAAAAGCCGGATAGCGGCAGTATCATAATCGAAGGGCTGAATATTACCCGGCTTAAAAATAAAAACAGTTTTTTTGCGGATACAGTGGGGTTTCTTTTTCAGAATTTTGCACTGCTTGAAAATAAGACAGTTAAAGAAAATTTAAGTTTGATTAAAAAATCAAGCCGAACTAAAGTATCACTTAAAGAAGCTCTTAATCGTGTGGGGTTATCAAAGGAAGTTAACAAAAAAGTTTATCAGCTTTCCGGTGGTGAACAACAGAGAGTTGCTTTAGCTCGTCTTATGATGAAAAAATGTTCTGTTGTTTTGGCAGATGAACCTACTGGCTCACTTGACAAGAAAAATAGAGATATTGTTATGAGGTTATTGCACGAACTCAATGAAGAAGGTAAAACGGTTATCATTGTTACCCACGATCAGGGTATTATTGAAGATGAACCTTATGTTGTGAAAATCTGAGAGTACCTCTTAGAAATGTCTTGATCTACATTTTATATAATTTGGGTCAGAAGAAAATCCCTTTAGGAACTAAAGGGCGCACTTCTATACTCTCCTATCGGGAGTATGTGCGTCCTGCGGAGCTTCATTCCCGGTCAGCAGAGAAAAACTGCTTGACCGAAAATGTTTCGTCACTTCGTTCCGTCAAGGGAGCTACACTCCCTTGCGACGCTTGTGCGTCTATCCCTTGTGGACTTGCCGTCCGCAAACAGCATAAAATGCTGTTCGCCGCCAGCAAGTTTGAAAAATAAACATAAAGCTTTGGAGGTGCTTATTTGAATGAAAAAGTTGATAGCATTGCGAGCCGTCCGTCACATGGCGAAATCTGGCATGAATCCTAAGACATTGCAGTACCTCATGGGGCATTCGGATATTGCCGTGACACTTAATGTTTACACCCATGTTGGACTTGAGGATGCGGAGAAAGAACTTTAGAAGATGCAGGGGTTGGAAAATGCAAGAAAAGAGATGGGGATTTCGGACAAGGATGATAAACCTTTGAAACAGAATATGCTCAAGGTGATTTGATAATAGAATATTGGTGGAAACTGGTGGCACTCAGACATATAGCTTGGGTGCCTTTTTGACTGGTAAAAATATGCCTTGGCCGATATAATGTAAATTGAAAACAAAAAATATTTTGTTAAGGAGAGATTTGATGGGAACATGGGGAGTAGGCATTTATCAAAATGACATAAGTGCAGATGTGAAAGAAGATTATATTGCAAAACTTAAGTCGGGGAAAAGTGATGAAGTTGCTCTGAAGGAAATATTATCAGAATATCAGGAGGACATGGAGGATATCGACTGCAAATATGATTTTTATTTTGGTCTGGCAGATACGTTGTGGAAAAAGGGAAGATTGACAGAGAAAATTAAAACAATAGCACTTCAGTTGATAGAAGAAGATAGAATATCGCAACGTTGGCAAACAGAAAGAATTAGGTATGAGAGAAGTAAGGTATTGGACAAGTTGAAAGTGCAGTTAGAAGAGACGATGCCGGAATATAAAAAAATTCCTGTTCATAAACCATATGTATTGGGATGGGAAGAGGGAGATGTATATTTTTTTCAAATTAAAGAGAAAATAGAGAGTTATGAAAAATATCTTGGTTGGTATGCTTTGTTTTATGTGAACAAAATATATTTGAGGGATTGGAATGTAAATGGAGTGGCTGATGAAGTAGCAGATGTATACTTTTTCTTAACTAAAGATAAACCCGAAAGTATAGATGCTCTTCGTACATCGAAAAGAGTATGCTTTCATATAGGAAAAACAGGTAATAGATACAAAATGCATATTTATGAGAGCTCGAGGAGAAATCGTCCAAAGGATTTAACTTTGCTTGGGAAGTGTGACGGAATTCATTATCCTTTAAATAATAGTAGTAAGGGAGGCCATTTTTGTTGGAGTAGAGTAGATATAAGGGAGATATTATATGGTTACGAAAATCAGTTGAAATTAGACAACGAGGATTAACATTAAAATTATAAATAATGCACACCTCCATCTGTAGTCTGCCCCCCCTTAACTGACTACGATTTGACTACTACACAAGGCATCCGTTTGCTCCGTTTTGCATTATTTTGCAAAAAGTGTAGTTTTAGAAAATAAAAATACGATGCCCGGAAAAGTCGATAAACCAACGCAAAACACGGCAATACAGGGCATTTCAGAACAGGAGAAATTTATGATTAGGGTTTTATTCATCTGCCATGGCAATATCTGTGTGATTGCCTGAAATGCCTGTGAAATCAATACTTTAAGAAAATGACAGGGTGAATTTACCCCTGTTTTACCCCTAATAATTATAGGACTATCCGATAAGGAAAAATCCCTTAGCTGAATGTATAGGCGGAGGGATTTTTCCTTATTTTAACACTTGAATACATCAAAATAATATTGAAGAAATCAATATAATCGAGTATACTTATTTAAGTAAATGGGTTACAGAGTTATAGGAGAACTATGGAGCTGTAACGAGTTTATTATTAGGATAGGAAGGATCAACTATGACTGTAAGCTATAATAAATTATGGAAAAGACTTATAGATTTAAATATGAGCAAAACTCAGCTTAGAGAAAAAGCCGGTATAACAACAAATGCAATAGCAAAGATGGGAAAAAATGAGAATGTTTCGACAGAAATTATATGTAAAATATGCAAAGTATTGGAATGTCAGGTAGAAGATGTAATCGAATTAGTTGATGAAGAAGAAAAAGAGGTATGTTAGTATAGAAGAGTCCGTTTTATGGGACATATACTATGATATTATTAGAAAAAAGTAAAGAGGTAATTGAGTGTATACAAGTATAGAGCTTTTTGCTGGAGCCGGCGGATTGGCATTAGGAGTCGAAAAGGCGGGATTTAATACATTAGGTTTAATAGAATTTGATAAGGACGCAGCGGATACATTAAAGAAAAATAGACCAAACTGGAATGTTATAAATGACGATATTGCAAATATATCGTGTCTGGATTTGGAAAAGTATTTCTCTATTAAAAAGGGTGAGCTAGATCTCCTTTCAGGTGGTGCACCTTGTCAGGCATTTTCATATGCTGGAAAAAGGCTTGGGCTTGAAGATGCAAGAGGAACATTATTTTATCACTATGCATTGTTCCTTGAAAAATTGCAACCTAAAATGTTCCTGTTTGAGAATGTTCGAGGATTGCTTACACATGATCATGGAAAGACTTATTCAACAATGCTTGATATTTTTACAAGAGCTGGTTATACCATTGACAAACAAGTATTAAATGCATGGAATTATGGCGTACCGCAGAAAAGGGAACGACTTATTACTATAGGAATTCGCAATGATTTGGTAGGAAAGACTGAATACAGATTTCCGAAAGCACATAGCTATAAACCGGTTCTTAGAGATGTCCTTTTGGATTGTCCGGATGGTCCAGGGGTTCCGTATGGAGAAAAAAAGAGAAAGATTTTTGAATTAGTTCCAGCTGGTGGATATTGGAGAGATATAGATCCAGCAATTGCCAAGGAATATATGAAGAGTTGTTGGGATATGGAAGGCGGAAGAACTGGAATTCTGAGAAGAATGAGCCTGGATGAGCCGTCTTTAACTGTATTAACATCTCCATCCCAAAAGCAAACAGAAAGATGTCATCCATTGGAAGCAAGACCTTTTACTGTTAGAGAAAATGCAAGATGTCAGACATTTCCAGATGATTGGGAATTTTGTGGAAATATTTCGGCTCAATATAAACAGGTAGGAAATGCTGTCCCGGTTAATTTAGCATATGATATTGCAAGAGAAATTGTACATTCACTAGATATGCTTGCAGTGAATCAGAAAGTAAAGGAGGCAATGTAATGGATTGGAAACTGAAATTTATTAGTCAGGAAAATTTTGTTAAACATGTGGAAGCGACAATTGACAAGTACGGGGAAAAACTGGAATCTTTTGATATTAAACGGTTTAATAAGAATATTATTGATCCGATTAAGTTGATATTTGATAAAACAGTATATCAGTCAACTTGGGAAGAAATGGTGGGAAATGAGATATTCCGACAAAGGGACAAATCAAATAATAACGATATTGGATATTTCCATCAGACAATATTTCAGTACATGAAAAATTGTCATGTGCCTGAAAATGGTAAAGAAGGCGGATGGGATGTTATCTATGAAAACGCAGATGAAATTCAATTGCCAGAGGGTGATGTAGTACATAAAATTTATGTTGAGATGAAGAATAAACATAATACTATGAATTCTGCATCTACAGGAAAGACATATATGAAAATGCAGAACCAATTATTGAATGACGATGATTGTGCGTGCTTTTTAGTAGAGGCAATTGCACAAAAATCACAAAATATTACATGGAATCCAACGGTTGATGGTAAGAAGATTTCTCATAAACGTATCAGAAGAGTAAGTATAGACCAGTTCTATGCACTTGTAACAGGAGAAGAAGATGCATTTTACCAGATGTGTATGGTACTTCCGGAAGTTATAGAGTCCGTAGTGGCAAAGGGTGGAGATGTTAAAGTCCCGCATGATACAGTTGCAGAGGAGTTGAAAAAGATTGCAGAAATTTCAGGAGAAAAATCAGAGAATCTTGCAATGGCTCTTGCTGTCTATATGCTTGGATTCAGTTCATATAATGGTTTTGCGGGATTAATTGATGGAAAAGCATCTATGGATGAAAATTTCCTGAAGAGAATTTACGCATATGCAAAAGGAATAAAAGAATGACAATAAATATATGTGAAGTAACTGTATATTGAGTGATGTTTTAGAGTATTATGGATATGATAATTCCAAAGGAGCACATGGATAATACAGCTGCCTCATAATATTATATTGATAGATTTTTAAAACTAATAAAATTGTAAAATAATGAAAAATCGTTAGCATAGAATTTTGAAAAGGCTACTGCGCTTGAAAGAGCGGAGAGGCCTTTGTTTTTTAGTATTAAGAATAATAGATCATATATCATAGAAAGGTTAGACTTAGCAACATTGTAAAGATTGGAGAAGAAATCTTGACCATTTAATAAACACTATCTATAATGATTATTAACAATGTTGTCAGGAGCGTGAATATATGAATGTGAACCAATTATTAGAATATGCTATACAAGAGGTAAAGGAACTGAATAGCGGTGAAGTTTTCTTAGTTAGAGAACTTTTTAAAGGATATTTATGGAACAGAATTCCAAGAAAAGATAGGTTGTTATTGGGCATATTATTTTTGAATTGGACGCAGCAGAAGGCTAATATTGTTACACCAATAAATAAAACATCATCGGGGCAACAAAAATATCAAAAAATTTGATATATGTTTTCGCAAAGCTATTTGTTAAATATTAAATTTTATTGAAAGGATGTATTGTGAGATGACAACAGGAGAATTGCTTGTAGCTTTGTTTGAGGCATACAGGAATAATGATGATAGTGCCTTTATGAAAGCGGGAATGACTTTAATTGAAGAAGAAAAAGCAAAAAATCATTATGTATTAGCGAATAAATTGAAGAAAACGTTATCTTCGGTACCTGAAGTAAATTATAATAAATCATCTTTTACAAATAAATTAAATCGAGTTATGGATTTACCTAAAGATAAGGATGATGGTACAGAATTAGTAAAAATCATTTATCCACAAAAGAACTTTAATGATATTGTTTTGCCAGAGGAGATAAAGAAACAATTAGATAATGTTATTGTGGAATATGAGAAAAAAGAGATTTTAAAGGCATATGGCTTAGTTCCCAAAAAGAAACTTTTGTTTTGCGGACCTCCAGGATGTGGGAAAACAATATGTGCAGAAGCTGTTGCAAATGCATTAGATTTGCCCATACTTTATGTTTGCTTTGATGGTCTTATATCTTCATATTTAGGTGAAACATCTTCAAATATAAGAAAAGTTTTTGATTATGCAAGTAAAAATAATTGGGTTTTATTTTTTGATGAATTTGATGCTATTGGAAAGAGTAGGGATACAGTTGAAGAACATAGCGAATTGAAACGAGTTGTAAATTCGTTTTTGCAAATTTTAGATGGTTTTACTTGTGACTCTGTGGTAATTGCAGCAACAAACCATGAAAAAGCAATTGATACTGCGTTATGGAGAAGGTTTGATGAAATTGTAATATTTGAGAAGCCTAATTATGAACAGATTATATTGTTGATTAAAAAGAAATTGCGAGCTTTTCAGGTTGAGTGCTTAGATGTACAAAAATTTGCAAAAGAATTACAGGGATGTTCATATGCTGACATAGAAAGAGTGTGTTTGGCTTCAATTAAAAATTGTATTATAAATGGAAACAGACCAATAACGAATGAGGTGTTTGCGGAGAATGTTCAGATGGAGTTGAAACGTGCTAATTTGATTCAAAAAATAGGGGAATAATTATGGAACATTTATACTTTACGAAAGTTGACAAACCGCCACAGGATAGAAGAAAGAAAAAGGGGTTTGTGCCTAGAGGCGATAGAAAAAGTAATATACAGCATGGTGAAGAACTTTTGTCCCAGGTCAAGAATCAGGTGACGGAGAATAACGATGATATTCGACGTTTTCGTTTTGAACCTCATTTAGTAATGAAGGTGGAACTTGAAAAGGATGCAAGTCTTAGTGAAGCGAATATAAGTAAACTGGAATCAATGGGATTAAAAGTAATTGATACAGAAGAAAAAGAACTTATGGTGCTTTTTGCCGATGATTATGAATTAAAAGAGTTTAATAAAGCAATTAATGATTATAAGCAAGGAGTGATAGCTCGCACTAAAATAGAAAATGAGGATCTTTTTTGTGCGATTAAAGGTGTTTCTAGATGGGATGAAGAGGATAGAAGGGGACAAGATATTGATGAATTGTCAGAAGTAGATTATATTGATTGTTATCTTTGGATTTTTGACTCACTTAATGAAACGCAGAAAAAAGCAGATGAATTTATAAAGAATACAGAGGGTAATTGTGTAAAATATTGCGATAAGTATATATCTCAAACAGTTGCAGTAGTCCGCTTGAAAATTCAGAAAAATCAGTTACCCTATTTCCTTAAACATCCATTGGTATACAAAATTGATAGAATACCTAGTTACCATATAAAACGAACAGAACGAACGTATATCAACAATATAAGCTTAAGTGATATAAAATATAATAGTGACTTTTTAACAGAAAAATCTTCTAGTATTTGTGTAATAGATAGTGGAATATTATCAGGACATCCTTTACTTAAAGATGCAATAGGTGATTCTAAGACATTTTATGTTACGGATGGGTATACGGCAAATGAGAATGATATAGCAGGTCATGGAACAATGGTTGCCGGAATTTGTGAATATGGAATCATTCACCCTGAAGATACTTTTGTGCCTCGTATTTATCTTTATAGTGCAAAAATACATGATGGGGAATATATAGGTGACTTTGCATTATGTAAGCAGGAGTTGGATGATGAAAAAATAGAAATAAATATGGAACAGGAAGAAATTCTATATAACTATTTTTCAGGAAAAATCACACAGGAACAACTGTTTGAAAAGTTAGAGCTAAAAACCAGAGTGCCTGAGACAAAAAGCATTATAAAAAAGTATACGCATATGCATGAAAAACTCATAGTTAATCAAATGAGAGAAATTGTTGCATATTTCAATAGTAACTATGGATGCCGTATTTTTAATTTATCACAAGGTGATTTGAATTATCCATATGATGATAAGAAACCAAGAGCATGGACATGTGTGTTAGATGAATTACAGAGAGAGTATGATATTTTATTTATTGTTTCATCTGGAAATTATGATTATGCAAAAGAACATGATGAAAAAGGCATATTAAAAGATTATCCTAAATATTTTTATACAGATGAACAAGCAAGAGTTATTGATCCTGCTGCTTCAAGTATTTCAATTACCGTGGGAGGGATGGCAAGTTCTTCAGTTCCTTTTGCATTACGTGATGAGACACTCAATGTTTTACCAATATCATTGAAAAATCAAATATCCTCTAGTACACGTATTGGACCAGGAATACAAAAGGCAATAAAACCTGAGTTTGTTGCGTATGGGGGAGATGATGCATTTAATACAATACTTTCCAAAACAAGTAAAAATGTGGGAACTTGCATAATGTCTCTTTCTAATAAGTTAACAGAAGGTATATTTAGTCAGGATGCAGGGACAAGCTATGCTGCTCCATATGTATCTCATATTGCAGCTTTAATATTGGAACGATATCCAGAAGCTTCTAATAATTTATTAAGAGCTATTTTGGTAAGTTCTTCCGATGTTCCAAGAGAAATTGAATTGCAGGTAGAAAAACTCGAAGATACAGAAACATTTATTGATATGCTTCAGCCGAGTTTTCGATTAAATGTTAAAGGACAAATAAAAAGTAATAAAAAGAAAATGCTACACTATTTAGCTGGATATGGGTATCCAAATCAGGAGGTGGCGACAGACTCTTTTGAACAGAGGGTTATGTTACTTGCAGATATGAGACAAGAAAATGCAATCGAAGTTGATAAAACCCATATTTTTGAGCTCCCTATTCCAAGAGAATTTGAGTCTGCAAAAGGGAAAAAAAGAATAACAGTATCATTAGCATATAATCCGGATGTTAGAAAAACAAGAATGGATTACTTGGGAAAAACGATGTCCTTTGAATTAATTAGAGGAAAAAGTTTGGAAGAAGTATATCAAGTATGTGCTTCACAAGCAGGACGTGATGAAGCGGATAAAGCAGAACGATTTGAAGCTAAATATGTTTGTAAAATGGAAGATTGTGGTAAAGCTTTGAGAGAACATGGCACTTTACAAAAAGGGACATTTGAGTTTACAAGGTCTTCATATGGAGACAATTATTATCTAGTTGTTGATTGCAAAAAGAATTGGTCAGAAGAAAAGCAAGACTATGCGTTAGTAGTTACATATCAAGTGGAGGATAAAACCGTAAAATTATACGAATTTTTAAAGAATAGGATTCGTGCTCCACGTAGTAGAGGTCGAGTGTAGAAACTGGCATAATTGAAATATTTGTTGTTGAGATAGCAATATTTCTGATATGCATATTAAGCAGTTGCTAATTGTAATTAATGATTTACTGTGTAATGAATAATATGACTTTAATATCTATGGGCATAGTATTTGTTATGTAGAGGTGAGATTTTATCGTTCTATCGTAAATAATAGCATGAAAATATAATATATGTACAGCGTAAGGGCAGTTATAGACCGTAAAGGTTTGTAGCTGCCCTTTTTGCGTTTACAGAACTTTTGGACAAAATGTCCAGAAGTGGAAAGGAGAGCTTACCCAGAACGTGGGTGACTTCTTACGTTCAGAGGAAATCGAGGGTATCTTGGGCAACAGTGACTTTGTGTATCTGTTAAACCAGAACGCAAAGGATCAGGCGATACTTGCAGACAAGTTAGGGCTTTCTGAAAAGCAGCTTTCCCATGTAACCAATTCCGAGCCGGGTTCTGGTCTGATACTGTTTGACAACGTGGTTATTCCGTTTGTTGACAAGTATCCGACAAACACCAAAACCTATGCGATTATGAACACCAAGCCGGAGGAAGCAGTTAAGAAAGATGAGGCGAGTTAATGGCAGATAAAAAGACAGGAAAAAGCACCGCTTCCCATAAAAAGGCTGTGAAAGAATTTCAAAAGGAAGGTAATCCAGACTTTCAAAAAAGCGGCGGCTCAGATTTTCAGCCGAGAGCTTCCGATGTCTTTCAGGAGAAAATAGGAGCTACACAAAAGCCCAGCGCATCGAAAAGCCATGCGAAAAAGGAGTATGGGGAAACTTTTGGACAAAATGTCCAGAAGTCCGGTGCCGATAAGGAACAGGAGGAAAAGGCGACATTTACCAAAGCCGAGAACACGTTTTACGGACAGGATAATTCCGGTCAGACGGAGGAAAACGGGAAAAGGCAGGAAGAAAAAGAGGATTACCACCGCAGGGACACTTACAGGCAGTCACAGGAAAAGGGCAAATACCATAAAAAGCGTGTGCAACGAGAGCATAAACACAGGGAAAAAGCCAAAGATACCGTTTTTACGGAAGATGCCGGAAAGGTTTTTACGGAGAATTGCGCTTCAGAGTTTACCGGAAGCGAGAAATTAAAAAAGAAACAGAAACAGGCGCAGAAAGCTGCAGAGAAGGTCAAAAAGGCAAGAGGAAAACTTCCCAAGAAGCGGGAATATACCTTGCAGAGAGTCTTTGACGAGGAAACGGGCAAGGGGAAATATGTGGTTGTTCCGCTGGATAAGGAGAAGCCTTTTAAGCAGGAGAGCCTTTCTAAGACCACCATGCGGCGAATGCAGACGGAAAGCAGAAATTTAGTACATGGTAAGATTGCTGAGAACGAGAAGGAAAACTCTGCTGTGGAAGGTGCCCATAAGACGGAGCAGAAAGGTGAGGAGCTGATTGGCTTTGTAAAAAGGCACTATAAGGGAAAGGAAGCAAGACAGCGGGCGAAGATAGCGAAGCTGGAAAAGAAGCAGTTTCAGAAAGAGGTCAACTTCAAGTACCAGAAGTTCTTGGAGGGAAACCCGCAGATGCAGAAAAAAGCATTGCAGAAGCGTTTACAGAAACAGCGCATCAAGCGGGAGTACATGAAAGCAAGACAGAAGGGGGCTGCCACAAAAGCGGCGCAGGAAGCAGTGTCAAAGACTGCCAATACTGCAACAGCCATAGCAAAGAAATTGCAGGAGTTTGCAAGCAAAAATGCGGGTGTTCTCATAACGGTTGCTATCATGGCGGTGCTTCTTATTATGGTTATGACCTCGGTATCGTCCTGTGGGGCGATGTTTGCAGATACGCAGTCTACGGTGCTTGCGGCAAGCTATTTGAGCGAACCGGCAGAGATTGATGCGACAGACTTGCAGTTTACCAGACTGGAGCTTGACCTTCAGAATGAGATTGACAACATTGAAACCGATTATCCGGGATATGATGAGTATTCCTATAATCTGGGGGAAATCGGGCACAATCCGTTTACTCTGATCGGGTATTTATCGGCTGCCCATACGGAATTTACCGCAAGTGAAGTGGAAAGCGAGGTACAGGCTCTTTTTGATGAGATGTATACGCTGACTCTTACACCGGATACGGAAACAAGGACAAGGACAGTAACCAAGACAGGTACACGCACTGTTACTGATCTGGTAACAGGAGAGGAGACAGAGGAAGAATACGAATACGAGGAAGAGGAGGAATACGAAGTCAGCATATTAAGGGTGGTGCTTACGGTCAAACCATTGGAAAACATTGTTGCCGGAAAGATGGATGCGGAACAGACAGAGATTTATGCCATGTATGCAGAGATAGGCGGGCTTTTACAGCAGTTTGCTTCTCCGCTTAATCTGTACTGGTATAACTATATTTCAAGCTATTACGGATACCGCAAGAACCCGAACACAGGAAATGAGGAACTGCACAGGGGTGTGGATATAGCGGTGCCAACAGGCACAACCGTTTATGCAGCCCATGACGGTACAGTCACGACAGCAGCTTATGACAGCTATTACGGGAATTATGTGGTCATCGAAAAAGACGGTTATACTACAAAATATGCCCACATGGACAGCCTGAGTGTCAGTGCAGGTCAGAGCATAACCAAAGGGACGGTAATCGGAACTACGGGAAACACCGGAAGCAGTACCGGAAGCCATCTGCATATCGAGTGCTTATATAACGGAGAGTATTATAATCCGTTATTTTACTTTGATGTAGGCGAGGGAATGCTTTACGGGGAAAGTCCGGGAGGTGGCGGCGGCGCGCCGGGGAATGCCATACCACCGGATTCCTATGATGATGCAACCGTACAGGCACTTATGGAGGAAGCAGCCAAGTATTTGGGCTATCCGTATGTATGGGGCGGTTCGTCCCCGTCCACAAGTTTTGACTGTTCTGGTTTTGTGTGCTGGGTATTTACCAACAGCGGCGTACACAATCTGCCACGAACAACCGCACAGGGCATTTATGACCAGTGTACTCCCGTATCGGCAAGCGAAGCGAAAGCGGGAGACATTATCTTTTTCACAGGCACCTATAATTCAGCAGGTGCAGTCAGTCATGTAGGCATCTACTGCGGCAACGGGGTAATGATACACTGTGGCGATCCAATCAAATATGCTTCCATTAACACTCCGTACTGGCAGAGCCATTTTTACAGTTTTGGAAGATTGAATTAGAGGAAGTGAGATATTATGACAAAAAGCCAGAGAATAGAAAAGGAAATCACAAAGACAAAAGAACAGCTTGCCACCATACAGGCAAAGTTAAAGAACCTGGAAGAAGAAAAACGTATGGCGGAAAGAGCTGAAAAACTGGATATTATCGAAAAGCATAAAATCTCGTCCGAGAAGCTGCAATTACTTATCAAATTCAGCGAGGACGAGATTTTGCAGTTATTAGCACAAAAAGAAAAGGAGAGAACAGGAAATGAAGAAAAAGTTATCAGTTAAGGTGATCATGTCCCTTATCTTATCGGCAGTATTGTTCTGTATGCCGATTGGGGCATTTATGGCAAACAGCGATAATACCGTATCGGTACAGGCACAGGATACGGAAGCAGAGGAAAATGAGAGTGAAGCAGAAACATCGTCTACAGAAACGGAAGAAGAATGTGAACAGGAAAGCTCAACGGTGTCCGGCAATGACATTCCCACACCGGAATGTATCTGTAAGGAAAAGTGCTCACAGTATTCGGTAGATAAGGAATGTGAGGTCTGTAAATAGGATTACAGCCTTTGTGAGTATGTGAATTCCAACGTGAAAATCACAATCAATACACCGACAGGGTGGCACAATGATACCACAAAGGTACCTGTCTTAGTTGAAGATGTGGCAAAGTCCGGCAACTTTACCGTAAAAAGCGTACAGGCGAAAGTTGCACAGAACGGAAGCTGGACGGACATCACAGAGGATATGTATGTGGAGATTTCGGAAAACTGCACCGTCTATGTGCTTGTGACAGACCAGAAGGGCAATACCTATGAGAAAAACCGTTACATCAAGTGCTTTGATTTTACCAAGCCAACCTTAAATGCGGCGGTCAGCGATGGTCTGTTAAGCGTACAGGCACACGATATGGATTCCGGCATCAAGGCAGTCTATGTGAATGGCTATGAATTTACAGAGCTGACGAATGGCGTGTTGAATATCCGTCTGCAACAGTTTGATGCAGGGTATCAGTATTTTACCATTTCCGCAATGGACAATGCCGGAAATATGTCGGAGGTCTATAAGACAGCCAACCCATATTACACCGATCCGGAAGCGGAGGACAGTAACGAAAGCGATCCGGCTAAGCAGCTCCCGGTCAGTGCAGAAGCAACCAAACCTTCCTCAGCAACCGGACAGGTAACGGAGCATACGAAAACGGACAGTGAGGACAATACCACATCGGAAGCCAGTCTTGCAGAACAGAAAAAAGCTGCCATGCAGGAAGCAGATGCTTCGGAGCAGGCAGAAAACAATGCAGAGCAGTCAGAGAATGGGAAAGAGTTTTATACCATTCAGACCGCAAGTGATAAGGTGTTTTATCTGATTATCGACAGGAACGGTGATGAGGAAATGGTCTACTTCCTTACAGAGATTAGCGAAAATGACCTGTTAAATACGACAACGGATAACAGCGAGACACTTCCGAAAAATTCCGCAGCACTGGAGTCTGCAATCCCGGTAAGTGACAGAGCACTACCGAACAATAATGCAGAAACGGATAATGAGGAAACAGAAGAATTACCGGAGGATGGCGAGGAAAGTACGGAAGAAAGTAACGAGGAACCGGAAGAACAGCCCGCACAGACCGATAATCCGATGGGAACCTATATCGTTCTTGGCATCATTGCGGTTATTGGCATCGGCGCAGGCTACTATTTCAAGGTAGTCAAGAAAAAGAAAGAGCAGTTCCTTGATGAAGATGATGAGGAGGACGAGGAAGAAGAAGTCTTGGAAGATGAGGACAAAACCGAGGAGACAGAGGACGACTTCTTTGAAAAAGACGATGAGGAGGACGAATAAATGCAGTTAGTAATCGCAGAAAAGCCGAGTGTGGCGAAAAGCATAGCAGATGTATTGGGAGCCTTAGACAGACAGGACGGATATTTTGAGGGCGGCGGTTATCTTGTAAGCTGGTGCGTGGGACATTTAATCGAGCTTGCAGAACCGGAAAGCTATGGAGAACAGTGGAAGAAATGGACTTACGAGAGCCTTCCGGTCAACCCGGAGCATTGGCAGTATGAGATCAAGGAGGATACCAAAGAGCAGTATGATGTGCTCTATGGTCTTTTGCATGACAGCAGAGTGGACGAGGTAGTGTGTGCCACCGATGCCGGACGGGAAGGAGAGCTTATCTTCCGTCTGGTCTACAACATGGCTTCCTGCAAAAAGCCCATGAAACGCTTATGGATTTCATCTATGGAGGAAAGTGCTATAAGGGAAGGAGTTGAGAATTTGAAGCCGGGAAGTGACTATGATCATTTATACCATTCCGCACTTTGCAGACAAGAAGCGGACTGGCTTGTGGGTATCAACGGTACAAGGCTTTTTACCGTTTTATATGGCGGCAAGGTGTTAAAGGTGGGCAGGGTACAGACACCTACCCTTGCAATGCTTGTGGAGCGTGAAGCAAAGATTATGAATTTCAAGAAAGAGCAGTATTTTATGGCTCATATCCTCTGTGGCGGCGTGGATGCGGTCACAGAGAGGATTGACAATAAAACAGAAGCAGAAAATGTTGCAGGAGCTTGTCGGAACGGACAGGCTCTTGTTACGTCTGTGGAAAAGGAAGAAAAGACGGTGTCACCGCCGAAGCTCTATGACCTTACCACACTTCAGCGGGATGCCAATCGCCTATTCGGTTTTACTGCAAAGCAGACCTTGGAGTACACGCAGAGCCTTTATGAAAAAAAGATGTGTACCTATCCGAGAACGGACAGCCAGTATTTGTCTGACGATATGGAGCAGACTGCCGGAAATGTAATCGAAGCAATTTTCAGTTCCATTCTGTTTGAGGAAAATAGGATGTTCAATCCGGATATTAAGCGTGTATTAAACAGCAAAAAGGTTACAGACCACCATGCGATTATTCCCACAATGGAGATTGCCAAAGCTGACCTTGCAGCCCTGCCGGAAACGGAGCGAAAGATTTTATCCCTTGTGGCCAACAGGTTGCTGTGTGCTACGGGGGAGAAACATCTTTATGAAACGGTCAAGGCAGAACTTTCTTGTGGCGGTTACACCTTTACCACTTCCGGCAAGTCGGTCTTAAAAAACGGGTGGAAAGATTTTGAGGATGCCTTTAAGCGTTCTTTTAAGGCAACGGAAGAGAAAGAGCAGGAGGATAAGAAACTGCCAGAGCTTTCTGAGGGGCAGACCTTTGACGGGGTACAGACAAAGATCAGTGAGCATTACACCACACCGCCGAAGCACTTTACGGAAGATTCCCTTTTGTCTGCAATGGAACGAGCCGGAAACGAGGATATGAGTGACGATGTGGAGCGCAAAGGACTCGGCACACCTGCCACCAGAGCAGACATTATCGAGAAGTTAGTCAAGGACGGTTTTGTAAAGCGTGAGAAAAAGCAGATGCTCCCCACAGAGGACGGAATGAAGCTGATTACGGTGCTTCCCGATGTGGTGAAGTCCTCGAAACTTACCGCTGACTGGGAAAATGCCCTTACCCTTGTTGCAAAGGGCGAGATGGAGCGTGAAGACTTTATGGCAGATATTGAAACAATGGTATCTGACTTAATCCACACCTACCACGAAGTCAGTGACGAGCAGAAAAAGATGTTTGCACAGGAGCAGAAGGTACTTGGTAAATGTCCGAACTGCGGCGGAGAAGTAGTAAAGGGAAAATACGGAGCTTTCTGTAAGAATAAGTGCGGCATGAATGTAAGCCGGATCATGGGCGTTGCCCTGTCAGATGAACAGGTGGAAAGTCTGCTTGCCGGGAAAAAGACGCTGTTAAAAGGAATCACGAGCAAGGCGGGCAAGAAATACGATGCCTATATCATTCCGAGTGGTACGGAAGAATACCACTACACAAAGGACGGAGAAGAAAAGTCCGGAGCGCAGTTTAAGTTTGTCATGGAGTTTCCCAATAAGAAATTCACAGGAAAGAAAAAATAAAAGGAGGATGTAACAATGGGAGCAGAAGAAACAAAGAAAGTACAGGATAATGAGAGCAAGGCGGACAAGTTTGTCCGTCTTGGGGAGTATCGTGTGAACAAGGTCATTGATGCAATCGGCAGGCTTGAGAACCTTTCTAACCGCACCAATTATGAGTACACACAGGAGCAGGTGGAAGCCATGTTTTCCATCATGGAAAAAAGGCTTTTGGAAGTCAAGGGCAGATTTGCCCCAAAAAAGGAAAAAGAAGATACATTTTCACTTGGAAGAAAAGCAGAGTAGGGGGGAAAGCCAGAATGAAGCAGTTAGAAAAAGAAATCAATGTAACAAGCCAGAGAAACATGATGAAAAGGTACAAAATGTATGGTGCCACAGTATCAAAGCTGACAGAGAAATCACAGAATGACACTAAGAAGGGAGAGAGAAAGTAATGGAATACAGAGATTTTGTAGAACAGGTAAAAGAACAGATACAGGATTTTCTTCCTGAAAAGTTTGCAGATGCTGCAGTTGAGGTCAATCAGATTGTAAAGAATAATGACTGTGTTCTGGACGGTCTGATGGTAAGAACAGAAGAAAGCAATAGTGCACCTACCATTTATCTGAATCCATATTTTGAGCAGATACAGGATGGTGCTGAATTGGATGATGTGTTAGCTCAGATTGCAAGTGTGTATCAGTCACATTATATAGATCATGATATAGATGTATCGGCAGTTACCGATTTTGACAAGATTAAGGAAAAAATTGTATGTAAGCTGATTAACGAAGAAGCAAATCAGCAGTTCCTTCAGGATAAACTGTACTCCAAGCTGGAAGATTTAGCAGTTGTGTATCAGATTTTCATGGATAAAACAGGAGAAGGAACTGCGACCATTACCATAACAGATAATCTGATGGATGGATATGGAATCACACTTGAAGAACTGCATGACCAGGCATTGCAGAATATGGATACTTTGCAGCCACATAGTTTCAAAGGAATGAATGAGACGGTTGCGGAGATGATTGCAGTTGATATTGCAAGAGAACAAAATGTAGGTATGGATGAAGCAAAAGAAATGGCAATGCAGATGATGCCGGATATTCCCGATACCATGTATGTGCTGACAAATGATACAAAAGTAAATGGTGCTGCTGCAATATTAAACGATGATATCAGACAGGAGATTGCTGAGAAGGTAGGAGATTTTTATATGTTGCCTTCTTCAATCCATGAAACGCTGATTATACCGAAAGATGCGGGAATGGAGTTTAAAGAACTTGAGCAGATGGTGCAGGAAGTAAATCAAACACAGGTGGCGCCGGGAGAACGACTTTCGGATCATGTGTATGAGTATGATGCCAAAGAACATGAACTGTTCCGCAGTGACCGGGCAGAGGAACATGCCAAGCAGAAAGAGGAAAAAAGAGATAACCGCCATGAGCGTGTTTCAGTAAAGGAGAAACTTGCGGAGAAGAAGGATGCTGTTATTAAGATGAATGCCGGGAAAGAGCATTCTGCACCGGAAAAGAAAAAGGAAGCCGTAATATAGGGGGAGTGGGATATGTATACAACAGGAGATAAGTTATTAAACGTGATGAAAGAGGAAGAAATCGGGATTGCGGAGCTTGCCAGAATTCCCGGTGTGCCGGAGAGAATAATCCTTGACATTATGGCAGGAGTTAAGGAGCCGGAGCTTGGTGCTATGTGCAAGATTGCAGAGGGACTGGGTATCTGTGTCCATGAACTTCGTGCGGATGAGGAGAGTTATGCGGTATCCGTTCCGAAGGATACCCTTGCCAAGCTGATCGTTGTCAGCGAGATTAACAACGTGGAGTTGGAGGAAATGATTAACTGTATTCTGGAAAAAGGTATTGAGGAGCATGGGGTTTATGAGTAAATAAGACTATTTAACTATATGGTACAAAATTTTTATCCTTGTACCATATAGTTTAGCAAAATAAAATGGACTAGTTGGTTTTAGTTATCAGGTGTATAATTGTAACATGTTCAGAAGTATTTTAGAAAAGGAGTATTGAATATGCACCAGTGTTGTGAGCAATGCTTTCTACAAAAGAATATTAGAGAGTATATTAATAATAGACGAAGAATAGGAAACTGCTGTTATTGTGGTAGGAAAAATGTTGCGATTGCGCAAACTCGAGAGGTTGGAATCTTTATAAGAGAGTCACTCGATAAAGAGTATGAAGTGTTAGGGGAAGATACGGGCTCAATGTATGATTCAGAAGATGATATGTACATAGATCGATATGGGGAGGAAGCAGGTATGTCTATTAGGGAGATATTATTTGAGAAAGAGGATATTTTTAATTATAATGCAGGAACGGAACAATTATTTGTGGATTTATTTTTAGATTCAGCGGTGAGCCAAGAAGATATAAAAAATGGTGAAGTTGATAAATATGAAGATATTGAATCCGATTTGTTTGTAGTAAAAAATGCATTGTATGGTAGTGAAAGCATTACGGAACATTATAAATGGGAAGAATTTAAACACTTGGTTAAATACTATAATCGTTTTTTTGATATTAATCCAAAAATAAAAAAAAGAGATGAATTACTTGAGGCATTAAAACCATATTTTGAAAAAATGTCGGAAATATTACCTCGAGGGACTGAGCTTTATCGAGTAAGAAAGATGGAGATTAAGAGTGCAAGTCACTTAAATTCGTTGGATATGTATAAAGAGCTGTCTCCAGCACCACCCCAATTTGCAACTAATAATAGGATGAGTCCGGCGGGGATATCTTACTTATATGTTGCTACGCAACCGCAAACAGCATATTTGGAATGTCGTTTGCATGATGGAGATTGTGCAGTTCAAGCAAAGTTTATTACAAAAAAGAACCTAAATGTATTAGATTTATCTCAAGAAGTAGATTTTAATATAAGTAATAGCATTTTTTCTGTTGATTATAATTCGGATGTTTTGTGGATTAATGATTTTTTAAATCAGTTTGAAGATGAAATAAGTAGACCAATAAATCCTAATAATGATAGGTCATATGAATATATTGCGACTCAAATGGTAGCGGAGTATGTTCGGTTGTTAGGATATGACGGAATAAAATATAGAAGCAGTGTGAGCTCTGAGGGATTAAATTATGTATTTTTTTGTGGACCAAACAGTAAAATTAGTGGATATATATATGATTCGTGTTATGGAGCAATGGGATATGAAGAATTGAGATATTTTACGGATTGGTTCTATATTGATGATGTTAAGGCAGTAAAAATAAGAGAAAAGGTTATTTCATCTATAAGAAATGAGGATTTGTTTTTTCTGTCAAATGTTAGTAGGAGTGACATTAATGCAAGTGATGTTTTTGGGATAAGTGGTGGAAACTTTACATATAGTTCTTTTGTTGATATCAAACAGTTTATAAAAGATATTCCAAAATGCATGATGGAGGATGGATATGGAACAGATATTTCAGATGATATTATTATGCATTTATTGGAAAGTCTTAAGAAAGGCGAAGGAGAAACGCACTATTTTTCATGCTCTATCGGATTTGGTTTTTTGAATGTACGAATTGATAACGAAACATATGAGTATTCTAATGGAAAAAGTTTTGATGATTATATAAAGCCAGTTGTTTTTCATAATAAATAATAGAATCTGTGGCTATTTAAGCACTTTTGGGATCATCCAAAGTGCTTTTCTTATATTTGAAATAGAGTAGAACGGAAAGGAGAAGATAAAAAATGAATAAAGTTTACCGTCACTGGTGGCAATGGCTCATGAACGAACCATAGCCACCTTTTTTGTTGCAGAAAATCAAATAAGAATGGAGGTTTATCATGAGAAAATATAAATTGATTTCCGCACTGGCAGAGGAAACAGCAAAAGAAGTCGTGCGGAATGAAGAAAGCTGGAGGAGATACCTAAATACTGCTTCCAAACTGTATAAATACCCATTTAAGGAACAGCTTTTAATCTATGCCCAAAGACCGGATGCAACCGCCTGTGCTTCCATAGAGATATGGAATGAAAAGATGCACTGCTGGGTAAACAAAGGTGCAAAGGGCATTGCACTGATTGATGAAGACAGTTTTTCCGGTTTGAAATATGTCTTTGATATTTCAGATGTGCATAAGGCAAGAAGAATCGGACAATTCCCTAACCTTTGGGAAATGCGTGAGGAACACATGGAAGCGGTGATTTCCCGTTTGGAAAAAACTTATGGGGACACCGACAGGGAAGCCGAGTTTGTGGGACGTATCCGGGAGATTGCCGGACGGATTGCAGAGGACTGTTATAAAGAGCTTGCTTCGGATATGGAATACTTAAAGGAAGGGAGCTTTCTGGAGAAACTGGACGAGCTGAACGTGGAAGTAAGGATACGGGAAACCCTTGCCGACAGCATTGCCTATACCGTTTTAAAGCGGTGTGGCATGGAGGAGAGTGAGCTTGCCGAGGAAATAAATTTCCCTTATATCCATGAGTTTAACACAGTGGAAACGCTGTCACAGCTTGGCAGTAATGTGTCTGATTTATCCAAGCCAATCCTTATGGAAATTGGAAAAGCAATCGGAGCGTATGACAGGCAGATTGCCCAAAATCGGGAAGAAACGAGAGTAGGCAGGGAACATATCGACACCCTTGAGAAAAATATCGAAAAAGAACTTGCAAATGCATCTGAAGCGGACTATAATGCGTTAAAGCGTGAAAGCGAAAGCCAAGACGAACAATCTATCACACAGACCGGAGAAATCGGGGAAAGGAGCAAATATGATGAATCTGACATACAAGAAGAACGGGGATTATCAGATACCGATGGTAGCAATGGACGAACAGCCGAAGGAGGTACTGACAAAGTACGGACTGATGAGGAAGAAGTTCTTACAGGAGCACAAGAACGGAGTATATACGGGACTTCTTCTGAGCGGGAAGCTGAAGGAACACTTGTTGATGATACAGGAGCAGGCAGAGGAGAGAATGGAGCTTCTGACCAGACAGATGAAGGAGAGAGAGGGGATAACGGAGCTGATGAAAGCAGAGAATCAGGTGCTCTGGGTAGCGAAGATGAACAGCATCGTATATTCGGCAGAGGAGATCGTGATGACGGAACTGATCTACAGTTAAATATCGAACAGCCGGAGGGAACCTATCAGCAGTTAAGCCTGTTTCCGAGCTTTGAGGAACAGGTCGGCACAATCGCAGCAGCGGAAGCAAGTATTCAATATACCATGCCCGCTGCTTTTTCTTTGCCACAGGAGCAGATTGACAGTATCTTGCGTAGTGGTGGCGGTAGGGATAACAGCAGAAAGCGTATCTATGCCAAGTATCAGCAGGGTAAGACACCGGAAGAAATGGCAGAATTTTCGAAGAACGAGTATAAGACTACCGGAAAAGGGTTTGAGTTTGACGGAAATCCTGTTTCACTGTGGTTTGATGAAATGGGTATGCGTATCGGTTACGGTACATCGGCAAAGAAAAATACCCTTGCAGTGATGGGCTGGAGCGAAGTGGAGAGCCATATCCGTGTTATGGTGGAGAATGGTACTTATATGAGTGCCAATGAAGTATTCCTTGTGGATGCGGTGGAGCGTGAGAGAATTGCTACGGACATTAACAATTTCTTCCGTGATGGTATATCGGAAATGCCGGAGAGTCTGGAGCTTAAATTTTCTAACTACCCAGCAAGCATGGAAAGGCTATGCGAGCTTTTATCCACCACTGAGGGCAGAGAACTGATTAAGGATGAGCTTGAACAGGCAAAGGCACAGCTTGACAGCGGAGAAAAGCAGATTAAATGGCGGTATGTGAAAAGACCGGATTATTTATTAGAACAGCTTGCGGATTTAGGTGTGGAAAAGAAAGAATTTCCGACACCTGATACGGTGGAAGTAAGGAATGAGGACTTTATCACACAGGACGAGATTGATTACAGGCTGACAGGTGGAAGCGGCTTTGAACATGGAAAATTCCGTATCTATGAGTATTTCATGGAAGGGCATGACAAGAAAGACAACATTGCTTTTCTGAAGAATGAATATGGTATGGGTGGCAGCTCCCACGCACTTCCAGGAAGTGACAGAGCGCACGAGGATCACGATGCCAAAGGTATCCGTCTGGAGAAAGGTAACTATGGCAGTCCTTACGCAAAGGTGCTTTTAAACTGGAATGTAGTGGAGAAACGTATCCGGGAGCTTGTGCAGGCAGATAAATACCTTTCGCCGGAGGGAAAGGAAGCCTATGCACAGTATAAACAGGAACAGGCAGAGAAAGCCATGCGAAAAGAACAGGAGAAGTTGGAGCATGGTGTAACCAATCAGGAATTAGATAGAGAAACAGGAACTGTTGCTGAAGGAGAACCAACAGCACCGGAAACCGGGAAAGCAGACATAGATCAGTTAAATGAAAGGCTGTCTGAAATGTCGGCTGTGGTTAAAATCTGCGGAGCATTAGACCGGAAAGATGTGGTTGGATGGAACGAGGAAACACAGGCAGTCACGATTGCTGACGATGAGCGCACTTTAAAAGGAAAAGAGGTCTATGATTTCCTTTTTGCAGAAGCGGCAGATTATGTAATGATGCAGACAATCAGCGGCGAAACAGAAAAAGCTCTGGAGATGGACGGACTGTTAAAGGATGCCGGACAGTATGCGTCACGTTATGAGGGCGAGCCTTCCATAGAGCAGAAAGAAGAACCGCCTTTGACTGCGGATGATGTTCAAAACCTTGTATTGATAGACCGGGAATATATCAGAGGTACACGAACAACAGTCTATGATTTTGAGTGTGATATTCGTGGGGAACATGATAAGCTGCAATATACGCTTGAGTACCATGATGACGGAGAAGGCTTTACCATTCATACGGAGAAGGATGATATATGGGAACGTATGCCGGAGCCTGAACTGGCACGATTGGAGGGCATTCTTGGCAGGGAAGCATTATATTTTAAGTACCATGATAAAATAGCCGGGGCAAAGAGCCTTGAGGACATGGAGGAGATTCGCTTCATTATTATGGAAGAAGAATCTCCTTATTTTTCTGCTGTTTCCCAAAGAGTATGGGGTGAATATGAACAGAAAAATAAAGAATTGTCCAATCCTATGCAAGAAAGTGAAGTGATTGCCGAACCGGAGCCACAGAATGAAGCAGAAGCGCCAAAGGAACAGCCGCCGATTGACAAATCGGGTGCAGTCAACTTCCGTATTGCTCCGGAAACAGAGGAAAGTGCCGGAAAAGGGTTTGCGGTAAAAGAAAAATTCCGTCAGAACGTGGAAGCAATCAGAACGCTTGAAAAGATTGAGGGAGAAAACCGTATTGCCACACGGTCAGAACAGGAGATTTTAGCAAAATATGTAGGCTGGGGCGGTCTTGCTGATGCCTTTGATGAAACCAAAGCGAATTGGGCAAGTGAATATCAGGAATTAAAGAGTCTGTTGTCAGCCGAAGAATACGATTCAGCAAGGGAAAGTACCTTAAATGCCCACTACACAAGCCCTGTTATCATCAAGGCGATTTATGATGCGATGGAACGAATGGGCTTTTCCAAAGGCAACATCTTGGAGCCGGCAATGGGTATCGGCAACTTTTTCGGTATGCTGCCGGAGAATATGCAGGAGAGCAGGCTTTATGGTGTGGAGCTGGACGGAATTACCGGAAGAATCGCAAGGCAGCTTTACCCGAATGCCGATGTGAAGATCACAGGCTTTGAAAAGACAGACTATCCAAACGATTTCTTTGATGTTGCAATCGGAAATGTGCCTTTCGGTCAATACAAGGTGGCAGACAGAGCCTATGATAAGCATACCTTTCTCATACACGATTATTTTTTCGCCAAAGCCTTAGATAAGGTCAGACCGGGCGGCGTAGTGGCATTTGTCACCTCAAAGGGAACAATGGATAAGAAAAGTCCGGAAGTCAGAAAGTACCTTGCGCAGAGAGCGGAGCTTCTTGGAGCGATCAGGCTTCCCAACACAGCCTTTAAGGAAAATGCAGGGACGGAGGTCACTTCGGGCATTCTTTTCTTAAAGAAGCGTGACAGGGTAATCGACACCCTGCCGGATTGGGTGCATCTTTGTGAAAATGAAGATGGCATAGCCATGAACCAGTATTTTGCAGACCACCCGGAAATGATCATGGGAAAAATGGAAATGGTCAGCGGGCAGTTTGGCATGGAAGCTACCTGCACACCGAATACCACCATTTCATTATCCAAGCAGCTTGAAAAGGCTATATCCCATATCGAGGGCAGCATTGACGGGGTAGAGTTCGATGAGCTTGACGATGAGCTGGCAAGAGAAGCAGTCCCCGCCGATCCAGGCGTGAAGAATTACAGTTACACGATCGTGGACGAGAGGGTGTATTACCGGGAAAATTCCATTATGAAGCCTGTGGACGTATCAGAAACGATGGAGCAGCGTATGAAAGGCATGGTGCAGATTCGTGACTGTACACAGGAGCTGATTGACTATCAGTTGAATGAATATCCGGAAGATATGATTAAGAGCAAGCAGGCAGAGCTTAATGAGCTGTATGATGCGTTTTCCAAGAAATACGGTCTAATCAATTCACAGACCAATAAGAGAGCGTTTAATCAGGACTCAAGTTATTGTCTGCTTTGTTCATTGGAGAAATTAGACGATGAGGGCAACTTCAAAGGTAAGGCTGATATGTTTTCCAAGCGAACCATTAAAAAAGCAGAAGTTGTTACAAGTGTGGATACCGCAAGTGAAGCACTGGCGGTGTCATTAGGGGAAAAGGCAAGGGTAGACCTAGCCTATATGTCGGAGCTTATGGGAAAAAGCGAGGAAGATGTGGCAAAGGAACTTGCCGGAATTATTTTCCAGAATCCGGTCACAGAAAAGTGGGAAACTGCAGACGAGTATTTAAGCGGCAATGTCAGGGAAAAGCTGGCAACCGCAAGGATATTTGCAGAGAACCGTCCGGAGTTTGCAATCAATGTCACAGCCCTTGAGGGCGTTCAGCCAAAGGAGCTTGATGCAAGCGAGATTGAGGTGCGTATCGGTGCCACATGGATTGAGCCTAAGTACATCGAGGATTTCATGCGGGAAACCTTTGAAACACCAGATTACCTCTTTGACCGCAACTTTGTCTGGGTGCAGTATTCCGATGTGACAGGACAGTGGAACGTAAAGGGCAAAAATGCGGATTGTGGCAATTCACTTGTCAATATGACCTACGGAACGAGCCGGGCAAATGCCTACCGTATTCTGGAGGATTCCTTAAACCTTCGTGATACCCGTATTTTTGATACGATAGAGGAAGATGGAAAGGAAAAGAGAGTTCTTAACAAAAAGGAAACCACGCTTGCCAGCCAGAAACAGGAAGCCATAAGGGAAGCCTTTAAGGACTGGGTATTTCGTGATCCGGAGCGCAGACAGACCTTGTGTGCCAAGTACAATGAGCTTTTCAATTCCACCAGACCGAGAGGGTATGACGGTTCACATCTGAAGTTTCCGGGCATGACACCGGATATTACATTAAGACCGCATCAGCTAAATGCGGTGGCACATCAGCTTTACGGAGATAATACCCTGCTTGCCCATTGTGTGGGTGCAGGTAAGACCTTTGAAATGATTGCTGCAGCAATGGAGAGCAAGGGGTTAGGGCTTTGCCAAAAGAGCTTATTTGTCGTACCGAACCACTTAATTGAGCAGTGGGCGAGTGATTTCCTTCGCCTGTATCCGGGTGCCAATATTTTAGCTGCCACAAAAAAAGATTTTGAACCTGCCAACCGTAAGAAATTCTGTTCCCGTATTGCAACCGGGGATTATGATGCGGTCATTATCGGGCATACGCAGTTTGAGAAGATACCGCTTTCAACGGAAAGACAGGCTGCCATGATCGAGCGGCAGATAACGGAAATAGAAATGGCAATCGAAGCGGTCAAGGCGGAAAAGGGCGAGCGTTACACTATCAAACAGATGGAAAAGACAAAAAAATCTTTAAGCGCAAGACTGAGCCGATTGAACGATACTTCCCGTAAGGACAACGTAGTAACCTTTGAACAGCTTGGCGTTGACAGGCTGTTTGTAGATGAGAGCCACAATTATAAGAACCTTTTCTTATACACTAAGATGCGGAACGTGACGGGCATTGCACAGACAGAAGCACAGAAGTCCTCGGATATGTTTGCAAAGTGTCAGTACATGGACGAGCTGACAGGCGGCAAGGGTATTACCTTTGCAACCGGTACGCCGATTTCCAACAGTATGACGGAGCTTTATACGAATATGCGCTATCTGCAATACAATACACTTCAGAAGCTCGGTCTTGGCAATTTCGACAGTTGGGCGGCTACTTTCGGAGAAACGCAGACCGCCATAGAGCTTGCACCGGAAGGAACCGGATACCGGGCAAAGACAAGGTTTGCAAAGTTCTTCAATCTGCCGGAGCTGATTTCACTTTTCAAGGAAAGTGCGGATATTCAGACACCGGATATGCTAAAGCTGCCTGTACCGGAAGCAGAGTACGAAAATGTGGTGTTGAAACCGAGCGAATACCAGAAAGAAATGGTACAGTCCCTTGCGGATCGTGCGGAGGCTGTTCGTGATAGGAAGGTAGAGCCACACGTTGACAATATGCTCAAAATCACCAATGACGGAAGAAAACTGGCATTAGACCAGCGTTTAATCAACGATATGCTTCCCGATGAGGATAATTCCAAAGCCACCACCTGTGTGGACAAGGCGTGTGAGATATGGGAAGAAACAAAGGAACAGAAGTCAGCACAGCTTATCTTCTGTGACTTATCGACACCGAAAGGAGATGGTACATTCAATGTTTATGAGGACATTCGGGGCAAACTGATAGAAAAGGGTGTCCCACCGGAAGAAATCGCATTTATCCATGATGCCAATACGGAGAAAAGAAAAGCGGAGCTGTTTGCAAAGGTAAGAAGCGGACAGGTTCGTTTTTTATTGGGTTCTACTGCCAAAATGGGAGCCGGAACCAACGTACAGGACAGACTGATTGCATTACACCATTTAGATGTGCCCTGGCGTCCGTCTGATGTAGGACGGATTTTGCGGACATTCAAAATAAAAAAGAATGTGGAGGTAACAGACAATGGCAAAATCATTATTTGAGGAACTGGGCGGCAAATACGAAAGGCAAGGGGATTATTTGATACCGTGCTTAACTGTACCCGCCGAAGAAGAACAGGCAATAGGCATCTGGGGGCAACGGCATTTAGATTATCTAAAACAGTACCGTAAAGTTACATACACCAATCTTCTTACAAGCGGCAGGCTAAACGCCTACCTTGCCGACATCAACAGACAGGCACAGGAACGCTTTGAAAGGCTCATAGAGGGTATGAAACAGGCACAGGGCATAACGGAACAGCTAAAGGCAGAAAACGCCTTAGAATGGACAGGACAACTAGAACTGGTTGTCCTGTTTCATACAAACGTTTTACTTCACGTACCAATGCAGCATATTTATCTTTCTTATGTGCATAAATTTCATCTGGAAGATCCTTACGAGCTACTGGACGGTTTGTAGGAATCACAACAACTTTCATGTTGTAAGTTGATAAGAATTCTTCTTCTTCAGTTTTTGCAGTACCAGTCATACCTGCTAATTTTTCATATAGACGGAAGAAGTTTTGGTATGTGATTGTTGCCAAAGTCGAAGTTTCTTCTTTAATTGGAACCCCTTCTTTAGCTTCAATAGCCTGGTGTAAACCATCTGAATATGCACGTCCAGGCATCATACGACCTGTAAATTGGTCAACGATAACGATTTCTTTTTCATCACTAACCACATATTCAACTTCACGCATCATAATATAGTTTGCCTTTAAAGCCTGGTTAATGTGGTGAACAAGTTGCGTATGTTCAATATCATAAAGGTTTTTGATCTTAAAGAATTTTTCTGCCTTATGAACACCCTCTTCACTTAACATGATTTGGCGTGTTTTTTCATCAATATCATAGTCTCCAGAAATCAAAGTTTTTTCATGTGTAAACTTATCTGTTTCGTATTCTGGAGCAATTAAAGTCTTCACAAAACGATCCGATTGAATGTATAAGTTTGCGGTTTGTTTTTTACCACCCGAAATAATCAATGGTGTACGACTCTCATCAATTAATACAGAGTCAACTTCATCGATTACAGCCATGTGAAGTCCACGCATTACACGATCTTCAACTTCTGTAACCATGTTGTCACGCAAATAATCAAATCCTAGTTCAGAGTTTGTTGTATAAGTAATATCACATGCATACGCATCACGTTTTTCTCTTGGTTTTAAATCGCGTGTATTTACGCCAACCGTTAAACCTAAGAAACGATAGATTTCACCCATCCACGCTGCATCACGACCAGCCAAATATTCATTAACTGTGATTACGTGAACACCTTGACCTGCAAGAGCATTTAAATATACGCACATTGTTGCTGTTAAAGTTTTACCTTCACCAGTTCTCATCTCTGCGATACGTCCCTGATGCAGGATAATACCACCGATCAGCTGTACACGGTAATGTTTTAAACCGATCGCACGGCTGCTGGCTTCTCTTACTGTTGCATATGCTTCTGGTAACAGATCATCTAATGTCTCTCCATTTGCAAGTCTTTCTTTAAATTCAACGGTCTTATGTCTTAGTTCCTCATCTGACAATTTCTGCATGGACTCATCGAGTGCTTCAATCTTGTCAACCGTCTTGCTGATTCGTTTTAGTTCCTTATCACTGTGAGAACCAAATACTTTATCAAATAAACCCATAAATAATCTCCTAAGTTTCTTTTTATGATTGTTCCATCTTGTGATCATTCTGTCTCTGACATATGATATCAAGATAGTCTTATATCTATTATATAGTCTTTGCTATTGTAACACTTAACATTATAAGGTGCAAGTTAACTAATTGTAAAAATTCTCAATAAATTTTGAATTTTTTATAAAAAAAAGTATGAAAAAAGGAGATCCTTGTCATAAGGATCTCCTCCATCTTCCGATCTTCTAAAATTCAGGTTCGATCAGTCCGTATGTATTTCCTTTTCTCTTGTATACAACATTGACTTCAAATGTATCAGCATTGCGGAATACAAAGAAATCATGTCCTAATAATTCCATCTGTACACAAGCTTCTTCTACATCCATTGGTTTGATAGCAAACTTCTTGCTTCGGATGATTCTGATCTCATCATCTTCCACATCGTCTTCCTGCTCCATAAATTCCTGTTTGAAGCTTGTTCCATCATATTTCTGATTCATAAGTCTTGTTTTATATCTGCGGATCTGGCGTTCGATCACATCTACTACCAGGTCAATAGATACATACATGTCTTCACTGCCTTCTTCAGCACGGATAATGTGCCCTTTCATAGGAATGGTAACTTCTATCTTCTGTCTTCCCTTCTGAACACTTAAAGTTACATTCACGATCGTATCGTCTACTAAATATTTGTCGAGACGTCCGAGTTTCTCTTCAATTGCTGCTTTGATACCTTCTGTAACTTCAATGTTCTTTCCACTAATAATGAATTTCATGGCTCCCATCTCCTTTACCTTTTTTGTATGAATTCATTATAACATATAATTCTGATTAAGAAAACAAAATCTTTTTATAAATAGTAAACAAAACATATGTTTCTTTTTGAAGTTATCCACAATTATTATTTGTCGAATTGTGGATGTGGATAATGTGGATAACTCTGTGGGTAACTCATTTTTGGCTAAAATATGCCATTTCTGTATGTTGATAACTTTGTGGGTATTTTGTTAGCAATATGTGTGTAATTTTTCCATAAAAAAATCAACCTGCTTTTTGTTATACAACTAGCACAAATCGACAAAAAGCGGTTGATTTTTAATTTATGAGTCACTATATAAAAATAGCTTAAATTGTCTGAAAATTAGGCATTTTGAAGATATCGCTCGACTGAATACACACAGTTGGCACCATCTG
>OGXG01000167.1_pt1 | contig 37247 bp, 28 predicted proteins | sample 1576251 | NCBI WGS metagenome assembly OGXG01 (sample SAMEA3541533, study PRJEB24748) | human gut metagenome | biome: human gut; feature: human-associated habitat; material: faeces | place: China | collected 2012
CAGAAGCTCCTCGTCATTCATCTGTCTGTGTGTAGCTGATGCAGGATGAAGAACGCATGTATGTGCATCCGCCACATGTGTTGCTATCATCGCAACCTTGAGTTCCTTCATGAAGGCCTCCGCAGCAGCTCTTCCTCCCTTGACGCCAAATGACACAACTCCACATGTGCCGTCCGGCATATACTTCTTAGCACGCTCGTAATACTTGCTGCTCTCAAGTCCAGGATAATTTACCCAGGCTATCTTATCGTGTGCCTCGAGGAACTTCGCAACCGCCAGTGCGTTCTCACAGTGACGTGGCATACGCACGTGAAGCGACTCCAGTCCAAGATTGAGCATGTACGAATTCATAGGTGCAGGTATCGGGCCGAGATCTCTCATAAGCTGTGCCACGATCTTGTTGATATATGCGCCGCCCTGGCCAAATTTCTCTGCGTATACCACTCCGTGATATGACTCATCAGGTGTGGTGAGTCCTGGGAACTTGTCTGCGTGTGCCATCCAGTCGAATTTGCCTGAATCCACGATCGCCCCACCCACGGTTGCATCATGTCCGTCCATGTACTTCGTGGTGGAGTGTGTGACTATGTCTGCGCCCCACTCTATAGGTCTGCAGTTGATCGGTGTGGCAAATGTGTTGTCCACGATGAGTGGTACTCCGTGTGCATGTGCCGCATTTGCAAATCTCTCTATATCGAATACTATGAGTGCCGGATTGGCTATGGTCTCGCCAAACACGGCCTTGGTGTTCGGTCTGAACGCTGCCTCAAGTTCCTCGTCCGAGCAGTCAGGATCCACAAATGTAAATTCCACACCCATTCTCTTCATGGTCACAGCAAAAAGGTTGAAGCTTCCTCCGTATATGGTGGATGATGCCACAACGTGATCTCCCACTCCGGCAATGTTGAATACCGAGAAGAATGTTGCTGCCTGTCCTGACGATGTGAGCACTGCTGCCGATCCCCCCTCCAGGGCACATATCTTGGCTGCCACATAGTCATTTGTCGGATTTGCAAGTCTGGTGTAGAAATAGCCGCTCTCCTCAAGGTCAAACAGCTTACCCATATCCTCGCTCGTGTCGTACTTGAACGTTGTGCTCTGTACGATCGGTATCATTCTTGACTCCCCATTCTTAGGCTGGTATCCAGCCTGTATACACATAGTCTCTCTTTCCATTATTCCTTTATACTCCTTTGAATTAATATCGCTCTACTACCTTGCGCTCTATATTCTCATTGTTCAGAATGAACATGTATCTTCCATTCACCAGACGTATGTCCTGCTCTGCCGCGGATATATCTATGTTCAGTGAATTCCTGACAACCACATTCAGATCTGCATTATTGCTGGACAGCATGCCTGTGCCGTCTCTGCTTCCAAGTGCGAAGCACGCCTCGCCCTGAACCGCCAGCCTTGAGTTGGCGTCCGTCATGCGTATGTCTGCTATTCCATGGTCAGATCCCATGGCTATGCACGAATTGCCCTTAAGGTTCATGTCCACATGTGCTTTGCTTATATCTACGCTGCATCCATCTCCGTCCAGGGTTCCGACCGCCACGTATCTGTTGCCCGATCCTCTGAGCGATATGGATGTGTTCTTTATCGCGATATCTGCGTGCTGGCTCACCGAGCCGATGGCGACTCCATTTGCAGCCTCATAGGTTATGTCTATGTCCGCCTGCAGGAGATTCAGATTCACCGGGGTGCTTATGCTTCCAATAGCAACTCCGTTCTCGCCGTTGATATACAGGTCGTATCGTCCCTTCTCTATACGTATATCTCCTCCGAGTCCGGCGCCTATTGCCACTCCGTTCACACCGTTTGTTTCTATATTAATGGCGCCCTCCTGCTTGAACTTCATGACTCCATGCTTTGAATGAATGTCATTGCCTATTCCGTAATAGCTGTTACCGTTGACGCGGACCATTATATCACCATCTCCGATAAATGTCACTCTGGACGACTCCGGTATCTTTATTCCGCCATTCCTGCAGAAATTCTTACCCTCAAGCACGATGTGCAGATCCGTATTCTCACCGCAGTCTATACAAGGCTTGTCGCGGTCGCCCGAGAAGCTTACGTTCTGCAGCACTATGGTTCCGGTGAAACCATCCTTTATCTTGAGTGTCATATTTGACTTGAAGCCCTGTGCGCCGACTATGCGGACATTGTTGTCGCCACCGGCTCTCTGTGCCACAACTATCTCCCTGATTCCCTGGGATGCGAGCTTCAGAAGTGATGCATTTCTCTCATGCTCCATGACAAATATGCTGCTGTTCTCAGCCACCTCTTCCTGTTGGTTGTACTGAACTATCTCATTCACAACCTGTGGGGATATGAGCTGTACTACCTCCGCGTTCGGATGGGCGGTATAGTATCCCTGAATGAGATCCGCACCGAGCTGGATGACGGTCTTCATCTCCTTCGTGGTCTCAACGCCCTCCGCCAGCGCCTTGATGTCGTTGGTCGAGGTGAATTCTATTATATCCTTGACGAAATGCTGTCTGTGTGGGTCTGCATCGATCCCTGTCAAAAGCATTCTGTCTATCTTCACATACTCAGGCATATACCTGAGAAGATTGTTTACATTTGAATAGCCTGCGCCGTAGTCGTCTATAGCGATCTCCATGCCATTTCCTCTGAGGAATGCCTCGAGATCATTCAGTTCCGCATCCGACAGCTCTGCTCCCTCGGTAAATTCTATGACTATGCCTGCACACTGGAGCGTCTTCACCTTTGAAAGGAATTCTTTTCTGTCCTGTGCGTTGAGCATATGCCCCGGCATGCTGTTGATAAATACCTTCTTGCCCCTGAACATCTCAGGATTCGATGCCACGATCTCCACGACGTTGAACAGTGTGAGTTTTTCCACATCGTACAGTCTGTTCAGTCTCTCTGCACTCTCCAGAAGCTCAGGGGGTGACATTCTCATAGGAACCAGTATCCTCATAAGTGCCTCGTATGCAAATATGCCTCCGTCACGGGCACTTACTATAGGCTGGAAATGATATGTGAGCATGTTGTTGTCCAGTATCATAGCTACTATCTCATCTCTCTCCAGATCCCTGTTCGTTATCGTCGCTTTGTTGCGTCCCTTGGCATTGTTCTGTTCTTTTATGCGGTTCTTCTGGTTGACCGTATCGTTGATGAGGGTCTCCAGCTCGGCAGATGACTTGACCAGAGCCTTCTTACATCCGTAATATATACCGAGCTCGTAATCGTCCTTTCCGCCACTGTTTGCCGCCTCAAGCTTCTTCTTGAGTTCCTCGGCTATATATTCTCCCCTTGAGATATCGCCACTCTTTGCCACTGTGGCTATGACGAACTCGTCATTTCCCATCCTCATGGATATCTCGTATGGGGTAAGTATCTCATTTATCGACTGGGCAACATAGCTTAGGACTCTGTCACCCTCTGTTCTTCCGTAATTGCTGTTTATCTGGCGTGTATTCTTCAGATCCACCGCCAACACAAGTATCTCAGACTTCTCTTCAGCGGCCTGGCTTATCATGTCATTTGCCCTGCCTATGAAGCCTCTGTAGTTGTACATTCCGGTGAGACCGTCTCTTATCTGATCCGCCTCAAGCTTGTTTAGAAGTACATTGAGTCCCTGATGTCTTGCAAATGACTCCATGTCCCTGGCAACCGTCTTGATCCAGGATCTGTATACATCTTCGTACACCCTCGGCTCTGCACCGTAGTTCACCACTGCATAGCCAAAGCTTCTGTCCTGGAAGAACAATGGTGTAAATATGAACGCTGTAGGATAATCCCTGTCCTCGTACAGCTCCGGCAACAGCTTCGCAGACTCGAATACGTCGTCGTAGCGTATGTGTCTCTCTTCTTTTTCATCCGGGCCGCACTTTATCAGTCTGTATACATGATCTGTGTAACCGTGGCGAAGTGCCTCATCGCCGGTCATGACCTCCGGATTTCTCCAGTAGTCGTTCAGGCACAGATGGAAGCTCTCAAATGGTCTTATCTGGTACACGTATTCCGACACGGTGTCAAAGAATGACTCCACGCTCGTCTGCGCCACAAGGTCATCCGCCATGTTGTTGAAGCAAGAGTAGAAGCCGGTCTCTGAGAGGTCTGTCTCCCATTTGTCTCTTCTGATCCTGACTGTCTCTCGTTCCCAGCCCTCACAGCCACAGGTTCCACCTATGTACAGCTCCACATTGGACTTGAATTCCGGTACGTCATGTCCGTTGAGCTTTGCATCTATATATTTCATACAGTAGTGCCCGCAGTCATCCGCCGGTATGTCCGCAGATGTGATCGGAACAGGACTGTTTCTTCCGTCTTCTATGGAGTCATAGCCCACCACGGCTATGTCCTCGGGAACTCTTATTCCATATCTGTCAAATGCGGTGCACACTCCGATGGCCATACAGTCATTTGCACATACAATGGCATCCGGCAGATGCTCCATATCCTTCACAAGCTCGTCCACCATGTAGTCGCCGCTGTCGTACCAGTATGTTCCATAATATATCATGTCGTCCGTAACCGGCAGGTTGTGCGCCTTCATGCTGTCTATGTAACCGGCGAGTCGCTGCTTGGAGTGTATGTGCTCCTTGAGTCCGCCCAGGAAATATATGTTCTTGTGGCCGTGAACCTCTATAAGGTGATCCACGAGTTTTACTATAGGGGTATAATGATCCATCATGACCGTTGGGAATATGTTATTCTCTTTGTCGACTACCACTACCACACCATTTGCAAATTCTAACTGCAGGCGCTTCTCCAGCTTTTCTACGACTCCCGGAGTCTGTATGGTGTCCTGACACAATACCACAGCATCAAAAAGGTTAAAATTAATAAGGTTGTAGATGTTTGAATCTCCAACCTCCCTGTCTGTTGAATCCTGGTACTTCAAAAACATGGAAAATATGCAGACATCGTAATTCATATCATATGCCTGCTTCAGAAATCCCTGCATGAAGCGATTCTGTGTACTCTCTTCAACCTGTGCTGTTATAACGCATATTCTCTTCCTGTTGCTCATCTGATCATCCCCAACTGCATTTTTAAAACATTCTTTATGCAATTATATCATGTTTGCAGGCTAAAAAAAACCTTATTTATGCAATTTGACAAATGCCATAGTTTCTATCTACATTTTTAGTCTATTTTTCACCTCAAGCGCCGTGCGAGTGGTTGCAAGGCCTCCACGCGCAGTCTCCTTCAGTGTATCGGACATGTCTGCACCGATACACACCTTCACCCCCTGCCGTGTGTGAGCTCGACGGTCCAACCATTACAGGCCCCATTATGTCAAATATATTCATACTGTGTTTTCTCCTCCGATTTACGCAGGCACATCTTAACTGCCTTATTTCAATTATAGACCACGAGTGCGGTTATTTGGAATTTATTATCTTAGTTTTTTGACTCGGATATACTGTCTTTTTTCTTTTTCTGCCCGAAAAGACAGGAAAGCGTACAAAATCCGAAAATCTTGTACGCTTTCTATTATTTTGGACTATATTCAGGAAAATTTTTTCGCAAACCCGCTTACTCTGCCTTGAGCACATAGAGTCTGGAATCATAGTCTCCGCAAGGCATATCCTCTCCGACTATCTCTCCCGCCGATGTGTCGCTGGTGATGAGTCCGAGGTTCATCAGCTCATCGCCATAGCATGATGGGCCTGCGATGACATTGACTGCAGAATCCTCTCCTTTGTCTTCTGACACTTTCTCATATATCAGCTTTCCATCCGGTGTCTTGCTCACTGTGAGTGCCTGTCCTCCGAGCACATTGCAGCTATATAACGCATCAGGATCAAGGCCGTGGAGCTTCATTCTGGTGAAGCATTTGTTCGGTGTGTAGAGTGTTCTGAACCACGCAACGATGGCGGTCTTCTTATCGTCTGATACGACCATCCAGCCGCACTCCTCATCGTCAAATGGACTTGCAAGCCTGTAGAATGTTCCGTACTGGATCACCTCACGGTATGCCTTCATGAACTTGACCTGCTTCTTGACCTCATCTATCTCCTCGGCTGTGAGCTTGTTCAGATCCAGCTCATATCCAAATGTTCCAAAATATGCAGCATTTGCACGGGTCTTAAGCGGAGTCTCACGTCTTGTCTGATGATTTGGCACAACCGAAACGTGGCTTCCCATACTGCTGATCGGGTAACACATGGATGTTCCATACTGGATCTTGACTCTCTCTATGGCATCCGTGTCATCACTTGTCCAGCCCTGTGGCGCATAGTAGAGAATGCCCGGATCAAAACGTCCGCCGCCGCTGGCACATGATTCAAAGAGTACATGTGGAAATGTGCTTGTGAGTCTCTCATACAAATCGTACACACCAAGTATGTATCTGTGAAACACCTCGCCCTGTCTGTCAGCCGGAAGAGCCGCACTATAGCACTCGGTGATACTTCTGTTCATATCCCACTTCACATATGACACCTTTGCCGTGCTGAGTATCTTTGCCATCATCTCATATATTCTGTCAACGACCTCTTTTCTGGAGAAATCCAGAACATACTGGAATCTTCCGTGTGAGTCATGTCTTCCCGGAACTGAAAGTATCCAGTCTGGGTGCTCTCTGTAGAGGTCTGAGTCTTTATTTGTCATCTCAGGCTCGAACCACAGTCCGAACTTCAATCCTACCTTCTCTATATCCTCTGCAATTCCTGTGATTCCCTCCGGGAGTCTGTCTGGATTTGCCACCCAGTCTCCAAGACCTGCATGGTCTGTAGTTCTTGCTCCAAACCAGCCATCGTCAAGAACGAACAGCTCAACTCCGCACTCCTTTGCCTTCTGGGCGATGGCTATGAGCTTCTCTCTGGTAAAATCAAAATATGTAGCCTCCCAGTTGTTGATGAGGATCGGCCTTGGCTTGTCTCTCCACTCGCCTCTTGCAAGTCTCTTCTGATACAGCTTGTGGAAGGTCTGGCTCATCTTGTTGAGTCCCTGATCTGAGTATACGATGACTGCCTCAGGAGTCTGGAAATGCTCACCTGCATCGAGCTTCCAGTCAAATGTATCCGGATTTATTCCGGCAAGAATGCGGGCTGTATTTCTCGTGTCAACCTCTGCCTGTATCTTAAAATTGCCGCTGTATACAAGGCTTATTCCAATCGCCTCTCCCTGGTTCTCGTCCGTTGTCTCTCTCTTCAATGCGATGAACGGATTGTGCTCATGGGATGAATGACCACGATTACTGCCTATCGACTGTACGCCCTGCTCGAGATCCCTTGTTATTATGTGGCGCTCCCTTGCCCATGCGCCTGAGAGCTGCATCCACTGATAATCAGGATCAGGGAGATCCAGACACATACTGTAAGCAGTGGTGAGATGTACCGCCTCTGTGCCTTCATTTACATACTCCACACTCTTTGCTATGACTGGTCTGTCGCTCCATATCGTATAGAGCATTCTCGCCTTTATGCCTGTGAGTGAATCCTTCAATGTGACGATCAATGTCTCTGCCTCATCATCATTCTCTGTGTATGTTGCCGGCAATGCCTCAAGCTTTGGCTTGCCCTCATTTACCTCATGTGATACATACACAAAATCTGATATCCTGCTGCCATTTGACTGAAGGACTTCCACCATCGGCGTCCTGTAATCTGTGGTTCCGTATACAGGAAGCTCCTGCTTCACCGACTCAAGTGAGAACAACCTGTCGTCGTCATATACATACTGGAACATAGGTCTCTGGACAAGCTCCAACAGATGTGAGAAATCCTCTCTGTCCCTTATCGCCTTACCATAGTACAGATTTCCCAGATGTCCATTGGGGAGCACTGTCATGATGTAGCTTATCTCGCCATTTGTAATGTGAAATGTCTTTGTTTCTTCGTGAAAAATAATACCCATAAGTGTGACTCCTTTTCTCCATTTATTTGTCTGAGCAGACAACCTCCGTTACGCCTGTGCACTGCGCACCCTCTGCTCTAAAATCTCATGTCTGACTGCTTTTAATACAGTTATTTTAATATCTGGGAATTAGATTTTATATGGAAAAAAGTTGACCAAATATGGTACCGATAATGGTTAAGTTGGGGGATTATTCTGAACTGTGAATACGCTTTGAACATTAAGACATATCTTGCATTTAATGATCCATTCACTTTGTCTATAGATTTGAGCAATGTATCCCAAAAGTATACAGACAATAAAAAAAGCCTGAATACTGATACCAGACCAACTGTAATTTTCAATCAGTCTCCACCAATATTCAGGCTTTTTCTGCCAGCTCCGGCCTACACCGCGTACACCACAGTCTCATAAGGTCTGAGCGTACCATCGTAATCCGCATAATTACCCATAAGCACATCCGCAGTCTCAGGAATTGCATAGCCCACATCCCCACCGGTCATGTTGACAACAACATATACCGATCTGTCTGTGCTTTCTGCATTTGCTCCAGTTCCACATGCACACTCAATCTGAACCGGCTTGCGCCTGTACACTATGATTCCTGCATTATCCGTCTCCACATCCTCCAGGTCTCCGTAGATGAGAGTCTGTGTGTACTCCGAGTGATTTCTGAGCTGTATCATCGCCTTATAAAAGTTAAGCACAGAACCCTTATCAGCGCTCTCAAGCTCCACCGTCTGGAGGTCACACTGATTGTTGCATGCCAGCCATGGCTCATGCGCTGAAAATCCAAAGTTTTTTTCGCTGTTCCACTGCATTGGAAGTCTTGACTGGTCGCGGCTCCTTATATTTACGGATTCCATCGCCTCAGTCTCACTGTATCCGGCTTCAAGGCATCTCGCATACTGTCCCTTGGAATTGATATCGTCGAGCTCATCTATATTGTCAAAATGAGTGTTGATCATTCCAAGCTCCTGTCCCTGATATACAAATGGCGTACCCTTCAGGAAGAAGAACAACGCGCCAAGCGCCTTTGCCATCTGTGTCCTGTATTCAGGTATATCACCGGCTGGGAAGTATTTGCCTATACTTCTAGGCTGATCGTGGTTTTCCAGGTAATTCGCCGCCCATCCAATCTTTTTCACGAGTCTCTGATTGGTGAACAGCTTGTCCTTGAACTCCTCTATCGTCCAGTCTCTCTGGTGCAGCCAGAGATCGCCCGGATTGATATCTATGTCTGTGTAGCTGAAGTCAAATATCATGGAGAAATGTCCATCTCTTCCAATGTATTTGTCCAAATCCTTACTTGGAACTCCAGGAGTCTCTGCGACAGTCACAAAGTCTCCTCTGCCATATGTGTTAAGCTTTAACTCGTGAAGGAACTCATCTATTCCCGGCCTGTTGAGGCAGCATTTGCCAACATCGCATCTGCCGTCCTCGCCGTCTGACGGCATAGGCGGGAATGAGAGGTCTTTCTTGATAAATGTGATGGCATCCATTCGGAATCCGGCAACTCCCTTGTCGAGCCACCAGTTCATCATGTCGTAGAGCTCCTGTCTCATCTCCTCACATTCCCAGTTGAGATCCGGCTGCTCCTTCGCAAATGAATGGAAATACCAGCTGCCATCCTCAATCTGTGTCCATGTGCTTCCACCGAAATTAGATCTGAGATCTGCAAGTCCATCTATGTTGTCCTTAAATATATAGTAATTTCTGTATTTGCTGTGTCTGTCCCGGCACGCCTCCTGGAACCATCTGTGCTGGTCTGATGTGTGATTGATGACCATGTCCATGATGATCTTGATGCCATTTTCATTTGCACATCTTATAAGTTCATCCGCATCCTCTATGGTTCCAAACTCAGGATTCACATCATAGTAATCCGATATGTCATATCCGTTGTCCTTCATAGGCGACTTGAAGAATGGACATATCCACACAGCGGTCACGCCAAGTTCTTTGAGGTACGGCAATTTCTCGGTTATCCCCTTCAGATCTCCTATGCCGTCTCCGTTGCTATCATAGAAGCTTCTAGGGTATATCTGGTAAAATACCGCCTCTTTCCACCATTTTTTGTCCATATTTTATGTTTATCCTTTCACAGCTCCGGCTGAAATTCCCTCGATGATATTCTTCTGAAGAATGATGAATATGATCACAATAGGGATGATACAGAGAAGTACTGCAGGGAAGATGAGCTCCCATGGATTTCCGTACTGTCCTGACAGACTCTTTGCATAATATAAGCTCAGCGTGAGCGTCTTTTTGTCGTTATTTCCTATTACGAGGAATGGAAGAAGGTAATCGTTCCATATCCACACTGCATTTGTGATGACAACTGTCATGGTCGTCGGCTTTAAGAGCGGCATGACCACATATCTGTATATCTGGAATATATTTGCTCCATCGAGCATGGCTGCCTCCTCAAGTGACAGCGGAATACTCTTGATGAATCCTCTGTACAGCAGAACCGACATACTGATTCCAAAGCCTCCGTACATGAGGATCAGACCCGGTGTGTTCTTGAGTCCCAGCTTGTCCATAAGTGATACCAATGGGTACATAACTGACTGGAAAGGTATGAGCATGGCTGCTGTGTACGCGATGAAGAGTATATTTGCCACTTTGGAATCTGTTCTGGCAATTGCCCATGCGGCAAATGAAGATATGAACACGATAAGTGCCACAGCTGCAACTGTTATGAGTACTGTCTGAAGCAGGCTGCTGCCGAGATTTATCTGCTCAGCTGCATTCTTCAGATAGTCCAGATTCCACGACTTCGGGAGAGCTATTGGAGATGATACTATCTCCTGCTGTCCCTTGAATGAATTGACGATCAGGAACCATATCGGGAATATGGTCACGATTGCCAATACAGCGAGTATAACCACTATGATTGCTCTTTTGATCTTGCCTTTTACTCCCATTATGATTCGATCTCCTTTCTCTTAGTGATCATTACCTGAGCTATAGATATAACTGCAATGATAACGAAGAATATAACTGCCTGTGCCTGCGCCTCTCCATATGCCGGAGGTGAACTCTCTCTTACTGTTTTCAGTATCATGTAGGATATCATGGTCGTTCCGAAATTGCCCTCTGTCAGTGAAACATTGAGGTCGAGCATCTTGAAGCTGTTTGCCAGTGACATGAAGAGAACTATCGTAAATGAAGGCATGAGAAGCGGAAGTGTGATCTTCCTGAAGCTTGTCCAGCCTGTGGCTCCATCTATTCTGGCAGCCTCATAAATATCCTCAGAAATATTGTTGAGTCCGTTGAGGTAGATTATCAGGTAGTAACCTGCAACCTGCCATACTCCGACAATGGCATATGCCAGAAGTGCCTTCCACTGATTCTGAAGCATGTTGTTGAGCACCTCTACATGTACCACGCCATCTGTTCCAAACAGTGTCTGTGAAAATACATTTTCAAATATGAAACGCCATACATAACCCATGGCAAGCATTCCAAGTACATACGGAAGGAACAGTACCGTTCTGAAAAGTCCCTTGCCCTTGGTGAGCTTCTTGATCATGAGTGCCAGAAGAAGACTGACAACATTCTGTGCTATTACTGCAAGTACAGCATATATGGCCGTGTATCCAAGTGACTGAAGGAAATCCTTTGACTTGAATATGCTTGTATAATTCTTAAGTCCCACCAGTGCGTTCCACCAGTGCTCCCCACCTACGAAGTATGAACCTCTCCACTCAGTGAAGGAGTAGATCACACCCTCTATAAAAGGAACTATGATAACCAGCAGAAACAACACTATAGAAGGCAGAACCATAAACCAGAATTTTCTTTTGTAAAATCTTTTCATAGTTTTTCCTTTCCTACATTTAGCACCAGCCATGCAAAATTTGCCTTCGTTGTATGATCGCATTGCTTCGCAATGCGATAGGTCGTCGATGCCATTTTAAGATGTGGCTTCGCCACATGGGCATCTCCTCGGTCAAGGCTGGTGCTGCCTGTCAGATTCCCATCGGGAATCTGACATATCTTAAACTACTACTCTTTGATGCTGTCCTTCCACTTTGTCAGTGCATCTTCCACACCTGTTCTTATAGTGTTTTCATCCCACTGATCAGGATTTGTAAACAACTGCTCCTGAATAGTTGCACCGATGGTGTTGAGTCCCCATGACTCAGGGAAAGCATCGAAGTCATTGCCCATCACAAGGTCATTGCTCATATAGTATACAAGTGAATTGCTGAGCGGATTCTCAAGCTTCTCGCTCTCGTCTGCGTTGAATGGGACAAATGCGAATTTGTTTGTGATGTAATCTTTTCCTGTATCTGATGTGTAGAGCCATACAAGGAAGTCCTCAGCGGCCTTCTGCTCCTCTTCTGAATCCTTCTTGTTGATAACGTAATACTGTGAAACGAACTCAGGGATTGAGCTGTTCATCTTGTCAACTGTAACGCCCTCAGCTGAGATGTCACTCTGCTCAAGGTTGACCTTCATTGGGAGCATCGTAAGTCTTGATGCCTTGTCTGCATCCACACCTGCGATGGTTCCGTATACCCAGTTACCCTGCTTGATGAACATTGCCTTACCCTCGGCAAATGTCTGAACTGCCTGATCATATCCTGTCACTGTTGAGTTGATGTACTCTGATCCACGCTCTACCTTGCCGCTTGGTCCTGCTGTGTAGCTTGAAAGCATGTCAAGCTCCTGAACCATCTTTACAAGTGGCTCCTCAAGCTTATCAACATCTTCATTTGTAGCTGCTGCCGTTGCATTGTAGTTAGGGAATACTGCATTCAGTGCGTAGTTTGTATAGTGGTTTGCATATGTCCACTTCTCTGCGCCTGCGATTGCAAATACTCCGTTCATGTTCTCTGTTGTGGCTGTCTTGTCCTTTGCCGTGGTGTATGCATTGCCTGAAAGTGTAACCTTCTCACCACCCTTGCCGTTTATGTAATCATCGATTGCCTTGATCATGCCTGTGAACTCTTCATAATTGGCACTTCTGTAATCAGCGACAAATGCGTCTGCGCTGTCAAGTCCAAATACATCACATATCATCTGCGTATCTGCGATAAGTCCGTAACCCTCTACGTTGTAAGGGATTCCGCAGCTTGCTCCGCTCTCATCTGCGAGCTGCATGCTCTCTGGAATTGAATCGTAGATTGACTTTAACTCCTCATTCTTTACTGATGTTGATGGAAGTACAAATCCGCCCTCGTTCCACTCTGTGAACTGTGCCTGATTTATCGCGTACAGTGTAGGATAGTTCTTGGAATTCATCTCAGATCTGAGTGTCTCCATGGTCTCCTGTGTACCACATGTGTAAACCTTAACCTTAACTCCTGTCTCTGTCTCATAATCCTTGCACAGATCCTGGATACTGTCTGCGATCTCGGACTTTGTGTTGTAAATATACAGATCGTAATCCTTCTTTGCTGAACCACATCCTGTCATGGATGCAAGTCCCAGCATCATTGCTGCTGAAAGTGCACATGCTACTAATTTCTTTGCTCTCATAACCTTTTCTCCTTTTCTTGCTTTGAATTTTCCCTCTTGTTAATTCTCGCTATCATTCATATTGTTCCGATAAAACACATTTCATAAGCGCTTAAATGAAACATGTTTCATTTGCATTAAGATTATCATATGAAACATGTTTCGTCAATAGGGGATTTATAGATTTTTGTATTTTGTGCTCTTAGTAAGTTTTTTATGTTTTGTACCCACATAAAAAAGGAGTTCATGATTTTTGAGTGGCACCTCATTTTCTCTTCATGAACTTCTTTTCGTAATCATACTATAAAGTTGTATCGCCTTTTTCTACGCTCACCGGAAGTAGTATAAGATTTCCGTCTATATGTGTGTTTCTCTCTTTTGCGCTGTAGATCTGATCTGCGGTTGCACTTTCAACCTGTCCTTCGGCATCATCTTCCTCCTCCGGTCCGTCGATCATCTCCATAAGCTGGCGTACTGCCTCCTGGGCGATCTCCTTGTACGGCTGATGTATCGATGTGAGCCTTGTCGTGCTGGCGTTGGTTATGTACGTTCCGTCGTATGCCACGATCGCCAGGTCATCAGGAATCTTTTTGCCTATGGCAAGTGCCGCCTTAAGGAATGCTATCGCCGGCATGTCTGCGGCAAATATTCCGTCCACGTCAGGATACTCCTCCAGTATGCATTTTGCCATCTCAAAATATCCATGAAAATCAAAGTCGTTCCACTGTATTGGAACTCGTCTGGATTTTATCCCATTCTCGGCAAGGACTCTGTCTAGTTCCTCATGGCACTCAAATGACATGATATTCTTATCTACCTTGATTCCTGATATGTGGATGACATATCTGCATCCACTGTTTATAAATTCCTGGGCAGCAAGCTGTCCGCCCATCTTGTGATCCGACACTACGACAGGAAATTTGCTGCCAACCTTATAATCCAGCATGACCATCGGCTTATCTATCTTCTGGTATTCCTTCGCCGTACATGCCGACGTTCCGCATATGATCCCATCCACGATGTTGGACTTTAACAGCTTAAAACACTCCTTCTCCCTCTGCTTGTCATCGGATGTGGAAAAAAGCATAAACTTGTATTTCTTCTCATAAAGTATCTTTTCTATCTCCGATGCCAGTGATGAGAACCATGGGTGCTGGATATTTGGAACCAACATCGCAATGGAGTTTGATCTGCCCTTGAACATGCCTCGCGCAAGCTCATTTGGAACATAATCCAGTTTCTTCATCGCATCTTCTATCTTCTTCTGAGTCTCAGGTTCAACATTTGCCGTGCCGTTGATAAGTCTCGACACCGTGCAGATGGCGACCCCCGCCTCCTTCGCAACGTCTCTTATACTTGCCATATATAAATATACTCTCCTTATGAATTTCAGACTGTAGTCCATGAAACTTGTTTCATAAGAAGAGTATACCATAATACTTTCCGTAATGTAAATTGTGTAATATGACGATAATCAGCTCAAAAGCTCCTCTATCATAGCTCCGTCAAATGTCACGCTCTGAACGTGATTTACCTCGATCTGGTAAAGCGCATGTGCAACTATGTGCTCTGCAGCCTGCTCTATATCTCTGATTCCGGTCACGCCGTCGCACTTCTTGATGACAGCATCCACGCCGTCTGGAAGGATGATGCACTCGCTCCCTTCAAGTCCGATGCGCTTGAGCACCTTCGGCAGAACAAATTTGTTGAATATCTCCTTCTTCTCATCCGGGGTGTAATCCGGTATGTCTATAACAGCAAATCTCGACATGATCGGCTTGCTGATGTTCTCCTTGTCATTTGCCGTCGCTATAGGATACACGCCATTTGTCGGGATCATGCACTCCATGTAGTTGTCGGTGAATCCCAGGTTATCCAGGAGTGTCAGCAGTACATCGGCAGGATTGCCGTTGCCCTTGCCGGAATTTGCCTTGTCCAGCTCGTTGATAATGAATACGAGGTTAGATTCTCCAGCCTGTGAAAATGCCTCCATGATGATTCCCGGCTTGGCATTGGAATATACTCTTGAACTTCCTGTAAGCTGCTCCGGATCGTTGATGGAACTCATGTCAAGGGTCGTCCATGGAAGTCTGAGTATTCTCGCAACCGCATAGGCTATCTGTGACTTTCCTGTTCCGGCAGGTCCGCAGAGCAGAAGTCCGTATGCAGGAAGTGTATGTGTACGGTTGATCTGGATGATTGTCTCGATGATCCTCTGCTTTACCTTCTCCATTCCGTAGAGTTCCTCGTCCAGTATCCTTCTGGCCTCTTCCGGATCTATCGCCTCAAAGTAATTGCTCTTCCATCTGATGTTCATCGCCATGGAAAGTGCTCTCTGGGCGTGGCGTCTCTCCTCCGGTGATACCTCGCTGGATCTCGCAACCGCAAGATTTCTTCTCGCCCACAGTCTTATATTGTCAGGAAGTGTTCTTCCGGCGCAGTGCATGAAGTCAATGATGCTCTGCATGCTTGTGAGCTTCATGTCATCGCCAAGTGCCTCCTCCTCTTCTTCCTCCTCGGATTTCTCTTCCTCCGAAGGGGCATCGCTGGCAAGAAGTCTCTCTATCATAAACTGCAGGAATCCATCATTTGCCGAGAGCTTTGATCCGCCGCCAAACTCAGTCTCCCTTATCTTGTACACTGCGTAGCCCTCCGGTCTGTTCTCTCCCGACAGACGGACGTTGATGTGATTTTCGCCGAGCCATTTGAGAAGGCTTACAAATCTCGCATCTATCTTCATTATGTCGGCGGACTGAACTCCGTCCACCTCGTCAAATTCAAATGCTGTCCTTTTGATCGGATTGGTGAACTTTCCGCTGGAGTGGTGAGCCCACTTCCTGGTCGTGTTCTCAAGGATCATGATCGGCTTCTCCGCTGTTGCTGTAGACTCCGAAGACTGGAACGTCTCATATGTAACTATGTTCTTATTCTTGTTGTCACTTCCGCTGAAATCAAATACTGGCATATTTTCCTCCCTGTTTAATGGTGTTTTATTGCAAGTTTAATCATACCTTGCAATTATAAAACATCATATTTTATTTTTCTTCAAACACCCGCATCCATCTTTCCCGTTTAAGCCTTGTGGTGAACAGGATTCCCCTGAAACAGAGCTCCACGCACATGGCGATCCATACACCATAGAGCCCCACCCTCGGTGCAAGTATAGCTGCAAGCGGTATCCGCACGCACCACATACTGGCAAAGTTCATGCAGCTTGGGACCAGAGTGTCCCCGGCTCCCCTGAGTGCTCCCGAAGCAACTATGGATGCGGCGTAAAATGGTTCGGCAAATGCCTCTATCCTCAGCACTGCCGCACCTAGATTTCTTATCTCTTCGTTCGGTGTCAGCACACCTATCATGGCCGGAGCTGCTATGTACATGAGAACTCCGCCTAAAGTCATAACCGACACACCTAATCCCATTGTAATCCATGCCATCCTTCTGGACAACTGTTTTTGTCCGGCTCCCACGCATTGTCCCACAAGTGTAGTTGCTGCCGCCTGCACTCCGTATCCCGGCATGTAGCAGAAGCTCTCCGCAGTAACCGCAAATGAGTTGGCTGCGATGGCTATCGTTCCGAGCGGTGACACGATCTTTGTGGACATGACATACGCTGAGCACATGACCATCTGCTCAAGTCCCACCGGTGCTCCTATCTTTACCGCCCTAGCAAGGGTATCCCTGTGAAATCTCAAGTGCTCACCCTTTCTTAAGTGAAGTGTCCTGTTCTTCCACAGAAGTGCAGTGACCATGATGGCACAGGTGACCGCCTCAGCCGTGATGGTTCCGAGCGCCGCACCTGCAACGCCAAGCCCAAGTCCCGGCATGGTAAATGTCAGTCCATTCATCGAGGTTTCAGACTGCACAAGCGTTGACAAATGGGAACCAAAGGCTTCTGCCTGAACCGTTCCAGCCATCTGAGAACCAGCCAGCCTTACGCTGGATAAAAACGGAATACTTAAATTTACAATTCTTGTCGGAAATATAAAGAACAAATTAAAAATCACATCCATCACACAGCACATGACATTCAGTATACCTGGGAGTCTCATATTTCCGGAGCTCTGGTGCATACCGCCCGCTATGCTGTTCATCTGCAGAGCAGGAAGTCCCAGCATATACACAAGGAAATACTGGCTTGCCATCTTCTGTATAGCAGCCTCACCGCCGAGCCATCTCGGAAGCGGTGTGCTTATAAGTGCTGCAATGAGTGCGAGTATGACGCTTATGCACAAGGCTATTATGAGTCCCTGTTTCATGATATTTCTGGCAGATTTATCCTCACCGGCCCCCACAGCCTGGGCTATCTGCACAGTAAATCCTGTAGTCACCGCAATGCATAGCCCGCCAAACAGCCATGTCGTGGACGAGACAAGTCCGATGGCTCCCGATGCATTTGCACCAAGACGCCCCACCATGGATGCATCGATGTACTGCATGACAATGGACGAGATCTGGGCAAGGATCGCCGGGATACTGAGCCTGACCGTAAGTCCTATCTGCTGGGATGCGGTCATGGACTTTCCAGATATCATGTCCTTCAGCAAGTTTTCACTGCTACTCATCTATATCTCCTTTTTTAAAATCACTGACACCCTTGGCAAGTCTCCTCATACCGTCTTCCACGGTTGATCTTGGACATGCAATGTTAAGTCTGATAAATGCTTTTCCGTTCTTGCCGTACGAAAGTCCCGGCGACATATAGAGCCCTGTGTTCTTCCTGATGAATTTCGACAGAGCCTTGGCATTGCCGTCTTCGCCGGCAGCGCCGCAGATTCCGCTGCAGTCAAGCCAGAGCAGATATGTGGCCTCCGAATACACGACCTTTATACCCGGCACTTTTTCATCTATAAACTTCCTGACATACTGCTTGTTCTCATAAAGATACTGCCTGAGACTGTCCAGCCACTCGCCGCCTTGTGTAAATGCTGCTATCGCCGCATCCACCGCAAATGCATTTGGCTCGGCTACTTCATCTGTGTTCAGACCTCTCCACATCTTGTGTCTCAGGAATTTATCCGGAACCACAATGGCCGCAGTCTGGATTCCGGCTATGTTGAAGGTCTTTGTCGGCGCAATACAGGTCACACTTATATCCCTGCATGTGTCAGATGCCGTGGCAAATGGCACATACTCCTTTCCAGGATCGGTGAGATCGCAGTGTATCTCATCCGAGATGACCGTCACACCATACTTTGCGCAGAGCTCTCCCACATGGGCAAGTGTCTCCTTATCCCAGATCTTCCCCGCAGGATTCTGTGGATTGCAGAGTATCATGAGGCTGGTCTGTGGATCTGCAAGCTTTTCCTCAAGATCCTCAAAGTCCATGGCATATCCCTCGCCGTCATATTTCAGAGGACTCTCCAATATATTTCGCCCATTGTTGTATATAGAATTAAAGAAAATATTGTAGACAGGGGTCTGCACTACAACATTCTCTGCGGGTGTGGTGAGCTTTCTCACCGCCGTTGATATGGCTGGGATGACTCCGGAGCAGAACCCCAGCCAATCCCTATCTATCGCAAATCCGTGTCTGTTGCCCCACCAGTTCACGTAGGCATCTGCCCACTCGTCCGGGATGATGGAATATCCGAATATTCCGTGCTCAACCCGGGCTGCCAGTGCCTCCCTGATGCACGGAGCCGTCTGGAAATCCATATCTGCCACCCACATTGGCAGTTCATTTTCCGGCACGTCCCATTTCAGGGAGCCTGTACCGCGTCTGTCTATAACCTTGTCAAAATCAAACTTCATGTTTGTCCCTCCACTTCATAGAGAGATTCCGCGGCTGATGTGGCAAACGGCTGGCACATCAGCCGCGGAATCTCATTTACGTTATGATATATCACCAAATCTTAAACTCGTTTAGTCCTGTACTATTATTTTCGTCTTTGACGGATCTACTTTGTCTTTTTCTATTATCAGGTTATCAATGTGCTGGGCTTTGATGGTTCCTGATGTCGGGTTCATGACACTGTCTATCTTGCTACAGATGTCGGCATCCACTGTTGAATATTCAAATGCAAGTGTTGTGTTGATGAGCTTGCAGTTCTTCATCACAAGGTTGTCGATGTAGCACATGCCCTGAAGGCTCTCGATGGTGCAGTTCACCAGGGTGAGGTTCTTTGCGTTCCAGCCAAGATACTCGCCCGATATGAATGAATCATATACGGTCACATTCTCTGTGTTCCAGAATGCATCCTTTGAAAGCAGATTGGAGTTTCTTATCTCTACATTCCTGCATCCGTCAAATGAATAGTTGCCGTCAAGCTTCAGGTCGTCTATCTTCATATTATTGCTGTTCATGGCAAAATAGTCGCCTTTTGCTGTCACGTGATCTATTGTCACATCATCGCAGCTCCACAGTGTCTCCTCCGCATGGGTGAATGTCACATCCGTAAGCTCCAGCCCTTTACATCTGCGGAAGTTCTTTGGTGCCTGGATGAGTGCCCGCCTCACCGCGATATTATCAGTGTACCAGACTCCGGCTCTCGCCATCTCAAACCAGTGGCAATCCTCCGCAACAATGTTCTTGCTGTACCACAGCGGATACTTCCATTTGAACATGCTGCCGTACAGATTTATGCCGCGGCTCTCCTTAAGCGGAGACTCGCCGTCGTCAAATATCGTATCATATATATCGAGATTTTTTTCCATGAAAAGAGCTCTCTCACCTGTCAGAAACTCCTGTCTTATAATCTTCTTTTCTTCTTTATTATCCATCTCGTTCATCTTCCTTTTGTATATTCTCTATTATATTATTGGCCTATTATCACCATGTTATCACTTCTGGCAAATGCGAATATGACTGAGCTTATGACCACCATGAGTGGCAGTGCATACAGTAATATATTTATTACCTGAAATTTGCTATATTACCAGACTTATCCTCTTAAATTAAGGGATTCTCAACCAGTCTTCTTTATATTATAATCTACACATACAAGTCCGGCATGTAAATAGGGATCTCATGTCTGACATTTTGGGAAAACAACAATTTCAGGGGGTACATTATGATTTTAACATCGGGGGATTCTATCAGTATTTTTTTCAGACTATTACCTTATACGACTTACATTATTCCAATAGCATCATTCATCATAGCTGTGGTCATCGGCCTTTCCATACGGGGTAAGGCATGCCGTATCGAGCGGGACTATACCAGAACATCCGCCGATATCACATCTGTCAGAAGATTCAGTAAAAGAACCCATATCAACTATGAATACCGCGACCAGTCCGGAGTATTGCACAATGGTTTTCTTTCCGTCCGCGGTATAACAAATTACAACTCCATGTCGTCCATCGCAATATATTACAACCCGAATAATCCATCCGTATCTTATACGGAAAGAACTATGAACAGTGACAAAAATGCACCATTCATCTATGGTGGTGCGGTTCTGCTTGGAACTCTGGTATTTTTATGGAGAAGGCGCTGATTTCTCAGCGTCCTTTTTTATTACCTCCTGATGAGATCCTTTGCCACCTCACCGGCTATTATAAGCCCTGCGACTGATGGCACAAATGCCACGCTGCCCGGGATGTCTCTGCGCTCTGTACATTTGTGTTCTGCACCCGGAGGACAAATGCAGTTGTTTCTGCAGCTTATCGCCATATCTTCGATCGGCCTTGTCGGAATCTCTTCCGAGTATACGACCTTGAGTTTCTTGACACCCCTCTTCTTCAGCTCTCTTCTCATGACCTTCGCAAGCGGACACACCTTTGTCTTGTATATATCTGCAACCTTGAACTGGCTTCCGTCAAGTTTGTTTCCCGCACCCATGCTGCTGATGATCGGGATATTCTTCTCCTTGCACTTCATGACAAGAGCGATCTTGGCTGTCACGGTGTCCACCGCATCGACTACGTAGTCGTAGCTGTCCCAAGGGAAGTCATCCGCATTTTCCGGAAGGAAGAAACATTTGTGTACCTCAACCTCCACATTTGGATTGATGTCAAGCATCCTGTCCCTCATAACATCGGTCTTATACTTTCCAACTGTGCTCCTTGTCGCTATGATCTGTCTGTTGAGATTTGTCAGGCACACCTTGTCATCATCTATCAGGTCAAATGCTCCGACACCGCTCCTGACCAGTGCCTCGCATACATAACCGCCAACTCCGCCTATTCCAAATACCGCTACCTTAGAGCCTGCCAGCTTGTCCATGGCTTCCTTGCCAAATAGCAGCTCTGTTCTCGAAAACTGTGTTAACATCTCTTATTCTCCTAATATGATATATATCCCACTACAACTATATACAAAATAAGTTTTTTTTCAACTGAAATCTTATTGACATCTGGCCCCTCCGTCCCGATTTATATCGAATACATGTATCCGATCCGGTCACTGTACTCCCGGGTGAGATCGGCGATGGTTTTGTTATCAAGGACATTGTTGATGGCAGATTCAAGGTCATCCCACACCTCTCCAATGACATCGTTCATGACCATGTTGGTGTCGCCGTCCTCATCAACTCTGTTATCTATCGGTGATATCCTGCCCTCTATCGCCCTTAGCACCATCCCAACCGTGATCTCCTCCGCCGGCATGTTCAGACGGTAACCGCCCCTCGGTCCTCTCACGCTTCTTAAATATCCTGCCTTTAGCAGAGAAGATGTAACCTGCTCAAGATATTTGTCAGACAATCCACATCTTCTGGCTACGGCTTTGACAGTAACCGTGCTGCCGCTGTTTATCGATATATCTACCATGAGTCTCAAAGCATATTGTCCCTTTGATGATATTAACATTTTTCCGCCTCCTGTTCATTGTTATATTTTACCTATAGAATTACTATGAATTAGTTTTATTTTTTTTGGCAGGGAGAAAAAGCAGTTATATCATTGATGTTCTTACCTTATCTCCATGCCAATTATTTTACGTTTAATTCACTTGATTTTTATGATTATGTTTCTATGCTGCCTACCATATGTTGCTGATCAGATACTCAAGTTATACCTTCTTTTTTAACCCGTTCAGGTATTCCTCAACATAATGGATAACTGCTGCACCATCTCCGACGGCTGTCGCCACCTGGCGCACTGCCTTGGTCCTCACATCTCCCGCGGCAAATATTCCCGGTGTGCTGGTCTGTCCGGTCTCGCCCGCTGCAACATAACCAGCGTCATCAAGCTCCACAACGTCACCGAGGAAGTCTGTGATAGGGCTTGTTCCTATGGCAATAAATACACCGGCTACCGGAAGCGTGAAATTGCTGTCTGTCTGTTCGTCCACTGTTTTCGGTGTCTTAACAGCGACCTTGAGTTCCAGCTTGCCCGGCGTTCCGCCTATCTCTGTCACCTGCGCAAATGGGTGGAATTCTATATTCTCAGTCTCAAGCACCTGCGCTCCGAGTATTTTCTCGCCTCTGAACTCATCTCTTCTGTGGATCAGATATACCTTGCTGCACATCTTTGACAGATACAGGGCATCCTCAAGAGCTATATTGCCTCCGCCCACAACTGCAACTTCTTTGTTCTTGAAGAACGCTCCGTCACATGTGGCACAGTATGAAACTCCCGCACCTGTGAATTCTTCTTCTCCGGGAACGCCAAGTTTTCTGTGCTTTGCGCCTGTGGCTATCAGAATCGCCTTTGTCTCTATGCTGCTGCCATCCTCCAGGCTGACCTTTTTGTGATCACCGTAATCCTCGATGGCTGTCACCTCTCTGTCATCAAACTCCACGCCAAATGTATCCGCGTGTTCTCTGAACTTCATACCCATGTCAAAGCCGCTTATGCCCGGCAGTCCAAGGTAGTTGTCAACCTGCTCTGTATTCACGATCTGCCCACCGGAGAATGCCTCCTTCTCCAGTACCACCACGTCCATCATCGCCCTCTTGGCGTAGACTGCGGCGGACAGACCCGCAGGGCCGCTGCCCACAATAACCAAATTTCTCATATTTCCTCCTTGTCGAAGAAGGTCGCTGTCATGTTTATGTGATGCTCCAAGGCTACGCACGACTCTGTCACCTTGTCTTAGCTCCTGACTACATTCGCTCCCGCCCCCCTATAAGGGCAAGGGGGCTCCCGCTCAGCAAGGAGCGACAAGCTTCCGTCGTCTATGTGCTACCCGCCTTTGGAGCATCACATAAACATGACAGCTTACTCTTCGATAACCGTTAGTTTTATTATGTTATTTCCAAACCACTCTTTTAATACTTATCTAATTATTTCTACAATATAGGAATATAAATTCCTTTTTAATGAGACATCTTCTGACCTACTAAGTCTCTCTAGTTCTCTTTGTATTTCTTTATCAGCTCACAGGTTTTGGATACGTCTTCCTTGCTGTGTGCGTAAGATACGAACATTGCCTCGAACTGTGATGGTGCAAGGTAGATTCCGTTGTCCAGCATGTATGAGAAATACTTTGCATACCTTGCGGTGTCGCTGGATATTGACGTGTCCATATCCACTACTTCCTGATCTGTGAAGAATACGCTCATCAGTGAGCCTATCTGGTTGACGTGGACTGTGCCGCCAAATGTGTTTCTGACTGTGTCGGCTATCTGCCTTGTGCTCTTTTCTATCGCCGGATATATTGTATCCTTTTCCTGCTGGAGTATACGGAGCGTTGTAAGTCCCGCTGTCATGGCTATCGGATTGCCCGACAGGGTTCCCGCCTGGTATACTCCGCCAAGTGGTGCCACCATGCTCATGACATCGCGGCGTCCGCCGTATGCTCCCACCGGCATTCCGCCTCCGACTATCTTGCCAAGTGTTGTGAGATCAGGCTTTACCCCGAAGTATTCCTGGGCACCGCCAAGGCTGAGTCTGAAACCTGTGATGACCTCATCAAATATAAGAAGTGCGCCGTACTCATTTGTTATGTCCCTGAGGAACTGAAGGAATCCATCATGCGGTGGGACAACTCCCATATTTGCGGCAACCGGCTCGACCACGATTGCGGCAATGTCTTTACCCTCCGCCTCAAATAACTTCTTTACGCTGTCCTCGTTGTTATACTCTGCTATGAGTGTATGCTGTGTATACGACTTTGGAACTCCCAGGCTGTCCGGAACTGACTGTGTAAGTGCCGCCGAGCCTGCCTTGACCAGAAGTCCATCACTGTGTCCGTGATAGCAGCCGCGGAACTTTACAATCTTGTCTCTGCCTGTAAATCCTCTCGCCACTCTGAGCGCACTCATCACTGCCTCTGTTCCCGAGTTGACCATTCTGGTCAGCTCCATTGAAGGCATAAGCTCATTTATCAGCTCTGCGATCTCGAGCTCTTTCCTTGTCGGTGCGCCAAATGTAAGTCCGTCATCACAAGCCGCCTTCACCGCATCTATGACTCTGTCATCGGCATGCCCCAGAATTCCCGGGCCCCAGGAACAAACATAATCCACGTAGGAATTGCCATCCTCGTCAAATATATGTGAACCTTTTGCTTTCTTCATAAATACAGGTGTCCGTCCCACCGAGCCAAATGCCCTGACCGGTGAATTGACGCCGCCCGGAATTACCTTCTGTGATTTCTCAAATAGATCCTGTGAATTTGTCATTGCCATTCTTCTTTCTATAATTTATCGTCCTGTGTGACTTTTTTCTTTGTTTCATTTTGTTTTTCGCAAAGCTATGTTATTTTAGCCGTTTAGATACAATATTGTATCTTTTTCTATTTTATATTCCAAATAGGTAAAAACATCTCGTTATACATAGCAACTATTGTCCTACTCAGCTCTATCTTCTTTTAAGTGTTGATGTCGCATTCTCCTCATCTTTGGTAACGCCCCTCTCTCCTCCGTCGAGCGGGGCAGTTCGTCTGAATCATTCCGAAATATGACTCCGTCATATTGATTCCGACTCAAGCCAGTGTGCCACGTCTATGGCGTGATAGGTTATGATGATCCCTGCGCCGGCTCTCTTCATGGCTGTCATGTTCTCCATGACAATCCTCTTCTCGTCTATCCAGCCATTTGCCGCAGCTGCCTTGACCATGGAGTACTCGCCGCTGACATTGTACACCGCTATCGGATAGTCCGTATGGTTTCTCACATCCTTGACTACATCCAGATAAGCAAGTGCCGGCTTGACCATGATTATGTCTGCTCCCTCGGCGATATCCGCCTCGCACTCTCTCAGAGCCTCCCTGCCATTTGCGGGATCCATCTGGTATGTCCTTCTGTCTCCAAACTGTGGTGCAGAATGTGCCGCATCGCGAAATGGTGCATAGTAACCAGATGCAAATTTCGCACTGTAACCCATGATCAGTACATCCGTCAGCCCGTTGTCGTCAAGTGCCTTTCTGATGTAAGCGGTATGTCCATCCATCATATCTGATGGAGCCACCATGTCCGCGCCGGCCTTTGCAAGGGATACAGCCATCTTGCCCAGATATGGAAGAGTCTCATCGTTGAGTATCTTGCCGTCATGGATAATTCCGCAGTGACCGTGTGATGTGTACTCGCACAGACAAATGTCCGCTATGACTATCATGTCCGGATACAGCTCTTTTATCCTCCTGACCGCTTTCTGCATGATTCCCTGGTCGTCGTACGCACTGCTGCCCACCTCATCCTTGTGAGCCGGTATGCCGAACAGGAGAACCGCGCTGATTCCGGCGTCCGCCACTCTGCGAAGCTCCTCCTCAAATGTGTCGAGTGAATACTGGTATATTCCCGGCATGGAGTCTACCGGATTCTTGATCCCTGTGCCCTCCGCCACAAACATCGGATATACAAGATCCTCCTTGTTAACCCGGTTCTCTCTAACCATATTTCTGATGGCCTCGCTGCCACGAAGTCTTCTGAGTCTTATCATGTTACTGCCTCTTTTCTCTAAAATAATAATCACCGATGGCTGATATAAGATGCTCGATATCACCAACCTCCGGAACTATATCCGCCTGATAACCAGCCTTCTCCAAAGCCTTCTCGGTCACATCTCCAAGTGCTGCTATGCGGATGTTTTTCATTATATCATGTATTTTTAAAGTACTGCCTGTATTGTCCGTATGCTCCCCGCATGGATCAACATCATTCGGCTTATGCTCCATGCCAGGCCCACTTTCCTCTGCGTCAAGAACTTTCAGGAATCCCCTGACTCCTGACGCGCTGACAAATGTTATCACATCCAGATCCTTCAGATACTGTATGCTCTCCATCCTGCGTCCAACCACATCATAAACTGGGATCTCCTCATATACCACACCGCCCTGATCAAGTATGTCAAGCATCGTCTCGCTGCCCTGGACTGCCCTCGGAATGAGAAGTTTCTCTCCGTCATTCATCACATTTGCAAGTCCCATAGCAAGGGCGCTTGTGGTGTACTCGTCCGGCACATAATCCGCTATGTATCCCTCAGATTTAAGCGTATCTCTTGTTCCAGCACCGACCACCGCAAATTTCAGATGAGCCAGTTTTCTGACATCTATATTCCACTCCCTGAGCCATTTGAAAAACAAGGTTATGGTGTTCTGACTGGTAAATGCCAGCCAGCTGTAATCTTCTATATGTCCCAGAGCCACGCGCAGCCTGTTCTTCTCCTCTGTCTGCTCCACGCTCATATCCACTATGCTGTAGGACTGGCCGCCAAGTGCATCTATTGCAACTCTCATCTTCTCGCGAAGCTTTGGCGTTCCAACAAGTCCAACATGGACATTCTGAAGCGGTCCTCTGTTTGGTGATGTAAAATCCAACGCTGCATTTTCACCCACAACTATGATCGCAGGAGATTCAAGCTTTGCCTCGTTCACCTTGTCCGCAATTGTCTGTATATCGCCGCGGACTATCCTCTGCCCTGGCATGGTTCCTTTGGAAATGACCGCGACCGGAGTATGTTCCTCCGCCCCAGTCTGAACAAGTCTCTCCATGATCTGTGGCAGTCTGTTCAGCCCCATCAGGAACACGCTTGTCCCTTCCTGATTTCTGATGTAGTCGTAGTCATCTAAACCACCTTCATCAGATCTGTGTATGTCCGCCCGCTTGTGTCCTGTTATCACGTGAAAGCTTCTGCTCGTTCCTCGGTGTGTCACCGGTATGCCGCACACCTCCGGAACCGCCACTGCGGATGTTATTCCCGGTATCACCTGAAATGGGATCCCCGCTTTTAGAAGTGCAGTCACTTCCTCGCCGCCTCTTCCAAACACAAATGGATCGCCACCTTTGAGGCGCACCACCATGTTGCCTTTGCGGCCTTCCTCAACAAGTATCTCGTTTATCTCAGGCTGCTTCTTGTAGTGGCTGCCCGCCTGTTTGCCGACGTATATCCTGCGGCAGTCCGGCTTCACCATCTCCAGAAGCTGATAGGTTCCGAGTCTGTCATATATGATTGTATCGCATTGTTTTATGAATTCCAGACCCTTCACCGTGATTAGTCCCGGATCGCCGGGTCCTGCGCCTATCAAATATACCATTTTGTTCTCCAATACGCTGGGGGTGCTATAACCTACTTTATCAACGCCTCTACCAGCTGTTCCCATTCTGCGGTGTTTCCTTCTACCGTCTTTCTGTGTATCTGGATTTCTTCATCTTTCTCTTTGTCCGATGAAGCCGCATCTGCTTTCATCAGGCTTAGCTTCATGTGGTCGCCATGAAGTTCTGAGTACACGCCTATCGGTTCGTGACAGCCGGCGTTCAGGCGATTCAGAACTGCGCGCTCGCATGTGAGCTGTGTGTATGCCTCTGTGTCATTTATCGCTCTGACCATGTCGTATACCTCGCCAGAGGTTCGTGTCTCTATGGCTATGATTCCCTGACATGCTGCCGGAAGCATGGACTCTGTGCTGATGTATCTGAATGTAAGTTCGTCCTTGTGCACCTCAAAGCATTCTGTGCTGTCATTGCCTTTGTCTTCAATAACTCCCAGGCGCTCAAGCCCTGCCGCTGCAAGAATGATGGCATCGTATTCGCCATCTTCCAGCTTCTGTATGCGGGTGCCGACATTTCCTCTCAGGTTCTTGCACACAGCATTTCGATACATGTCTTTTATCTGGTATTGCCTTCTCAGGCTGCTGGTTCCCACCACGAAACTCTCGTTTCTGTCAAATGACCTGCCGCTCTTATATATGAGAACGTCCTGCGGACATGCCCTCGGAAGTGTACCCGATATAGTAAGACCTTCCATGATCTCCATCGGCATATCCTTGGCACTGTGTACCGCTATGTCTATGTCACCTTTAAGTATAGCTTCCTCGAATTCCTCGACAAATACCGCTTTGCCTCCGAATTCCAGAAGCGCTCTGCTGGTGGCCCGATCCCCCCGGGTACTCATTGTAATCATCTGAAAATCAATCTGGGGAAATCTCTCCTTGAGTGCCTTTATCACCAGTTCAGTCTGAGCAAGAGCAAGCATGCTGCCACGGGTTCCAACTTTTACTGTTTTTTTCTGTCCTCCGCTTTCGCAATCCAAACCGTCACTATTGAATCCATCTGCCATGTCATTCTCCGCAAATTTACGAATATTCGGTTTATTTTTACCATGTCCATTCTCAACTCTCATCTAACAGACTCCTAACCATTTGCTGAAATGCTTTCTTTCGCTCTTCCTCGCCGTCTATCTGTGCTTTGATCTGCTCCCGGAGCTCACCCATCCGCTCCGCTATGTCGCCATAACTCCTGCCTAAATGGCTCTCTATATTTCTCTTGATCGTTCCCGCAAGCACCGGACTCTGTCCTCCGGTGGAAACGCTTATCACGACCTCTTTATCCTTTATGATCGCCGGAAAGTAGAATCCACAATCCGATTTCACATCCACCACATTTACCAGTATGCGCTGCTGCCTGCAGAGCTCAGCCATGTCGTGGTTGACCTTCTCATCGTCCGTCGCCATTATGACGACAAATGCACCGTCAATATCCTGCGGTTGCACGCATCTTTTCACAAGTGTGAGATGTCCTGAACTATATTTATCCGATACACACAATCGCTCCGCCAGTTCTAAAAGCTCCGGGCAGAACTCCGGGGACACCACCGTGACCACCGCGCCAAATTCCAGCATGCTGCACACCTTTCTGTATGCAACAGTTCCGCCTCCTGCGATCAGGCATCTCTCATTATTCAATTCTATCATAAATGGGAAATACGACATCACTACCTCTAATTTCTATTATTGAGTCTCTATTAAAAAGCACAAAAAGTTGTTCCAATTATCTGACATAACCATCATCAGCCGATGATACATCATAACCTCAGGCAAACAAGCAGTATTCAGTTCTCACATCCGGCAGTCACAATACTGTCCAGCATTTTCTCAAATGCCTCATACTCAAGCTGTCCTTTAAGTTTGTATACCAGCTTTGCTCCGTCTGTTGTCTTTAGTTGTGCCATCACGTCTCCGTGCTCCCTGTTGAACCTCGAAAATGCTATATTCTTCATGATCTCGTCAACCTGTGATATGAGCCACGGCTCCATCTCTGTGATTGTTTTTGCCCTGCTTTCATTGTTCTCTCTGGAGAGTGTTCTGATATAGTCTATGTCACGCAGCACACATCCGTCCACATCTGAGACCGCAGGATCAATGTCCTTTGGCATTGCCAGATCAAGGAGCAATCTCCGCTTCGGCTGCATTTTCACAGCCTCCGCCAGCTCATCCCTGACAAATGTATAATGCGGGCTTGATGTCGCACTGATGATGACATCCGCCCAGGCTGCCAGCTCATATCTTCTGCTGTAGTCCTCTATCCTGATCTGCTGATGTCTGTCAAATATGCTATCTGCACTGTGGTGACTTCTGCTTGTGCCTGTTATCTCTATATCTGGTGCAAGATCTGCAATATCCTTGACAACTATGCTGCCTATCTTGCCTGTGGCTCCTACGACTAGGATATGCCCGGTATTTGCCTTTTCAGCATCCACACTCTCAAATTGACTGCTGCTTACCACATCACTTCGAATATCTCTGCACGTGTTTTCAATGCCGCCATTTCTTGTAAAATTCACTGCCTCCCGTGCTGACAAGGTTCCGACGGATACCGGAAGTCTCGTGGCATCACTCTCCGTTGCCACCGCCTTTGCCGCCGCAAGTGCTCCCTGAAATGCTATATTCAGCTCGCCGTCACAGGCTCCAAGCTCCTTCGCCACAAGATATGCACTCTTCACCTGATGTATAATCTCCACCTCGCCGAGCACCATGGAATCCATACCACACGCCACTCTGCACAGATGTAACACACACTGAAATCCTTCATAATTCATGCTGTATCTTCTTATGAGGCTGACAGGGACATCCCTATCATTAGCCAGAAGCATTTCTACCTGTTCATATTTATCTGTGAAGTATATCTCCATCCTGTTGCAGGTCGACAACACGACACATCCACCCACCTCAGCCTTAAGGCGCTCAGTGAACTGTCTCTGTCCTTTTGTCGTAAATGCAAATCTCTCCCTGACATCGGCCGGCGTATTCTTATGGTTTATACTTATGCAAAACATCTCTTCAGTAACTCCAAATAAAATTTATGACACAGTCCGCGTAAAGAACAAGGGCGGGTATCAAAGCCCGCCCTGTTCTTTCAAATGCCTGCTATCTATCATGATTCTATAACAAGCTCCTCTATCGTCACATTCTTTTCCTCATCTATGTTGAAGGCCTTGAGTACCGGATTGTCTATCTCCATGAGGGAGAGAATCAGATAATTCACCTTGGAATCATATGCAAGTCTCTTATCCTCCTCCGAAGGTCTGGACGGAGACTCTGGATGGGAATGAAAGTTGCCAAGAAGCTCGTATCCATTTGCACGCATATCCTTAACTGCCGCAAGCTGCTCTCTCGGGTCCATGGAAAAATGCTCGTTGCTGGCGTCAATATTTGTCAGGAGATACACCTTCCTGATGTACTTCTTATCGCCCTCTCTAACACCGCCGATCAGACCACAGGACTCATTTGGAAGGCCTTCCTTGCAGTGTGCAAGTATCTTCTCGTAATCAGACTTTGTCATGTACAACATCTTACTTCATATCCTCCTTATTATCAACTGTAACAGGATCTGTGCTTGAGGATACATTGTTTGTTGTATGCCCGCCCCCGACTGACAATACCATATCCGGGGTCGCTCTCGCTTAACTTGGTCTGCAGCGGTACTAAGGTGCTGCTTAAAGCACCACCTAAGTGCCGGCGACCGCGTATTCCCCTGATATGGTATATGTCATCAGGGGCGGCATAATAACAACCGTACAGGCATTCCTCAAGCACAGATACCTACCTTGATATTCTACTTACCGTCGCACTCCACCTGCTCGTAGTCGATGAGCTTGGTGATGGTTGGATTTGGTCCACATACAGCACAGCCACAGCCCTTCTTGTGAGGGAGCTTTACTGTGTGGAATTCCATCTTAAGTGCGTCAAATGTAAGGAGTCTTCCTGTCAGAAGATCGCCAACTCCAATGAGATACTTGATTGCCTCCATAGCCTGAAGACTTCCGATGACACCGCCCATTGCTCCGATGACTCCGGCCTGCTTACATGTGGGAACCGCATCCTTTGGAGGTGGATCCTTGAATACACATCTGTAACATGGTCCCTCATCTGGAACATATGTCATAAGCTGACCCTTGAATCTGATGATTCCTGCATGTGAAAATGGCTTCTTAGCCATAACACAGGCATCGTTGATAAGGAATTTCGCAGGGAAGTTGTCTGTTCCATCGATGATGAAATCATAGTCCTTGATGAGATCCATGATGTTCTCTGATGTCACGAACTCTCTGTATATGATCACATTTACATCAGGGTTCATGGCGTTCATGGTCTCCTTTGCGGATTTGACCTTTGCCTTGCCCACATCTGCTGTTCCGTGAATGATCTGCCTCTGAAGATTTGACAGATCTACCTCATCGGCATCAACGATACCGATTGTACCTACTCCGGCTGCTGCCAGGTACATAGCGGCTGGCGCTCCCAGTCCACCTGCACCGATGATCAGCACCTTGCCATTTAACAATTTCTTCTGTCCCTTCACGCCAACTTCCTGAAGGATGATGTGACGTGAGTAACGTTCCATCTGTTCGTTTGTGAATGCCATTAGAAGCTGCCACCTCCCATGAAGTAGAGGAACTCTACTGTATCGCCGTCCTTGAGCTCTGTTGTTGCAAATGCATCTGAGTCAACAAACTCATCATTGACTGTTACTGTGACATAGTCCGGATTCTCAACGTTCTCTGACACGATGATCTGAGCTATTGTTGTCTTCTCTGCTATCTCTTTCTTCTTTCCTGCTATTGTGACTGTCATTTTTCTTTCCTCCTGACGATTCATTTGCCTGTCCGGCGTTGCCAGACTGACATAAAATGTGATTATATACTTTATAATTTTAATTATATAGTTTCATTCTTCTGTACACTGGAAGTAATTGACTACAGTCAAATACTCCATTGTGTCACTTTACCAACGAATTTCTACAATAATTTGCCAACTTCTTCCTCCAGCGCATTTCTCTTCACAAGGCCACGGATGCGGGAAACCTCCTCGCCTCCCTTGAAGAAGAGTATGGTTGGTGACGCCATGACTGCGTACTTCTCAGCAAGCTCTGCGTCGAAGTTTACATTTACCTTGTACACATTTACCTTGTCCTCGTAGTCATCCTCGATGCCGCCAAGGATAGGTGAAAGCTGCTTGCATGGTATGCAGCTGTCCGAATAGAATTCCACGATGACCGGAAGCTCCGACTGAAAAACCTTCGCATCGAAATCCTCTGCACTAACTCTTACTGCCATTCATTTTCTCCTTTCCTGCCGGATGTTTTCACTACAATAATTTATACTATGCGTATATGTTCTGCCTTAACATACCTATCATGGGTCGTTTCCACTTAACTCAGTCTGCAGCGGTACTATCGCTCGCAAGCTCGCTGAGTACCGGCGACTTCGTATTCCCATGATATGGTAATGTTAAGCAGAACATGTGACAGTATATAACAAAAGCAGTGAAAACATCCGGCTTACCTTATATGATCAATCCTCCAGCTTCTTAACTATGAGATCGTAAGTACCGTTCTCGTTGTCGATGAGCTTCAGGATCTGCTGTCCTTCCTCCTTGAAGCTTCTTGGTACGTTCTGTACAGGCTCGCCGTCGTTCATGGTAACCGCAAGCACCTGTCCTATCTCAAGCTCCTCCATGGCTACCTTCGCCTTGACAAATGTCATCGGGCACACCACATCAGTTATATCTACTCTGTCATCAATTTCGTAATCAGCCATTGTAAGCCTCCTTTAATACTTCTTTGAATTTGTCTAAGCCCACACGCTCCAGTGTAAACTGGAAACGCTCGCTTGGCTTTGCATTGTCTGCAAAGAACTGTATTGCCGCATCTGTGATACGGAAAAGCTGTTCCTCAGATGTAACAACCGGAAGTAACTCCTCGCCGCGGTGGATCGTGTTACCAAATAATCCTCCGAATGAGACAAGGTATCCTGTCTCGCCCTTCCATGCATCTGTAGGACACGCCTTTGCACATCGACCGCAGTAGTTACATTTGTCTGTGTCGAGGATGATCTTGCCGTCCGCCATGGTGATTGCACCCTCACGACACGCCTTGACGCACACGCCACACATGATACATGATGGCTCATCCCACTCTACTACCATTGCGCCCTTGATTCCCACGTCGTTCTCCTCTGCCTTCAGACAGTTGTTCTGGCATCCTGTGACACCGAACTTGAACTTGTGAGGAAGCTCCCTTGCGTAATATCTCGCATCAAGCTTCTTGGCTATGTCATAAGTGTCTATATTGCCGCTCGGACAGATCTGATTTCCCTGGCACGCTGTGACTGTTCTTACTCTTGGGCCACACACACCCGGCTTACAGCCTCCCTTTGCCAGTTCTTCCTTTACCTCTTCCACATCGTCAAGCTTAACAAATGGGATCTCAACACTCTGTCTCGATGTGAGATGTACATGTCCATCTCCGTATTTCTCGGCAACCTCTGCTATCTTCTTGAGATTCTCTGCGGTAAGATTTCCTCCCACCACCTGAAGTCTCAGAGAAAAGTTATTCTTCTGCTTCTGTCTCATGAATCCGCCCTTTTTCAGAGCCGCGTAATCTACTGCCATATGTAGTTCCTCCAAATCATTTGTGTATTAGTCGGCAAGGGCTTTCTGGAAATCTTCTATCAGATCCTCCACGTCCTCGATTCCGACACTAATACGAATCATATCATCATATACGTTGGCGTCAAGCTTCTCCTGCTCTGTGCTGTGCGCATTCAGTGTTGATTCAGGATGCACGATGAGCGTCTTTGTGTCTCCTATGTTCGACACTATCTGCGGTATTGTGAGCTTGTTCATCACCGCAAATGCCTTCTCCTTGCTGCCGACTCTGATGGTGATTATGGCACCATAACCACCGTGGAGCTGTTCATTTGCGATGTCATGCCAAGGACTGGACTTTAGTCCCGGATAATTGACCTTCACACCCTCCCGGCTCTCGAGGAACTTCGCAAGGGCAAGTGCGTTACTGCAGCACCGCTCCATTCTAAGCCCCAATGTCTCCATGCCGAGCATATTGTAAAATGCCGTCTGCGGAGCTATGCAGGCTCCTGTATTTCTAAAAAGTCCGTTTCTGAGCTTTGCTATATAGGCGAACTTTCCGAACATCTTGTACTGCTGCAGAAGCGGATAACGCTCTGCGTCCCATTTGAAATTGCCGCTGTCGGTGATGACTCCGCTTATGGCATCGCTGTTGCCATTGATGTACTTGGATGTGGAATTGACGACTATGTCCGCTCCAAGTATCAACGGTGTGACCAGGTATGCGGTTGCTACTGTATTGTCTATCAGGAGCGGAAGTCTGTGTGAGTGAGCCAGCTCAGAAAGAGCCTTTATATCCACCACATCAAGCTTCGGATTGCCGATGGTCTCAGCAAATATCACTCTGGTATTCTCATTTATCGCTGCTTCAACCGCTTCCTTATCCGATATCTCCACAAATGTCGTCTTGATTCCAAATGCCTCCAGATCGTGAAACAGATCTATCGTTCCCCCGTAGAGTCCTGTGCTGGAGACTATCTCTCCGCCAGCTCCTACTATATTTAAGAGTGCATTTGTGAGTGCCGCCATGCCTGAGGAACAAGCTACAGAACCCACTCCCTTTTCAAGATTCGTCATCCGCTCCTCAAATGCAACTATCGTCGGGTTGTTGATCCTCGTATAAGAATAACCCGTCGCCTTGTTGTGGAAGAGCTTCTCATGCTGCTCCGCTGAAGGCTGATAGAATGCACTGGATTGATAGATCGGTGTAAGTGTGGCGCCTGTATTCTCATCACCAAGCTTTGCGCTGTGTAATAATGCTGTGTTAAATCTCATGATCTTCTATGCCTCACTAAATAATAAATCCTATAATTCCTACGAACATGATAGGATTATAGCTCTTATACCCTACTATGTCAATAGGAATTATAAAATAAGCAATGCAGATAATAAAAAAATGCCAGTTGATGGGAGCTTGCTCACAATCAACTGGTGTTTTTTTGTTATCTATATGGCGCATGCCATTCCACGAGCTGCGTTAGCAGCGAGGGGAGCATGGCTTATTTTATAATTCCGTCCGTCTTCCACGGCGCATGCCATCCTCAGGGCCGCGTTAGCGGCGAGGGGCGCATTGCTTATTTTATAATTCCGTACGGTATACACGGCACATGCCATTTCTCTGGCAGCTTCCCCATACGTTTTCACTCATTTCTTATTTGCAATTTTCTTATACAGCATATTCCTCACATAGAAATAACATACTATCTGCATAGCGAGGGTTATGATCCAGGATGCCGGATATGAGATGAACAGAACCGCCAGGGATCTGTGTCTCGGGAAAATCCAGTATATCCACACGATTCGGGTTCCCACCGTTCCTATGATCGAGAGGAGCATCGGAACTCCGGAATGTCCCATCCCACGAAGCGCCCCCGGGAACAAGTCCATAAATCCGCAAAGGAAATATGTGACTGTCGTATACAGCAGAATCTCCATTCCGCACTTTATAACCGCGTCGCTGCTCGTATATATATGCAGCAGCTGCGGTCCAAAGAAATACGCTCCATTGCCCAGAACCATCATTGCCACAAATGACAATATCAGACAGTCGATCAGAACTCTCTCCATACGTTTCCATTTGCCGACACCGTAGTTCTGGCTCGTAAAACTCATGCACGCCTGCGTTACAGCATTCACCGTCACATACAGAAATCCAAATATATTATTTGCCGCCGTGTAGCCCGCCATGGCAACCGAGCCAAACGAGTTGACTGACGACTGCAGCAGTACATTTGAGAAGTTGATGACCGTGCTCTGGATTCCAGCCGGAACTCCGACCGAAAAGATCTGCTTTACATATGCACCCTTGATGGTAAGCTTTGAAAATCTAAGCTGATAGCTCGTTTCTGACCTGCACAGGCAGCGGAGGACGAGTACGCAGGATATCAGCTGTGAGATGACTGTTCCGATTGCGACCCCCGCAACTCCAAGCTTGAAAATGATCACAAAACACAGGTTAAGGCCTGTATTTGCAATTCCGGATATAACCAGAAAAAGGAGTGGTCTTTTGGTATCTCCCACCGCCCTGAGTATGGCAGCGCCGTAATTGTACAGCATGAAAAATGGCATTCCCAGGAAATATATCCTCATATATAAAGAAGAAAGTCCGATGACATCCCCCGGAGTATCCATAAGCTCAAGCGCCGGTTTTGCGCAAATCCACCCGACAAAGGCCATAATAATACCGCTGACCAGCGCCAGCGCGATCGCGGTATGTACTGTCTCTGACATTTCTTTATCTTTTCCTGCGGCATAAAGCCTTGCCGCAAGCACATTTGCCCCAAGGGATATCCCTATGAACAAATTGGTGAATACATTGATAAGTGCTGTGGTTGAACCGACCGCCGCCAGCGACTCGTTACCACTGAACTTCCCTACAACAATGATATCCACCGCATTGAACATCAGCTGCAGAATACCCGAGAGCATAAGCGGGAGCGAAAATGAGATCAGCTTATCCATG
>OGXG01000168.1_pt1 | contig 37153 bp, 35 predicted proteins | sample 1576251 | NCBI WGS metagenome assembly OGXG01 (sample SAMEA3541533, study PRJEB24748) | human gut metagenome | biome: human gut; feature: human-associated habitat; material: faeces | place: China | collected 2012
AACCTATCACTGTATCTATATTATTATCGTTCAGTAGTTTGTCGCAATATTCCGTAAGAGGCGGATCTTACGATGAAAACAGCGTTTACATAAATGGCATCGAGGTCTACCGTCCGTTGCTGATTTCCTCGGGACAGCAGGAAGGGCTGAGCATCATAAACCCTAACCTGGTGGGCAACATCCAGTTTTCAACCGGTGGTTTCTCGGCTGAATACGGCGACCGCATGTCGTCGGTGCTCGACATCACCTACCGCCAACCGGAGGCATTCGAGGGCACTCTGTCGGGAAGTCTGATGGGCGCGGAGGCTTCGGTGGGACACAACACGGGACGATTCTCCCAGCTCCACGGATTCCGGTTCAAGCGCAACGCGTCGCTGCTCAGCTCGATGGACTCCAAAGGCGAGTACGACCCTACATATATCGACTACCAGACGAATCTCAGGTTCAAAATCAACGACAAGTGGAACGTGGCATTTCTTGGCAATATCTCGTCAAACGATTATAAATTCAAGCCCACAACGCGGTCTACGTCGTTTGGAATATCTGAGAATGTAAAGGAATTCACCGTATATTTCGACGGCGAGGAACACGACAAATTCGAGACTTATTTCGGTGCGCTTGAATTGAATTTCCAACCGTCAAAGTCGACTGCGTTCACAATGCTTGCTTCCGGATTCCTGACAAACGAGCTGGTGTCATACGACATCTCCGGAGAGTATTGGCTCGACGACGCGGGGACAAACGATGGAGACAATTCTATCGGCGGTGAGATTGGTGTCGGAAAATATCTTGAACACGCACGCAACCGACTGAAAGCCAGCGTTTTCAGCATTGCATTGAAAGGCCACACCGGACTGAACCACAACAACCTGAGCTACGGGCTGGAATACCGCCGCCAAAAAGTCTACGACCGGTCGAATGAATGGCAGCTGCGCGACTCCGCAGGCTACACCGTGCCGCATCTCTCCGACCGCGTGCGCATGGTCTACAACCTGCGTTCATACAACGACTTGGAAACCAACAAGATTTCATTCTATGCGATGGACAATTTCAAGTGGCAGACTGGAATCGGACTATTCTCCGTCAATGGAGGCATCAGATTCTCTTATTGGGACTTCAACAAAGAATTTCTCGTAAGCCCGCGCATAAGCATCGGTTTCATCCCCGAGCGCAACAGCCGCGTGGCAATGCGTCTTGCCGGAGGTTTATATTATCAGTCGCCTTTCTACAAGGAATTCCGCATCACGCAGACCGACGCCGACGGCAACTCCTATCAAACCCTCAACAGCAACATCAAGTCGCAACGGAGCATTCAGCTGATTCTCGGCAGCGACTACACGTTCCGCGCAATGGACCGTCCGTTCAAACTCACAGCGGAGGCTTACTACAAGAATCTCGCGAATCTGATTCCTTACGAACTCGACAACCTGAAACTCGTATATACAGGCGTGAATGCTTCGAAAGGATTCATCACGGGAATCGACTTCAAACTCTTCGGACAGTTTGTCCCCGGCACAGACTCATGGATAAGTTTCTCTCTGATGAAGACGCAGGAGACGCTCAACGGCGTGAAAGTGCCGCGCCCTACGGACCAGCGCTATAGCGTCGGACTGTTTTTCACCGACTATTTCCCAAAATTCCCCAAACTTAAATTCAGTCTGCGCGGCATCCTCTCCGACGGATTCCCAATGACACCGCCGCAAGTGACACGCGACGTGGCTTGGCTGCGAATTCCGCCTTACAAACGTATCGACATCGGATTCCAATACCAACTTGTCGGAGCGCCTACCGACGGCATCCGTCCCTATAATTTCTGGCGTCATTTCAAGAACATCAGCATAGGCCTCGACGTGTTCAACCTGCTCGGCATCTCCAACGTGAGCAGCTGCTACTGGGTCACCGACGTCAACAACCTGCAATACGCCGTGCCGAACTACCTGACAGGCCGCCAGTTCAACGTCTCGCTCTCGGTAGGATTCTAATCCACAGCTGTTATTTTGTCAACCTAATTACGGATAAATATCCTTCTGCGACAAGTCGTCATTGCAAATGAGGATGTGTCAAAAGCGGACTGCGTTCCAAACTTTTTTGTCTTCCTTTCGGGAAAGGGCTTCTCTTTGGATCTACTTGCCGTGTTTTCTTATGCGGTCATTTCCATTGCCTATTTTGTAGCATTGTAATAGGCAGAGCAATGAAGGATAGGGCAATTTGAAGTCACCTCATCCTTTGGTCTTTCAATTCTCGTCATCGTCAAAAGGTAAAGAATTGAGTTTATCAAAATCAGAGCTGAATAATTTGTCTTGTATCACACGATACTTTTCAAACTCTGATTCGGCAAAACTCTTAGCGAACTCTGCTGTGACTTTCCCAGCACCATATAATACGGCATCACCTCCAGCTTCAAGAATAATGTCTATACGTTTTGCCCAATCTTCCATTGTCATTGGTATGTGTCGATTTGCCATACGCTCTGCCAAGTCAAGCACAGAGTTGACAAGTTTCCCCAGATCTTCAAGTTCCACTTGTTTTAGATAGTTTTTGGCAATACTCACATCCGGCTTTACAATTTTTCCATCAGGTGCATTCTCCCAATTAGTCAATCCCATGTGTTCTTTTTCCGCATTGGCTCTTTCTACTATAAGCTCCGCAGCGGTATGTCCATGTACAGCATAGTGCATCTTATTCTGAACTTTTTTATAGAACAAGCGTGTGGTTGGTGCGTCCTTATTATAGTCAACTGCTGTAGCATATATATCCGTGAGCTTTTGGTAGAATCTTCGTTCACTCAATCTAATCTCACGTATTTCTGCTAACAAATGCTCAAAATAGTCTTCACCGATGAATGAACCATTCTCCATGCGTTTTTTGTCTATGATATAGCCACGCAAAGAGAACTGGCGAATGACATAGGTACACCACTGGCGGAATTGAGTGGCACGAATAGAGTTGACACGATAACCAACCGAAATGATAGCATCAAGATTATAGAACTTTGTCATGTAGTTCTTTCCATCCGTAGCAGTTGCCGAGTTTTTCTCGGTAACTGAGCTTTCTTCTAATTCACCACTTTTGAAGATGTTTTTCAGATGTAGTCCTATGTTGTCGGTGGAGCAGTCAAAAAGCATAGCCATTGCCTTTTGTGTTGCCCATATCGTCTCATTCTTATATAAAACTTGTACACCTTGTTCCTCACCTTCTGCAACAAAGGTAAGGAACTCAACCGTACTATTTCGTATTTCAAATTTCTTTGTCATAATTCATGATAATATTACTATACAATGTTGTCCTAAACGTTTTGAATAAAAAACAAAAAAATGAAGTAAATGCTAAGGCAGAATTCACTACCTTAGCAAAGAGAACCACCTCATTTACTTCCATAGCAAATATAACACTTTTCGCTCAAGCAATCGGCAAACTGCCCAAAGAAAACATAAGGAAAATCATCCGTGAAGAAAAAACTGACAAGCACTGCAGGGCTACAACACTTGGAGTCAGTTTATAAGCATGATGTTCTGCAAATTCTCAGGATGTGACTCAGCACGAGACATCTCAAACGTGAGCAGCTGCTACTGGGTCACCGACGTCAACAACCTGCAATACGCCGTTCCCAACTATCTGACCGGCCGCCAGTTCAACGTCTCCCTCTCGGTAGGATTCTAATCCACAGCCGTTATTTTTTCGTCGATTGATAGAATAGATGGTCTTTATCCAAGAATACAGATGTGTACCCAATTTTGCGTTTTCGGGTACATATTTAGCTAAACGTGTACCCGATTTGCCGTTTTGGGGTACATATCAAAAAGATTTATTCTTGCACATAAAACAAGAACAGAAACACATCTTATGCAATATTGCTGAGTCAAACAAAGCATCATTACATAATCCCAATCGGTCATTAGAAAAATAACTTTATATATGACCAATTCGCATTTAATCAATCTTTTTTGTGGAGAGCCACTCAAAAATTGTTCTGTAGACCGATTCCCTGACATCCTTGCGCGACAATATCAAGTCGTGCAGACCATCGGCTACCCCAACCTCCGTCACATCCGCGCCAAGACGTTTGCCATATTTTGAAATATCTTTCACGTCAAGCACCCCATCGCCTGCGTTATGCTCGGCTGTCCACGTGTCGCCGTAGACGCTCTTGTCGGAATGCATCAGCAACACTGGCACTTCGACGTCGGCTTTCTTCTTCAAGAAACGCTAAGCCTTGTGAATGGCTGAAATCCAACCAATGGTGACCGACGGCGACACCTCAAGTTTCCAATCAGTATTGTAGTCCCACTCTCCGTGGTATTTTGACAACAGACTTTCGGCATACGCACGGCTCATCCCTTGACTGATCTTCATCTTCTTAAACGGCAACACTGAGACAAACGGAACAAGAAACTTCTCCTGAAACTTGCTCAAATTCCAATCAAGAAACGGACTGTTGAGCACCAATGCCTTCACCTGGCTCCGGTCGGCACGATGCACAGTCATATAGTACGATGTGGTAAGTCCGCCAGTGGAATGCCCCATAAGAACCACTTTGTCATATCCCTCCCGAGCCATCACACTCAGAGCGGAATCGATGTCGGCAAAATATTCTTTCATATTCTTCACCTCGAAACGATTCTGCCCGTCGAGAAGCGAACGCCCATACTTGCGGAGGTCGACGGCATAAAAACCATACCCACGAGCCACTACGCTGTCGCCAAGTTCTCGCTGGAAGAAATAATCGTTATAGCCATGCACATAAAGCACAGCCTTGCCGGTTGCAGGATTGTCTTGCTTCTTGACAACCGTCGACACCACTTTGCCCCTGTAGTCGTCGGCCATCGATATTGTTTTGGCAACATACCCGTCGCCAAGCACATCCTGTTGCCAATCTGCAGCACCAACCGGCATAAAGGTTGCCGCAACAGCCATCAATAATACGAATACGCTTCGTTTCTTCATAAAAAAGTCTTTAATCATTTCAGCAAAGTTACAATTTAATCGTAACTTTGTCGTAAAATTTAAGGAAACATCTGATGAAGCATATTAATTTGAGGCTGTTTTCATCGTTCTTCAAAATCGGTGCATTCACATTCGGTGGCGGTTGGGCGATGATTTCTTTATTGGAGGAAGACATTGTAAACAAACACAAATGGCTTGAAAAAGAGGAATTTATCGACAATCTCGCAATAGCACAGTCGCTGCCGGGCATCATGGCGGTCAACGTTGCCATAGCTGTGGGCTACAAACTGAACAAAATTTGGGGCTCAATTTTCGCTGTCCTCGGAACAATCCTGCCGTCATTTCTGATTATTCTCGCAATCGCAATGTTTCTGACCCCTGAAACAATCAAGAACAACGAGACACTGACTCGCATCTTCAAAGGAATACGCCCTGCCGTGGTGGCGCTGATTCTGTCGCCGGTGTTCACCACCGCAAAATCCGCAAAAATATCATGGAAGAACGCCTGGATCCCGATTGCAATCTCACTGCTCATCTGGTCGAACATTCCGGTTGTATCCAGTCCTATTCTTTACATCCTTATAGGCGGACTGTTCGGATATTTCATTTATTCAAAAAATTTCCGCACCGCGGTTGAAAAGCAGGAAGGGGACAAACAATGAGCATATATCTGAAACTTATCTGGGCCTACTTCAAAATCAGCATCTTCGGATTCGGTGGCGGATATGCAATGCTGTCGCTCATACGCCACGAGATTGTGGACCGCGGATGGATCACTGAACACATGTTTACCGACATTGTAGCCATCTCGCAGATGACTCCCGGACCGATAGGCATCAATTCCGCCACCTATATCGGCTACACTGTGGGTGGAGGAGTCATGGGATCAATGGTGACAACTCTCGCCGTAATCCTCCCGTCATTCCTGCTGGTGCTCTACACAAGCCGCTTTATACAAAAACACAAGGACAGTCACTACATAAAGGGCATTTTTGCCGCGTTGCGGCCTGTCGTGGTCGGACTCATCGGCTCTGCGGCATTGTTGCTGATGAACCGCGAGAACTTCGACGACCTGTTCTCAAGCATCGCAATCTGTGCCGTATGCTTCGTGATGGCTTTTTTCTATAAAATACACCCCATTCTGATTATCGTTCTCGCCGGTTTGACGGGATATATAATATATTGAAAATGAACTACGCAGAAACTATCGACTATCTGTTCAACAAAACTTTGGTTTTCCAACACGTCGGCGCGCAGGCCTACAAGCCGGGGCTCGACACGACGCTTCAACTCGACAAGGTGTTCGGATGCCCGGAAAAGGCTTTCAAAACAATCCATGTGGCGGGCACCAACGGAAAAGGCTCTACGTCACACTTACTGGCGGCTATCCTGCAAAAAGCGGGCTACCGGGTGGGACTTTACACTTCGCCCCACCTGCTCGACTTCCGCGAACGCATACGTGTGGACGGCAAAATGGTTTCCGAAGAGTTTGTGTGCTCGTTTGTCGATAAGTTTCTCAACTGCGGATACTCCGGACGGCAACCGTCGTTTTTCGAGCTTGCAACAATAATGGCTTTCAAATATTTTGAACATGAGAAAGTCGACGTTGCCGTAATAGAGGTTGGACTCGGCGGACGGCTCGACAGCACAAACATAATCTCACCGGTGCTGAGCGTCATTACCAACATCTCGTTTGACCACACTCAGTTTCTCGGCGACACGCTTGCTGCAATAGCCGGCGAGAAAGCGGGCATAATAAAGCCGAATACGCCCGTTGTCGTCGGCGAATACACCGACGAGACTCGCCCGGTGTTTGAGGAGAAGGCACAAAGCGTGAATGCGCCTATCGTATTCGCACAGGACAATTCAGAAATCACCGACTTCAGCCGTTCTGTCGACAGCCTGCACCTCTCAACCCGTTCATTCGGCGACATCTCCGATGAATTGGCTGGAGAATGCCAAACGCTCAATGCCGACACCGTGCTGCATGCTGTCTGCCTACTTCGCGAAAATGGATTCATCATCACAGACGGAAACGTGCACGACGGTTTCGCATCGGTTTGCAGAACAACGGGTTTGATGGGGCGATGGATGAAGGTCGACGAACATCCGCTGACAATATGCGACACCGGACATAACCCCGGAGGCTTCCAATACATCGCCGACCAGCTGCAACACGCCGAGTGCGGCACGCTGCGCGTGGTGATCGGATTTGTCAGCGACAAGGACATCTCCCATATCCTCAACATGCTGCCTACCGACGCCCTCTACTTCTTCACCCAGCCGTCGGTGGAGCGGGCGTTGCCGTGCACCGTCCTGGCAAAGAAGGCCTCTGAATTCGGGCTGACTGGCAGCACTTTCACATCTGTCAAGGATGCATATCTTGCGGCAAAAAGCGGTGCGGCGGCCGACGATATGATATACGTTGGCGGAAGCACATTTATCGTTGCCGACTTGTTGGCGGCTCTCAAAGAATCTGGGAAAGTGTAGTGGTGCGGTAGGCTTCAGAGTCAACATCGAGAAGCGACTTCATGCGGTCGAGAGCGGCTGCCACCGCCGGCTCTTCTATAAAGTCGGAATGACCGATTTCATGGTATCGGTTCATAAACTCCTCAACCGTCATCCCCGACAAGTTGCGCGACGGTTGATAAGAGATGTTGCCGTCGTCATCAATCACCGCCGACAGGAATCCCCCGTCACACAGTCGGTCTACAACCTCGTTGACCATCTTCACAGGTATCTGACGGCGGTCGGCAAGCTCTTTCTTGCCCACGGCGTCGGCGCCTACCTCAAAACGGCTCACAACGGTGGCTATCACAAACAGTGCCACTTGGTCGACATAGCGTGCCGATGCTTTCTTCACCTGTGCCAGATAGTTGAAACGGAAGAAATTCTGCGATGAATAGGTCATCACCGCACACGCGATACACACTGTCCACGACAGCTGCATCCAAATCAGAAACAGCGGAAGAAAAGCGAATCCGCCATAGACGGCATTGTATTTTGTCACGGATATCTGACCATGCACAAAGGCATACTGGATGAAATAAAACAGCACTCCGCACACAAATCCGGGCAACAGCGCGTTTTTAAGTTTCACTTTCGTGTAGGGTATCAACACGTTCATCCCGACAAACAGGACTCCAAGCAAAAATACCGGGGAGAGGTCGAGAAGAAACTTGAGCATGGGCGACAACACGCCTATCGGTGAATTAATCGACTCCTGGACGAAGTTTGACAAAAATATCGACAAGCCGCCGGAGCAAATCAGAAGAATGGGAATGATAAGAAGTATTGCCGTGTAGTCGGTGATGCGGCGATAAATCGGCCGTCCTTTCCTCACGTTCCACACATGATTGTAGACCGACTCGATTTTTCTCAGCATGCTGACAAGCGTCCACAGCAAGAACACGACGCCGATGCCCACAAACACGCCTTTCGACAGGGTGGCGAGAAAACGGTCGACGAAATCAAGTGAATTCTCAAGCATGGCGCGCTGCGATGGCAACCCCTTGTAAAGCGACTGTATCAGCACGTCGCGCATTCCGAAGCCCCTGGCTATGGCAAGAAGCAGCGACAGAATGGGTATGACGGCAAGAAGCGTGGTGTATGTCAGCGAACTGGCAAGAGTCTGGATGTTTTTGTCAAAAAAAGACTTAACCGAGAGGTTGACAACCTTCAGCAGCTTCACATACCACACATCGCGCGGATCACGCCAAACGTTTTCCGTGCAGTAAGCATATAGATGCCGAAACCTCCTGACAGCAATACGCACCGTCAAATATATTTTTCGTATTTCCACTTTCTTTAAAAAAACAGTACGGCTATAAGCCGGGTTATGTCGCAGCCTTAGCCGCGTCCTGTCATTTATCTACGCCACGCGTCGCCACGTGGCTCCAGCAGCCTACCCCCCGGCAATGGACGAGTAGCCCTTAAATGCCGGTATACTTGACCTTGCAACCCATAAGATGTGCGGCGCGCAATGTCGCCATCGCGCCCGGTGGGCTCTTACCCCGCCTTTTCACCCTTACCACTTGCGTGGCGGTTGTTTTCTGTCACACTGCTCTGCCGTCGCCGACAGCTTCCCGTTAGGAAATATGGCACTCTATGTTGCCCGGACTTTCCTCTTACCGCCAAAAGAGGCGGCAAGCGACAGGACACCGTACTGTTTTGTGTAGACAAAGATAGCGCATGTTGCGCTAAATTCAAAGCATCGTCCCCATAAAAAGCGAATACCGCCGACTGGGTATTCCGTCGGCGGTATCCGTTCTTTCTATCTAATCTTGTCGATTATGCTTCTTTCTTTTCTGCCTCTGCCTCGAAAAGTTTGTTGAACTCTTCTACAGAAACTGCCTTCTCGTCAAGTGTCACAGCCTCTTTGACAGCGGCAAACAGCTTGTCGTCAACCGACTTTTCAATCAAACGCTGACGATAGTCTTTGTTCTTCAAGAAATCTTCCGCATACTTCTCAACATATTCGTCAGGCACGTTTGTCATGCCATACTGTGCGAACTGCTGTGCTGCAAGCATCTTTGCCTCACGCTTGAGGTCCTCGTCGCCTACCTTTACCTCAAACATCTTGGCGATTCTTTCTTTCACCAATTGCCATTCTGCGGCAGGAAGCATTCTTTCGTATTCTGCGTCAACGTTCTCGTCGTTGATTTTCTCGTTTGTCTTCTTAAGCCATTTCTTCAAGAATTCTACAGGAAGCTCCAAGTTGCCCACCTTCTCCATCAACACTTTCTGTGCATCGAGAGTGAAACGGTAGTTGCTGTCAAGCATAAGCTGGTTGGCAATCATCTCTTTCAACTTTGTTGCATATTCCTCTTCGTTCTTGACTTCGTCCTTGCCAAACACCATGTCGAAGAACTCCTGATTTTTCTCTGCCGGCTTCAACACGATGATTTCCTTGATTGTGAATTCAAAGTTTGACTTAACGCCTGCTGCCTGCTCCTTGTCGATGTTGAGCATTGATGCAACCTCAGCATCGCTGCCGTTGCCTGCTGCCGCCGGATTGAACACCACCTTGTCGCCTACTTTCTTGCCTGCGAATTTCTCGCCTTCTGAAGTCTTGCCAAGATATTCCATCGAAACGATTGTGCTTTCTGCAACAATACCGCCTTCCTTCACGCTGCCGTCTTCGTTGAGCTCAGCAACTGAACCCTTGATAAGGGCTGTCTCGTTGACTTCATCCCCAGGAACTTGCGAACCGAAACGACGTGTGAACGCCTCATCCTGACGCTGCGCCATCTCGTCGGTAACGTTGATTTTATAGTAAGGAACTGTGATGCTCTTGTCTACGTTCAACTCAAACGCAGGTGCCAAACCTACCTCAAACTTGAATGTGAAGTCCTTCTTGTCGAAATCCACTTCCTGGTTGTCTTCTGCCAAAGGCTCGCCGAGGATGCTGAGTTTCTCGTCTTCGATATATTTGAACAAAGCGTCGACTGTCTCACGGTTGATAACGTCGGCGAGAACTTGCTTGCCAAACATTTTCTTCAACAAGCCTGCCGGAACCTTGCCAGGACGGAAACCGTCGATATGATGTTTCTGACCGATAGTCTTAAGATCTTTTGCTACTTTGTCCTGATAGTCTTTTTCTTCCAACGACACTGTGATGATACCACCGACATTGCCGTTTTTCTCCATTGTAACGTTCATATTCTTAATATAAATTATTCAATATTCTACAGGCAAACACCGTTTTTGCCCAACAAGGTGCAAAATTACACTTATTTGCCTCATCTCGCAAATTCTATGCCACATTTTTATTACATCCTTTTTGATTTTTGGTTTATTTCACGTTTCCTATCAATTTGCTGCGTCATTTGAAAAGTTTATCCGCTTTTAGGCATAAAGTTCATGATAACTTGACCTTCTGCGACCATTTTGTTGTAACTTTGCGTTCTAAAATTTCAATAAGTGGAATACGGAGATACAAACAAATCGGTTTTCAAAAGGATAGACTTCCCTATCCTGATTACATATCTGCTGCTTGTTGTGGCTGGTGCCATAAGCATATATGCGGCAAGCTACGACTTCGACAATGCCAGCATTCTCGACTTTTCAGAATTTTCAGGAAAGCAATTCTGCTGGATTGGACTGTCGGCGCTGCTTGGTGTAGCTATACTCTTGGTCGACAACTGGTTTTTCGACACATACGCCTACCCGATATATTTTGCAATACTGCTGCTACTGCTCGTGACAATCTTCATTGCTCCCAACATCAAGGGGTCGCACTCCTGGATTGTGCTCGGCCCTGTGAGCCTGCAGCCTGCGGAATTTGCCAAGTTTGCAACGGCGCTCGCTCTTGCCAAACTGTTCAGCGGCTACAACTTCTCGCTCAACGCCAAGTTCAGCAACTACATAAAGGCGGCAGCAATAATAATGGCGCCGATAATGCTGATCCTGTTGCAGAACGAGACGGGTTCGGCGCTGGTTTTCACTTCGCTCGTATTCGTGCTTTACCGCGAGGGCATGAGCGGATTGATTCTGTTTGCCGGACTTTGCTCGATTGTGATTTTCGTGGTGGCGCTGAAATATTCAGCGATAATGGTCATGGGCATCCCAGGCGGCGAATTTATCGTTTTGGCTCTGATTCTGCTGATGATTCTGGGAATGGTGGTGTTCTACTGCAAATCGGCGATTATAACACGCAACCTTCTGATTGTGTATGCCGCATGCGGAGCTGTCTGCGGCACTCTATACGCTTGTGGAATCGAGATTAACGGACGCTTGTTTCTGCTTGGAACTATGGCTGCGGCTATCAGCTACCTCGTCTGGGAAATGCTGAAGAAGGAGGCCCGCAAAATTCTGCTCATCATCACGTTCGCTCTCTCGTCGGTAGTTTTCTTGTTTTCCGTAAACTATGTGTTTACCGACATCCTCGGTGCGCACCAGCAAATGCGCATAAAGGTGGCTCTCGGCATCGAGGACGACCTGCAGGGCGCCGGCTACAACGTGAACCAGTCAAAGATTGCAATCGGTTCGGGAGGAATCCTCGGAAAAGGATTTCTCAACGGCACTCAGACAAAGCTGAAATACGTGCCGGAGCAGCACACCGACTTCATTTTCTGCACCATCGGTGAGGAAGAGGGTTTTATTGGCTCGGCGGCGGTGATTGCCGCGTTCCTGTTCCTCGTGCTGCGCATTCTGCAAATTGCCGAACGGCAGCGGACGGCATTCGGAAGGGTGTACTGCTACTGTGTGGCTTCGTATTTCATTTTCCACATCGGCATCAACATCGGTATGGTCATCGGGCTATGCCCCGTAATCGGCATTCCTCTGCCGTTCTTCAGCTACGGAGGATCGTCGCTGTGGGGATTCACAATCCTAATTTTCACACTTCTTAAAATCGATGCCTCGCGCGAGGACAGATAGCCTCAACGTCGCTTACTTTCCGGAAAAACGACGCTCCACAACCTCCCAGTCCACAACGTTCCAGATGTTGTGAAGATAGTCAGCACGCCGATTCTGATAGTCAAGGTAATACGCGTGCTCCCACACGTCGATACACAACAGTGGGCGCAGCCCGTCCATCCTCAACGGGGTGTCGGCATTCGGTGTGTTGATTACCATCAAATGATTGTCGGAGTCTGCAACAAGCCATGTCCATCCGGAGCCAAACAACGCTGCTCCCGACTGCTCCATCTTTGTCTTCAGCACATCGACCGACCCGAAGCACCGCTCCACTGCGGCAAGAAAAGCCTTGTCGGAGGCTGGCTTTGGCGATGGCGACAGCGCGTCGAAATAGAAAAGATGATTCCATGCCTGGGCGGCATTGTTGAGCAACGCGCCGTCGGAGACTCGCACAATCCCGTCGAGCGGCAACTCCGACAATGGAGTTTCAGCTGCAAGTTTGTCTACATTCTCAAAATATGTGCGCGTATGCTTCCCATAGTGGAAGTCAATAGTTGTGGCACTGATGGCGCCGGTCAATGCGTCCGCCTGCCACGGCAGTTTTGGTAGTTCGTGTTTCATAATGGTAAAACTTTAATATTCATCCATATAAACACTCACCACCACAAAATTGTTCAATCCGCTACGTCGAGGCGCGATTGTAGAGCACTATGCCTATTATGAGATACACCACATTAGGAATCCACATTGCCACAAACGGCGACGTATAGCCAGAAACGGCAAATGTCGACGTGACCGTGGAAAACAGGATATACGAGAAACTCAGCACCAAACCGATACCGATGTTGATTCCCATTCCGCTCTTCACCTTGCGCGACGACAGCGACATGCCGATAAGCGTCAGGATAAACGCCGCGCCGGTCATGGCGAAACGCCGTTCATACTCAATCTCAAAACTTTTGATATTCGCCACACCACGCATTTTCTGCCGGTCAATGTAAGCCTTCAGCTCCGGTGAGGTCATCTTTTCGTGGTCGTTCTCAGCAATCAGGAAGTCGCGCGGCTCAATCGGGATGATGGTGTCGAGAGTGGCTCCTTTTTTTATCTCCTCGCGCATTCCTCTGAAATTGCGTATCATGTAGTTTTTCATCGACCAGCGGTAAAGTGTGTCGTAAACCGCCGTCGTTGCAACCATTCGCGACACGAGCTTTTTGTCTTTAAACGTCTCGAGCGAAAAGTTGTATGCTGTTTTCGACGAGTTCTCAAAACGCGACATATAGGCGATTTCTCCGGGCGTCACCTGCAACTGGATGTTGACGCCATAGTCTATAGCCTTGTTTTTCACATATTTGTTCTGATAGTTGATTCGCTTCACATTTGCGGGCGGGATGACATAAGAGTCAAGCACAAACGTGAAGCTGGCAATAACCAATGCCGACGCCATATAAGGCAGCAGCAACCGTCGGAAACTGACGCCGCTCGACAAGATGGCGATAATCTCGGAGTTCTCAGCCATCTTCGACGTGAAAAAAATCACGGCGATAAACGTGAACAGCGGACTGAACTGATTCGCCATGTAGGGAATATAGTTCAGATAATATTCAAAAATGGTTGCCTTCACCGGTGCTTTCATAAAACTGTCGAGCTTCTCGTTGATGTCAAACATCACGATAATCGCAAGGATAAGCACGATGGCAAACACGTATGTGCCAAGAAACTTCTTGATGATATAACCATCAAGAGTCTTCACATACGGCTTGGGCAACTTGATTTGTCTTTTCATAAGCGTTGCATTACACGGACCACTGTTTCGTCCTTCCAGGCTTTGAAATCGCCTGCAAGAATGTGGCTGCGGGCTTCTCCCACAAGCCACAGATAGAATGCAAGATTGTGGATCGACGCAATCTGCATGGCAAGAATCTCCTGACTAACAAATAGATGGCGGAGATAAGCCCGACTATACATACGGTCAACCTCCGACGCGCCGTCAATCTCTATCGGCGAGAAATCGTCTGCCCACTTCTTGTTGCGCATATTCATTATGCCATTCTTGGTGAAAAGCATTCCGTTGCGTCCGTTGCGCGTAGGCATCACGCAGTCCATCATGTCGACGCCGCGCTCGATTGCCTCGAGAATATTTGCCGGCGTACCGACTCCCATAAGATAACGGGGCTTGTCTTTTGGCAGTATCTCATTGACAATCTCGATCATCTCATACATCTTCTCCGTAGGCTCGCCAACTGCCAGACCGCCAATGGCATTGCCGTCGGCACCAAGATCGGCGACAAACTTGGCCGACTCCTGACGAAGGTCTTTATAGACACAGCCTTGCACAATCGGAAAATATGCCTGATTGTAGCCATATTTGCCATCGGTTGCCTTATAGTGGTCCCATCCGCGGCGCAGCCAGCGCAGAGTCAACGCCAACGACTTTTTGGCATACTGATAGTCGGAATCGCCCGGCGGACACTCGTCAAGCGCCATCATTATGTCGGAACCGATGGAACGCTGTATGTCGACCACTCCCTCTGGCGTGAACAGATGTTTCGAGCCGTCGATGTGTGAACGGAAATACGCGCCTTCCTCCTTCAGTTTCCGATTGGCGGAAAGGGAAAACACCTGGAATCCTCCGCTGTCGGTAAGAATCGGACGCTTCCAGCCATTGAACTTATGCAGTCCGCCGGCCTTCTCTATGATGTCCATTCCCGGACGCAGATACAGGTGATATGTGTTGCCCAGAATAATCTGGGCCTTGATGTCGTTTTCAAGTTCGTGGAAATGCACAGCCTTGACCGAACCCACTGTGCCAACCGGCATGAAAATCGGGGTCTCTATAGTGCCGTGCGCAGTGGTTATGAGTCCCGCTCGCGCGTTGCTGTTCAAATCCTCTTTTTGCAGTTCAAAATCCATATTTTTCGAGCCATTTTATTTCAAACTACAAAATTAAGCAAATTCTGCGAAAGTAAGCGACTGAAACGGCAAGATGTAGCGCATAATCATTCGTTTTTACGACAAAATTGCACCTTCGCTCTGACAAAATAGCAGAAATAAGCATGTGGCACAAGGATTGCTGACTTGATTGCTGAATTTTATTAATTACGTATAAACCAAATAAATATATACATTATGAATTTTGACAACTTTACAATCAAATCGCAAGAGGTCGTACAGCAGGCTGTACAGACCGCTCAGCAGAACGGCAACCAGGCCATTGAGCCGGAGCATCTGCTGAAGGCTTTGCTCGACAAAGGCGAGTCGGTTGTGAAATTCGTTTTCCAGAAGCTCGGCGTAAACCAGCAACTGGTTGCGATGCAACTCGACAAGGCGCTGTCGGCTCTGCCAAAGGTGAGCGGCGGCGAACCTTACCTGTCGCGCGAGTCAAACGATGTGTTGCTGAAAGCCATCGACTGCGCAAAGCGGCTCGGTGACGAATACGTGACATTGGAGGCTATTCTTATAGCGCTCCTGAAGGTCAACACCAAAGTGTCGACAATACTGAAAGACAACGGCGTGACCGAACAGGATCTTGAGGCTGCGGTAAAAGAACTGCGAAAGGGCGAGAAGGCTACGAGCCAAAGCGCGGAGGATTCCTACAACGCTTTGAGCAAATATGCCATCAACCTTAACGAGCGTGCCCGCAGTGGAAAACTCGACCCTGTGATAGGCCGTGACGACGAGATACGACGTGTGCTGCAGATTCTTAGCCGACGCACGAAAAACAACCCTATTCTTGTGGGCGAGCCTGGTACCGGCAAAACGGCTATCGCCGAGGGTCTGGCTCAACGGATTGTGCGTGGCGATGTGCCTGAAAACTTGAAAACCAAACAATTGTACTCACTCGATATGGGTGCGCTTGTGGCTGGTGCCAAATACAAAGGTGAGTTTGAGGAACGTCTGAAAGCAATCGTCAACGAGGTGACCAAAAGCAACGGCGAGATTATCCTCTTCATCGATGAGATACACACGCTTGTCGGTGCAGGAAAGGGCGAAGGCGCCATGGATGCCGCAAATATCCTGAAACCGGCTTTGGCAAGGGGTGACTTGAGGAGCATCGGTGCGACAACGCTCGATGAGTATCAGAAGTACTTCGAGAAGGACAAAGCGTTGGAGCGTCGTTTCCAGATTGTCATGGTCAACGAGCCTGACGAGCTGAGCAGCATCGCCATCCTGCGTGGTCTGAAGGAACGCTATGAGAACCATCACAAAGTGCGTATCATGGACGAGGCGATAATTGCCGCCGTGCAACTTTCGGAACGCTATATAACCGACCGTTTCCTGCCCGACAAGGCAATTGACCTTATTGATGAGGCTGCCTCTAAATTGAGAATCGAAATTGACTCTGTGCCACAGGCTCTTGACGAAATTATCCGCAAAATCTCTCAACTCGAAATCGAGCGGGAGGCAATCAAACGCGAAGAGGGCGAATCCGACAAAGTGAAAGGTTTGGAGAAGGAGCTGTCCGACCTGCGCGAGGAAGAGAAGAGCTACATGGCTAAATGGAAAGCCGAAAAGGAGCTGATAAACAAAATTCAGCAGAACAAAATCGACATTGAGCAGCTCAAATTCGAGGCCGACAAGGCTGAGCGCGACGGCGACTATGCAAAGGTGGCTGAAATTCGCTACTCCCGCATCAAGAACAAGGAGGATGAAAACAAGCAATTGCAGCAACAACTCCACGACATGCAGGGCGACAGATCGCTGATAAAGGAGGAAGTCGACGCTGAGGATATTGCCGACATCGTGTCGAGATGGACGGGAATACCTGTGGCGAAGATGGTGACAAGCGAGAAGGAGAAACTGCTCCATCTCGAGGAAGAACTGCACAAACGGGTTGTGGGACAGGACGAGGCGATTTCGGCTATTGCTGATGCCGTGCGCCGCTCACGTGCCGGACTTAACGACCCCAACCGCCCTATCGGTTCTTTCATATTCCTCGGAACCACCGGTGTGGGCAAGACGGAATTGGCAAAGGCTTTGGCTGACTATCTGTTCAACGACGAGAATATGATGACGCGTATCGACATGAGCGAGTATCAGGAGAAGTTCTCGGTGTCAAGGCTCATCGGGCCTCCTCCCGGATACGTTGGATACGAGGAAGGCGGACAGCTGACGGAGGCCGTAAGGCGCAAACCGTACTCTGTGGTGCTCTTCGATGAGATTGAGAAAGCGCATCCCGACGTGTTCAACATCCTGCTTCAGGTGCTCGACGACGGACGGCTGACGGACAACAAGGGGCGCACGGTCAATTTCAAGAACACAATCATCATCATGACCTCAAACATGGGCTCGCAGCTCATCCGCGAGAATTTCTCGAAGATGACCGACGCAAACAAGGCTGAGACCGTCGAAACCACCAAGAACCAGGTGCTTGAGATGTTGAAGTCGACAATCCGTCCGGAGTTCCTGAACCGTATTGATGAGATTATAATGTTCACGCCTCTGTCGAAATCCGAAATTAAGGAGATTGTGGCTCTCCAAGTCAACAATGCTCGCCGTATGCTCGCTAAAAACGACATAGAGCTCGACATTACCGACAAAGCGCTCTCCTTGCTTGCCGACGAAGGCTACGACCCTGAATTCGGCGCACGTCCGGTTAAGCGTGTCATCCAGCGTGAGATTCTCAACCGCTTGTCGAAAGACATTCTTGCCGGAAACGTTACGAAAGACAAGTCTATCGTTATCGACGCCGACGGTGACCAATTCGTGTTCCGAAACAAATAAAAACCCTATCATCATACTGATAAAAAGGCAACCGCATAGAAATGTGCGGTTGCCTTTTTGCGTTTCCACAGCACCATATCCAAGGCACTAATTACATAAATAACAGCAAATAAATTTGTACTACACTTCCAACCACAAGCAATGCCATGATTGTCGACATTGCATAATTCAAGCCTCTTTCCCCAGCCGTTGCGTCTTTTTTCGCCTTAACAGGCAGTAAATCAAAAAGGACGCTGAGCAGAAAGCACTGCAGATAGTCTTTGACAAACCACGTCGCCTTACCAACCGCTTTGCAAAGGCTGCCGCCTATGCGGCGTGCCTCATCGAAAATAGGATCATTGTTTGAGAGAGTCTTCTCATAGTAGGTTTTTGCTTCCATGACTTTGTGTTTTTATCTTTACACTGCAAAGTAACTGTCTTTACGGGCATATTGTTTGCCCACACAACATAACAAAACATAAACGCGGGAGGCGGCACTGAAATTTCAGCACCGCCTCCCGTTTTTTAAATCTTTATCGTCAGTCAACGTAGGTTATTACACAACGTTTCTGTGTCTCGTAAGGAAGGTCGTTGTAACGATGGGCGAAATCAAGCGACGTTAACGTCTTGGCTGAATCAATCTGCGGAGAAAAGACATAAGACTCTTTTCCCGAAGCGGCTTTATAGATTACATAAGGCAGCATCTTGCCGAAATTGCCCTTCTCGGCAAGCACCGCATATTTGAGCATGCCGCGCGACGTCATCGTCATCATCGCTATAAAGTTGACGTCGATGTTGCAGTCGTCGCGCAATGGCAATGCCGGGTCAAACTGATAGACCAATCTTTTATCGGTTGTGACAATGAAAAGGTTGCTTTTCACGTCTACATCATAAAGCCAGGTCGACTCTCCATTTGTGCGCTTTGCAAGAAAGCCTTCTACGCCGTATGTCATTTGCATATCGCCTACCGACACAATGCGTTTCAAATCGTCAAGCGTGGCATTGACCACCTCGTCGGGCATACCGGTTTCTTTCATTGTATACACACATTTACCCGGCAGGCTGCGGTCGATGGACACAACCACGTCGCTCTCTGTCAATGCCACCTTGTCGCGGCTATGATAGTCTGCTCCGACAATCACATCGCCTGAATATCTGAACGCAAGCGACTCCTCATAAACCGCGTTCATTTCTCTGTCAAAATTTGTCATTTCTATCTTGGCGACACGCGCCGACACCGATGGCTTAGGCTCGTCGCCTCCAGTCATGCCTGCCTGGCTGAACTGGAATTTCACCGTTTCTTTGTGGCACGTGACAGTCACCGTTGCCGAGCGGTATTTTTTCGTTGTGTTGGCGGCGATAAACGCTGTCAGCTCCACATTTCCCGCTTCGCCTTCCGTTTTGTCAAGCGTGAGCCACCCCTGGTCCGACGTGCCGTAGCCCACGGTCGCTGTCCACACGTCACGAGCCTTCAACACCGGCAATGTCTCCCTGCGGAGATTGCTGTTTATCGAAAAATTCTGCGATTTGCCCGTCAGCCACTTCTCCGAATCGTTGTCGTCGCCGCAGGAGGCAAGCACTATGCCTATAATCGCCATTATCAAGCTGAATCTAACTTTCATATACTTATAAATTTAAAAAAGAGGAAAGCCGACTTTCTGCGGTCAGCCATCCTCTTGTTTGTCAACTATTATTTTTCTTCTTCTGGCACGGGCGGAGGAGTGGCAGAGTCGTCGGGATCGCTCAGACTGTCGGTCTCCGATTTGTCTGCGTCGCCGGCAGCGATGCTGCGCTGACGCTCTTTCTCCTCGTTGGCTTTGATTATCTCATCCGCACGCGATGCCCATTTGCGCTTGCCGAAGATATGCTCCACGTCTTCTGTGAAGATAACCTCCCGCGTAAGCAACAAGTCGCGCAACTGATGATGTCCGCCCTCATATTCTTTCAATATCTGTTTTGCTCGCTCATACTGCTCCGAGAGCACGCGCGTAACCTCCGCGTCAATCATGCGGGCACGGTCCTCGCTGTAAGGCTTTGCAAACATATAGTCCTGACCTGTCGAGTCATAGTAGCTTACATTTGGCAACGACTTGCTCATTCCATAATATGCCACTATGGCATACGCCTGTTTCGACGCGCGTTCAAGGTCGTTGAGCGCTCCTGTCGACACGCAGCCGAGAAACAAGTCTTCTGCTGCACGACCGCCAAGCAACGAGCAAATCTCGTCAAGCAACGCCTGCTCTGGCGTGATCTGACGCTCTTCAGGCAAATACCAGGCGGCTCCGAGAGCCTTGCCGCGCGGCACAATGGTTACTTTGATCAGCGGATTGGCATATTTCAAATGCCAGCTTATTGTGGCATGGCCTGCCTCATGGGTGGCGATCGACTCACGCTCTTCCTCTGTCGTGATTTTAGAGCGTTTCTCCAAGCCTCCGACAATACGGTCAACCGCATCCATAAAGTCTTGCTTCTCAACAAACTCCTTGCTGCGGCGCGCCGCTATAAGAGCGGCCTCATTGCACACGTTGGCAATGTCGGCGCCCGAGAATCCCGGTGTTTGGCGCGAAAGGAGGTCTACATCCACATCCGGAGCAATCTTGACATCGCGCAGATGCACCATGAATATTTCCTTGCGGTCGTTCAAATCCGGAAGGTCGACATAAATCTGACGGTCAAAACGTCCGGCACGAAGCAAAGCCTTGTCGAGAATGTCGACGCGGTTTGTAGCGGCAAGCACAATGATACCGCTGTTGGTGCCGAAACCGTCCATCTCGGTGAGCAATTGGTTCAACGTGTTCTCGCGCTCATCGTTAGAGCCCATATTGGGGTTCTTTCCGCGGGCACGTCCCACGGCGTCGATCTCGTCGATGAATATGATACACGGCGCTTTGTCTTTGGCTTTCTTGAACAAGTCGCGCACTCGCGACGCTCCAACGCCCACAAACATCTCCACAAAATCTGAACCCGACAATGAGAAGAACGGCACGTTGGCCTCGCCTGCCACGGCTTTTGCAAGCAGCGTCTTTCCGGTTCCTGGAGGGCCTACAAGCAAGGCGCCCTTGGGTATCTTTCCTCCAAGATTAGTGAATTTCTGAGGGTTTTTCAGAAATTCAACAATCTCCTCAACCTCGGTCTTTGCCTCCTGCAGTCCTGCCACGTCCTTGAACGTTACGTTGGTACCCTTTTCCTTGTCGAAAAGCTGCGCCTTTGTCTTGCCTATGTTGAACACGCCGCCCGAACCGTCGCCTCCGCCTCTCGACATGCGGCGCATCAGGATGAACCAGAACACAATCAACAGGATTACGGGGCCGAACGACCACAAGAACCCTGCGATTCCACTGCCCGACTCATATTCAAGGATTCCGGTGTAAGGGATGCTCTTCATCTGGTCCTCAAACACATTGTGAGGCACTTGTACAACGACTCTTGCCTTGCTGTAATTGACCTTTGCCATGTCTTTAAACACCTGCTTGGCGCTTGCCTCGGTCAACTCAGCCTCAAGTTTATTGTCGCCGGCATACACCCACATATGCTTGACATTGCCCTCCACAAGAAGCTTCTTGAAATCCGGCTGCCAATTCATCGGTTTTTCTGCAGAGGAGTCGTTGAAGTAAAACAACCCCATCAGAACCATACCGATGATGGCATACATCCAGAATATGCTGAATCGGAATCCTTTAAATTGCTTTTTCTTATTGTCCATTTTTATCTATCGCTTAATCAATATCTGGGATTTCTTTTATCTCGGCGTCGTTCCACAGCTGCTCAAGATTGTAATACTCCCTGTATTCCGGAAGGAACACGTGCACATAGATAGTGCCGTAGTCTATAACAATCCATTGCGAATTGCGGTAGCCGTCATAGTTGAAGGGCTTCACTCCTGATTTCTCCTGAACATATTCGCGCACAGAATCGGCGATGGCAGAAACCTGCATCGTGGATGTGCCTTGACAAATGATAAAATGTTCTGTAGATACATATTCAAGTCCTGTCAAGTCCACATGTGTGATATTTTTTCCTTTGCGTTCTTGAATTCCCTCAACTATAAGATTCAATAGTTCGTCGTTAGTCATTATTTTCTTTTATTGTTAGTTATTCTCTTTTTCTTCAATTTCTGAGCTATGCAGCCTATCTTATGCAAAGATAGTGCAAGGTGAGCGGAAAGAAATGAGCTTGCTCTGTTTTCTTTCCCGAACCGCAGCCTATATTATGCAAAGATAATGCTTTATGCCATAATAGCAATTTCCTAAGCCCACAAATATTTATCACCGCTACATATAGAACAATTTCAATCCAATTTGTTTCACTCAAAGTTGTTAAATTTCAACAAAAACCAGCCTGAAATCTGGCTCAAAGTCAGGAAAAGCGGAATATGTCAAAACCCTTCACCATGAGACGATGGCAACGTTGGCTGGCTATCGTCGCGGAGCGACGACACTCTGCCATAACCCGGTACGCGAGCGCAGCAGAGCGTGCCGGGATTCGACATGCCCCCTGCAATCAGCGTGCCGGAGGTACGCTACTACCGGAGCGCATCCCCACGCCAGCGGCGATGCCCACGCGACGCCTGCGGCAACGGTTTGGCAACAATAGCAACAGAGACCCTCGGACAAGTCCGGGAGCCTCTGTCTATTGATAGGAAAAATATATTCTTCGAATTATTTGTTGAGCGCTTCTTTTACAGCATCGTTAGGCACCATCTCTTCTTTAAATACGTAGGCACCTGTTTTCGGAGACTTGACAGCTTTGATAATCTTGCTGTAAGTACGTCCCTCTCCAGTTTGAAGGGTTGCGACTGTTTTCTTTGCCATAGCTGTATACTATTTTATTTGATTTCTTTATGTACTGTTACACGTTTAAGGATTGGGTTGTATTTCTTCAACTCCAAACGCTCTGTTGTATTTTTGCGGTTCTTAGTAGTGATGTAGCGAGAAGTACCCGGCATACCGCTGTCTTTGTGCTCTGTGCATTCGAGAATGACTTGCACTCTGTTACCTTTTGCTTTCTTTGCCATTTTATTCTACTGTTTTAATGCTTGTTAAGTAACCTTTTTCAGCTGCCTGCTTGATTGCAGCGTTAAGACCGATTTTGTTGATTGTACGGAGTCCTGCTGCAGAAACAGTAAGACGAATCCAAATTTGCTGCTCAACCCAGAAGAATTTTCTGTTGAAAAGGTTGACCTCAAATTTGCGCTTTGTTCTTCTCTTTGAGTGAGAAACATTATTACCTACGGCCGCTTTTCTGCCTGTAATTTGACAAACTTTTGACATGGCTATAATTAATTTTATTAATTTTCAATTGATTATCCTCAAAACAGAGTGCAAAGTAAGCGATTTTTTGTATACTAACCAAATTTTTCAGTCATTTTTCGCAAAATAATTAGTTGATTAGCATTTTTATCAGCATTATTTGAGCCATTGTTGTGGCATGGTTGATTACGCGGTCGCGATTTCCTGCAAAATGATAGCATTTGCTCTCGGTCTGACCTCGCTTAGTGGCGGAAATCCATACTGTGCCGACGGGCTTGTCTGCGGTGCCGCCGCCTGGCCCGGCGATTCCTGATGTCGCCACCGCGCAATCTGTATTGAGTGCGCGCGAAACGCCTTCCGACATCTGACGCACCACCGGCTCGCTGACCGCGCCTTCCGTCGCCAGTGCGGTGCCGTCAACGCCGAGAAGCCCTTCCTTCACCTCATTGGCATAGCTGACAACCGAACCTTTGTAGTAGTCTGAGCTGCCTGCCACCTGCGTTATCTCGTGCGCTATATTGCCGCCCGTACAGCTTTCTGCCGTCGCCATCGTATAGCCTTTGTCGCGCAGCATGTCGCCAAGTATCTGCGCTATGGTCTTGTCTTCTCTGCATATCAGCGATTTGCCGAGTATCGACGCGAGCTTGTCGCTTTGCTCCGCCATGACGGCTTCAAGACGCGACGCGTCGGTGTCGGTTCCGGTAAGGCGCAGGCGGATCAGTCCGGGCTTGGGCAGATACGCAAGATGCACGTTGCCGGGCATCGCTTTCTCATAGTCGTCGAGCATGCCGGCAAGCATCGACTCCGAATAGCCGATTACGATAAACGTGCGGTGCTGCAATGCGTCTTTGCGGGGAAAGCGGTGCTTGAGCATCGGGAACACCTCAGTGCAAAACATCTCCTGGGCTTCAAACGGCACTCCGGGCATCGAGACGAGCACCTTGCCGTCTTTCTCAAACCACATCAGAGGTGCGGTGCCCACACGGTTTTGAATCACGCGGCACGACGACGGCACATAGGCTTGCGCGGCTGTCAGCGGATTTATCTTCAACCCGCGCTTGCGCACCACCTCGAGCACATTTGCCTCCACCGCCTTGTCGTAGACGAGTTCGCCGCCAAACAGCTCGCACAGCGTAGGCTTCGTTATGTCGTCTTTCGTAGGGCCGAGACCTCCGGTGGTAAGCACCACATCGGTCTCGTCAAACGCTTGCTTGATTGCCCGTTTTATCTCGTCGGCATCGTCTGCGACAACACGCACGGAGCGCACAGACCATCCGTCGGGATTGATCTCTCGCGAAATCATCCCTGAATTTGTATCCACAACCTGCCCTATCAGCAATTCATCGCCGATGGCTATGATGGAAACCTGCATAATTACCTCCTTTTTTTAAACTTCGACGCGTGCAAACGGCGCGATGTCGAGGCTGCAATATTTTTTGTCAAGATATTTGAAATAGCCGGCAATGGCCACCATTGCGGCATTGTCGGTTGTAAACGCGCGCTTGGGAATGAACGCTTTCAGACGGCGGCGACGGCAAAACTCGTCAACGGCATTGCGCACGCCGGAATTTGCCGACACGCCCCCTCCGATAGCCACCTGCTTGATTTCCGGATGTTCCTTCACTGCCTTGCCAAGCTTGTCTATCAAGATGTCGATGATTGTTTTCTGCAACGATGCGGCAAGGTCTGCCTTGTTTTTCTCTATGAAGTCGGGGTCTTTCTTCACCTCGTCGCGGAGGGTGTAGAGAAACGACGTCTTCAATCCGCTGAAACTGTAGTCAAGGCCTGGGATATGGGGCTTGCTGAACTTAAACCGGGTTGCGTCGCCCTCGGCTGCCAAACGGTCGATGTGCGGACCGCCGGGATAAGGCAACCCCATCACCTTGGCGCACTTGTCAAACGCCTCTCCGGCTGCGTCGTCGATTGTCTGCCCGAGTATTTCCATATCGTTGTAGTCTTTAACGATGATAATCTGAGAATTGCCGCCCGAAATCAGCAGACACATATATGGGAATTCAGGCACTTCGGTGCTCTCGTCCTCTTTTATGAAATGCGACAGCACATGCCCGTGCAGGTGGTTGACACACACCATCGGGATGTCGAGCGCGGTGGCAAGTCCTTTGGCAAACGAGGTGCCAACAAGCAATGAGCCTATCAGCCCTGGGCCAGCGGTGAATGCGATCGCACTGATGTCAGACTTGCTTATTCCCGCACGTTTTATCGCCTCCGACACCACCGGCACTATATTTTGCTGATGCGCGCGCGATGCCAGCTCGGGCACCACTCCGCCAAACGCCTCATGGACGCTCTGGCTCGCTATCACATTCGACAACAGGATTCCGTCGCGTATCACTGCCGCCGACGTGTCGTCGCACGACGATTCTATTCCTAATATTATATTACTCATCTATTCGTTTTTAGTACCTTGCTATTTTGCGCAAAAATACGAAAAAAAACAAGACTTATCACATTCTTACGCCAAAAATTACAGCCGTGACGCATCCTTTCCGGATGCGCCACGGCTGTGCTTGCCATTATTACATTTTTAATTGAAATCGTTGAGTATGTTCTTCAATCGCTTGCGTGCAAAGAAGATGCGGCTTTTAACCGTACCCAACGGGATGTTCATCTTATCGGCTATCTCCTCGTATTTATAGCCTGCAACAAACATCGAGAACGGAACGCGGTATTCCTCGCTGAACGAATTGATGACCGAGGAGATTTCCTTTACATTGTATGCCACCTCAGGCGAATCGTAACCTGAATTCTGGGGCAGATTCAGATGATACAGGTCGTCGGTGGTGTCGATCAGCGTCTTGCTGCGGGCTGCGCGACGATAGTTATTGATAAAGATGTTGCGCATAATGGTAAAAACCCAACCTTTGAAATTGGTGTTGTCAACATATTTGTCGTGGTTGTCGAGCACTTTCAGATTCGTTTCCTGCATCAAGTCCTCTGCGTCTTCTTTGTTCAATGTCAACGACATTGCAAAATTGCCAAGATGCTTCTGCAGTCCCTCAAGCCGATTATATAAACCCTTATCCATAACTTTATCTTGTTTTTACCTTGCGGTTGTTTTTTCTTATTTAATTGTTCACTTTATAATGAACAAATCTTGTGCCAAACTCGTTTATATGTTTTGAATTCCCTAAAAAACACCACGCTCCCACCGAAATCACTTCGCCGGGAGCGTGTTAGCTTAACCTTGTTACGCAATTATGATTAACAAATTAAATCCTTACGATGCAAAGGTACTGCCTCGCAGCCACTCCGACAATCGCATTTTAAAGGTAAATTTGTATACATATAGGCTTCCCAAATACCTATTTTTGCGTATTTTACTTACTTTTCTCCCGTTTTGCCCACATTTGGGCAAATCCGACGATGAAGTATGTTTCTACAAAATTACCCATAGTGGGGAAAAATTCCACACTGTGGGCAATCTTTATTAATCCAACTTCAACACTGCAAGGAATGCCTTCTGCGGCACCTCAACAGATCCAATCTGTTTCATGCGCTTCTTGCCCTTCTTTTGCTTTTCGAGCAACTTGCGCTTACGGCTGATATCGCCGCCGTAGCATTTTGCCGTCACGTCTTTACGCACTGCCTTCACCGTCTCACGAGCAATGATTTTAGCTCCGATGGCGGCTTGGATGGCGATGTCGAACTGCTGACGCGGTATCAGCTCTTTCAACTTCTCACACATCCGACGTCCGAACGACACGCTGTTGTCGACGTGTGTCAGCGTGCTGAGAGCATCGACCGACTCTCCATTGAGCAGAATGTCGAGTTTCACGAGTTTCGACTCGCGGAAGTCGTGCAGATGATAGTCAAACGAGGCATAGCCTTTGGATATTGATTTCAGTTTGTCGTAGAAGTCAATCACAATCTCTCCGAGCGGAATGTCGAAAACGAGCTCCACGCGGTTGCCCGAAATGAAGTCCTGCTTCACCAGCTCGCCGCGCTTGCCAAGGCAAAGCGTCATTATCGGACCTATAAAATCGGTGGTCGAGATTATCGATGCCCGGATATACGGCTCTTCAATGCGCTCAATGAGTGTCGGGTCTGGAAGTCCCGACGGATTGTGCACCTCCATTTCGTTGCCTTTCTTGTCATACACCTTATACGAAACGTTGGGCACCGTGGTGATGACGTCCATATCAAACTCGCGGCCGAGACGCTCCTGCACAATCTCCATGTGGAGCAGTCCGAGAAATCCGCAACGGAATCCGAAGCCAAGAGCCACCGACGATTCAGGTGTGAACGTCAGAGAGGCGTCGTTGAGCTGCAGCTTCTCAAGCGATGTGCGCAGGTTTTCGAAATCCTCTGTCTCTATAGGATACACGCCGGCAAACACCATAGGCTTAACTTCCTGGAAACCTTCGATGGCTTTCTCGCATGGCTTGGCAACGTGGGTAATCGTGTCGCCCACCTTCACCTCGCGCGACGTCTTGATGCCGCTTATGATATATCCCACATTGCCGGCACTCAATTCGTTGCACGGCGACAGGTTGAGTTTAAGCACTCCAATTTCTTCGGCGTTGTACTGCTTGCCGGTATTTACAAACTTCACAAAGTCGTCTTTACGGATGCGTCCGTTCAGAATTTTGAAATACGCGATAATGCCACGGAATGGGTTGAAAACCGAGTCGAAAATCAACGCTTGGAGCGGCGCGTCTGGGTCGCCCGACGGCGCGGGGATGCGCTCCACGATTGCATCAAGGATTTCAGGCACACCGATGCCCGTCTTGCCGCTGGCGCGGATAATGTCCTCATGCTTGCATCCGAGCAGGTCGACAATCTGGTCCTCCACCTCTTCAGGCTTTGCGCTGTCGAGATCCACCTTGTTGACCACCGGAATGATTTCCAAGTCGTTGTCGATTGCCATATATAGGTTGGAGATGGTCTGCGCCTGGATGCCCTGCGACGCGTCGACAATCAGCAGCGCGCCCTCGCAGGCAGCTATCGACCGCGACACCTCATAGGAGAAGTCTACGTGTCCCGGGGTGTCAATCAGGTTCAGCACGAAGTCTTCGCCATTATGACGGTAATTCATCTGGATGGCGTGGCTCTTGATTGTGATGCCGCGCTCGCGCTCAAGGTCCATATTGTCGAGCACCTGGTCTTGCAGGTCTTTGCCCATCACTGTTTTTGTATGTTCAAGCAGTCGGTCGGCAAGCGTACTCTTGCCGTGGTCAATGTGCGCTATAATGCAAAAATTCCTTATATGATTCATCTGTCTTCAATTACAGTGCGAAGATACGCATTTTTGGTCAAATATTAAAATTTCACGCCGTTACGGCACTCTGATAATCTCCTTGTCGTATGCGAGTTCCACTCCTTGCGGAAGCAGCCGCGACGTGGCTTCGTGCAGCCCTATGCCGTCGCTCTCGTGGATGAGCAATGCGCGGCGGGGCTTTGCCTGGGCTACGACGGCGAGCGTTTCCTCAAGATTCATGTGCGACAGGTGTGGCTCGAAGCGCAGGGCGTTTATTATCAATGTGTCAATGCCTTGCAGACGTACCATCGTTGACGGCGGAATGGTCTTGGCGTCGGTGATGTAAGCCAGATTGCCTATACGATAGCCGAATATCGGCAGTTTGTAGTGCATCACGGGCAGTGGCTCCACCCTCACGCCTTTCACTTCAAAAGGCTCGCCCGCCAACGGATGCATATCGAATGTGGGCACTCCGGGATAAAGATGCTCTCGGAAGCAGTAGGGAATGCGTGCTTTTATGTCGGCTACGACGTTGGGCTGGGCGTAGACGGGAAATGGGATTTCGCGGCAATACGGACGGAGGTCGTCCATGCCGCCTACGTGGTCGTAATGGCTGTGGGTGATGAGCAGCGCGTCGAGGTGAAGGTCGGAGGCGCGGAGCATCTGCTGCCGGAAATCGGGGCCGCAGTCAATCAGCAGGCTGACACCCTGCGTGCGCACGATGGCGGAGCAACGCAGACGCTTGTCGCGAGGGTCGGCCGACTTGCATACTTCGCATTCACATCCCAATTGCGGCACGCCTGTCGATGTGCCGGTGCCAAGAAATTCTACTTCAATCATTGTCTGAATCGTTCCAATATTCCGTCTGCAAACACGAGATACACACCGTTGTCATACACCCAACGCTCCAGCAAGCCGCCGTGTGTGGGCACGCGGTCGACCGACTGCGGTGCGCCGAGCGACAATGTGCATTCTTCCTTTGTCATCCCCACTGCCACCTGCCCGCGCACAATCAAGCTCCAGTTTTCATTGGAGATATGCTTGTAGCTGCTGCGGATGTCGCTGAAAGAGAAGAGTTTGTCGAACGTCACATTTCTCACTGCCGACGTGGGCGACGACATCATCACTCCGCTGTGCCTGCCGTCTTGGTCGAATGCCACATAGAATGGATAAACGGCATCGCCGGTGGTTACGCTCTCAACCGTGACCGGAACGTAGCGAAGACCGGTCTCAAACGAGCCGTCGCGGCGGCGCCATGTCGACGTGCGCAGATAGAGAGTGCGGCCGCGGAGCAGACTGTCAACGCGCGCCACATAGTCGAGGTCGGAAAGAAACGGCACTGCGTAGTAGCCGCTGAGGGGCTGCAGCTCGGCAAGGGTCTTGCCGGTGTCGTAACGGTATTGGCGGTCGGTGTCTGACAGCACAATCACCACTTTTTCTATATTGTCGATGTCGCGTTGCAGTTCCTGCCCCGCGAATGTCAGCGTATGGCCTTTAAGGGTGTCGGCTGATGGGCGCAGCACGAGGCTGATGTCGTTGCTTGTAACCACAAAGCGTTTTCCTTTGCGCCATTGTCCGTAGGTCTGCGGCTTGACGCTGTCGAGCAGTGCTTCCTCGGCTGTGCGCTTGTTGGCTTTCACGCGCGCCACGTCGCGGTCGGTGATGCGTCCGGTGTTCTCAATCCCGGTGAAACACGCTGCCATCACTGGCAGCAGAGCCAGCGCCGCCACATATTTAATATATTTGTTTATCTTCTTCATCGTTGCAAAGTTAGCATTATTTTTCCTCAGAAACGATGTAATTAAAAAATAATATGTAACTTTGCGCCCGAATAGCCCAAATTTTAGGTTTGTACCCACTGTGGTTGTAGCCAGGGAATTAAGATTAAGATATTGAAAATTATAACGAAAAAACGGATTAATACTTATTTATTATGACGAAAAAAGTAATTGCCGGCAGCCTCGCGCTGCTCGCCGTAACCGCTATGCATGCCCAGACATACCAGCTCCCGAATGTAGGGTTCGAGAATTGGGAAAATGCAAAAGGAATTATTCACGCATCTAGCGGCAATGCTCTAAGCACATCTGGCAAATGTCCCACTTCGTGGTTCGTACCAAATATCGCTTACTCTGCCGACGTAAGTTCTCTGAATGCAACAAGCTCCACGGCAAACGACGTGAACCTTAAAAACATACAATTTGGCCGCGGTGCTTCCTCTCACTATATTCCAATCTTGGGTACGCTGTCACTCGGACAAGTATTGTACACATCCTATGGCGACGGCACCAAAGATTGGAACGTTAAGCCTGATAAATATCTAAACCCATTATATGCACAAAACGGGACTTTTGGTGGCATTAGTTTCAACGGTCGTCCAGATGCAATCTATGGAGATTTCAAAATTGATACGCGCAAAAACGGAGAGTCAGCCCACATAATTTCCTATCTTTGGAATGGAACATATTTTGGCGAAGTTCCAAGTTCATTTGACTGCGACAAAAAGACAGTTCTCGGATTTGTTACTTCCTGCTCTAATCCCCGTATCACAGGTTGGCATGCTTTCGAGAATCTCGACCGTGCAATCTGGAGCGAGATTGACCCGTCAATTGTAACTTCAGAAACTGTCCAAAAAATCACAAAATCTGAAGGCGCGGAAATCGTAGCGTACTGCGACAAAACATTCGACAACACATTCGGTTGGACACCTGTAGAAATTCCGTTGACATACAAGTCAAGTGCTACCCCTGAGATGACCAACGTAATCATCGCCGCCGGCTACCCATGGGACAGCCGCAAAAGCGTAGAAAATAACAACATTTGCGCCGACAACATACGTTACGTATATTATTCTCGCCTCTCCGACGCAAGCATCGACGGATATGCGTTTGACTTCAACCCCAACACGCTCGACTACGTAATCACTGTCAACGATGTTGAAAACTTCGCATTGCCTACTGGCGTGAACTACAGCATCATGAGCAACGAGGCATTGACAGCCGACAAGGAGGCTACCGTAAGCAACATCAACGGCAACAAGCAAATCAGCATCAAGGTGACCAACAAGCAGTCAATCGCAAACGCAGAGGCTACCGATGCCGACGGCTTGCGTGAGCACACTTACAACTTCTACTTCCGCGAGGCTCCGCAGCAGTTTGAAGGCTTCTACTTCACCAATGTCAACGGCACCGACATCTACTCTGGCGAGACAACAACACTCACCCTCACCCAAGAGAATGCAGACTACCACACTTACACGCTCGCAATCGCCGACGTGAAAGTGGCACAGGCTGCCACACGTGCTGCCGGCGACGCTGTAAACGTTACTGTTTCAGGCTTGACAAAGACTGAGAAAGACGGCAAGGTGATCTATTCAGGAACCGACGACAACGCGAAGGTGGGCAACGAGACAAAACAGGTAAGCGCCGTAGCCACTTTCGACGGCGACAACTATGAGGTGAAATTCTCGTTCACCAACGAGGACGGCACTGTGACCAACGTGGTTGCCACTCCAGAGCCTACTACTTCAAGCGTAAGCGAAATCAACGGTGCCACAGCCGCTGTCGCTGCCACTGAGGGCGCAATCCTCGTCAGCAACTACAACGGTGCCACCGCTGTCTACACCACCGACGGACGTCTGGCTGCCAACGCCGAAGTCAACGGCTCTGCAAGCATCAATGTTGCCGCAGGCCTCTACATCGTGCGCACTGGCAACAAAGCTACAAAGGTTATCGTAAAATAACCTATACGACACCATATCACGACAGCCGGGCAGCAAGTCCGGCTGTCTTTTTTTGCGCGCCGCCAAATCCATAAGGTCTGCAAAATCAAACAAGTTTGTTTTGCATTTCGCTCGCCTTGCACTATCTTTGTAAAACAAACAACGCAACAAGAATGTACTACGTATCAAAAAGAATAGAAATAGCGGGCTGCCATAGCCTCAAACTCGACTACGAGAGCAAATGCTCACAGATGCACGGCCACAATTGGATTGTGACGATACACTGCCGCGCCCGCTCGCTCAACCACAACGGTATGGTGTGCGACTTCACCCACATCAAGGAGAAAATCCACGGTTATCTCGACCACGGCAACTTCAACGAGCTGCTGCCGTTCAACCCCACGGCTGAGAACATTGCCAAATGGATTTGCGACCAGATTCCGGAATGCTACAAGGTGAGCGTACAGGAGTCGGAAGGAAACACCGCCACCTACACAACCGACGACGATGAGCAAGACATATAAAATCAACGAAATTTTCTACAGCCTTCAAGGCGAAGGATTCTACACCGGCACTCCGTCGGTGTTTGTGCGCTTTTCAGGGTGCAACCTGAGCTGCCCGTTCTGCGACACCGACCACAACCAGGGCGTGATGATGACCGCCGACGAAATCGCCGCCGCTGTCAATGTCTTCCCTGCAAGCCATGTGGTGCTGACGGGTGGTGAGCCTTCGTTGTTTGTCGACGACGAGCTGACCGCGGCGCTCCAGGGCCATTTCATCGCAATGGAAACCAACGGTACACACCCCGTATCCACTGGCGTTGACTGGATTACGATGTCGCCGAAGTCGGACTTTGTCGACGGTGCGGAGCCCGTGCTGACAGAGTGCGACGAGCTGAAACTTGTCTACACCGGACAAAACCTCGACCGCTACGCATCGTTTGCCGCCCGTCACCATTTTCTGCAGCCTTGCGACTGCGGCGACGCCGGGAAAAACCGGCTGCTGCTGAAGGAATGCATACAGGCCTGCCTCGACAATCCCGTCTGGAGGTTGTCGCTGCAAACCCACAAATACCTCGACATCCGCTGATGCCCATTCGCTGATGCCGACCATTACACCATCATTTTTGACTTATCGGCAATGATATATAGCAGATTTTTCGTAACTTTGCGCTTTATAAGTTTTTAGCAAAAAATGTCGTTTGAAATAGCATTCGTTCTAATCTGTATGGGAGCCATGCTCGCAGCGTTGGTCTGCGACGTGATGCGTCCGGGCATGATTATGCTCAGCGTCGTTGTCATATTCCTATGCGCCGGAATCATCACTCCGAAGGAGATGCTCGAAGGCTTCAGCAACAAAGGTATGATCACTGTGGCAATGCTGTTTCTCGTCAGCGAGGGCATACGCCGCAGCGGCGCGCTCAACATAATGATTAAATGGCTGTTGCCTCAACAGCGCAAATCCCTGCTGCACACTCAGCTGCGTATGCTTCCCGCCGTCAGTTTCACCTCAGCGTTTCTCAACAACACCCCTATCGTGGTAATCTTCGCCCCTATCGTGAAGCGTTGGGCGGAACGCATGAAAGTGCCCGCCACAAAACTGCTTATTCCATTGTCGTATGCCACCATTCTCGGCGGAATGTGCACATTGATAGGCACGTCGACCAACCTCGTGGTGCATGGCATGGTCATCGACGCCGGATATGAAGGATTTTCCATGTTCGAACTCGGAAAAGTGGGCATATTCATCTGCATCGCCGGACTGACATACCTGTTTTTCTTCTCAAAACGCCTGCTTCCGGAGTCGCGAGAAGACAATCTCGACAAAGAAGACGACGCCCAGGCTCAAAACCTTCACCGCGTGGAGGTGATTCTCGGAGCGCGTTTCCCCGGTATCAAGAAGCAGCTCGGAGAGTTCAATTTCGCACGCCACTACGGCGCATACGTCAAGGAAGTGCGACGTGGCGGTCAAGCCATCCCTGGCGACCTCGACAAGATAACGCTGCTCGAGGGCGACACTCTGATTCTTTGGGCCGACGATCAATTCATCCCCACTTGGGGCGACTCGCGTGTGTTCCTCATGGTGTCCAACGGCAAGGACGTAGTGCCGAAGGAAAGCCGCGGCAGGCGTCTGCTCGCCACCGCGCTGCTCGTATTTATGATTGTCGGTGCGACAGTAGGTGAATTGCCGGCGATGAAAGACCTCGTGCCGGGAATGAAGTTCGACATGTTCTTCTTTGTCTGCGTCACAACCATCATTATGGCGTGGACCAAGATTTTTCCTCCTAAAAAGTACACAAAATACATATCCTGGGACATCCTCATAACCATCGCCTGCGCTTTTGCCATCAGCAAAGCCATCAACAATTCAGGCGTGGCGCCGATGATTGCCCGCAACATCATCGCGATGACCGACAGCCTCGGACCTTACGGACTGCTCGCCGTGCTGTTTATAATCACAAATGTGTTTACTGAACTGATTACCAACAACGCTGCAGCGGCTCTGAGTTTCCCGATTGCCTTGTCGGTAGCCAACGAGCTGGGGGTCAGCCCAACACCGTTTTTCGTGGTCATCTGCATGGCTGCGTCAACAAGCTTCTGCACCCCGATAGGCTATCAGACAAACCTCATCGTGCAAGGTGTGGGCGGATACAAGTTCACCGACTTCATAAAAGTGGGACTGCCTCTCAACGTGATTGCCTTCGCAATTTCGGTGGGACTGATTCCGCTGTTCTGGGATTTCTAATAAAAACGACACAACGACAATGGAAAAGAAAGCGACAAACATCTATCCGATATTCGACCGCATGATGAGCCGTGACGACAAGGAGCAACTGCTCAAACAGCGGGGCATGATGCTGTGGTTCACCGGACTGAGCGGTTCGGGAAAAAGCACCGTTGCCATCGCCCTTGAGCGCGAGCTGCACAGCCGCGGACTGCTCTGCCGAATACTCGACGGCGACAACATCCGCAGCGGAATCAACAACAACCTGGGATTCTCAGCCGAAGACCGCGTTGAAAACATCCGCAGAATCGCCGAAGTGGGACGCCTTTTCGTCGACACCGGCATCATCACAATCGCGGCTTTCATCAGCCCAAACAACCAGTTGCGCGAAATGGCTGCCGAAATTATCGGCAAGGACGATTTCGTGGAGGTGTTTGTAAGCACTCCGCTTGAGGAATGCGAGAAGCGCGACGTGAAAGGTCTTTATGCCAAGGCCCGACGCGGAGAGATTAAAAATTTCACAGGTATATCCGCCCCTTTCGAGGCTCCGGAGCATCCCGACATCACCCTCGACACGTCGAAACTGCCGGTCGAGGAGTCGGTGAAAATCCTTTTGGACTACGTGTTGCCTAAAGCAGTATTGAAGAAATAAACAAAAAAACAATATAATTCTATGTCAGACTACAACTTAAGCCATCTTAAGGAACTCGAGGCAGAGGCAATCTACATCATCCGTGAAGTTGCTTCGGAATTCGAGAATCCTGTGATGCTCTATTCCATCGGAAAAGACTCGTCGGTGATGGTGCGTCTCGCCGAAAAGGCATTCGCTCCCGGCAAAGTGCCGTTTCCGCTGATGCATATCGATTCGAAATGGAAATTCAAGGAAATGATCCAGTTCCGTGATGAATACGCCAAGAAATACGGCTGGAATCTTATCGTTGAATCAAACATGGAGGCGTTTAAAGCCGGTGTGGGTCCGTTCACCCACGGCAGCAAGGTGCACACCGACCTGATGAAGACTCAGGCTCTGCTCCACGCCCTCGACAAATACAAATTTGACGCCGCTTTCGGCGGTGCGCGACGCGACGAGGAGAAAAGCCGTGCGAAAGAGCGCATCTTCTCGTTCCGCGACAAGTTCCACCAGTGGGACCCTAAAAACCAGCGTCCGGAGCTGTGGGACATCTACAACACCCGCATAAACAAGGGTGAGAGCATCCGCGTGTTCCCGTTGTCAAACTGGACGGAACTCGACATCTGGCAGTATATCCGCCTGGAAAACATTCCTATCGTGCCTCTCTACTTTGCCAAGGAGCGTCCGGTGGTCAACATCGACGGCAACCTGATTATGCCCGACGATGACCGTCTGCCGGAGCAATACCGCGACAAGATTGAGATGCGCATGGTGCGTTTCCGCACACTCGGATGCTGGCCTTTGACAGGAGCCGTTGAAAGCGAAGCCGACACAATCGAGAAAATCGTGGAGGAAATGATGACCACCACAAAGAGTGAACGCACAACGCGCGTGATCGACTTCGACCAAGAGGCAAGTATGGAGCAAAAGAAACGTGAAGGTTATTTTTAAACCACTACAGAAATGGACAACAATTCAAAATTGAACATAAAGGAGTTTCTCGACAAGGACGAACAAAAAGACTTGTTGAGATTTCTAACCGCCGGCAGCGTCGATGATGGAAAATCAACGCTCATCGGCCGACTGCTCTTCGACAGCAAGAAAATCTACGAAGACCAACTCGACGCCCTCGAGCGCGACAGCAAACGTGTAGGAAATGCCGGAGAGCATATCGATTATGCCCTGTTGCTCGACGGACTGAAGGCTGAGCGCGAGCAAGGAATCACCATCGACGTGGCTTACCGCTACTTCAGCACAAACAACCGTAAATTCATCATCGCCGACACCCCGGGACATGAGCAGTACACACGCAACATGATTACCGGCGGATCTACGGCCAACGCGGCAATAATCCTTGTCGACGCCCGCACTGGTGTAATCACCCAGACCCGCCGACACACTTATCTGATTTCGCTGCTCGGCATCAAGCACCTTGTGCTTGCTGTCAACAAGATGGACTTGGTTGACTTCGACAAAGCGGTGTTTGACAAAATCGTGCGCGACTTCGAGGAGTTTGTGGCGCCTCTCGGCATCCCCGACGTGACATGCATACCTCTGTCGGCTCTCGACGGCGACAACGTGGTTGATAAAAGCGAGCGCACTCCGTGGTA
>OGXG01000175.1_pt1 | contig 36818 bp, 36 predicted proteins | sample 1576251 | NCBI WGS metagenome assembly OGXG01 (sample SAMEA3541533, study PRJEB24748) | human gut metagenome | biome: human gut; feature: human-associated habitat; material: faeces | place: China | collected 2012
TGGTAATCGTTTAAATGTTATAATTAAATACTATAAATTTAATACTTTTTCTCTATCATACGAAGTATCAAAAGTTTTAATTTTATATTTCTTAAACATTTTATTAAAATATTTATTTCTATCAATAAAATATCTAACATTTCCTTTTAATTCTTCATCATTACACCAGTATGTCCAATCATCTTCTGTATCATACTTTTTGATATAATCATATAATTGTTGTTCTGTTATATCATTAAATGTTAATCCGATAATTTCATATTTTTCTTTATAATTATTGCTTTGTAAAAATGGCATTAATTGTTCAAAATCAATATGAGTTCCTTCGATTACTGACTTAATGCCATCATAAAAAGTTGAACCTTCTGATAATTCTGTCAAATATTTGATTAAAAATGGAGCTAATCGTTTTGCTGTGTCAACTGCATCTCCATCATGATGTATTTGTAACTCTGGGTATACTTCTAATCCACTAACAATATCGTCAACGCTAATTAAACTATAACCTTTTTCTTTTGCTATTTTTTTTGCAAGTGTTGTTTTACCACTTCTTGCAGCTCCAATTATTAGAATATTTTTATACATTTTGCTCACCAATACCATTATAAAGTAAAACTCGGATTTTGTCCATATTTGCTATAATTATTATAACTATTCAGAAGTTGCACTTGACTTTTAATTAATAAGTATTTATCCGAGTTTTACTTTTTTGATTAGTTTAATAAAGCATAAACAAACTCGAACTAAAATAAATAGTTCGAGTATCAAACAATTTGGTGCCCTTATGGTGGAAGTCCAATAACCCATAAAAACAAAAAGAATATAGGTAGTAATAACTACTAACTATATTCATTATATCACTTTTTTTACGAAATTATGAAGAATAAATGCATAATAATGTATATTTTTTTATATTTTTACTTGTCTCCATGAAATAATTTATCTAATTAGTTTTTTTTTATCTGGCGTAACTTCATCAAGTATTTCATCATAGTTTTTAACATTTAAGACATCTGACATAATTCTTAAATAACTTTCATATCTATCTACATTTATAAGCCCACCAGCAACACCTTGTTTAACAACACACGAATCATATGGTTCATTATAGTGTAAGCAATCATTGTACTTACATTTTCCCCTCCACATATCTAGTTCAGGAAAATAATCTTGTATTTCTATTGGACTAAATGACGATACATCTAATGCTCTAATACCTGGAGTATCAATAATAGATGAACTATCATCCCAAACATAATATTTTGAAGCAGTTGTTGTATGACGACCTCTTTTTGATTTATCACTTACATGACTTGTTTTAATTTCATCATCATCCATTATTGCATTAGTTAAACTACTTTTACCAACACCACTATTACCTACAAAAATTGCTTGTTTTCCAGATAAATATTGTTTAATTTCTTCTACACCAATATTCTTATATGTTGAAGTTTCTACTATTGGAATACCAATTTCACGATAAACATCTAATGCTTCATCTTCATACTCAGTCTTTAAATCACATTTATTTAAACAAATGATTGCAGGTATATTACTATTTTGTAATATCATTAAATATCTATCAATAAATTTAGGATGTAAAGGCGGTTCTTTTGCTGCTACTACTATAACAGCTAAATCTACATTTGCTGCAATATTTTTTGTTAATCCAATATCATCTAATCTTGTACTGTCTTTTTTTACTCTTGATAAAATAGATGTTCTTTTTAATAAATTAGTTATTGTAAAATTATTTTCATTTTGTGATAAACAAACTTTATCACCAGGGAAAATAACTTGATTACAAACCATATTGATGTCTTTTCTTAATTTTGCTAATACAACATCATCATTATATAATATGTAAGCATCATCATATCTAACTTCTATAACAACACCATAGTCAGAAGATTGATCAATAACAAAATCTTCTACTTTTTCCTCTTTTTTTCCAAAAGCTCTTTCCTTAGCTCTTTGTTTTTTTTCCATGCTTTTTTTTGTTTTAAAACTATCATAAGCATTATAATGTGGCATTCAGCTCATCTCCTATCATTTAAAGTTCTTTTTCCATTCTAATTGAATATTCATTGAATCCATTAGAATTTGTTTCTTTTAATAATTCACTTTGTTCTGCAGTTATTTTATATTCTATAACACTGCAACCTAATTCTTTAATCTTATTTTCAATAATAAGATTAATTTTTGAAAACAATTCCTTTGATTTTAATACTATTGAATAAACTATGCCAGTTTCATTTAAAATGTTAATTGCAACTAATCCTAAAATTTCGTTGTTTTCTTTAAAAATCAAGTTCAAATGATTGTCATCATTGTTTTTCTCTAATAACAAAAAATATTCTTCCCATTTACTTAAATTTAAACATTCTAATAAATCTTTAGCACCATAATCCTTTGCAAATTCTAATATATCCCTATTATTTGTATAATTCTCAACTGTTATAGGCATCACCTCACTTATATTCAATATTATACCATTTTATTTATAAATTTGATACTATATTAAATTAATATTCCTTCCAAAGCAACTTTTTTAAATCTGATGGAACATCTATATTATCATCTAAATCAAAATACTTTACTTTTTTTCCATTTCTTGAAAATATTATACAATTATCATTCCACTCAATAATATTTTCCCTTCTAACTTTACCAATAGTTGTATCCATTACAAATCTTACTGAATTAATCCAAGATGGTGTTTTCCAATTAACATCGTTCATAATTTCAATTATTCTCTTATAACTTATTCTAAAAATTGCACTATATGATATTGGATCAGGAATAAAAATTGATAAAGGTCTTATATATAATTCATCCATTTTTGTTAATAATTTAATAAGCACTTCCGAATTATCATTTATTCCCCTTAATAAAGGAAATTGAGCATACATTTTAATATTATTTTGGTGTATTTCTTTTATTTTTTCTTCAACCGTCTCACAAATTTCATAAGGATGATTTATATGAAATACTAGCCTTACATTATATTTAGATAATAATTCAATAATTTTATTATCAATAATACTAGGATCATAAACAATGCTTCTTGTATGTATTCTAATATTCCATTCCTTTAAATTTTCTAAAACATAAGATAAATTTTCATAACCTACACTTAAAGGATCTCCACCTGAAAGAATAACTTCTTTAACATTAGGTTTATCTTGCAAGTAGCTTCTTAATACATTTATTTTGCTTTGAATCGTTTCTTTTAAATTGCTTGTTTGAAATTTAGATAAATTATAAGTTCTAAAACAATATTGGCAATGAGCAAAACATACATCTGTTATTATAATCAATACTCTATCATCATATTTTTGAATAATATAGTCAATATTTTCAACTGGCATATGTTTTTCTTCTTCTACATAATCTCTTGTTTCAATGCTTGTCTTAAGAGTTAACTTTTCCATAGTTGGAATAACAGATTTATAAAGAGGACCTCCTATACCAATTTTTTCTACTTCTTCAATTACTTTCTTTTTATAAAAGTCAGTTAATTTAATAGGTAAGAGACTATCATTTTTTACTAAATCATTATATTTTTCCAATAAATTTTTATCAATCAAATTATTCATTTATATCACCTACAATTCCGACTGAATTAATTTTATTTTCGTGTTGTAAAGCATTTTTTACAATAAAGTTTATTATTTGTTCAAAAGAATAATTATCTTTTTTAGCACATGTAATAAATTCTCCTTCAGGATGAAAACTTACTTGTGCATTTACTTCTATTAAGTAAAACTTCCCATCAGAAATTCTAAAGTCTAATTTTGCATATCCCTTTATGTCTAACTTTCTTGCAATATTTTCTACTATCATTTTTAACTCATCAAAATTTCCATCTAATGTAGAAATATCAACTGTATCGTCTTTATCTGATTTCATTTCATAATCATAAAATTCAGAATCACAATTAACAATACAAGGCCCTAAAGCACCTAAACCTTCAACATAAATCATGCTAATATCTTGACCTTTAATATATTGTTCTACAAGCACTCCTCTATTATATGTATCAATAAATCTTGTAACTTCCTTATTTAATGAATCAAAATTATATACAACGGAATCTTTTGTCATACCCATACTAGATCCTTCAGAATTCAATTTAACTATTACTGGAAATTTGATATTACTAAGGAATTTTATTTCATCTTTATTTTTTATAACATATCCAAATGGTACTAATACATCATCTTTCAATAATTTTTTTGCTAAAAATTTATTATGACAAACTAACATATTTGTACTATCTGGGCCAGAGTAATTTAGTCCTAATTGTTCTAATATAGCAGCATAAACTGATTCTCTTGCTGGACCATGAAATCCTTCACAAATATTAAAAACTAAATTGGGATTATAAGTCTTTAATTTACTAATCCAGTTAAAATCTTTATCTGCTTCTATTTTTTCAACTAAATAATTTTTTGATAGTGTATTATAAATTGAATCTATAGTATATTCTGAATCAAACTCAGTTTCATATTCAAACTGATGTCTATTTAAATTAAATAACATTGCTATTTTTTTCATTCTATTCACTCACTTCCTATTTCTTATTAACTAATGTTTTAATATCTCGCTTATTAATTCTATATAAAATTTCTAACTCACGGTTATAATCAGTAATCATACTTGGATATTTTTTAATAATATTTAAAGCTTCTTTTAAAAACTTAAGTTTAATATATTCTTTTAATTTTTCTCTTGGTATTTGATTAAAAGTTGGACAATCTTGTGATACTGTAATTAGATATTCATCATTATTTTTCATTACATAAAATGGCCACGATTGACAATCAAATGGTTTTATATCAAAAGGTAAAATACAACCTCTACCACTCAATAATGGACATTTATGACCTTTATTATCAACTTCATTTAGAGCAATCTGATATATATCGTTTTTTTTTGTAAATTCTGCTTTTACTTTCATAATATTTAAAATAAAATCTTTTTGTTCTTTTGTAAAAGTTGGAGCATCAAACAATTCATCTTCTTGAAAATGACAACATATTTTACAATTAGCACAGTCTTCTAATGTTAATAATTCTTCTAACATTATTAATTACTCTTTCTATATCCAAATGCTAAAAAGTGGTATAAAAGTTCTTCTGCAGTAACAAATGAACTATGAGAGTCATCTAATTTTGGATTTAACTCCACTATATCAAATCCACAAATATCTAATTCTTTCAAATTTCTTAATGCTTCATCTGCTTCATATGGTGTTAAACCATTACATTGTGGTGTCCCTGTACCAAAAATATATGATGAATCAAGACAATCTATATCAAATGTAATATAAAATTTAATTTTCTTATTTTTATTTTTTTCAATAATTTCATGAATTACATTTAAAATACCTATTTCTTTTACTTTATTAGCAGTATATAAATTAATATTTTTTTCAGTTACATAATCAAACCATTCTCTACCAACTACTCCTCTTGGTCCAATAGTGTACATATTCTGTCCTTCTAAATAACCATCTTCAATTAGTTTTCTGAAAACATTGCCATGCCATACTTTGGGCATATTCAAATATTTATCTTCTACATCCATATGGGCATCAAAATGTATTATCCCAATTTCATAGTCTGGATATCTTTCCTTCATTGCTTTAGCAAAGCCTCTAAAACTACCATAAGTTATTGAATGATCCCCACCACAAACTAATGGAAAACTTTCTTTTGCTATTTTATAAGTTTTTTCTGAAATAGCATTTTGATTTTCAGCAGGATTAGTTGGATTTACATATACATCACCTAAATCTGCAATTTTTAAATTATTAGTTTTTAAATATTCATTATGATCTAAATCATATAATTCTTCACCATAAATTCTATCCCAAAAAGAATATTCTCTTAATTGTCTTGGAGCATACTTTGCACCTAATCTATATGACGCACCATAATCACATGGAACTCCTAAAAATACTACATCATATTTATTTATTTCATTTTCTCTAATAAATTCTCCACCCATATATGTTGGAATACCTGCATATATATATTCTTCTTTTCGTTCTTCTAATTCCATATTTTCCTCCTATACATATTGTGAAATATCCATACTTTGCTGTTCATTATGTTCTTGTAAAAATATTTCATCTAAAACTTTATCAGTATATTCACCAAATAATGGACCACATATTGTTTCAATAACATCTAATCCACTCATTGTTAAATTTGCTTCTATAATTACTGGATCATCATTTTCATCTATTGCTATATCCCATCCTATTAATCTAAAATGTGGAAATCTTTGAGCAGTTTCTTTTACCATTGAAACTACTTTATCCATAAAATCAAATTTAACTTGTGAAAAATCTCCACCATCAGGATGTTTATCAAACCTTTTTCCTAAGGCATCATAGGCAAAATTTGAAAGTGTTCCATCTGAATTGATTTTACAATATATTCCACCGAAACTTGCATTATCAACTTTTGATTTTCCTACACCCATTCTAAATGCAGATGGTAATATTTTTACATCATTATCTAAAATTAAAGTCATTATTCTAATTGTATTTAGTGATGATGGATGTAATTTGGCAGTTGTAGAAGATTGCTTAATTGTTTCCTGAAAAATTAAATTTTCTCCTATTTTATTTTCTAAAAATTTTTTGACTTCTTCCTCAGATGGATTATTTAAAAATTCAACATTTTTTCCACCATAAGATGCCATACTAGGTTTAACTGTAATATTGGATTTGTTTGAAAGTATTTTTATTGCATCTTCTTTACTAATAATTTTATAATTTTTATCTTCATATATACCATTAATCAAATGAACATAAGTTTCTGGCATTTTAAATCCATTTAAATACATATCAAAATAATTTTTATCTGCAATTCCAGGCTCAATAGCTCTATTATTTAAATACTTATCTATATAGCCAACAAATATATCGTCTGGAATAAATCTAACATCAAATGTACCTGTTCTATCTATATAGTATTTATGATAAGTTGTATCTATATCCTTACCCAAATATTTTTTCCAATATTCTATAATCTCTTTTTCCTGTTCTAAAGTTATCTCTTTTACATTTTCTGAAAACAATTCTTTAGCATCAATTTGAAAGCATTTCATGCTTTTTTCAGCAAGTTCTTTGAAAAAATTTGAATATAATTCAGAAAGGTAATCAAATGCTTCTTTTTCCCATTCTTCAAATCTCATATTATTTCACCAACCAATTATCTAATTTATCTTCAACACCTAAATCTATTAACTCATTTTTTATCATAAAATCATCATTAAAAATGTTATTTAAGTATTTTTCACCACCATCACATAGTAATACTACTGCATTACCACTTCCAGTTTTTTTATTTATATCTTCAAGTGCTTTGAATAATACCCCACCAGCACTTCCTCCAATAAGTAATCCATATTTTTTTGCAAAAAATCTACAAGTATTAAATGCTTCTTTATCAGTTGCATAATAGTTATTATCAATTAAAGAATAGTCTATTATTTTAGGAATTGGTGCATCTTTAGGATTACCAGTTCCAGATTGATAATAAGGTTTACCTTCTCCACCAAATAAAATTGATCCATCAGGTTCTATTACATTAATTTTTGTATTTGAATTTCTCTTTTTTAATCCCATTGCAGTTCCACAAGCAGATCCACCTGTTCCTATTGCAGCATAGAATGAATTAATCGTTGTAATATCATTTATCAATTCATCAGCCAAAGTATCTATATATGCTGCTCTATTATTAAAATTATCTGCTTGATTTGGGAAGAAAGCATTTTCCATTTCTTCAGACATTCTTTTTGCAGTTTTTTCTCTTTCGATAACCGCTACTTCATTTGCCTTGTATCCATCTCCTACAACCACTATTTCAGCACCATATGCTTTAATCATATCTATTTTTTCTTTTGAGGCATGATGGTCAACTACCGCTATAAAATGATATCCTTTAATTGCAGATGCAATTGCTAAACCAATAGCAGTATTGCCACTAGAAGATTCTATGATAGTTCCTCCTGGTTTTAATTGACCAGATTTTTCTGCTTCTTCTATCATGTTTAAAGCCATTCTATCCTTCATACTTCCACCTGGATTGAATTTTTCTAACTTTAAGAAAACATTCCAATCATTATTTTTCATTTTCAATTTTAGCATTGGTGTATTACCAATTAAATCAGTTATTTTACTTGCAATCATATTCAACATCCTTTCTTATTACATACTCACCATGTTCTTTATCTACAACATATTTAGGTACTAATGGCAATTTATGAAATTCACTTTCGTTTGAATCCATTTGATATCCTGCTGTATTATAATATATTAAATAATCACCATGTTCTGGTAAGTAATTAAACTTTATTTTTCTCCATGTAATCATATCTTGTTCTAAACATAAATTACCTGCAATACTTGCATACATACTTGTTTTAAGTCTTGGAGAATTTTTATCTTTTTTTATTAACTTCGGTCTTATCAAATAATCAGTATTAAACCATTGTTCTGATAAACAATTAATATTACCATTTGTAATTATTAAATTACTTTTGTCAGAAATTTGTTTTAAGTATTCAACTTTATAGATACTTATTCCACAATTATTTAAAATACTTCTTCCTGGTTCTATAATTATTTGAATATCTTTAAGATCATCTATCGTATTTTCTAATATATACCTTAAACATTTTTCATTTGCTATATCACTATAATAGGTATAAAAATCATCAAATTTTTTATTTTTAAAATACATATCTGAATTATTTTCTTTTAAGAATTCTAAATAATTTTCTTTAGAACAATAATTTGAAGGAAAACCTCCGCCAATATCAATATATTTTATTGAAATATTTTTTTCTTTAGAAATTTTAATTAATTTTTTTATACCTGATATTCGATCATCAAGATTATAATTATTAATATGAAATGAAAAGCCTAAAAGATTTACTTTTGAATTTTCAATCAATTTAATACATTCATCAAGTTGATTTAGACATATTCCAAATCTACTTATAATTTTTTCATTAATGTTATTTATTCTAAGTAAAACATTCGTATTTACATTTTTTTCAATGATATTTTTTAACTCAAATATATCATCTACTGAAATAATAATGTTATTTTTGATTGCTAAGTTTAAATATTCTTTTTCTTTAATGCCTGATGCAATAATCTTTTTTGTATATTTTAGAGCATCCTTTAATTCATAATAACTAGAGACTTCTATCCCACAACCTTGTTCTGCCGCAGTTTTTAAGAAATAATATGACTTGTTTGATTTGCATGAAAAAAAGATATTTCTGTCCATGTTAAAGTCGACGAAAATATCTTTATAGTTCTCAATATTATTTTTAAAATTTTGGGCGAAAAGTACATTTGTTGGGACGTCAAAAACGGCAAATAAATTGCAGTCTTCTACGAAACAATCAATAGCATCATTATCAGTAGGTTCAACTTCCACATATTTCATAGTCACAATTCACCTCACATATTAGATGCTATACTAGCACTTTTTAAAAATTAAATCAAGTGAAACTGTTAAAAAAATTAATTTTTTTGTTGTCTCTTAACTTTAAAACTAATGCACTCTAAAAAGTATTAAGTGTTGCATTTAATTGGTAAAATGATATAATGTGTCACTGATGGTGTTTATTTATATAAGAAGTTAAAAAATGAAAAATAAAGATTTATACAAAACCACTTTTTTCTAAAGTACCAATACCAATCAATATAATAATTAAACAAATTATCAAGAACAATTTTTAATAGTTGTTCTTTTTAAATTCTATACATAATATGATTTTTCATAAGCAATATTAGTATTCTTAATACTTTTAATATTTCCATTTGTAATAGAGTATTCCACATAAGCAAACCTACAAATCATTTCAACCTTTCTTTTTAATTCTTCACTTATTACAAGTTCTTTAGTTTCTATTGTCATAACTCATCACTCATCCTTTCTTAAATAACAAAAAAACTAACTATTTCTAGTTAGCATTTATTACTCTCGAATCAAAGTGTTCGAGTTTCCTATCAATCTGGTGCGGGTGAAGGGACTTGAACCCCCACGGATGAACCACTAGATCCTAAGTCTAGCGCGTCTGCCAATTTCGCCACACCCGCATAAATAATTAAGTGGTGGACCCTGTAGGACTCGAACCTACGACCGCCCGGTTATGAGCCGGATGCTCTAACCAACTGAGCTAAGGGTCCATCATAAATTAGTATTTTTTTCCTTTAAACAGGAACAAATTAAGTATATCATTTTTAGTGTTCTCTGTCAATAAGATAATTTTATTTTTTAGCTTATTTGGATTATTTTTTACTATTTTATGCTTTATGTGAATAAAATTTACTATGAATAATATTAATTTTGATGATAAGTCTCTTACTACCCTTGCCTTTGTTATTGGTTTAGCGCTAATTGACAATCTTTCTAGTACAGAGCAAAATGCTGTTGGTAATTGGATTATGTTAATTGCTCAAACTTTATGTACTAATGGTAGTTATACTTTTAACAAAGAATGGAAAAGTCATATTGGAGATAATAATGGTATAAATAAAGATACACTTAAAAAAACTAGTGATATTATTAATAGGGAAATTAATAAGTTATAAATGTTATTTTTATTTATTTAAAAATTTTAATATATCTTTGTATATTATTTCTTTTTCATTTTCATTTAATATTTCATGTTTTAAATCTTTATATAACTTGCTTGTTACATTTTTATATCCTAATTCTTTTAAAAAGTCTACTAGTTCTAAAAACTTGTTTTCATTTTGAATAACTGGATCATCACTTCCCGCTATTAAAAAGATTGGAAGAGATTTATTTTGCATTTTATAATTTTCTTTTTGAAATGCGTTATCCATTAATTTATATAAATTTGTAAAACCATTACTAGTAAATATAAAGCCACATAATTCATCTTCGTTATAATTATTTACATTATCTATGTTTTTAGATAACCAACTATTATCTATACTTTTATCTTTACTATAATTACCAAATGTTAATTTGTTTAATAATTTATTTGGTTTATTTGTATGATTACTTAGTTTTGATAATTTTATGGCAAATTTTGTTAATTCGTTTTTAGTAGGAGGACCGCATAATATTAATTTTTCTATTTCATTATCATATTTTTGAATATAACCTCTAGCTACTAATGTTCCCATACTATGACTAAATAGATATATTTTCTTGTTTTTATATTTTTTCTTTATATATTTTGTTACATCATATAAGTCATTTATTATATAATCTATATTATCAGTATAAAAATAGCCTAAATCTTCTTTGCTTTTAACACTTGCACCATGGCCTCGATGGTCATGAATTACTGCAGCATAGCCATTATCTTTTAAATATTTCATGAAATCATAATATCTTTCTTTATGTTCGGCCATTCCATGGGATATTTGTACTACTCCTTTTATTTCACTATTTGGTTCTATATGGGCTATTTCTAATTCTAGATTATCACTACTTGATTTTATTTTTTCTGTTTTCATTTTATCAACTCCTAATATGATTGTATCATAAAGTAAAAGAAAACTCCATCTTTTGATGAAGTTATTCTAAATTTTTAACTGGTATCATTTATTAGTCGTACTACTATATTTTTGCACTAATAAATGTAATATAAATATACTATATTTTTCTAAAAATTCTCTTAATTAATGTTTATTTGGAGACCCAGGCTCCAAATAACGCTAGCAAGACTACAGGCTTGCAGTGAAAAAAGAATTTTTAATGATTATATATTTTCTTTTAGTTTTGCTTGAGCAGCTGCTAATCTAGCAATAGGAACTCTATATGGAGAGCATGATACATAGTCTAATCCTACTTTGTGGAAGAATTCTATTGATGATGGTTCTCCTCCGTGTTCTCCACAAATACCTAGTTTGATATCGTTTCTAGTACTTTTTCCTTTTTCTACTGCCATTTCTACTAATTTTCCTACACCTTTTTGATCTAGTTTGGCAAATGGATCTATTTCATATATTTGGTTTTGATAGTAGGAATCTAAGAATTTACCGGCATCATCTCTTGAAAAGCCAAAAGTTAATTGTGTTAAATCATTTGTTCCAAAAGAGAAGAATTCTGCTTCTTTAGCTATTTCATCTGCTAAAAGGGCTGCTCTTGGTACTTCTATCATAGTACCAATATGATACTTTATATTAGAATTTTTTTCTTTTTTTACTTCTTCGGCTATTTCTACAACAATATCCTTAACAAACTTAAGTTCCTTCTCTTCACCTACTAATGGTATCATGATTTCTGGTGTAATATTATATCCTTCTTCTTCATTTACTTCGATGGCGGCTTCCATTAAGGCTCTTGTTTGCATTTTTGCTATTTCCGGATATGTTACGTCTAGTCTACAACCACGATGTCCCATCATTGGATTGAATTCATGTAATTCTGCTATTTTATTTTTTAAATGTTCTACTGTTACATTCATTTCTTTTGCTAGTGATATTATTTCTTCATCTTCTGATGGTAAGAATTCATGAAGTGGTGGATCTAGATATCTTACTGTCATAGGCATGCCTTTTAGTTCTTTATACATAGCTTTGAAGTCACTTTTTTGAAATGGTATTAATTCATTTAATGCTTTGGTTCTTTCTTCTGATGTTTCTGAAAGAATCATTTTTCTTATTTTTGGTATTCTATCTTCTTCAAAGAACATGTGTTCTGTTCTACATAATCCTATTCCTTCTGCTCCTAATTCTATGGCTTTTTTAGTGTCTTTTGGGTTATCGGCATTTGTTCTGATTCCTAGTGTTCTATATTTATCTGCTAAAGACATTATTCTTCCGAAGTCTCCACTTACAGTGGCTTCTTCTGTTTTTATATCTCCTTTATATATTTTTCCGGTATTTCCATCTATTGAAATATAGTCTCCTTCATGGAATGTATATCCACCTAAAGTGAAATATTTTTCTTCTTCATTGATACTCATTTGAGTACAACCAGCTACGCAACATGTTCCCATACCACGTGCTACAACAGCGGCATGTGATGTCCTACCGCCTCTACCTGTTAAAATTCCTTGAGAAGCTGTCATTCCTTCAATATCTTCTGGAGTTGTTTCTAATCTTACTAATACTACTCTTTCTCCTTGACCACCTTTTCCTTGTTTTTTAGCATCTAATGCTGTAAATACTACTTTACCAGCAGCAGCTCCTGGAGATGCAGGAAGGGCTTCTCCTATTTCTATTCCTTCTTTTAGTGCTTCATCATTAAAGGTTGGATGTAATAATTGATCTAGGCTTTTAGCATCTATTCTTAATAGAGCTTCTTTTTCTGTTATCATATTTTCGTCTATTAAATCACATGCTATCTTTATGGCTGCTTTAGCAGTTCTTTTTCCATTTCTTGTTTGCAATATATACAATTTTCCTTCTTCAATAGTAAATTCCATATCTTGCATATCACGATAATGTTTTTCTAAACTATCTGCTATATGGATAAATTCATTATAACATTCTGGCATATCTTCTTGTAATTTAGTAATTGGCTCTGGAGTTCTTACTCCTGCTACTACATCCTCTCCTTGAGCGTTTATTAGATATTCTCCGTAAATACCTTTTTTACCCGTTGCGGGATCTCTAGTAAAGGCTACTCCTGTTCCTGAGTTTTCTCCCATGTTACCAAAAACCATTGATTGCACATTAACTGCGGTACCCCAATCTCCTGGTATATCATTCATTCTTCTATATACAATGGCTCTTTTATTATTCCATGATCTAAATACAGCTTCGACAGCTCCAATTAGTTGTTCTTTTGGATCTTGAGGAAATTCTTCTCCATGCATATGATTGCTATATACTTTTTTAAATCTTTTTACTAATTCTTTTAAGTCTTCTACTGTAAGTTCAGTATCATATGTTATATTTTTTTCTTTTTTTACTTCATCTATTATTTTTTCAAAGAAAGATTTATTTACTTCCATAACAACATCTGAATACATTTGAATAAATCTTCGATATGAGTCATAGGCAAATCTTTCGTTTTTTGTCTTCTTAGCTAGACCTTCAACGCTTATATCATTTAATCCTAGATTTAGAATTGTATCCATCATACCGGGCATACTAGCTCTTGCTCCGCTTCTTACGGATACTAATAATGGGTTATCATTAGAGCCAAATTCTTTACCTATTTGTTCTTCTAATAATTTTATATTAGAAAATATTTCTTCTTCAATATCTTTTGATATTTTTTTACTTTCTTTATAATAATTTATACAAGCTTCTGTAGTAATGGTAAATCCTTTAGGTATTGGAAGGCCTAAATTAGTCATTTCTGCTAGGTTAGCACCCTTACCTCCTAATAGATTACGCATATCTTTATTTCCTTCGGTGAAGGCATATACATACTTTGTCATATTATCAACTCTCCTTACTTTTTAATCATAGCAGAAACATAATTAAATGTAAAGAAAGTACTTATTTTTTTACTTATTTTTTGACACTTTTATATTAAAAAAGAAGTTACAATAAATGTAACTTACATAACTTTTGTAATTAAATACCTCTTCTATTGCTTTTTGTTTCTTCAAAATTAATAACCATGTCATAATCAGTAGGAACTTTGGAAATAAAATCAAATAATACTCCTGGTAAAGTGTTTATAGGTGTTTCTATAACGCCAGTAGCTCCAATACTATTTTTATTTACTTTATTAACACCAGGTAAATTATTAATCATTTCAATATTACAAAGTTTAGGAATAAAATATTCTATTCTAGCTATATTATTATTTAATGTAACTTCTATTGTCAAAGCATGTCCCCTATCTCTAACCATTATTATTAGTTTTCTATCATTTATTGCTACCATATCAGTCCATCCACAATCTAAATCATTTGGAAACATTTTAAATATTTGTTCAAACATAGGATTTTTAATACCTCTTAAACTTATAGGGTAATTATAATTGTTATTTTTCTCATTTAATAATGGTAATGATTGTAATATTTTTTCATTATTAACGATATATGAATGAATGAAATGTAATATTTCATTTATTGATAATGCTGTTTCTATAGGACTAGTACCGCTAAAGGCATAACCAACACATTTATTTTTTACATTATCTATAAATGCTGGATCCATATTACTTATATATTTTTGATAAAATGATTTTAATTTATTTATATCAAACCCACAGTTATAAAAACTTTCCATTGTATTTTTTTCTAACAAGCATATTTTTTTGAAGACATGTGAGTCTTTTCCAAATATATCTAAGGTAACACATTTTAATTCATTAAATATATATATAAGTGAATCATTTAATTTATCTGTATATTTACTAACTGATTCTTCATCCATATATCCATCTAGAGACTGTGGAGCAATGTCAAATAGTTCTTTTTTTATCTTAATATCTACTGAAAAAAAGTGTTGTAGTTTAATTATTCTTTCATTATCCATTTTATCACTTCCTATGTTCATTATATCATATAAAGCTAGATTTTAATATTATTTTAATTATAAAATAGTAAATTATATCTTATATAAAAAAAGTTACAATAAATGTAACTTCTATTATATTATCTCTTAGAGAATTGTGGAGCTCTTCTAGCACCTTTAAGACCATATTTCTTTCTTTCTTTAACTCTTGGATCTCTAGTTATAAATCCATTTGCTTTAAGAGTCTTTCTATATGAATCTTCATTCATTTCATTACCTGCATCGTATTCTAGTAAAGCTCTTGTGATACCAAGTCTGATTGCACCAGTTTGTCCTGAGAAACCTCCTCCTGATACACTAGCATTTACATCGAATGTAGTTTCATTTTTAGTTACTACTAATGGTTGTTTTAAGTCCATTACTAATACTTCATAAGGCATATATTCATGAACGTCTTTTCCATTTACAGTTATTTTACCAGTACCTGGAGTTAATGTAACTTTTGCTACTGAACCTTTTCTTCTACCAGTTCCATAGAAACTTCTTTTTTCTTTAGCCATTATTTATTACCTCCCATATCTACTACTTTTGGTTTTTGTGCTGTATGTGGATGTTCATTTCCAGCGTATACGAATAATTTCTTATACATTTGTCTTCCTAATCTGTTATGAGGAAGCATTCCTTTTACTGCTCTTTCTACCATTTCTACTGGATAGTTTTCTTTCATTTCTTTAGCAGTTCTTTCTCTTAGACCTCCAACATATCTTGAATGGTCATAATACATCTTATTTTCTAATTTGTTACCTGTTAATGCTACTTTGTCTGCATTGATAATAATAATGTTATCGCCACAGTCAACATGTGGTGTATATGTAACTTTGTGTTTTCCCCTTAACATTGTAGCGGCTTTACTAGCTACTCTACCTAGAGGCATATCTGTTGCATCAATTACATACCAGTCTCTTACAACTGTTTCTTTTGATTGCATAAATGTGTTTTTCATTTTTTATTCTCCTTCTTTTATTTATAAGTTAGTTTTTGAATATTAAGTGGTCCCAATACCTAATATTCTCCAACAAAATGTACCGATTATGATTGTACTATTATTTTATGATTTTGTCAATATTTTAGGAGTTTTTTCCTTATTTTTTTAATAAAATTTTAATAAATATTACTATTTTATTAAAAAATGGTATCTATTGACTACTCTATTTATTTATCATATTCTTCTAGGAAATCTTTAAATGAAATTGCTATATCTTTTGGTAATATTTCCTCTAATTCTTCTAAAGGGGCTTCTTTCATTTTTGATATTGTTTTATATTTCTTTAATAATTTGTTTTTTCTTACTTCCCCTATTCCTTCGATATTATCTAATACTGAAGATAGAGCTCCTTTACTACGAATGTTTTTATGATAACTAATTGTAAAATTATGAACTTCATCTTGCATCTTAGTAAGTAATAGAAATAAATCACTTTGTTTGTCTATTTTTATTTCTTCTAATGGGTCTTTGCCTAGTAACATATTGGTACTATGAGTATTATCTTTTTTTAAGCCACATACTTCTATTTTTAATCCTAATGATGATATTACTTCTCTAGCTACATTTATTTGACCGATACCTCCATCTACGATAATTAGATCTGGCAACTCTGTATTTTCTTTTAAGGCTTTGAAATATCTTCGGTAAATTACTTCTTTCATTGTTCCATAATCGTCATTTACATCATTAGTTATTTTATACTTACGATAATCATTTTTTGATGGCTTTCCCATCTTGAAGACAACCATTCCTGAAACATTAAAACTACCAAATAGATTTGAGTTATCGAATAGTTCTATTCGATCAGCACTTGGGATATTTAATTTTTCTTTAAGTTCGTTTAGGGCATTAGTTATTTTATCTTCGTCTCTTTTGATATATGTCATTTGTTCTTCATAGTAAATTCTAGCGTTATCTTCCGCTAATGATAATATTCTTTTCTTTTCTCCTTTTATTGGGGTTATAAATTTTATATTAAATAACTCACTGAATGTATTGGTATCTATGTTATTTGGTACTAATATTTCTTTGGTATTTGATACGTTTTTACTATAGAAATTTAACAAGTAATTAGATAGTTCTTCTTCTTCATCGCCGACCATAGGAAAGATATTTCTATTTCTATCTAATAATTTTCCGCCTCTTATAAAGAGTATTTGGATACTTATATAATTATCTTTACTATAATAACCTACTACATCTATATTTACTCTATCATCTAAATCTACTTTTTGTTTTTCGGTAGTTATATTTATGTAATTTAATAGTTCTTTATATTCTAAGGCTTTTTCGTATTCCATATTATTGGAATATTTATTCATTTTTTCTTTTAATTTGTTAGTAAGTACTTTGGTATTTCCATTAAGAAATGATATTATTTCTGTTTTCATTTCTTTTATTATTTCTTCATCTATGTTTTTGGTACAATAACCTAAACACTCCCCTATATGATAATAGAGACATTCTCTTTTTTCATAGGTATTACATTTTCTTAAGGGGTATACTCTATTTAGTATTTCTACTACACGGCGAGCTGCTCCAACATTGGGATATGGTCCAAAGAGATTGTTTTTTATTTTTTTGACGTTTATTCTTCTTATTATTCTAAGTCTTGGTACTTTTTCATCAGTAAGTTCTATATATGGATAGCTTTTATCATCTCTATATAAAATATTATATTTGGGAGTGTATTTTTTTATTAGATTTATTTCTAATAATAGGCTTTCCATTTCTGTATTGGTAACTATGTATTCAAAATGATCTATTTCTCTTACTAGCATCATTGTTTTTCCTGTATGTTCTCTATTAAAATAAGAACTTAATCTGTTTTTTAAGTTTTTACTTTTGCCTACATATATTACGATGTTATCTTTATTTTTCATAAGATAACATCCTGGTAAATGTGGTACTAACGATAATTCTTCTTTAAACATAATATCACCTTCATATATAAGAAAAAACCCTTTCGGGTTTGATTTTCATTATGGCGGAGCAGGAGAGATTTGAACTCTCGCACCAGTTTCCCGGTCTACACCCTTAGCAGGGGCGCCTCTTCAGCCTCTTGAGTACTACTCCGTTGCTACATATATAATTCTATATTAAAAATTATAAATTGTCAACTAATTTTAATCATTTTTACGTCTTCTTTATCTTTATATACGTTTATCATTTTATTTATTACTTCTTTTATATCTTCATCTTTTTGGGCTTTAGTTAGTTCTAAATCATATGCTTCTAATTTATTGTTCATTTCTTCATCTTTTAATAGATATTCCATAATGGTTAATTCTTTATTATATGTTTTTTTTATTTTATCTATATTATCTTTATTTTTGGTTATGGCAATAATAGTATTATATTTTCCTTCGTCTTCATAGTATATATAGTTATTACTTAGACTACTTGCTTTCATACTATCGTAATCGCTATATGAATTATCTTTAAGTAAATATATGGTATTTAATTCTAGAATGTTTTTACCTTTTTCTTCATAAATGCTAAACATTAGTCTTCCACATATAAAACCACATAATACTGATAAAAAAATAGGTACTACTATTTGTTTGATTTTCTTTTTCATTTTATCACCAAAAATAGTATATACCTATATTTTTAATTATTTTGTCGAATTATATAATACTATTTCAATATCTCTATTATTATTAGTAGTAAATATATCTTCGAAATTTATTTTTATAATTAAATAGTTATTTTCTAATGTACATTTTATATTAATATCGCTATATTTTATATCTTTATTTATTTTTTTACTATATCCTGAGTATTCTGAGGAATATGTAATTGTGTCTTTAGTTGAATTTATATTTATATTGGAAGTAACGTTAGAATTTTTAAACTTTAATTCACATGTATAGTCATCAATAAGTGTTGCTTTTTCAATTTCTCCAATGTTATTTATATTTGATTTACCATTCTGTATAATATCTTGTTTAATTTCTTTACGAAGGTGATTGGTAATTAGTGCTTTGTCTGTAAGAAATAAGGTATTTGTATAGTTATCATTAGTTTTATTAACCATTTTTACTGTTAGATCTATTAGGAATACCGCTATAGAGACTGCTACTACGGAAGCTAATATTACTTCTACGGCTAAATATCCTTTTTTATTTAACTTAACCATTGTTATCACCTGCTTTTACTTTTAAGGCATAGTAACGACAATCGTCATCAGGAGTACATAGTTCTGATACTATTATATATTTATAGTTATTATCATTACTTAATTTGGTTTTTAAGTAAGACATAAAATCTTTTAGGGTTTGTTTGCCTTCAATAGTATTATTTAGTGTTGAGGGTGTAATGTAATAGCCGTTTGCTTCTTTATAGTTTAAATAGTCTTGATTTTGATATGCAGTGGATAAGTCCCCTAATGATAGTTTGGGATTGGAATCTGTTTGAAGTTCTTTATCTTTAATAAGATCATTTATTTCTTCTGCGAAGAATAAAGCATCTATATCATAATAGCTATTTCTTGTTTCATAAGCAGAAGATACTCTATTTATAGCTATATACATTGTTACTAATACCGTAGATATTACTGCGGATACCACTACTACTTCTGCTAACATAAATCCTTTTCTTCCTAATTTCGTCAATTTTATCACCTTTTTACTATTGCTATTTAATTAATTATATTATATAATATTTATAGAATAAAATCTAGTCTTTTGGAATAAAAAGAATGAAAAGAGGGATATTATGCAACAGAATAATCAAACGCAAATGATTAATCCTAATGCTAATAATATTAACAATAATAATATGATGCAACGTAATAATATGGCTACTAATAATCAAAGTAGGAATATTGATTTTACTAAGATGCCTGTTGTTAATGCTGTTAATACTATTTTGCTTAATGGTGTTTCTTTGGGTGCTAGTGATATTCACTTTGATCCTACTGATGATGGTATTGTTGTTAGATATAGAATTGATGGTGTTTTAAATAATTTTTACTTTTTACCTATGGAGATTAAGCAGAATATTACTACTAGAATTAAGATAATGGCTGGTATGAATATTACTGAAACTAGACTTCCTCAAGATGGTGCTATTAAAGATAAGATGAATGGTAGAGATTTGGATATGCGTGTTTCTTCTTTACCCACTAAAAGAGGGGAAAAGATTGTTATAAGAATTATGGATTATTCTATGAGTCTTAAAGGTATTGAATATTTATGTTTTAGTGAAACTAATTATAATAAAGTTCTTAAGATGCTTAATTTTCCTAATGGTATTATATTAGTTACTGGTGCTACTGGCACTGGTAAATCTACTACCTTATATTCTTTTTTACAGAAGCTAAATACTGAAGGGTCTAATTTGATTACTGTTGAAGATCCAATAGAAATGGATATTAAAGGAGTTAATCAGGTACAGGTTAATAGTGATATTGGACTTGACTTTGCTACTGTATTAAGAAGTATTTTAAGACAAGATCCTAATATTATTATGATTGGTGAGATAAGGGATTCTGAAACTGCTAAAATTGCTGTTAGAGCTTCTATCACTGGTCACTTGGTATTATCTACTATACATACTAATAATTCTCTTAATACTATAGAAAGACTTCTTGATATGGATGTTGAGAGATATTTACTTGCTTCTGCTTTAACTGGTATTGTATCTCAGAAACTTGCTAGAAAGTTATGTGATAAATGTAAGATTAAAAGGGCTGTTACTGTTACTGAGAAGAATTTATTTAAAACTGTTTTGGGTATTGATGTAACTGAAGTATTTGAAGCTAATCCTTCAGGATGTCCTAATTGTAATCATGGTTATCATGGTAGAATTGCTATTCAAGAAGTTCTTTTGATTAACCAAGATATTAGGGATGCCATTTCTGCTGGTATGAGAAAAGAAGAACTGAGAAAACTTGTATATAATAAAGATGTTATTACTATGCTTCAAGATGGGTTATTTAAGGTATTAGCTGGTTTTACTACTACTGATGAAATATTAAAACTTATTGAAGTAGAAGATGAAGATTTTGGTGTTAAGTAAAAGAGTTATCAAATGATAACTCTTTTGTTATATCATGTCATATTTTTATTTTAGATTGTTACTTTTTCTTCTATGTATTCATCTAGTAGTGATGATGATGCTAGAAGTGTATTATTAAATGCTTTTAATTTTGATAAATATTCTTGGTACTCTTTGTTACTATTTAGTACTTTTGTTTTTTCTTCTATTTGTTTGTCTATTTCTATATATTTTTTATTCTTTTCATATTCTAACTTAGTTGCTTTTTTTTCTAAAGTTTTTATTTCTTCAATGAGATTATTTACTTCTTTATTTTCTTTTAATATATTTACTATATTTATATATTCTTTATATTCATTAGAATTATTTATTTCAGTGAAAAGATTTTCAATACTACTTTCTATCACTTACTATTTCTCCTTCCATAGACCATGTTTTTACATCTGTTATTAGTACGTTTTTTATTTGTCCTATTAGTGATGGGTCTGCTGCTACATTTACTAATTTCATAGTATCAGTATAGCCCATTAATTTACCACCTTTATCTGAGTAGCCTTCTAGTAATACTGGTACTGTTTTACCCAAATATTTTTCATTAGCTTCTTTTGCATATTTATTTACTATTTTATTTAGTCTTTGTAATCTTTCTTCTTTTTCTTCTAATGGTACACTATCTTCCATTTTACTAGCGGGAGTTCCTTCTCTAGGTGAATAGATAAATGTATAGGCTAAATCATATTTTAATTCATTATATATATCTAATGTTTTTTGAAAGTCTTCTTCTGTTTCATTAGGAAATCCTACGATGATGTCAGTAGTTATACTAACGTTTTTTATTTTACTTTTTAGTTCATAGAATAGTTTTTTGTATTCCTCAATGGTATATCTTCTATTCATTTTCTTTAGAATATTATCTGATCCTGATTGAATTGGTAAGTGAATATATGGCATTATATTGTCATATTTTGCTATTGTATCTATCATATCACTAGAGAAATCCCATGGGTGTGATGTTACGAATCTTATTCTATCTATTCCTGTTTTAGCGGTATCTTCTAATAGATTAGACATAGTATAATTTATATCTAGATCTTTTCCATAGGCATTTACGTTCTGACCTAGTAATGTTACTTCTTTATATCCTTTTTCTTTTAGACTGTTTATTTCTTTTAGAATATCTTTTGGTAATCTGCTTCTTTGTTTTCCTCTTGTATATGGTACTATACAGTAAGAACAGAATTTATCACAGCCGTATTGGATGTTTACCCATGCTTTGTAGTTTGAATCTCTTTTTACTGGTATATTTTCTATGATATCCCCTTCAATGGAATATACTTCTATATTTTGTTTCTTTTCTTTTGTAACATTGTCTAAAAGTGCTGGTATATCATAGATATTATGTGTTCCTAGAACGATATCTACCCATTTGTATTTATCTTTTAGCATGTTTGATATACCTTCTTCTTGAGGCATACAGCCCCCTATTATTGTTATAATATTTGGATTATCTTCTTTTAGTTTTTTTATTCTTCCTAGAATACCTACTACTTTGTTATGTGCGTTTTCTCTTATGGCACAAGTATTTAGAATAATAACATCAGCTTTTTCATAATTTTCTTCTTCATTATAGCCTAAATCTTCCATGATTCCTTTAATATTTTCACTATCATGAACATTCATTTGACAACCATAGGTTAATATACTATAAGTCTTACCCTGCCCTATATGGCATACTGATGATGGCACTTTATATTTGTCATATAGTACCTCTGTTTTGTTTTTAGTTCTTACTCTTGCTTCTTTTATATCTGGTAATTTCATATTACTTCCTTCTTTCTAGTATTTTTCCTTTACTATATAGGTAATTATATTGCTGAGAAAAAGTTATATTGTCACTCGTTCTATTATTAGCATAATCACACCAATATTTTATTTCTCTTTCCCAATAATAATATTTAGCATCTAAATCATCCATTGCTCTATTTATATATAAATCATATAGAGCATATATGGCTAAGTCATCCATAGCGCGTCTTGCGGCACTAGATATTTTTACATATCCTTCTATACCTAATCCTTCATGGCCTATATTTTCATATGAATATTTGCTTTTCATCATATAATCTTTAAGTAGATTTCTAAAACTTTTATTGTTTGTATCGAAGTTTCCTTCTTCTAAGTATTCACTTATTATTTCACTATCTGCTTCTCGTTGTACACGCCACGGCATTATTAGGTCTAATTTATCTCTTTTATCAATAATATTTATAGTACTATTAGCAAAAACATTACATTGTTCAACCATCATGTGTGCTATTGGAGCTTCTGATTCAATATTATTTTTATTTCTTATTTTTTCTTTCATTCTATGATATGCTCTTACTTTTGGATTATCTATTGCTTGACGATCAAATATTTTTGATAATAGTATTAATTCATTATATAGTTCTCCGCCAGTGGTAATTATTTGTTCGGCATCTTGATATGTTAGTTTGTGTTTGTTTTCTACAATAGTTGGTACTATTTCTAATGAATTTATATCTAGGGAATAATCTGGAGCTACTTTTACTTTAATGGTTAATGCATTTGTTGATTTACCTGGTAATAGTGAAAGTATATTGTCAGATAAGTATCTGTTAAATATTGGAATATTTTCATTAGCTAAATAGATTGTATGATTTCTTTTTAATGCTTCTTTCATAGTGTTTGACATGTATGGTATAATTGCCGCTGGATTTGCTAAATGAATAAATAATGTATAGGTACCATCGCTATTTCTTTTTATAGACATTGCATCATCTAAGCATAAATCATCTTTATTATCAATTGTAAAAACATTTTCACTAGTTAAATCAATATTTCCATCTTTTAAATACTTATATTCTTCATACGTTGGTATTATAAATGATACGTTATAATCTTTTTCTAATTCTTCTTTTGTTTGATATGCATCGTTTTCTATTTTATCTATTAAATTCCATACGAAATCTTTATTAGATGTTTTTAATATTTTTAGATATTCTTCTTTGGAATTAGATAATTTATCATATATTTTGCCTCTTAAAAATATATTTATTAATCGATTATAATATTTTATATCTATAGCATTATCTTCATCTAGTTTTATATATTTTTCTAATATACTAATAAATATGGAAGGTAATATATTATTGTTTATTAATAATTCTTTCATATTTATATCTATATATCTTTCTAGTAATTCTATATCTCTTTTTTCAAACATTAGAAATAGTATGAAGTTATATTTATCACCTTTAGCTTTTTTCTGGTTATTTATTAGGCATTTATTTTGAATATCCACTAAAAATGAAATATATTTTTCTAAATTTATTAACTCTTCTAAATTAAAGCTTTTGGATAAATTTCCTAAAAATATTTCTATTTTATTATATACTAATTCTAATGTTTTTTTGTTTTTATATTTTTTTATATAGTTATTTAAAATAGTATTTAAGTCCTTTAATAAATCTCTATTGGTAATGTTATCTATGTTTCTAAATAAATATAGATAAGAACTTAGAATACCTGATATTACTTCTTCTGGATTAACAACTAATAATTCACATATGATATCATAATCACAATTGTTATTTAATATATTTCTTTTTATTTGTTTTGTTAAGTTTTTGTTACTGCTCATAAAACCACCTCTAGTATATTATATTAGTTTTTCTTGTAATCGGTTAAAATGCTTAAAAATGCTTCACTTGGTATTTCTACTTTACCGATGGTTTTCATTTTTTTCTTACCTTCTTTTTGTTTATCTAGGAGTTTTCTCTTTCTTGTGATATCTCCTCCATAACATTTAGCTAAAACGTCTTTGCGCATAGCTTTAATATCACTTCTAGCAATTACTTTACTACCTATTACTGCTTGAACTGGTACTTCAAATAATTGCCTTGGAATGATATTTTTAAGGTTATCAACCATTTTTCTACCTCTTGCATAGGCAAAATCTTTATGGACAATCAATGATAAGGCATCTACTACTTCACCATTTAACATAACATCCATTTTTACTAATTCACTTTCTTTATAACCTATTACTTCATAATCAAATGAAGCAAAGCCTTTGGTAGATGATTTTAATCTATCGAAGAAATCATATACTATTTCTGATAGTGGTAATTCATAATGAATATTTACTCTTGTATTATCTAAATAATCGATACTTTTATAGATGCCTCTTTTATCTTGACATAATTCCATTATTGGCCCTATATATTCTGTTGGTACTAAGATATTTGTAAAAATATATGGCTCTTTAATACTTTTTATTTTTACTTTATCTGGCATCATACTAGGATTATCAATATATATAATACTACTATCAGTAAGTTCTATTTCATAGTTTACTGAAGGAGTAGTAGCTATTATATCAATACCAAATTCTCTTTCTATTCTCTCAGAAATTATTTCTAGATGCAATAGGCCTAAAAATCCCATACGAAAGCCAAAGCCTAAAGTACTTGATGTTTCTGGCTCAAATGTTAATGAGGCATCGTTTAGTTTTAATTTTTCAATTGCTTCTTTTAAGTTAGGATATTTATTTGATTCTATTGGATAAATACCGCAATAAACCATTGGTTTCATTGGCTTATAACCTGGCAATGCTTCTTTAGCTTCATCAGTAGCATCTGTTATGGTATCGCCTACTTTAACTGATTCTAAACTTTTTATAGATGCGGTAATAAAGCCTACCTCTCCGGTATTTAAAGATTCTGTTTCGTGTTCGAATGGTGTATGGTAACCTAAAGATACGACATCGTATATGGCACCAGTAGTCATCATTTTTATTTTTGTATTTTTAGTTATTTTTCCTGATACTACTCTAACTAAAATTACCACTCCACGATAGGAATCAAAATAACTATCAAATATTAAACATTTTAATTTATCTTCTATAGGTTTAGGAGATGGTACTCTATTTATAATTGCATCTACTAATAATGGGATTCCTTCTCCTGTTTTGGCAGATACCTTTATTATCTCTTCACTTTTAAAACCAAAAGTATCAAATAATTCTTTTTCTACTTTTGGTATATCAGCACTAGGAAGATCTATTTTGTTAATTACAGGTATTATTTCTAAATTATTATCTAATGCTAAATATACATTAGCAAGTGTTTGGGCTTCAATACCTTGAGTAGCATCTACTACTAAAATAGCTCCCTCGCATGCTGCTAAAGATCTTGATACTTCATAACTAAAGTCAACATGACCTGGTGTATCTATCAAATTAAGCATATAACCATTATATGATAATCTTACAGCGTTTAGTTTTATGGTTATACCTCTTTCTCTTTCAATATCCATATTATCTAATAATTGGTCTTTCATTTGTCTTTTATCTACTTCACCAGTATATTCTAAAATACGATCGGCAAGAGTACTCTTACCATGATCAATATGTGCTATAATACTAAAGTTTCTTATTTTTGATGTGTCCATTTTATCACTGCCCTCTTTAAAATTATACCAAAAAACTAAACAAAAAAAAAGAAGAAATATTACTTTTCTTCAGTTTTCTTCATAGGAATATTATAATCCAAAATAAAGTGTAAAATTTTATTTTAAGTATGTTAACTTTCTTGACATTTCATAAATGAATGAAGTATAATAGAGAGCAATAAAATCAAACATGGCTTTATTCAGATGTAATTATAATTTATAAGCAGAAGAGATAATGGAGGAAAAATGAACATTGAAGATAAACTAATTAAAAAGAGTGAGGAAGCGTTTTTGTTGGCAATTGAAATATTCAATAAGCCCACTATAAAATACAGAACTGAAAGTTTTGCTTTTTTGATTTGCAATGCATGGGAATTAATGCTTAAAGCATATTTAATAAAAAAAAGAGGATATTCTAGTATATATTTAAATAATGACTTTAAAAAAACTTTGTCATTAAGGAAATGTATAAGTCTAGTATTTACAAACAACAAAGATCCGTTAAGACTTAATTTAGAAAAAATTATTGAATTAAGAGATACTAGTACTCATTTTATTACCGAAGAATATGAAATGATATATATTCCATTATTTCAATCTTGTATTTTCAACTATAATGAAAAGATGATGCTTTTTCATAATGTTGATATTTCTGAAATTGTTAATGAGAATTTCTTAACAATAACACCCACTATGAGAGCATTAAATCAAACTGAAATTATAGCAAAATATCCAGATGAAATAGCAAATAAAATAGTTTCTACATCAAAATCAATTAATTCATTGATTAGTCAAAATAATAATAATTTTGCAATAGTTATTGAACATTTTCACTATCTTACTAAAAACGAGGCAAAGGCTACATCAAAAATAAAGATAGACAATTCTAGTCAAAATGTTGCTAAAATTATTAGAGAACAGACCAACCCAAATACCACTCATAAATACACAACAAAAAAATGTATCGAAGAAATCAATAAACTTCTAAGGAAAAATAAAATTTCATTAATTTCTAATGGAATAGCAAAAGATTTTAATAGCTATCACTTTAATCTTTTCTCCACATATTATAATTTTAAAAATAATCCTAAATTGTGCTTTATATACAATATATCAACCCAACCTAGATATAGCTATTCTTATCAAACAATAGAGTTTATATTTAATGAAATAAAAAAAGATCCAAATAATATTATAGATAATATTAAAAAAAGTATAAAAAAATCAACTTTAGGAGCAAAGGAATTCTAAAAGCAAAAAGCTTCTACTCCTATTCAGGAACCCAGCTTTAATCCTTGACAAGTTGATTAACAAATACATTATAACAAAAATCATGATTTAAGTCAAATGTATAATTTATTATATACAAAAAAAGAAGAAATATTACTTTTCTTCAGTTTTCTTTGCAGTCTCTTTTTTTGCTGCTGGTTTCTTTGCAGTTGTTGTTTTTTTAGTAGTAGTTGTCTTTTTTTCTGCTGTTTTAGTTGCTGTTTTAGCTGCAGTAGTCTTCTTAGCAGCAGGTTTCTTAGTTTCAGTTTTTACTTCTTTTACTTCTTCAGTCTTTACAGCTTTTGGAGTATAAGTTTTTCCTGCTAATGCATCTTTAGCAATTGTTACTAAATCAGCAAATGCTTCTTTATTATCAATTGCAAGTTCACTTAACATTTTTCTATTTACTGTAACGCCAGCTTTATTTAATCCATCGATAAATCTTGAATAAGAAATTTCGTTTTCTCTACATCCAGCATTTATTCTTGTAATCCATAATTTTCTAAAGTTTCTCTTATTTTGTTTTCTATCTCTAAATGCATAGTTTCCTGAATGCATTACTTGCTCATGAGCAGTTTTATATAATCTATGTTTACTACCAAAATAACCTTTTGCTTCTTTTAATACTTTTTTTCTTCTAGCACGTGCAACTGTGCCACCTTTAACTCTTGTCATACTTTGCCTCCTATATTATATCTTTAATTCTCTTGTAATCAGCCTTACTTAAACTAGTTCCTTGTCTCTTACTACTAGCTCTAGCAGCGCTATTTTTTCCTGTATTATGTAAAACACCTTGTCTTGATTTGCTGATTGAACCGCTTTGTCTAATGTTTAATACTTTTTTAGTTCCTTTATGTGTTTTCATCTTATTCTTCTTAAGTTTAGTCATAATATCCTCCTTCTATTTTTTAGGCATTAATCCGACATGCATTACTCTACCTTCTATTTTAGGCTTGTATTCAATATCGGCAACATCACTAACTTTTTCACAAAATCTATCTAAAACATCTCTTGCAAGTTCTGGATGAGTAATTTCTCTACCCTTAAATCTAATACTAGCTTTTACTTTATTACCTTTTTCTAAAGCTTTTCTTGCATTAGTTACTCTTGTTTCAAAATCGTGAACATCAATCTTAACAGATAGTCTAAATTCTTTTGTTTCAATCATTGTTTCTCTTTGCTTTTTTTGAGCTTCTTTTGTTTTTTTCTTCTTTTCATACTTGAATTTGTTATAGTCCATAATTTTACATACTGGCATATTGCCACTATCACTCATTAGAACTAAATCAAAGCCAGCATAACCTGCTAAAGTAAGTGCATCTTGTTTAGACTTTACTCCTAATTGTTCACCGTTTGGTCCAATTACCATCATTTCCTTACATCTAATTTGTTCATTGATAGGATTATCCTTTAAAGTAGCTATAGCTAACACCTCCAAAAAAATGAATACTTAAAGAAGTATCCATTTATCTATAAAAAAGCTATTTAAAAACATCTGTATTTTCTAAGTTGGCTTTTTACCTATTACTTAAGTAATCAGGTGAGATAAATTAATCTTCTTTCCGTTTCCTTGTTAATTATATTATAATAATATGGAAAAGTCAACTAAAAAATACCTTTTTTCCTTATTTTATGGTAATTTATTAAGAAAATTATTAAATTAGAGACCTTAGGCTCTAATTTACCTCTTAAGACTTTAGGCTTAAGAGGATAATATATTATAACCATTCATGATTCTTTTTGATGTATATTCTTTTTACAATACTAACTATTAATACATATAAAATTACTAAAGATAATAAATATAGATAGAACTTAATACTCAATATTTCAAAATGGAATGATAAAATATTATGAAATAATATTGGAGTTACTATTGTTAATATACTAGATAGTAATGTTAATGATAATAATACTTTTGATGGCCTACTATTAAAAATATCTTTCGATGTACGAACATTATAGATGATCATAAGTTCTGTTATTAATGATGTTATGAACCAAGCAGTTTGAAAATAACTTTCTTTGTCTATACTGTTATAGCCTAATAGGTGCCAGAATGTAAGAAATGCTAGTACATCTATTATAGAGCTTGTTATTCCCATTACTATCATAAATTTAGCTATTCCTTTTGTATTCCATTTTTTAGGGAATGTTATAAATTCTTCATCTACATTATCATATGGTATGCCTATTTGGGAAAAATCATATATAAAATCTTGAAATAACATTTGTATTGGTAATAGTGGCAAGAATGGCAAGAAGATACTGGCTATCATTATACTAAATACATCTCCAAAATCTGCACTTAAAGCCATTTTCATATATTTTATGATATTACCATATACTTTTCTTCCTTCAATTATTCCATCACAAATAACATCTAAACTCTTTTCAAGTAATATCATATCACTTGTTTCTTTAGCAATATCTGTAGCGGTATTTACTGAGAGACCAACATCACTTTGACGTAATGATGGCGCATCATTAATTCCATCTCCCATATAGCCTACTACATGGCCATTACTTTTTAGTATTCTTACTACTCTTTCTTTTTGGATGGGATTTAATCTGGCAAATACATCTATTTCTTCTACTTTTATTGATAGGGCTTTATCACTTAATTTATCTATTTCGGCACCAGTTAATATCTCATCACTATTAATACCCGCTAATGATGCTACCATCGTAGTTGAATATGGATTATCTCCTGTTAATATTTTTGTTTTTACACCATACTTTCTTAATTTATTTATAACTTTCTTGACATCTTTTTTAGGTGAATCTAAAAAGGCCACAAAACCAATAAATGTCATTTCTTTTTCACTGTTTTCATCAAAAGATAGAACACCCTTCTCTGTCTTTTTAGCCGCTAAAGCTAGAACTTGCATACCAGAAGTGGCCATTTCTTTAGCTTTATTGGTAACAATGTCTATTAATTCTTTAGTTAAATCTTCTTCTTTACCTTTTACTTTTACTTTGGTACATCTTTTTAATACTTCTTCCATGGCACCTTTAGTTATCATGCGATAGGTATTTTTATTTCTAACGATTATACTCATTACCTTCCTATTATAATCGAATGGTATTTCATCTATCTTTTCATATTTTGGTAATATATTATCTAAATTATGTTTACTACCATAAATCATTATTGCTCTATCAACGATATTCTTCATACCTGAAGAATAATAACTATTTATATAAGCATACTCTAAAATACTGTTATCTTCATTTCCTAATACATCAATATATTTTTGAAGTACTATTTTATTCTCTGTAAGTGTACCCGTTTTATCAGTGCATAATGTATCAATAGCCCCTAGATTTTGAATGGATTCAATATGTTTTACTAAAACTTTCTTTTTAGCTAAGGCTTTAGTACCTTTGGTTAAATTTACATTAACTATCATTGGTAACATACTTGGAGTTATTCCTACCGCTACGGAAAAGGCAAAAAGAATAGCCTCAGTAAAATTACTTCTTATTATTCCATCCACTAAAAGAATAATAAGACATATTACTACCATGAACTTTATTAACATATTAGTAATATCTTTCATTCCTTTATCAAATGCAGTTATATTTTTTTTGGTATTTATTTCTTTACCAATTTTACCTAAATATGTATCAAAGCCTGTTTTTACCACTATGGCCTTCGCAGTACCACTTATGACGCTTGAAGACATATATAGGACATTTTTTATATCAAATAGGTTATCATATTCTTTCTTATTAGTTTCTTTCTTTTCTACGGGAATTGATTCTCCTGTAAAAACAGACTCATTAACAAATAAATCTTTACTATTTACAACAATACAATCCGCTGGGATTATGCTTCCAGCATTTAAAGATATAACATCTCCTACTACTACATTTTCTACTTTTATTTCTAATTCTTTATTATCTCTTATTGCTTTAGTGGTTGATACTATTTTACTTCTTAGTTTTTTATTAAATTTATATACTGAATAATCTTCTAGTACTCTGATAAGTATACTAATTATAGCTATTAATACGATTACTAAAGAACCTAGTTTATCCCCTAAAGAGAAGTTTATTACTGCCAAAACTAATAGTATTATGATAAATTCTTCTTTTAACGAATTAAATATAAAGTAAAAAATACTTCTATTTACTTCTTTTATAACGATGTTTTTTCCATTATTATTTAATCTTTTTTGGGCTTCTTTATTAGTTAATCCTTCTTCTTTAGTATGATATTTTGTTAATATTTCTTCAGTAGTTAACTTTGATATTTCATTATAGTCTTTTAATATTAATATATCATCTATTTTATTATCTTTCATAGTATCACCAATATTATTATACATCAAAAATAATATCTTGCGTATATATTTCGATAAAAAAAAGAAGAATTATTTCTCCTCTTTAAGATAATCAGGATCTACATTATCTTCTATGTCTTTAAGATCTTCTTCTGTTACTTCTTCTGGTATTTCATCCCATGGTTCTTCATCTTCTTCGATTGCTATTTTTACTTTGGTATCCCCTACTATTTCGACTCCTAGTTCTTTTTCGATATCTATTATTATACTATTATCTTTTTCTTTAGCAGAGATACAACTAGGTTGTTTTAAGCTTCTTACAATTATATCCTTATTACTTGAATCAGCTTCAGCTTTTTGTGATACTGTTACAACTTCTCTATATGGTATGTTTTTGGTCATTACTGAAGTCTTAGTATCATTATCGTAGGAATACCATAAATTAACATCAAAGGAACCATCTATTTCAATTTTTCCATGTACTTCATGCCCTTCAAATTTATGATTTATTACCCAACATCCTAATACAGTATTAGGTGCAAACTCAGTATTTATTGTATAAGTATTACGATAATACTTTTTGCCTTTACCTACTACTGCTTTGGTTACTATTTCCTTATATGCTGACAAAGATATCACCCCTCACAATAATTTATGAAAGTATTAATAAAAAAGTACCATTTTTTTGTTTGGTACTTATATTTTACTAAATACATTGCTTAATTTATCGTTTATTATTAGTTTGGCTTTATCTTCATGGCCAATTGAACTACGATTTATTAAAACTAAATTCCCATGAAAATAGTCTACTAAATATGCCGCTGGATATACTCTAAGAGATGTTCCTAAAACTATCATTAGATCTGATTTGGCTACCACTCTAATAGCCTCTTCCCATACATCTTCAGGAAGAGGTTCATTATATAATACGACATCTGGTTTGATAGTTCCTCCGCAAGTACATCTTGGTATGCCACTACTATTAAAAACATAATTAGCATCATAATATTTATGACATTTAGTGCAATAGTTATTCATAATTGTTCCATGTAATTCTAATACTTTACTACTACCGGCTTTACTATGAAGACCATCTATATTTTGTGTTATTATTGTTACATCTTTACCTTTATCTTCTAATTCTTTTAGTTTTTTGTGTGTAATATTGGGTATAGCATTTAATGAGTTTAATTTATCTTTATAAAATTTATAGAATTCTTCTGGATCATTTATAAAGAAATCATGAGATAGTATTAATTCTGGTGGATAGTCATATTTTTGATTATATAATCCATCTTTACTTCTAAAATCTGGTATACCACTTTCTGTTGATACTCCTGCTCCAGTGAAAACTACTATTTTTTTACTTTTATCTATGAGTTCTTTTAACTCTTTTATTTTTTCTTCCATATTATTACCTCTAATAATATTATAACACATCAAAAAAATGATGACTATAGTAAATCATCATTCTTAATGATAAATATATTTCGATCTTTGTAAAAGGCAAAGAATACATCTTCTAATTTTATATCTTTTTTATCTAAAAAATTATATACCCACTTTTTATCTTTCTTTAGATGTTTTATGGTATCTTCCTGTATATCTCCATCTAATATTAATGGTAATGGTAAAGGACTTTTACCTGTTTCATATGGAAATACAGATAAGGTACCACTACTCTCTAAAATAGCATATTCTACTTCTTCAATACTTCTATAACCTTTATCTCTTAATTGTACTAATAAATCATCTAGGTTATATCTTTGCTTTAACATTTCATTATAATTTATTTTACCACCCTTTATTATTACTGATGGATTACCTTCCAAAAATATTCTAAATTTAGGCTTTTTTAAACTTAAATATGATAAGATACATTGAAGTAATACTAGTACTATTATAGGTATTAAAGAATATAACATGCTTTTTTCATAGTCTTCTATACTTATTACTGTTAGTTCCGCTATTAAAAGAGATACTACTAAATCAGTTATGCTTAGTTGTCCTACTTCTCTTTTACCCATTATTCTGTATATTAAAAATATAAATAAGTAAAAGAATATTGTTCTAATTATTACTATTATCATTTTTATCACCATTATAATTATGAGAGATAGTATATTTTTTTATACATATTCATATTATTTATTGGTGATATTATGTTTAAATATTTAAAAAGTTCTATATATACTTTATGTATATTACTTGGTTGTGCTATTATTATAACTATATTAAATTATTTTAATATTCTTATGGGGAATGCTCTTAAAATAGCTGAGTTATTGATACCTATTATTTCTATTTTTATAGGTAGTTATATTTTAGGTAAGAGTTCTAATAATAAAGGCTATATTGAAGGATTAAAATATGGTATGGCATGGATAATATTATTTTTAATTATTAATCTTATTTCTAAAAATTTTACTTATCTTTCTTTAATTTATTATTTAATTCTTATTATAATAGCAATAGTATCCTCAATTATTGGTATTAATAGAAGAAAAAATTAGCAGGACACTAGTCCTGCTAATTTATATATATGTAGGATGATAACTACTGAAATTAGTATTCATAAAGTTTCTATTAGTTTCAGTATCTTTTAATTTAAGATTAACACTTGTTGGAACTCCTTCAAACATACCTGTGCTGGTTGTTAGATTAGTAAAATCTGCATTACTTAAATCTATTACATCAATATTTCCATTTCGTTGAAACATTAGTTTTGCAGATTTTAATTTTGATGTGTTGAAATTTGATAAATCCAGTTTAGAAAAATTGCATTGTCTAAACATTCCGTCCATATTTATTACATTTGAGGTATCAAAATTTGATAAATCTATTTCTTTTATGTTAGAACCTAAAAACATTTCTAACATTGTCGTTACATTTGATGTATTAAAATGCTCTCCGAAAATTATTTCTGTTAAGTTGCTGGTATTTTTAAATGTTCTTCCCATATCAGTAACTTTTGAGGTGTCAAACGAACTTAAATCGATATTGGTCAATTCTACACAATATTCAAACATACTTGACATGTTTGTTACTTTTGATGTATCAAACTTTGATAAATCTATGCTCTTTAAGTTTGCACAACTTGCGAACATACTACTTAAATTTGTAGCATTTGAGGTATCAATATTACTCAAGTCTATTGTTGTCATTCCACTCATGCCATAAAACATTGCATTAAAATTTGTTACATTTGAAGTATCAAAACTACTTATATCAAGTTTGCTTACTTTTGATGCTCTTGCAAACATATTGCTCATATTTGTAACATTACTCGTATTAAAACTACTCAAATCTAAAGATGTAATTTTACTAACGGATGCAAACATCCAGTTCATTGCTGTTACATTACTAGTATCAAAGGTGCTTAAATCCAATGTTTCTACACCTGAACCATAAAACATATATCCCATGTTTGTTACATTCGATGTATCTAGTTTAGATAAATCAATACTTTTCAACATATAAGTATTACAAAACATTTCATACATAGATTTTACATTGGAAGTATTAAAATGTTCACCGAAAATTATTTCTGTTAAGTTCTTAGTATGTGCAAACATGCCAGTCATATCCGTTATACCTGATGTATCTAAGTTTGACAAGTCTAGCAACGTTACATTAGTGAACCATTTAAACATATACGGAGTTGGATTAGCATATATAATATTATTACTACCTATAGTTATATCATAATTACCATTTGCATCTGCTTCATTATACCACATCTTTATTGTATTATCACCATTCTTAGATACATCTACTACTGTTGCTCCTTCTGGTATATTTAAATTATCTACATATTTTAATGTTTTTATATTTTTTCTAGCTATACTAGTATTTAAAAATGTAGAATCCCCACTACTAGGAGTGCTATTATCACTAACTATTACATTAGTTTCTACTCCTACATCTATCTTACCTATTAATGATTTATTCATCATATTAGAATTATTTTCCATATTACCATCTAACCAAAAATATAACTTAAAAGTAGATATTTTAGGACTAGAAGTACTACCTTTATCTAATGAACTAGTATTTAATATTAAAGTATTACCATTTATTGCATCTTTAAGATTACCTGTTTTTACTACTTTATTATCTTTTAATAAAGTATATTTAAATGATTCATCTTTTAATTCATTAGCAATACTAGTTATTTCTAATTTTACTTTATATAATAATGAATCAGTACTATTAGTATTTCTTACAGTAAAAGTAGTACTTACTCCATCAGTATAATTATATACTGGTGCTAAATTAGTTATATTAATATCTGGACCAC
>OGXG01000193.1_pt1 | contig 35498 bp, 66 predicted proteins | sample 1576251 | NCBI WGS metagenome assembly OGXG01 (sample SAMEA3541533, study PRJEB24748) | human gut metagenome | biome: human gut; feature: human-associated habitat; material: faeces | place: China | collected 2012
ATGTGCAGACGTACAAAGTTAAATTTCCATCCGGCAGCCAGTATTTTATCCACCATACTTTTGTTATAGCTAAGACAACTGCTTACATCATAATTACTCCATGCGTTGTTATTAAAATAAGGACTATAAGTCTGCGTAAATCCATGCAAGTTGACAATTTTCCCTTGTTCATTTTTCAGATAACGTCCCTCTACATGTAAAGGAACAACCAGCTTCGGAGAATCAGGATCATCATCCGATTCATCACCGCCGGTATCATCACCGGGTGTTGTTTCTTCTGTTTTTTTTTCGTTTTCCTCTTGCGGAATTTCATCCTTGCCACAAGCAGAAAACAACAGACAAGACAAAGTTAATATACCTATTATTCTTTTCATAATTTCATCAATCTATTTAATTACATCTATTTAAAATAATAGCGGAGCTCTATCGAGAGACTCCGCTATCCGGACGAGCGTGCCTAATCTAAATCAGCATAAACTACATGATAGTTTTCTATCTCATTTATTTACTGGCAGTACCATTTCTCAAACCTTCAAGGAAACCGACATAGACAGGTTTGCGGTTGTAATTCAAATCCCACAGACCAATTGGCTGGCCTTTTCTCCAGAAGGAGTTTTCAGAAGGGCTGTCTGTCGGGCTCCAATGAGTGATGCCATATTGCTGTGCCACCGGAATAATCTCAAAATATTTCTCAATAATGAACTGATAGAAATCAGACATATCCGCATCATCACCGGAGCGGGCATCGTGGTGAGCCTTGTCAGCTTTATCGGGGTCATCTGGGCCATCGTGTGCGCTGCCATGGGCAGCAGCGTGGCAGGCTGGGCCTCCACCGTCTGCATCGTCTGCTTTATGGGCGGTGTGCAGCTGGTGTGTCTGGGCGTGATCGGTGAGTATATCGGCAAGATCTATCTCGAGACAAAGGCGCGTCCCCGCTACCGGATCGAGACGGAGCTCGATGATCGGGAGGCGGAGCTTTGAAGCGATTGCGCGCGCTCTTTGATGCAAAGCTGTGGAAATTCCTGCTTGTCGGTGTGATCAACACGCTCGTCGGCACGGCGATCATGTTCGGGCTGTATAATGTTGCCGGCTGCTCCTACTGGGTGGCCTCGGCGGCCAATTACGTGCTGACAAGTATTCTGAGCTTCTTCCTCAACAAATACTTCACGTTCCGCAGCCGCGAGCGCAGCGTGGGACAGGTCGTGCGCTTCGCGGCGAACATCGCCGTGTGCTACCTGATTGCTTACGGCGCTGCCAAGCCGATGTGTCTGCGCCTGCTTGCCAACGCCTCGGTGAGCACGCGCGACAACGTGGCCATGCTTGTCGGCATGGTGTTTTTCACCGGCCTCAACTACCTCGGCCAGCGCTTTTTCGCCTTCCGCAGCCCGAAAACCGAAGAAAACTGAGACCCATTCCCGGATGTACACACATCCGGGAATTCTTTTGGAAAAAACACAAATATGCTATTGACAAACAAGGTGAGAAGTGGTTATATAAACACATGAACAATCATTCATATGTTCAAACGAAAGCGAGGAGATCCCATGGCAGAACCGAAACAAGACAGCGCACCGACGTGCGAATACCTCAACGTGCATGAGGACGCGCATAACCAAAGAATATCTTTACCTTTAGAAAGAACGTATTCCTCGAGTTCTTTATCTCGTTTCTTTCTTTCGGGTCGTGAATGCCAATAATCTCCATTACATTCAACAACTAACTGATATTCAGGAAGGTAGAAATCAACAATAAAATGTCCTTTACATAATTGCTTTTGAGGAATATATCTAATTCCGTATTTTTCAAACTGATTTGAAACTTTTATCTCTATCGAAGTTATCGTATGTTCAAGCGCTTTTTTCCTATGTTCTTCACTCCAAGGTTTACCTTTACGAGCTTCTGACATCTTTCTTCTTGTTTCTTCAGAAGCAGGTCCCCTTCTATTTCTCGCTTCTTTTAATTTTCTTCGATGTTCTTCAGTAAAGGGTCCTCTTTTTCTTCCTCGCCAATAACTTCCAAGAGTTTCACCGATTCTTTTCTTTTGTTCCTCAGTTCTTTTCTTTCCTTTATTACCTTCAGAAATTTTTCGTTTTGTTTCTTCTGAATGTGGTTTTCTATTACTCATTAAGAACCTCCATTCTTTTTGATTTGCTTAATAATTTTATCAGCTTCTTTTTTGTTATTAAGTAAATCTCCGAAATCTTTTATATTTTTTGGATAACGAATTCTTACAACAGAAATATTGTAAGGTTCACAAATTCGTTTGAGATACTTATAACCGCGGATTCCACATTCGTCATTATCTAATCCACAGATAATTCTTTTTATTTTTCTTTTTTTTAACTTTTCAAACTGCTCATGAGTTATTTTCCAACCTAAAATAGCAGCTATGTTTTTTAGTCCTAACTGATTTCCTGAAAGTTTATCCAAAAATCCTTCAACCAAAATGACCGTATCAGTTTTGTATTGTCCTGCCAAAGTTATACTTCTCCTAAACGATTTGCAGTACATATATTTTCTTTGATCTTCCACTGTAGGATCATCGGTCCGCATAACGTACCCTCTAAATATTCCGTTATCATACATTGGAAACACAATAGAGTAGTTTTTGTTATATGTGAATTTAGCTCCGAATTTCTTAAGTGTAGAAGTTGTGAATCCTCTGCGCTTCATATAACGAAGAATTGGAATAGCTTCTTCAGGGAGTTTATACCAGTTAGTTTCTGGTAAATTAAAGTAGAAATCTTTAGCTAACTTAATTCCTTCTTTATACTTAACTTTACTATCAACAAAGGAGTGAGTATAAGGTAAGTTAGTATACGTATATACGTCCCTACCCCCTATATCCCCCTTCCCCTCTTTTACGAAGGAATGAAGCTTTTTATAAATTTCTATGGGGGAAAGGTTGGGTTCGTAATTCTTAACCAATTCAAAAGCGCCACCGGATAAGCCACACCCATAACAATAGAAAAAGCCCGTTTGTTTGTTGATTTGTAATGAAGGATTTTTATCACCATGAAAAGGACAAATAATCTTGTACTGATCATCTTCTTGGTAGATATTGTAGTGCTTAAGTGCGGCAATGAATTGATTAAGTGAGGTTGATCTCCTGTCTTGCATTTTTTAACCTCAAAACAACAGATTTAGTGACTTTAGCAGTATAGCAGCCATCCATGTCGGTAAGAGTGAGCTTATGGGCATCGTAAAGGCGGGAAATGGCCTTTTCATCGACCTGCTTTTGGATGGAAACAAAAGGACGCAATTCAGACCCTGAAATGCCTTTTGATTTCATAAACTTAACAAAACGAGGCCAGTCGCTGATTTCATAGTGTTTTTCAATGATCTGAGACGAGACGTCTTGAGGAAGTTTCTCTTGAAGTGCATCGACATCGTACTCGATCTTAGCTTTTTCGGCAACAGAAATAACACAATCATCATTCGACAACTGTTTTTTACCTGACGACTCGAAATACTTTGCGAGTGTTTGCTTTCTTTGGACAAGTAATAGATTGAGACCGTCGATCTGATTTTTAATAGATACGCAGTCATCCATTACTTTGTCAATATTTACTTTTGACACTTTTTATAGTTCCCCTTTCTTTTAACTTCTTTTAGGTGATCTCGTTCGTAGATGTCGTATTCAGTCTTGTTTACATTGCAGATATCATGTGCATTTATAACACAATCATCTTTTGGACATGTAAAACAAGAATCTGAATATTTGCAATGATTGACTTTCTTATTCATGTCAAAAAGTTCTCTATTTTATACGACCTATTTACCAAAAAGATAATAGCAGTTCTACAACTTTGTTCAATCTTTTCTTTAATTTCATCGAGATCGTACAATCCATTCAATGCTAATTCAATATCAAATGCAGTTTTAACATGAAATCTTTCAAATCGAACTGTAACTCGATAATTCATTCCTTCAATTTTTTCTGTAATTACATATCCATCACATCCAGTAAGAATTCCTGACGAATATTGTACTTCACGATTTATTAAAGTAATAACTTCATCGAAGTTAATAAAATTTTTATTTCTTGTCGTTACAAATTCTTTAGCTTCCATTATTCTACCTCCTGCATCCAGAACTCACGTCGACATTCAGTACATAGTCCTCTGTTCTCGCAGTCATCTACAGAGTCACCATGAATCAACCCAGCACGTAGCTGACACGGCCCGACCTCTGGTAATCCGTCATCGCTAATAATAGCATCTGGCCACTGCTCCAGAAACACGCTCTGCCGAGTTTTGCGTGGGTGTTCATTCAACCATTGTTCAACAACATCAGTCATTTTCTTAAAATCTTCATCTGATGTGGCGCTACTAACAATGCAGTGACTTTCTACAAGAGGGCATCCGACACAGCACTTATAACTGTTACACATTCTTTTGCGTTCTCTTAAAAATGCTAAGGCATCCATTTTTCTTATCCTTTCTTAAAATGCAACTGAAATTCCTACAACCAGAACGAGAACTAAAATAAAAATAATAAATCCAGAAAAACAAAGTGCAATAAGAGAAGTAACAAAGCCTGCCATTCTTTGACCACACAAACATTCTTCTTTCTTTGCCTTGCTTGCAAAACATAGCCCAATAATGGAAATTGGAAATGCAATTAAGAAAAATGTTGGAGCGACAAAGCCCAGCAAAACATTTACACATGAAATAATTCCGAGAACCATGCTTGTAATTGCAGTACCATTTACTTTAATATTTTCGTTCATCTTTTCTTATCCTTTCTTGCTTTCTTTTAAAGCATTAAAAATACCCTGAGGCCAATGTGTTCCATTCTTAATCCAGACAATCTCTGAAATATGTGGATAATATACCGACCCGTTCTTTGTTTTAATTGTGATAATCTTTCCAACATCTGGGTTATCAACAATAGAAACAACCTTGCCCGAATACATATAATCTCCAACCCTAAAAGCTACGATATTACCAAGTTGGAGATTAGAGAGGAATTCCTCCCTCGTTCTTCGCTCCATTATTTCACCTCCCCTTAAATAAATTTAGATATTGCATACTCACGACCAAGCATATAAGCTTTGATAAAATGAGTTTTTTCTTCATCAAATTTGCATGCACCAGTCATAAAATCGTGAGTGAAGATGCTGAAAAATAAACCTTCGCTTAAGTTAGATTCCTTCTTAAGCTTATAATAAACAGAAACAAACTTCTTATAGAACTTCTTGAATTCATCAACGTTGAAGTTTCGATAATCATCAAATCTGATGGTTTTCTTTCCGTACAAGAACCAATTCTTGATCCCAAGACCATCAAACAAGAAGTTAACGAACTTCTTATTGAAGCAATTGAGATCGAACTCGTATCTGTGCTTGTTCAAAGTTGCAGGTCCTGCATTGTTCTGATTGCTGGTAGAGGGAGCACCCTTCTGAATTTTGAAACCATACTTGGTAGCCAGCTTGTTGGCCATTTCAAGTGCAGTATCACGTTCAGAAGAAGTGGCTCCCTTATCATTTGCCAGTCTGAGAAGCTTGTTGATCTTTTCCTTAGCCTGAATTCTATCCATTTTATATTCCTCCTTATTTTTGGGGGTAAGGCCTTTCCTTACCTTATGATTATATTATACCAGGTTGAGCTGAGATGTACATACCCTTTTAACAAAATAATTAAAAAATTTATAGGCTGCAGTATGGTAAAACTTATGAAGGGATCTTAGCCAGAAAAAGTGGTGAGATGTAAAAAGTAAGAATGGGTTGTGCAGAGGCTGCAGTTGAATTGATGTAGGATTATAGGGCTTGGACGAGTTACTTCATTGTGGCAAGCTTTCTGAATAGATCATCAGCGTACTTGTACTTGGATAAGTATTGAATTGTAGAATCAGCTAAACCAGCACGTTCTTTAAGGATCTCAGAATATTCCTTTTCATACTTAGGACGGTAAGCTCCAAGTACAACTGAAATAGGACGAGATTTCTGAAATACTCCATCACCATTTGATTGACTTCCAGAAGTACCAGATGAAGTGTTGCCTTCGATTGTCGCAACCTTACTCTTGTTTGCAGCAACACAAATGCCTGTATGATCTGTTTTAACTGAAGTATTTGGAAAATCAAAGATCAAAATATCTCCAGGCTGATAATCCTTAGTTACCCATTGACCTTTTGACTTAGCCCAGTTCATAAGCTTAGAACAAGAAGCACATTTCTTACCGTCATAGAAAAGAGACTTATCTAACTGATTAAAACACCACCAAATAAAGATCATACACCAGTAAACATTATTCGTACCGTATGCAACTCCATATTTAGTGTCATTATTCTTCTTCTCAGTATATCCAATCTCTTTTGTTGCTACTTTAATTAAGTCACTCGCTCTCAACGATATCGCCTTCCTTATTCAACTGCTTAACAAAATAGAATGTTACAATCATCGTATACACATTCATAAAGTTTTCAGGAATCTTATCCTGGACGGTTAAAATACAAAAAGTAACAGTAAGAGCAATCGTAACAAGAGATTTAACAGAAATGAGATTTGCCAACCGCTTAATAAGAATATCCATTGTCATCCTCCTTTAAGAATCCTTTTTATCACTTAATTTTATTCCGAATAAAATAGCAAGCTCGAATGTCCACGCCCTGAAGAACCATTTAATCAGTTCATCAGGAAGTGTCTTATCACAGAACACGAATACGAAGCAAACAATTGTAAAAATTTCTATATTAAGAATTGATACTATCGTGAACTTAGTTCTTTTCTTCTGCTTCCTAAAATTATTCCATAACTTTTTCATGTCAAAACTTCCCATTTATCAACTTCATTTTTGATATGATCTATGAACGAATTTCCTCCTAACCTTTTGTAAGCTTTATAACAAAAGACAAAGTTTTCATATTCATACTGCCTAATTTTATCTTCTGTTCTATTTTTATAATATACCCTAAGCATTTCTGCCCTAAGCAAACATTTTTGTCCTTCTTGAATATCCTTTATTCCTAAAGCTTTTTCTCTTAAAGGTTTAACAAAAAGAACGATGGCTGTTGTAATTACCGTTATAGTAGAACAGATTCCTGCTATATTATGAAGAATTTCACCCATACATTATATTATTCTCCTAAGTATTTTAAGTATACGCCACCAGGTCCACCTGCTGTTTGATATTCACCATTTATGCCCCAACCACACTGCTTCCCGAGCACTCCATCTGGATAATTTTTTGTGCCAAGAACTGCTTGATATGTTCCATCTTTTCCTTTATTTCCTGAACCAGTTCCTCCCGCTGATATAGAGGACGCCCTTCCTCCGTCAACGGAATAATTTCCAAATGTTGTTCCAAATCCTCCTTCACCTCTGAAAATCCCAGCAATTTTCATCGTAATGATTTGTCCTTCTGTTAAATTTATTGAATCATAACTTTGACAAGAACATCCTCCAGTAGCATAATCACTATACATATATATACCGATTCCACCCATACCATATAATTCAATATAGTATCTACCGGAACGAGGTACAAGCCAATCTCCAGATTCAGTGATTATCCACTCAGTTGTCCCTCCAATATCATATCAACCAATAGCGGCGTAGTAGTATATTGCACCAGAAATATTAAATTGACTATATACATCTCTCCCATAAAACAATATTGATTTTCTATCATCGGACATTTTTATTCCAACATTACTTTGTGAATTCAGATCAAAAAACTGATAAGCGTTTATTAACACATTTGTTGGAAACGGGATTGATAGAACGTTATTTTGTGGGTCTATTGGCATAAACAATATAATCGGCTCAAAAGGAAATGTTAATGTCATCGGACTGCCCTGTCCATACGTCCCTGTTCCCGTATACTGTCCAGTATACAACAACAAATCTCTCTCATCTACATACTTCTTAGTTGCAGCTTGGAGAGAGGAAATGGGATCTGAATGGAGAATCAAATCTCCAAGCATTGTTCCACCCAATAAAGGAAGATAATTATCTGCAACATCTGTTTTAAGTTCTCCAATCTGTTTTGCATCAACCCATTTACCGGCAACCTGATTTACTATATCGGCGGCGGAAGCTTTATCAACAACCTTTTGAACCATAGATAAAGAAAGATTATTAACAAAAGTAGAAACTGCATTAGCGTCGTTAGCGTCATAGCCATTAGCCGCCATAAGCTGTGCAAGAGCATAGCACATTAAAGCAGTTTGATATAAAGTCTTATTTTGAAGCTGAGAAGAAGCTATTCCAGACTGAACGCCGTTAATCCGCTGCTGATTGATTGCATAATCATCGTCAGACATCATGTTAACTTTTTTCTCATCGAATAATTTGAAATTACTAGTAGGCATTTATTTCACTCCTTACTTACTGTAAACAATATGCCAATACTCTCCAATGTTATAAAAGCAATGAGCATCTTTCTGCTGAGCGTCTAAAAGCTCTTTGTTAGTGTAAGTTTCAAGACCTCTTTCATTTGCCTCTCCACCCATAACAATATCAATCATGCGGATATAGCCGAGCTGCTTCTCAGGGATATTACCAAGACATTCAGCGACTTTCATGCTGCAAACCTCCAAATAGTAGTATTATTTTTTGCGCCAAGTACCACGATCCCAACCTTTGATAAAGTTCGTATCTTTGTCCCAACCAAAATAAGGAGTAGAAATAACGTTATAGTTAACACGAACACCAGACGGCTTAGGAAGAATATATCCTTCTTCCAACAAAGCAACTACAACTGGATCACTGTCAGGATCAATGATCGTGATTTCATAGCTCATATCTTGATCGTCTACAAACTCATAAACAAGACCGGGAAAGTTCTCATCAATAATTTTTTCTAAGCTTTCTCTTGTTCCGTCCCAATGATTAAAATAAATCTTAGAACGAATTACTCTTCTGTAATAATTATCATTTAAAGTAGACGGAATGTTTACGTTATCAGTAGGAAGATTTCTTCCAATTCCAACTAAATCTCCGATGATATCTAATTGACTTCCAACTGCTGTATCAAGTACAAACAAAATATTATATTCATTGTAACAATCAACAGCGGGACTTAACATATCAAGGAATTTTTTAACATAAGCTCTGTATTTCGGTTTATTATAATGTTCAGATGTAATTAGGTCAATGTACTTCTTATTGTCATCCATTAGCTAACCACCACCTGAATCTTATTAAGATCAGAAATACCTGCTTCGTTGAATGCAAGAACTAAATCATTCTGACTGTAAACAGAGCCGTCAGTTGAAATTTGAACATCAGTAACAGAAAATTCAGGTGAAGTTGTAGAAGTAAGCTGACCAATTACAACAGACATAAGAATCTGTCTATAAATAGTATCATGAATATCAGCACTCTTGATATAATTTACCAAAGCATTCTTAATCTTATCAACAGCAGAATCGTTATAACCAGCCAACTTCGTAATGTTAACTTTTACCCACACATTTTTGTAAGTTGGCCTGTAGAATCTGATATGTGTAACGTTACCAGCTTCAGAAAGAATTTCAATGTCCGTAGTTCCGTTTGTATAGCAACCAGGAGTTTTCTTGTTATAGATCATTTCAGCAATCTGACCTTCGTCTCCGTCTTCAACCACAAATGTGACTGAATGAGGTGGGAATCCTTCACTTGAAATTTGATTTGTATCATTCTCGTATCCTTTGACTCGTTTTACATCAGTAATAGAACCAAGAGAGGCGAGCATACTATCGAAGATTGAAACGGCCGGCAACATAGTAGAGACATAATATCGAGCTCTTAAGTTAGCATCACTTTCAACATTACGACCTGGAGTTGCTGAATATTGATTTGTAACTCCTAACCATCCGTAAATAGGAGTGATGATGTTGTTGATTGTGTTCGGTGCTGCGGTGATATATCCATCAGTCTCACATTCAGCTTGAACAATAATCATTCCGTTAGAAGGAATCGTAACTTCTTCTGGAAGAATCCAATTATAAGTTCCATCTCCTGCCTTACCATTTGTAATAACAGTTCCAGGATCTCCCGTAATAGTTAACTGACAACTTGATTTAGTAGCAGGTTTTCTTTTAATGCCGACCAAAGCACATAAATTATCAAGTCCAACGCCAACCGAAGTGTTAGCCGTTCTGTTATTATAAACAAGAAGAGCGAGTGAATTTGTATCATAAATCTTTCTTGCAAAGATAGAAATTTGCTGATAATCCATACTATCTTCATCAAGGTAGATATCATTTCCAAAGATCTGCTTCATTGAAGTAAGTAGATCCTGAAGGATGTCGTTATAAGTAGGAATGTGCATTCCTAATTCATCAATATAAGGAGCTGTATAAACCATCAGATACTCACCTCAACAGTTACTAATTCTTCATTATCTGTTTTACAAACAATAGAACAACTAAAAACTCTATTTTCGACCGTAGAATCTAAGCTAACGATTGAAGTAACTTCATCAACCTCAAGAATTCGTTTCCTTAAAAGTGATTGAGCAGCAATATTCACTGTATTCTTATTTGTTTGTCCGATGATTGATTGAAACATAGGAATTCCAAGTCCTAAGTTTTCCCACCACTCACCATAAAACAAAAGAATTTTAGTTTTAATTGCCTGAGCTACGGCCATATTACCTCCGTAGAAGTTTCCTAAACCGTAGCCAAATGTATAATCAGCTGTATAATCAGCTTGCTTTCTGTACTTCATTTCTTCACCTCTTAGAACTGAGGGGGACCGGAAACACCAGAAGGAGTCGGATGAACATGATTGTAAAGCTGTGTAAATGTAATACTTCTTGATCCACCACTAAACGTTATTTCACTTCCACTTATAAGAATAGAAGCTCCTGAGGAAGAAAGAAGTAAACCATCACCAGTTCTTCTTTCCTTTGTCAAACTCATGTTACAAGGAATAGCAATTCCATCTGAAAGATCATGCCTTCTATCTTCAATTGGATTTTGAACATTTCCTTTTTGCCAGAAGTTATCAATAGAAAGATCAGAAAATAAGACCAAACATTCATCACCTTTTTCTAAAGGGAATGTTACGGCATATTCTGAATTTGAAGGAAAAACAACAGGAACATTCAACAAAAGAGGAAGATTTCTGTATTCATTTTCTTCATTTTGATTGATGATCTTTTCACGTACGGCTGGCTGGCATTCAACCGTTCCTTTTTCTGGATCATATGATTGAACTATGCAAGGAATACAGCATCTGAGATTAAACATTACATCAGATCTAAGTTTTTCCCTTTCAGTCAAATCATTTCCATATAAATCTGATAGTCTCATGTTTCACCTCTTAATTCCAGAAAAGCCTCCCTTTCGGGAGGCCAATCTTATTTTAATTTTCTTCGAAATAGTAACTAACAACATCATCTTCTTCGATGATTCTTTGAAGATAATATTTACCATCATCCATTCCCAGAATATAATTAACAATTTCTTCTGGAACCTTATCAGCATAACCAGAAATAACCTCAATCATTTCAACAAAAAATCTATATTTCATGTTATCTTCTCCTTACTTTTTATTGTAATTACATTATAACACAATTCTCTGATTTGTACATACCCTCTGAAAAATTATTTTTACCAAATCAGAGTTCCTGCATTCAATGCCATATCAGGAAGCATACCAGACTGAGTGATAGCATTGATCTTACATTTCCAATCATCGCCTCTCGTATCTCCAACATAAGAAATTTCAATAACTCTGTAAATTCCTTCTGTATCGAGAGATCGAACTGGAGTTCCATATGAATACTCCATTCCCTTAACTCGGCTATTATCAAGGTGAAACAAAGAATTGAGACGAATCATCGGATTCAACAAACATTCACAATCTACACCGTATTCATTTTGAACAGGTGAACTGATCAGTCCTGTTTTTGGACCAAGATCGAAGATATATCCTTCCTCAATTGTTCCTGCATCTACGATGTTAACTTTACCATCTTCGTTGTAATATCGAGCCTTTTCAGATTTAGCAATCTGCTCAAGATAATCAGAAGCCTTACCAAACATGATCTTACCTCGAGGATAAGTAAAACTCGATTTAACAAGATTGCCAATCTGAGAAGGAATTGAAGCCTTCGAAGCTATATCACCAATAACATTTCTTCTGCTTTGTTTCGCCACTTCAGAAATTCCAATAATTGCTGAAGAAACAAACCTATCAGAATCCATAGATATCAGTGTCAGCTTATAATCAACGCCGTTGTCCTTGTATCTCAAAGGCTGGATTATATTACCTTCGAAGATCTTTCCGTAGAATTCTCCGTTATAACCAGCCTCAATGATGATTCTTTGTCCACTTGTAATAAGCTTATTTTCATTTTCGGGACTCAAATTCCAAATCGTTAACTTAGATGTCTGCATCTTCAAATAAAGTGATTTATTGATCTCAAACTCGCATCGAAGATTTGAAACGTCGAAAGCTTCTCCTCCTCCAAGATCAACAATCACTCGATAACGTCTTCCGTATAACCAATCTTTAGTGACACCTTTCAAATCAACAATTTGATAGTATTCACCAGAAGGCTCAATATCTGTTGTAGAAGTTGAGCTACTTGAAATTGTTGTTGTAGTTGCGCTTCCATAAACAGATTGTTGATTGTTTGAAGGAATTAACGAATTTACATTGATTGGAACTTTTCCACCGTCAAAAGATTTATGAAGAGTATTTCTTCCATTCACCGGCATTCCTAACCAAATAGCAGGGTCAATAAAATATTCGTGACGATTGCCCCAAGAAGCAGAATAGCTTCCATTTACAGAAGTTTTAAAATCGAGATGATCACCAGAAGAATTTCCTGTTGAACCCATGTAGCCGATAGCTTGCTTACAAGCAACTTTATCTCCAACTTTTACATAGATATTCTTCAAATGGCAGTACATACAACCAGTTCCATCTTCATTGGTAACCCATATGTAATTACCAGTTTGTTTTCCGTAACCGGTTTTTGTAACAGTTCCATTCGAAGCGGAAAAAATCGTTTTGTTAGCATTTGCCCCGGTTGAAACCATATCAAGGCCGAGATGATCAGTACTTCCATATCCTGAAGCAGTCTTAGGAGCTTGACGATTGCCATAAGAAGAAGTGATATAAATTGTACCAGATAACGGATAACACCGTCTACTGCTGCTCATTATTATCACCCCAGACCATTAAGTAAAGTTCACCGAGTTCTTTGTCATTCGGCATACTTTTAAGATCTTCAGAAGTTGGAAAGATATAACAAATGCCAACATTCTTATATTCTAACTGACACATCAAATTCCCAAATACTGCATTCTTCGTTGCAAGTAATGGAAGATTAACGAATACATATTCCTGATTCGTTTTATTTGTGAGCGACAGCATCCAATATTCTGCCTGTTCGTTGTACCACAACTCAAAAACAAACTGAATATTTTCATCGTTAACCGGAAGCGTGCACTGGAATCTTTGGTTAGGTGCATTTGTAAGAGGGACTCTAATCACTTTAGCCACCTCCTATGAACGAATTCCAATAGTTAATCAGAGATTTAAGAACCGATTGATCAACATTGTAACCAGTAACCTTTCCCATCTCTGTATTAACAGTTGTTTGATCAGCTTTAGTGATTTTTACTTCCTTCACTCTAGCAACAGGAATTTCAGTAAGCTCAACGTCAGCAATTAAACATTCAAATGTATCTGCATTATCATCAGCAGTGATAGAAGTAATAAGCATGTTTTCATAAGTATCGAGCTTTGTAAAAACATACATCGGAATTCTATCATTTTGAAGTTGTTTCAATAGCTGCCATGCTTGAGTATGTCGAGCATAACCACCATCAAACTGACCAGGAATTAAACTTTGATGAACATCTGAAACAATGATCTTCATCGTAATTTTTGCAGGCTCAATATAAGCATGGTCGACGATCGCAGCTCCCGTTTCAACAGGAGAAGAAGTTGTTGTCAATTTACGTTCATGCGAAACACTGAGAAATCCATCAAAAAAGAATCCTGCGATATTTGTTTTACAGTAAAGCAATGCGTCGTAGTCACTGTTCTGAATTTCCTTAAATGGCTGTGCCAAATAACCATCCGGCATATTGCTTCACCTCCTTAATAGGGACTTCTCGTAGGATAAAGTTTACTAATTTTATCTGCCACTTCATTTCCGATAGAAACAGGATCTCCACCCTGAATGTTGAATGTATTTGTCATGTTAGTTGTGTTTCCAAATCCGCCGCTTCTGTCATATCCAAATGAACCCGTAGTAGTATTTACTCCAGATCTAGAAAACAAACTTCTTAAAAATCCTTCACTACCGAAAATAGGATCTTTTTTATTATGAGTGAAGAAGTTTCCGATAGCTGTCCAGAGTTTTCCTTGATCATTATTCAAATAATCAGAAAAACTTTTCTTTCCAGTAATAACGTCCCAGAAATTTTTCAAATCATCATTAAAAGCTTTAACAATATTAAGAGATGCAGCTATTCCATCAAGAACATCTGCTATTCCATCCAAAGCTCCTTTCAACAAATCAAGAGGTGAAAGATTTCCGAATATTGTGTTCCAAATAAAATCAAGAAGATCTTTTACTGGCTGTAAGCTTTCTTTTAATCCGTCGAAACTTGCTTTTAGATTAGAAATAGAATCATCGAACTTTGTCCAATCTAAAGCACTGTCACCGCCACGCTGCCATGTCATATAATCATCGATTAGTAACAGAAGCATTACCAATGCGCCGATAAACATGGACAACGGAGAAGCTAAAAGAACTTTAGAAAGCAAAGCGACTATTGCAATTGTTCTTGTTACCTGAGAATCGAATAAATCAACTACCCAAACAATTACTTTCCCTAAAACAGAAATAATCTTAATTCCTGCTTTTCCTAACCTATAAAAAGCTTCAAAAAACTTAGCAATGAACTTTGTAATTGGCTGAATGTTTCTGATGATATAATCTCCGAGATTTCTCAGCTTTTGTGTGAATGTTTCAACATCCTGTCCAGTAAACTGAGAGATCCAATAAGTTACCCAACGAGTTCCATATTGAAAAATTAACTTCAACCGATTGATTTCGAAATTTAATCCACGTACTTTCTGGAGATAATCATCTAATCCTTTCGGAGCCTCGAGAGTTCTTCCAAGTTTATTCAACTCAATGAATTGATTGTATTCCTCTCGAGTCATGTACAACAGATCAGATGTATCTTTTCCCATAACTTTCAAAGCTGTAGAAAAAGATCTTGCATTCTGTTCTGTAGTCCAATACTGTCTTGCCAATCTTTCAGTTTCCAAATCAAGATCAGCAGTAGTTTCAACAACAGAAACGAGCGTTTCGTTCACTGTAATTAAAGCAGAAGTAACCAACCCTGCTGCCTTCACAGCAGTAGAAGCGACCCCAAGAGCTGATCCTGAAAGTCTACCAACAAGAGAGTTGACAATTCCAATGGACTTTCTAAAACCTTGTTCATCGACATCCCAACCGATCTTTACAAGGTATTCTTTCATCGTTTCAGCTGCCAAGTTATCACCCCTTTAGCTGGCTTTCTAAATAATCGGCTTGACGCTGCTTATTTTCGATCTCTACTTCTATGATCTCAACAGCGTCAAGCCAATCGTTGAATGTATAAGTCCCGTCCCAAAGCTCATGCTGTTTCCAACTGCCATGTATGACAGGAAGATATAAACGAGCATTCACTGAAGGATAATCACAAAGCTGAAATCCTACTCCTTTGTGAGGGAATCGAGGGACGGGAGCTCTTTGAAAAAATCTTTGTAATTAAATGTAAGAGAAGCAATGATGAGCTTCAAACAAAGGATAGAAGTGACATCCTCAACTCCGTAAGTTCCATTTTCACGAACAACTGGAGAAGTATTTCCAGAAGGAAGAATTTCCTCAACAGTAGACAGAATATCAGTTTGAAGAGCAATGAAGTCCTGTTTATTCATCATCTTTCCACTGATATTTGCTGTCTTCATGGCAGTTTCAGATCCGGGAACCTGCTGCTTTAATGCATCAGAAATTCCAAAAGGAAGTACACACGTCAGAATCTGCATCAAGATGTAGTTTCCAGACATAGGATCAAAAGAATTGATTTTGAACTTGCGACCTTCATTTTCATAAGTCGTATAAGTTTCACGCTTTTTGGGAGAAAAATTGAAATTTTCCATTTTTATTTCCTTTCTTACTTATTAGTGATATGAGCGCACATAAGCACCCAGCTTCTATTCTGAGCCTGAGACTGAAGACTATTATCAGCAATCTTCTGATGAGATACACCAGTACAATAATAATTATCTCCAGTCGTCTTATTTGAAATAGAAATAGTTGCCAGAGCGAACTCAGAAGCATCAGCTTCTTCAATGTAAGAAGTAAACTTCTTCAACCAAGTATTGAAATCACTGACCTGAGAGATATCAAAGTTCACAGTTCCATTGCGTTTGACATGCTTGCTAACAATAACTGACTGGTCAGCCGCTACCTCATGAGAAGTAACGTTTTCAGACATATTAACAGAAAGAGTTCCGATTCCAGTACCGTAAGCGGAATAAACTCCAACAGAAGGATGACTGATTGTCACAACAGTATCTTCGAAGGAGTAAACAAAAGTTCTCTGCTGATAAGACATATTTATCCCTCCTTATCGCTCAACATACACATTGATCACGACGTGTTCAATAGCACCAGAAGAAAGAAGTGCAACGTAAATCGTCGGAGAAATACGACTTGCTTTCTCTGCTGCTGTCTGATCGGCAATGGAACCGTACTGGATATAGAATCCATCAGGAACGGCATCACCAGTCTCAAGATTAAGAACAGGATCTGCCTTCCAAATTCCACTCGCAATCAAACCAATCTGATTCAACTTCATACATGCCTGCTGAACAAACGAAACGATAGTAGAAATACCATCTTCAGTCTGAGGAACCTTAAGCATTGAAGTCATACCAGAAACAACATACTGCTGAATGTAGAATTTAGCGGAATCAATCAGATAAATTTCATCGAAGTGATAGCTTCCAGCAGAAATTCCAGGATAAACGAAATCATACTTATTACCGAAGTTAGTATAAGCATTACCGTTGTAAGAAGTGAGATTCGTAAGCTGATCACCCATAAGATTGTCAGCAGTCACACCAACGAGAGACTTATAAGCAGCCGTGTAAGCGGAGTTATTCTTAGCTGAATTATGACCACTAATCATACCCATAACGGCAGCATCTAAGTTATCATCGGTTCCGTAAAAACCAAATGTTCTGGTATACTTAGAAGCCTGAATCTTAGAAAGGACCTGCTGAGTTCCAGACTGCAAGCAAGTTGCCTCTTCAGTTCTAAAAATAAACTGAGTAGGTGCCTTAGCAGCTTCAACGAGAGCTGCAACAGCAAGAACCTGTTCTTCAGTTGGATCAGTGGTAAAACAGAAAGAATACCAATTATCATTAAGACTACGAATTCTTGTAAAAGCAGCGCCATAAGTTTCCGCATCATTCAGACCAGCAACGGCAAGAGTTTTTGCCTTAGGATTCTGAGAGAAATAAGCAACTGCTTTCTTGTAAGTAGGATCGGTCGTAGCAAAACCATCAGCAACCATCGTCTCCTGATAATCGTAATGATTATAGACTTTGTACTTACCCTTAAACTTATCATTAGAATTGCCGATAATGAGTCCGAGACTAAAATTACTCTGAATAGCAGCAGGATTACTTACCTGAATGCTAACATCAACAATTCTATCGAGAGCGACACTCATTTAATTGTCCTCCTTATCATGAATTATTTTAATTCCGTCAATGTTATAATTGATATCAGTACTTTCAATCGTTTTTGTAAGTTCATCAACAGTAACAGAATTATAAAATCTGAGTTTCAAATCAGATCTCTCCCACCATTGATCATTGATCTTTTCATATGTTTTATCCTGAAAGTCAGTAAGATCAGGAACTAAGGCTAAATTGTTTTCATAAAGAAACTGCTTAGCAGAATCAAAATAAAAACGTTCATTTAGCGTCGTAGATAGAACATCAGAGTTAGGACCGTAAAATACAACCTGCAACAAAAGAGTTCTCATGGCAGATTGAGATATTGTCACACGCTCTGTTTCACTGTCATAGCTCCTTTTTCTTTGCTTATAAACATATCTTTCATCTTGTTCCTGAAATACTTTTACGTAAACAACATCTTTGTTAATTTGAGAAAACTTTTGACCTCTTTGCTGATATGAGATTCTTACTTGACCATTTTCTAATTCAAGTTGATCCTGAATGAACTTGGCAAACAAGAAATCTAAATCATCAAGAGAAACAATGTTATTTGCCATAGTATCACCTTACATCGTATCAGCTCTAAGTTTAACAGCAGTAGATCTGCAGAATCCGTATTGTGCATCATCCAAACAGTAACGAACAATATAATCGTTGCCGTTAAAATGAACAATATCAGCTGCATACTCATTTCCATCAATCTTATCAATTCCGACCGTTTTCAATCTATCATAAGTAAAAATATGAATTCTTTCCGAATTGAGATCTGCCTCACTCAAAAGAGAATCCTCATTTTCATTATCAATTGTAATGATTCCTACAAGTTTCATTTCAATAGGGTTTTCAACTTGTTTGAAATTTTCAATTCTTACAGTTGTCCTTGTGATATTGATTCCATTAGGTTGACAGAAATCAGGGTCACCAATAAGTTCAGCTATATTGATCATCTACTTTTTCTGCCCTCCTTAGTTCTAACAAAATACGAAATTGAATTTCTTAATTCTCCTGTATCAATCAAAGGACGAGGATTTGTAGCTCCTTTTCTCCTCTTTCTTTCCTGAACAGCTTCAGAGTTTGGAGGCCAGTTATTATCGGGATTTACAAACCATCTTTTTGATATATCTCGCCCTCTTGTTCCTACCAATTCAAGCTGCCTCAATGCCTCAGATTTCATACCATCTAAAGCGTATTTGGCAGCTTGTTTCATCATCGAAGATAACCGTTTTCTATCACTTCTGATAGCTGGTTCTATCACTGGTCTTGGAGGAATATTATTCACAGGAGAACCATTTGTGTGAATAAATAGAAGTTCTGCATTCGTAACATCGTCATCTTCTCTTGAAGTATCTTTCTGCTGAATTCCAACATAAACATCGTGATCTCTTATGAATTGCATTGATTCAAGAATCTTCGACATATTGTTAGCTTCTTCGTGAATATCGAATTTCATCCTGTCACCCACATTCCACCATGACCATACATCTTGGTAATTGTAGCCAACTGCTGTCCGTAGATAGTGTATTTCCAAGTTCCGTATCCCTTAAGATCACTTGCAGTGTCCATGAAATCGTAACTAATAGAAAGTCCATCAACAGACTTAGAAGAAGCAATGCCTCTTGGAAGTGCTCCAGAAAGAGCAGTTTGAGCTCCAGGATCTCCATTCTGAGTCATCAAAAACAGAATCATGTAATGAGCAATATAGAGGCACATGCAATATTTCCATTGAGACTTGAATCTATCATACTTGAGAGATTTGTTTGCCATGTTGTAGAACAGATTGTAAACTTCAGTGGGAATTTCGTCCTGTTTAATTTCAGTTCCATCTTGTAACTTAAAAACAGGGAAAATAGAACTGAAATCGTCTCTTGTAAAATCAGGGTTATCAGTAAGAATAACGTTGGAGGCACCTCTAAAAATTTCCATCATCATGTAAGCATTATTGGAATCTCCTAAAATGTTCTGAATCGAAATATTCATAGAGGTGCCTCCTTTCAATTATTCCTCTGTGATGGAGAGCTTATAAGCTTCCATCACACGCTTCTTGTTCATCTTAAGTGCATCACCCTCAACGAACTCAGCGCCATACTTCTTAGCAATCTCTGCAGTCTGCTCCTTGTTCATTCCCTTAAGTTCCTCATAGAACTTTTCAACAGGATCAACTACAGTATCGTCCTTATTTCCATCCTCGACAGTAGTTTCATTTTCTGCTTTGTTTACCTGAACGAACGTTTTCTTCTCAATAATCTCAACCTCGTGGAACTGAACTGCTCTCTTAAAGGTAGGATCCTGAGTGTACTTTTCGGGCATGTCCTGGAAAGAGCCCGGAACAGTAACAAAACTATCGATCACATCTGTGCCCTGCTGAGCTCCAGGACCAAAAGCAAAAGCTGCCTTAGAATAAATTCTGATTGTACTCATCTATTTAACTCCCTTTCTGTTTTAATTAGATCTTATCAACGTAACGCTGAGGCTGAGTGTAAAGAGTCTTGACCTGGCCCATCTGAGCCGCGTAAACGGTGATGTAGCTGAACTGAAGTGCGGAAGGCTGAGTCATAGCACGGGTAAGGGGAACAGGAAGATCGAAATAGCAGAAGTCCTTGTCATTAACATAGACCATCATTCGATCACTGTTACCGGTACCAGCACCAGAGCACCAACGGCAAGGATAAATATCCAGCTTCTTGTTCTGCTGAGCGGCCATATTGTTCTTCAACAGATAAGAGAGAATATTCTCATCACCGGACGTACCGATTCGAGTAGAAACCAGATAAGCGTACTTGTTCGGCGGGAGAAGGATGTGGTTAGCCATAGCACCATCATCATACTCAGAAGCCGCCCAAGCCTCAGTGATTGCCTTGTTGACATCCCAAAGGATCTCATCCACGGTCTTCTTATCCCAAGTAGTCTCACCAGAAGCACCAGCAACAGCATCAGATCTAACAACAGAAGGATTGTTGATCAGACCAGTAATACCGACGTTAGTAAAACCCTTGTAAACAAGCTGATCGATAGACTTGTTATAATTGAGTCGAATGCCCTTGTCCAGGATCGAATCAATAGAACGACCGATCGTCTGGAACTTCTGAGAATCAACGAAAGGAATCTTCATTGCCTGCGCCCAAGTGAACACCTTGTAGATGTCCTTATTGATGTTAGCCTGAACAGTGGGAAGAACATCAGTGGCACCGCCAACGAGAGAGTTCTCATTAGGAGCAGAAGTTGCATAGTCGACATCCATCGTAGAGGTGAAGTCAACCCAACCGCCACCAGTATCAGCAACGATATCACGCTGCCAAGTAACAGAAGTGAGGGGTTCACGAATCTTAGGATCACGCTTCTCAAGCTCACCTTCGAGGAAAGCCATACCAGTAGCAATGCCAGCAGCATCAATGGTTCGAATACCAGAACCAAGTGCGGCATCCTGCATAGTCAGAATACCATTAGAAGCGCCAAAAGCTTCGCCACGAGACTGAATAATATTAGGCATATTTCATTAACCTCCTGTAGAATTAACCCTTAGCACGGGTCTTAACAGTGACCTCACAAGCAAGATTGGAATCCATCACGCCAGTAGTCCACTCAATGTTCGTAATCTGAACAGTCTTAACTCCATCAGCGGCAGCCTCAAAACCACCAACAAGATATTCAGGATGAGCATCATCGGCGGTGATTCGAACATAAACCGCAGAACCAGCAGCAGGAGTACCCTTCTGACACTTAACAATACAGTTGCCGCGGACCATAACATCAGCGGGAGTGCCATCGAGATAATCAGGATTGGACTGAGGATTGTAAACGTTTGCCTGAACAACCTCACGAACAGCAATACCAGCCACATCAGTGGCAACATCACCAGTTGCAATCTGCTTCCACTTATTATCTGCAGTCAGCTTAACAGCAAGACCGAAAGCGATAGCTCCATCAGCAACACGATTCTGAATAATCGCATCAGCCTGACGAGACTGAGTGCCGGGATAACCGACATTCATCGAAGTGCCAATAACTTTACCGGGCATATTAGTTCTCCTCCTTCATGTAGTGGGGATTATACTTACGTGCAATCTGCATACCGAAATCCTCATCGGAAACAGAAGCCTTCTTCTTAATGGCAGAATCCTTAACAGCAGACTTAGAAGCCTTAAAGATAGCACCATAATCAGCAGTTGTAGAACTCATACTCATAGACTTAGCAAATGCATCAGCAAGAGCCTTGCGCTGCTTAGCATCTTTTACGTTAGCAATCACAGGCTTAATCTGACGGAGGAGTTCACGCTTAGCAGAATCGTTGATCTTCTCAGGATCCTCAGTGACCTTTTCCTCACCATCAACATCAGTGGTCTCCTCTTCACCGAGCTTATTCTCAAGCTCATCGAGAGCGGACATCGCACCGTCCTTGATCAGACCATACTTGCGCATGACATTGACCATCGCATCTTCGACCTTCTTGTCGATGTCAATCTTCTCAGTTTCATTTTCTTCAGGATCCTCATCCTTTACAGGATTCTCAGTTTCAATGGGATTCTCATCCTCACAAAGAGCATCTTTGACCTCTTCAACCATCTCACAAGCATCCTGGGCGAGTTCCTCAGGAATAGCTTCATCGTTGGCCTTCATCTTGATCAAGAAGTTCTTGATAGATTCCATGACCTTAGCGTTGTTAGCCATTTTGACCTCCTATTCAACAAATACAATTTTTAATAGCTTTATCGAGTTTTTTAACGAATAAGTACTTTTGTGTAACTTCAGGCTTTGTTTTCTGATCATTTATTCTAACATGAGATCCAGCCCTTCCAGCCTGAACAAGAGCTACATGATTTCCTCTAATTTCTTTTTGATACACCTTACCATTTTCTTCTACGTAACAGCAATTATATCCAGAGGAAATCTCTCTCTTCACGCCCGACTGAATCTCATCAATTACAACAGGATCTCTAACAATGATGTCAGCCATTAAGTAGATGTCTTGATCGCCTTCGCCTCTACGAACATTAACGATCTCACCTTTGCTGTAAATCGACCAATTATCTGAAGTAACATCAACCGCCGGGTGAGTATCTGTAAAAGCTTTGCCTTCAAAAGAAGCCATCGCGACCTTGTTGAACACTTCTTCAGGAGTTCTATGAACTTCCACGATTCCTTGTCCATCAAGCCCCAGCTCTTCCCTTAAGTATTTATAAACTCCAGTTCGAGCGATCGGAACGTTAAAACAAATGAGACATCCGTTATCCATTACGGAAATGTTATCGGAAATCTTAGATGCGTAGTAGTATTTCGACAACTTAACGAACCTCCCAATTGATTTAGAGGATATTTTATCCTCCTTGTTATATTATATCATGATATCTGAATTTGTACATACCTTCAAACATAAGTGTAATTAGTAATGTTATGAATAAATAGCTCTTTCACAATAGATCGAATAACCATCAGTGAAGAAATCATATACAACTGTCATGCCATTTTCAGCTACGATATCTTCACTGTAAAGAGTAGTTTTTGCAGGAAAGATAACCTGATTCTTTGTTGTAGTTCCATTAGTAGCGATAAGCTTGTAATGAACACCATTTTGCATATGATTAAAATCAGAAATCGTAAGATCAGCCGACAACTTACTAAGATCAACTCTCATATTCTTCACATGAGAAAGATTATAACCATCGACGTTGCTTAAAACAGAAGGATCGACTTGATAAAATGTCCCGAATGCTTCGGGATCGAATCCACAATCTGCATGCTTAATATTCGGCATTTTGTTCCTCCTTATTCATACAACCAAATTCTATAAGTTCCAGAAGCAGCTCCTGAAGTTCCTAAAATCAAAGCATCAATGTAAGGTTCGTCTTTAATAAGAGCTCTACTAAATCCACTTTGAACTGCGCTGTCAACATCAACAGAAGTGGCTGGTAAAGTACTTTGACATACCCACATTCCTGACCTGATAAACATCTCTGCAGTACTATATTCAGCATTATTATTAAGACTAATAAGATTTGTTAAAATCTCTTCATTGTTATAAAAAGCTCTAATCGAAGTATCAGCTGACTTAGTGCCACTTCTTACATGCTGAATGTAATATCCTTTACAGTGAAGATCATTTAGAACGATTCCAGCTTCATTGTCCTGATAAGCGAATTCACCTTTGAAAACAGCTTTACCTTCTGCTATTTTTGAGATCTCACTATCTTCAGAGTCCCAAGCAGGAGAAGGAATTCCAGGTTTAGTGAAAACAATATCTTTACCGGGAGTTTCTGGAGTATAAGGCATTATATCACTCCTTATAATAATAATATACTATAGAGTATAGTATCGGACGTTTAAAACGACGTGCACGGGAGTTACATAATTTTTAGAAATTCTGTTTTGTTCATTTTTGTTATCTGTCTGTTCCTGTAAACTTTGTGTGGCCATTTAACATCATCAACATCAAGAAGTACTTCTGAGTAACATCTGCAATTCCAAATGTTTCCTGCATGATAACGTCCGACACTCTGTTCACCGGCAAGTTCTTCTGGAGAAGGTGGGTCATTCCAGTTAACAATCACACCTTCCATTAAACGATGAGATTTACGAACTCTATTACCGTCGAGAGCTGTCCTCCAGACATACCAATGCATATCCAAATTCTGCGCTCTTGATTTAGTAATAGCTGATTGAGTCTTGGCAACTTCCGTTCTTGCTATTAAGCGAGCTGAGGCCCTCGAATGTTTATCAGTGTCTTGTCTGATAATCTTTTCAATAGACCGAGCTCGTTTTCCTTTGATAGCTTCTTCAGATATATTTTTTACTACCTTTTCAGCGACATCATTAGGAAGTGTTCTGATTAGTGAAGCATTTTCAATGATCTGATCGTTGATCATAGCTTCATGATTTTGCTTTATATCATCTATCAACAAACCATAGAGAAACTTCGATTGAGTTGATTTACGTGCTGCCTTCCTCCACGTTTGTTCATTGATAGAAGATAATGGCGTAACCATCCTTTTAACAGCAGAAGTGATAAATTTTTCATATTGATATGAATTCTGAAAATTATTCATTCTTTGACGATATAGTTCTTGGTCCTCACCAACTGATTCAGCTATCTTTCTGAACATATCACACAAAGTATAAAGTGATTTTACATATTCATTTTCAATACGTCGAGTTTGGTTCCAGATAGAATATTTCATAATTTACAAAGCTTAATAGCCTTACTCAATGAATCACTAACCTTCTCGGGCAAGTTCTTCTGCCCTTTGCTTTCTTCATTCCATTTCTCAACTTCTTCTTCGCCGAGTTTCTTTTTACCAGCAGGAGAGTTAAAGAATTTTCTTTGTGCTTCAGACTTATAAGGCATTTTCTTTTCTTCCTTCTTTTTCTTTCTTTAACTCATCAGGATCCAAATTATAAAGAATAGATTGAAGTTCGCCAACGTGAACCTTTTCTTCATTAGCAATGTCCTGAATGATTCTGTAAATCTCTGGATCAGTGATATGTGGTAACAAAGATAAATAACTATTGATTGCATCGTTTTCTTCATTGATCTTTGCTCGAATCTCAATGGCCATTCTCTTTGAATCGTACTTTTCGTACATCGATACAACCTCAATAGCTTTATCCCAAGCACTCATTTTATATCACCTCATTTTGAATATAGTCGAAGTTGATTAGCTATTTCTTTGATATCCTGAACAGATCTTTTCAAAGAAGGAGAATCTTTATCGTCAGCTCTATCGGCAACAGATTGAACTCTTGAAGCTAAATTCTCTAAATCTTTGATAATACCTCTAATAGAATCATTTTTAATATATGGAGAATCACAAGTTGAAATAGCTTTATCGATGGCATTCATTTTATTACTCATTCCTTCAATCAATATTTTCAAGTTTAGAAATTACATTCTGAATGTCTCTTACAATCTGCTGTGTTTCAGATGAAGGTCCTAAAACTGACATTGCATTTTTAAGAAGACCGATAGCTTTTCTAATTTCAGAAACTCCATCAGCACTTCTAATCGCTTCGTCAACGGTGTTCGAATTTTCCGTTTTAACAGAATCATCGACCATCATACAGAGAATAGGATCATACTTCATTTTATTATGTCCCCCTTTTTAATTCATCGAGCTTCCTTTTTATAAAGCTTCCCGTCAATTTTTACGTTAAATGCGGCACCGTGAGGAAACTTTCCCTGATCAATCCATTTCTTGGCTTCTTCTTCTGTCTCTTTAAAGAACGTGTGAGTATCACCAATTGCGTCGTCATACTTAACAGTAACACGATCACAGGATCTAATTGCTTTGTCCATAGTTTTCTTAAAGTCCATTTTTATACTCCTTCTTGATTACTTAGATTTTGAAGCCAATTCAAGAATCTTTCATTGTGCTTTAGAAATAAGTTGAACCATTTTATCAGTGTTCGTACTGTTTCTAAGAGCTTCTGCAAGAATATTATAAATATCTTTAAAATCAGAATATGAAGCATCACAAGTTTTAATAGCTTTATCAATTGCGTTCATAACACAACTCCTTTATTTGATGTATCAATTATAACACACAACTTTTACTTTGTACATACTTTCTTAAAAATTATCAACTTTCTCCATGTATTCTCTCCATTCATTATCAATCAATCTTCTAAGCTTTTTCATACATTCTGGACAAATAGTGGAAACAAACTCACCAATCTCAACATCATACAAATTTCCATTACTTTCCTTGTGACATTCATTACAATGTCTCGGACCGTATTGCGATTTTACAACTTTCATTTTACTTTCTCCTTTTCTTTTACCAATATAATTTAATTTCTTTTACTCCCATATTGAGAGCTTCTTGATGATCTCCAACAAAAAGATCGATATGATATCCTTTTACTCCTGAACCTGTATCTTGTGCCATATATGAGTTGCCTTCGGAATCGTATAACAAAGTCCCGTATGGGATAACTTTAGGGTCGGTAGCTATGCTGTAGTTGGAAACTAACTTATCTCCCTTGCAACCGTATGCTACCGATTCAGATCCGGAGCTCCAAGATCCACAACATTTCGGACAACCACAATAGTGCGTGACCTTAAATGTGGCTGAATTAGAAAGGTTCTGTAGAGGATCGGGATATGTAGCCAAGATATTATATTTGGGATCATCTGCATCCTCTGCAGAAAGCTTTTCTACATTTTTAACATTTTTTACCTTGACAGCTTCGACCTGGTGATATGTAGTACTTACTGCAGTTGGTTCTGTCGTGGGTAAATCTTTGCCTTCCGGAGTTGAGATCTTTTTAACAAATAGAATGAACAAGATTATATCAATCATAAGAAGAGCTCCAAGGAAGAAATCAGCTATATTTTGGAGCTTCTTTCTTCTGGCCTGACGGAGTTCTTCTCTATTGTGATGTTTGAATTGCCTCATATAGTTGTCACATGAAAGAATGAAGTGAGCAATTCCGATGTGTTCTTCAAAACTTAACATTAGAAATGATCACTCCCATCTAAAACAAATAAATACTTCATAAAGGAAGCGACGCCGAAAGAAACTAAGGCAATGATGAGTAAAGTTTTCATAAAATCGAATCCTTTCTTTTTATTATGGTTCCATTATACCATGTTTGGCAGATTTGTAAACCCCTTTTTGAAAAATATTTCAAATTGCTGCCGTCCCTGTTATAACAAAATCACGACCTTGAAGAATATCAGAAATCATGAAATTTGCTTTTTCACGTGCCTCATGGTCAGTAGAAGCGTAAACTTTTACCGAACCATTCCCATCATTTGATTCATAAAAAACGAACCACATCGGAGTTCCTGCCTGTTTGAATGCTTCTTTGAGGAGCTTATTCTTTCTGTTCTTTTCTTTCAGATGTTCGAACATCAGTTTTTCCTCCTATGATATCATTGAGTCCAGATTCAAGCTCATTTTTGTTGTCTTCTTCCTCTTTAGCTTTCTGCTCATCTTCCTTTTCAGCTTCCTCAATCATCTGATCGGTGATGTTTGTCCACATATTAGTGAGAGTAGCAGACTGTTTGAGTTCCTTAAGAGCCGTAGACCTATTAACAAGACCACCATTGAAGGCATCCAAAATAGCTCCTGTGTACTTTTGAGCAAGATCAGCCTGTTCGTTCTCAGAGGACCTTCTAACAGGATTAAACTCAATCGTCATGTCATCAGGAATTTTACCAAGGGCAGACATCGTGATGATCTTCATGAGCTTTTCCAGAGGATCACGTACATAAGTTTCTCTCTTTTCATCGATCGTATCATAATAGTTCTGCAGTGTTTCCTCACCTGAATTAAAACCAGTGGGAGAACGACCAAAGAGCTTATCGATAGGAATTTCAGCCGCACCAGAGATATCCAACATGAACGATTCATAAACATCATTGATGCCTGTGAATGTGTATTGATGTTCCTCGAACTTATCATCCTGGTCGATTGCCAGCATACCGGTCGAACACATTACTTGATTCATAGCACGCATCGTGTCGTATACTCTCTGCAACCCTTCCTGATCTCCCATTGAAATGGCCTGACCGAGATCTTGCATCGAGTAAGTGCGGATATTAGCAAGGAAGATCAAAAAAGCAATGTTGGCCGAAGTATCATCACGTTTCTTGAGCTCCGTGTAAACATGTTCAAGTTCCGAAGCACCCCAGTAAGTTTCAGCTACTTCTTCCCAGTAAGGTAACTCACGACCAATCATCTTAATAACACGAGAGTGATGAATCTTTGTACTAAAGTTATCAGGAGCTGAAGTAACTACGTAATATTCAGGCTGTCCGAAATCAGGATCCGAAATATCATCCACCAACTCAAGTGAAGGACTAACTCCAGACCAACGATCGATATTGAAACAACCTTTATAACTTCCTGGCATTACCGTATCGAGATCCAGAGGAGTAGAAAGATCTTCCTGACCCTCAATCATCGGAATTAACAAACAACCACCATACAAACGAGACCATTTCAAGCACTGAAGGAACTTTTTATTTGTTTTTGTTGAAGTCCACACTCGCATGATTTCATCGATTTTATCAGGATCAAGCTCGGTCTGAATCTTGAATCCATTCTTCATCATCTCATTAGCGGGCTTCTCAATAATCGCTTTAGCAATCCAGTTGTCCCTGAACAAGATGTTTAACGTATAATAGTCCCATGTGAATCTTTGCATTACGTATTTTGAAGTTTGAGCCAAATTATTAGCTCCAATTCCTAAGTTAGCAGGAGGATTGCTATAGGCATCAAGCGCCCTTTTAACAGAAATCACTTCTGCTTTGTTATTCAGGATTCCTGGAGCTCCATCAAAAGTACGTAAGTTTTTCTTACGAATTCCATGTTTGTTTCCCATAACTCACTCCTGATCAATTTGAATGTACCGATTGCCATGTTTAGGATCTGCTTTGTATCTTTGAATTTTGTTAGCTTGTGTGTATTTCCAATCATATATCTTTGAATCAAGCGTATCATCAGGAATTCGAATAATTAGTTCCCATGGTTTATCTTCATATAAACGACGGAATACCAGATATTCGTTTCCTTTGTGATTAGCTATATAATCATAACGCTTAGAAACAACAACATGATTTAAATTAGCTATTACTTTCCGAATAAAATCTCTTCTTGTATGCATTTCAATTAGTTCAAAAAATTAGTTCCAAATACAAGTGAATCAGGAGTAGTAGTATATACAGCATATCTTAACGCGTCGAGTGCATGGTCATGCTGTTTCACAACTTCTTCCTTTCCCGATTCTCCACGTTTTTCATTCCAAATATATAAACCTAACTCATCTATGAGATTAGGGCAATTATCTCTATTGATTAGAATGTGACCTGTATTCAACAAAGTATAAACCATTCTAATCCCGTTAGTTACATCGTTGTTAGCTTTTCGAGTAGTGATTCCTCTCTTATGAGCTGTAACGATTAACGAACTTGCCGAAGGATCAACGATCATTGATTTGTAGTTCTTATCACCAATAAAAGAAATAAAATCATTGATATATTCGTCGTCCGTTTTCTGTCTCATTTTCTTTCGGCTATCGTAATAGTATTCTTTTTCAATGTAGAAGTATGGCACCCTTTCTCCTGGCTTTGAGTACTTATAACACTCGAGATAAACTTGAGGATTGAATACACCATAGTCAACGCCGTAAATTGGATATCCGTCGAATGGGTCATTATCTTGAATAATTCGAGGGAGTATCTTATCTTTATCTGCATTAGAATAAGTGTTTTTGTTTATATCAAAACAATCATATACAACACCATCAGCGAAAGCCCATTCACCAAGAATGAATCTCCTGTAAAATATGCCGCTAAACATGGTGTTGTATCGATCAATTATATCCTGACTTAATGAAAGATTGTCCTCTATTCTGAAATGGATTCTTAGTACCTTACGTTTTTCTGCAAGCTTTACCCACTCTTGATAAAACCAATGTTGAGGTCCTTCCGGGTTACAGTTAAACCATGCCTTAGAATTAGCTACTGAACATCTACCTAAAGCTTGTTCAACAAATGAACGCGGCATAAGGGCGACCTCATCAAGAAGTACGCCCGCCAATGTGATACCTTGAATTAGATCTTGGGACCTCTCATCCCTACCACCGAATAGATAGTAAGTATTTCGTTTGTTGCCTCTTACTACTATTAGCTTATTATCTGATTGCCTATCAATTACCTTATATCCTCTGCCATTCATTACTTCTTTTAACTGAGTAATAACATTTCGCCTCAATGAACCAACCGTCTTACCGCATATAGCAAACACTTGATTATTGAATTCTGACATACTCCACAATAAGAATGAAGTACTCATGACTAGAGTTTTGCCAGATCTAATCGCACCTTCTGCGATAACGCCAGAATAAGAAGAATAAGGACTTCCCTTTGTCCACCATGTAAGTAGCTGTAATTGTTTTTTTGATAACTGTTTCCATTTCATAGTGGACTTACTCCTTTTTATGTTTAACTCTACTCTTGATAAACCGAAATTAAATAGTATGTTCCAAAACCATAAGCATTTTGAATAAACTTACTTGCTTTATAGCAAGCACACGAAACACAATCTGCACTCAAATAAATAACAAAAGGTTTAAAATCTTCATGACGTAGTAGCTTTACTCTGTATCTTTTCATCTAATTCCTTCAACTAAATGAATTTGTTGTTCCTCGTATCGAACATTCTATAATTAGCTGGAATATCACGATTTTTTCTCCATTGTTCAATAGTCTGAGTGCTTACATTACATTCACGAGCTATCTTTCTATCGCTGTAACCTTTTCCCCAAAGATTCAATCTTTTAATGTGTTCCTCTTGTGAAATTCTTTTAGGCATTTTGTTTGTCTCCTTTTTATGTTTTTGAATGGCTTGGATCTTGGCGTTTGTGTTATGTTTGAGAGAAAGACATACCAACGAAAGGAGACATATTCAACTCCTTTTTATTTAGAATTAAAAATGTCAAATGTTTTCTTTTACTTCGTATCCAATTTAATCTCTTCCCTACCAATTTGAGAACCATTTATAACAAACAGTTGTTTAACAAAAATGGAAGAAACGGACCTCTCCTTTTAAGTTTGTTTCCTGTTTGTTATGAACAAGAGTAAATGTTTCTAATGCACAAGTTTTCAGATTTAGCAATTCCTTTTCGAACAATTTCGTTTTTTGCCTTTACAGCTGCATGAGTCATGCATGTTGCAAACATCGAAACAACGAATCTTGAATTGCTTTCACTATCGAAAACTGTGATTTCGTATCTATTCGTTTTCATGTTGTCCTTTCTTAAAATTACTTTTTAATCCTTTTTTCCATCGCCATTGAGCAATTGCTCCTTTTGAAACTCCGCATTCTTTAGCAATCTTTTTATCGCCGAATCCTTTATTGTAGAGTTCCAATCTTTTTTCTTGTTCCTTTTGAGTTAGCTTTTGCTTAGTGAAGTGATTAGCAGGAAGTCCTCTTGACCATCTCCACTGAGAAATAGCTGTAACAGAATAAAAAGTTTGTTCAGCAATTTGATAATCCGAAAGTCCTTGCAGATATAAACTCATTCTTCTTTCTTCTTCAAAAGGATCAAGTCTTCTTTTAGTTAATTCCATTGCTGATCTTATTCTTTACCCTGATGAGTAAATAAGCAATAAAGGTTGAATTCGTTGGCTTACCAGACCTACAATCAATCACAGTTTGAAGCTGATCTGTATAAGTTTCATTATATAACTTCTCGATAGAATGACGAATACATCTTTCAACACGAGAAGGAGTTGTTTTTTCTCCTTCCTTTTTAGAAGCTACATAAGGATAGAGTTCTTTGGTAATGCTGACTTCGTAGAATTCTTTGTTATTCTCCAAATAAAAATTGATAGCATGAATTAAATAATAGAATCCAGAGTTGCAAGGGTTAATTCCAACTTCAATGAGTTCGTTTTCAATGATTTTCAACGTATCCATAATCTTTTTCCCTTTCAATTCTTAATTATTAGAAGTTCTTTCTTTGTAGAATTTCCTACATTCCGGGCAACGCTTAGGAAGTTCACATTCATGCTCGATGTAATATTCCTTCTCGAGTTCATTGATCTCGAATTCTCCATTGCAATCGATACATGTTCTAACCTCAATTTTCTTACGAAGCTTTCTGCATTCCGGACATCTCTTAGGGAGATTAAAACCACGGTCCTTACAGAACTTCTGTTCACCAGGACTGATAACAAACTTGTTACCGCATCGAACACATTCAACTTCAACAGGATAGATCTTTTCGTTTTCCATTTTATTTAACTCCTTAATTCTATTTGAAGAGGGAGTTTCCTCCCTCCTCTTTATACGTATTCCTGAACCATGTTGATGAAGTTATTCATCAGGCCGTTGTTGAAAGTAACATTAACGAATTTGGAAATATTTGATTTGTTAGTTTTACGAACAGGATCCAAATGAGTGATATAATCACTGAAAGCATTTACCAGGCCCCACTGAGTTCCACGGAAGTTCTGGTTATCTTCTGCGTTGTAAGCATTGAGAAGAATTGCCTTCTTTTCCTCGTTGGAGTTAACCTTCCGAGTAGAAGCATTATCATCAACAAGGAAGTACTTATCAATGATATCCAGAGCTTTTTCATCACCGATCTTATTAGCTTCCATCTTGTTTGCCATCTTATTGAAGTTATCCATATATTCAGCATTGAACTGAAGGATATGCTGGGCCTCATCCATCTTTTCATGGATAGAAGAACTGTGACGGATCGAAATCTTGTTTTCAGAATTTCTGAATGCCATCGTAAACTGATTCTGGCAGATAATACGCAGTGGGCAGATAGCAGCCTTAAGAGTAGTAGCGCCAGCGTGAGAATTCTGGAAGATGATGTAGGGCTTGAACTTATCATCGAGGATGTACTGCTCAGGAAGAGAAGCGATGATGTAATTCATGTAGGAAGTTTCGCCAGCCTTAACGAATGTAAGACCTTCCGAAATAATACCATCAACAAAAGAGAAAGCTTCTTCATTCTGAACAATGGTATAATCCTTGCCAACAATTCCGAAAACCTCATCGGTTCCCTTTTTCTTTGTGGCGAACTGATCCTTGATTCGATGACCATTGGAAAGGTAAATCGGAGCCTTAACGACTTCATAATCAAGACCAGAGATCTGAAGTGCTTCCTTAACCGAGTTAGCCTCACTGATATCAGTGCCAACCTTGTTCCAAGTAGCCTCACGAGTAATAGTAGTAGCCATTTTAATATTCTCCTTATCTTTTAGTTATCTTATCCCTTACCTTTGGGATGATTATATTATATCATGCCGTTTTGAAATGTACATACTTTTTTGAAAATTTCTCAAATATTTTTATGTTTCATCCCAAACAGCTTCTGTAGAAGCCTTAATAGCTTCGATGAATTCATCATCCTCAACTTCAGGATTGTCCATTTCCATCTGCCGTTTCTTAAGTTCGAAATCCTGTTCCATGAGATCCATTCGTCTTTCCTCAAGTTTCTGTTTCCATTCCTGAGGCATATCACTGCAATATTTAGCGAGTGAATCCAGAGCTTTTAACTTGTCGTAAAGCTCAATTGAAACGCCATCGCGACCTGATTTGATCGATTTGATTAACTGACCATCGACTTCTGAAACAGGCTTTAAACGAATACTGTGAGGAAAAATATCAACAAAATCTGCCATATCAGAAAAAGCAATTCGAACCCAATGATCAATGATATCTATTGCATTGACCAAAGAAGCATTCATCACACGGACTTTCAGCCACATGATGTAACGAATCGCATTCTCGTCTCTTAAGATTTTGTAAGCATAATTTCCTTGTCCTCCATCAATTGTTCCTTGAGAGAAGCCAGCTTTTTTGAGAGCCATTTTCCTGTTGTGTCCTTCAACATAGAATTCACAAAATCGTTGAACCTTTTCTGATAGTCCGTCGACCGCTCTCTTTTTGGACATTTTCAACAGCTCTTCTTCAGTATATAAACTGTTTTCAACAGGGACTCTCATCTCGTTTTATTCTCCTTTATCCTTCATTTCACGTTTGTAGAATGACTTGGAGATCCGAGATTTTTGTTCTGCTTTTTCTAAGAAACTTCTCAAATTGCATCTTGAACAATTATAATCCTCGTTTACGAAAAAGCTACAATGATAATCTCTGCATGTTTTACAGAAGATCTTTTGTTCTTCTCCCAGATCTAAATTTGTGAACATCGTAAAAATGAATGTGTTCTCATTTCCCGAAGTCCTTTCTATTTTGAATGATAAGTTTTTGTATTTTTTTGAAGCCATATATTTAGCTAACTGCTTGCATCCTTTTATATATGCATCCTTTTCAGAATTTGCAGTTATCACGAATGACTTAACCTTGAGGGTGAGATTCATTTCTTCGCCCCCTTGCTTGCAAATAGTTCTCTATTCAAGCGGTTGATAGCATTCTTGGCAGCTTTATCTACCATTTCATTGTAACGATCTCCGGAATGACCTTTGACCTTAACGAACTTGAATTTGAATTTTCGATGTTTTAACAAAGAATTGAGTTTAATCCAAAGTTCTAAGTTTTTAATAGGCTCACCAGTTCTTGAGATCCATCCATTAGATTCCCAAAACTTAATCCAACCTTTTTCTACAGGGTTGATACAGTAAGCACTATCTGAATGAATAAAAACTTCAATTTTATTCTTTGTGGGAATTGATCCTAACTCTGAAATCACATGTTCGATAGCTCTAACTATTGCCTTGAGTTCCATGTAGTTATTTGTTGTATTTTCTTGAGATCCACTTAACTTGAGGATTTCTTTTTCACCTTTCAAGATAATAAAAGCATATCCTCCGTTGCCCGGATTTCCTGAACAAGCTCCGTCAGTGTAAACTTCAATTTTTTCCATTTATTTTCCCTCATACTTCATTTTAACAGTAATAATGAATTTTGCGAATAATTCATAGGGAGAATTTGATGTAATATGGAGAATTTCTTTTTCATTGCCGAAACAAATCATCGAAATCATTCCATTTTCTCTGTGTCTGTTCACAATGTGGATATTTAATCTTTTCGAAAGATTCTTACAAATTTTACGTAATTCTTCTTTGTCAGGTTTTTCATTTGTATCAAGAATCCTGCATAACTTTTTAACAAGAATAATTCTATTTTCTTTTTGTGAACAATCGAGATTCTTGTAATACCAAAATGTTTTCTTAATTTTCATAATCCTCAGAATGCAAGGACGGCCGGGGACTTACATCGGGATTTATTCCGAATGCCCCGGTTTTTAGATATCCTTGTTAACCATGGTTTTTACTTAGTCGTCGAAATCGAAATCGTCGTCATCATCATCGGACTTCTTGGAC
>OGXG01000222.1_pt1 | contig 33253 bp, 65 predicted proteins | sample 1576251 | NCBI WGS metagenome assembly OGXG01 (sample SAMEA3541533, study PRJEB24748) | human gut metagenome | biome: human gut; feature: human-associated habitat; material: faeces | place: China | collected 2012
AGACGCAGGCGATGAGACAACTGAGAGGAGCCTGGTGCAATGTGTTCTTCATTGGCTTTATCTATTAATTCATTAATTACTTGTGATACTCTTCCACTACTTATACCAAAAAATTCACTAAAATATTTATTACTAGCATAACAACCTTTTTCGTTATCAAGGCTATCAATCTCTACTAACATTACTTTTTGTTGAAGTGTTAATTCTTTGCTTTCCCATACCTCTTTTGGTATCCATATTCCTTTAAAAGCTCTCTTATTATCTTCCATTTTATACCTCTTTCTAGGCTATGAAAAAAAGATTTGATGATAAGTAGGCTTATAAGGTGCAAGGTACCTACCCATCATCAAATCTTTTTTTCTTGCACCTATATTAATTATATATTATTTTTTTAAATAAATCAATACTTAATCAAATAAACTTGTTTGTTTATCAACATTAATTAGCATTTCTTCTTTTGCTCTTTTTACGAAATCTCTTTTAATTTCAAAGCCATAACAACTTCTATTTAACTCCATACAAGCTCTTAATGTGCTACCACTACCAGCACATGGGTCTATTACTACATCTCCCTCATCAGTAAATATTTTGATTAATTCTTTTAATAAATTAACTGGCTTTTGTGTAGGATGTATCTTTGGAATATCTTTACCATCTCTCTTCCATTCAAACCAATTAAATATCATATGATTTTTTCCAAATTCATCGATATTATTAAACTTTGGTAATTTTTCTCTATAAAGTACTACTGCATATTCACAAGCATTTACTATCTTCATATTTGCTTTTAACACTTGTGCCGAATAATTCTTTATAAATACAAGCGGATAATTTTTCATAAGTCCATGCTTCTTTCCTTGTTCTATTACCATAGGTATTTGTTCAAAAGCACAAAATACAATCATAGCAGGAGCATTTGAACTTTTCCCTCTTTCTCCTCCTTTTTTAGGTTCTTTATTTAAATACCTAGTACAGAAATCAAAGAAATTATTTATCTTAAAATCATTATCGGTATCAAAAAAACTTTTGCCTGCTAATTCACTTTCTCCATTTTTATTATCTCCATCTTTATACCATTGAGGGTTGCTTGCATAAGCATTAGCACCTAAATTGTAAGGTATATCTGCAATTATTAATTGTGCATGTGGTATTTGATATGTTTTTGCATTTTCAAAATGGTCATGGTATAATTCAACCTTTACTTTCTTTTTATAATTAGAATAATCTTTTACTTCTTTTTCTTCCATTTTATTTGTCCTCCTCAATTATTAAATTCTTCAAACTTTATACTTTCCATTTTCTTTTTTAGAGCATTAATTTTATTTTCTGTACTTGTATAAGCATTTTTAAACCTTTTTAACGAGCATTCTTTATCTGCTAGTCTATTTATACTATCTTTGCAGAAACGAGTTCCTAGAGCCTCAAAATAAGCCATAGCGGGTGCTTTTCCATCTCTTTCGGTATTCCAATTCTTTCGCTCTTCAGTTGTTTTTATTGCTCTATCTATTTCTATTTGTGTTTTTAATTCTATTATGTCTTTAGTTAATCTTGCTATCACTTCCCCTATTATGTAATTAAGATTAGAATAAACTTCTACATTTTGTGCATATTGATACATTGAATTAGGTTCATCTATAATCTTTTTAAATACTTCTTGATACATACTAGCAAGTTCTTTTTCATTTATACTTTTTATGTTAAAAGGATTAAACAAGAATAATTTTTCTTCCATTTATTCTTCCTCAACTTTCTCACTATATATCACTATTGAACTAATTGTTACAATGCCATCTATATGCCCGCCTTTTTTATTTAATTCTTTTCTAAATTGTCTTAAATTTTCCTCATAATTTTTACCACAATAACCAGATATAGTAGTGCATTTTGTTTTATATTTGTTTTTTAATATTAATTCCTTATTCATTACTATCACTTCCTTGTAATTCTTGCATTTTATTTAAAATCATATTGCACACAATTATTTCTGCTTGATTAAATGTTTTGCTATATCTTTTTCCATATGATTTTTCAAATTCTTTAATTTTAGTTTTATCTATATATTCTTTTAATTCATTCCAATTATCTTTTAAACTTCTTACATATACTTTAACATCATCAAATAATGTATCTTCATCTAGCCCTAGTGTTTGTGTTATATCTTTCATTTCTAATCTAAATGTTTCTTCATTTGTTTGAGTTACTAATAATTGTTCTTTTAGTCGTTTGTTTTCTTGTTTTAACTTTCCTACTAATAATTCTAACTCTTGTATTTTTTCTTCTTGCTTATGTATCCTATACATTCTTTTTTGATTTCTATTATGTTCTTTTATTTTCATTATCTTACCACCTTTAATGCTTCATACATTTCTAAATCACAAGTGCTATAATCTTGTGTTTTTTCACAATCTTCATATATTTTTATTGCTTTATCTATAGTTCTTTCATATACATCTCTTGTTTGTATCATGTCATCTCTAGTGCTTGTTTCATAAATGATAAACTCTGCTACTTCTCTAGGTATATCGTATTCTTTACCATTTATATTTATCTTGTTTTTGCTTAATTTAACATTATATTCCATTATTTATCTCCTTTTATTTTTTGCACTTTTTCTACTAAATCTTCTTTTATTATTAAAGTGACTTTTTCAAAATCTGACACTTTAAATACTAATTCTTTTTTCAAAATTCCTTTGTAGCCATCAAATTCAAACTCTTTATCTACTATAATTTTCGCTTTTAATTCATCAGGAAATGCCCTAATGTTATATGCTTCTTCTATTGTTTTACCATCTCTATTTTTCGAATTTTCTATTGCTTCATATATATCATTGGTTGCTTTAAACCAATCAGTATCAGGGCTTCCACCACAAACATACCAGTTTCTTATAAGATAAATATTCTTATTTATTTTGTGTCTATATATAACTATCTCTTTATTCATTATTTGCCTCCTATTCTTTGTATTTTTTCAAGCATAGCCATTACTAAGAATGATGTCTTGCTTTGTCCTGTCATTTTTGTTGCTTTTTCTAATTCATTAAACTCCCATTCAGAAAGTCTAATATTTAATACTCTTGTTTTTGTTTTCTTTCTCATATTATCTCCTATCTACAATATTGGTCATATAATTCACAATATTGATTTTTATATTCTTTTAAATCTTCAATTTCTTCTTGTTGTTTTTCTATTTCTGCATAATAATCTTCTAATTTATCAATTAACTCTTCAATAGATACTAAATCTTGATTTCCAAATATTTTTTTTATATTATAACCATAGAAATCTTTTAAATTTATATAAACATTATTCATAATTTCTCCACCTCCTTCCATTTGATTTCTTTCTCTCTCTTCCTCTTAGGTAGGCATTTGTTTGTTGCTTTAGCCTGCTGTTATAGCCCTCATGTAAAGTGCAACCATATACCTTTATTTGATAATTTTCTATCATCCTTATCAGTTCATTTAAATAACGAAACTCCCCATGTCTCTTATGAAACTTTGCTCTAAAATCATTTCTACTATCCATAGAAGTATTCTTATATAAATTGAAGTAGAACTGTAATTTAAATTCTTCCATTATTTCCCTCCTAATTCTTTATATCTTCTAGTAACACCAGGTATCCAACTTTCATTTTTATTCTCCTTTTTTATTTTTTCATAATATAATTTTTAATTTCTACATAATCTGCAGATGTTACTTTTCCATCTCTATTAACATCATATCTGTTATAAGTAAACCCAACATAAGTAATTATTGCTCCAATTACAATTGATAATAATGTTAATAAACTTATTCTTATCATATCATCATTATTTATCATCTTATCACTTCCTTTCTATAAATTATTTAATACTATTAATGTAATTATAACTAATTCTGCATAGAATATAATTACTCCTTTATTATCTCTTAAAAACTTTTTCATTATATTCTTTCTCCTTTCTTAACTCCATAATATTCATATAAATCTATGTCTAAATTATCTTTTAACCATTTAATTATCTTTTTCATTATTCCTCCTCCTTAATATCCTACTCTTATGAAATCTTTAACTTCATCGTTTGTTATTTCTCTATAATCTGCATTGTATAATTTTTCTTTTAATTCTTTTTCTTTTTCACATAGTTTTATGTATTCTTCTCTAGAACCACCATACATATCCATTTCAATTCTTTCTAATTCTATTTTTCTTAATTCTTTTAACATTTCTTCTTTAGTTAACTTTTCCATTTTTGTTCTCCTTTCCTTAATTACAATATTATTATAACATACAGTATGTACATTTGTCAATACATTTTAATGACTTTTTTTAATTTTTTTGCATTTTCTTTATAAGCCCTTATAAAATAAAGAAAAAAGAGTTAATTTTTTTTAACTCTCTTTAATATTTTACCTACGTTTTGGTAATATTCTTCGTTTGGAGGTTGCATACTTTCATTTAATTCTCTGAATAAATTATTTAATTCATTATATGCTTGTAAATCTATCTTTTCAATTTTATGCAAGTCCTCGTGAGATTTTTCTATTAATAAAGCATAATTAGATATATCGTTTGCACCACCATATACCTTTTTAAATATATGATGTCTTGTTAAAGGTGTATTTCTATATATCTTATAGCCCATCCAATCTCTTTCTTTCGTTTTATAGATTTTAAGCATTATCTTAACATCTTTATTCAATTGTTATTTGAAATTTAGTAGCACTAACTCCATATACTCCAGCGTAGCCATCTTGACCATTTGTCTTTTCATTATCATATTGATAAGGGTAATTATTGACTTTATATTTTGCTTTTTTGTATGGTCTTATATTATTAGGGGTATAGTAATAGCATTCTACACAATCAATAATACTGCCATTACCAGCATAGCCATTAAATATATCGTTAATATTATAGCCAGTTACATAAGGTAACCATCCTCTGCCTGCAATATGAACTCTATATTTAATAGAACCTTTATCTACTCTTATAGCAAGTCCAATTATAGGACTATTCTCCCAACCAGCATAATCTTCTAGATTTTTAACTTCTGAAAGCCATCCATGTTTTTGAGTTTTAACTCTATAATAAACATTGACTTCATTTGAAACAGATTTATCTTCTAATTTAGCCTTTATCATATTTAAGAACCTATCCCAGCCCATATCTAATGTTCTATGAGGGCAATATTTATGATTTCCATAATCTTGATGTTTTGTTACTCTATCAATTCCCCATCCATATCTTTTTAATATATCTACGATTAGGTCAACTGCATTCTGTTCGGCTTTAATAAATCGGCCTCCTCCTGATAGTGAATAGCATATTTCAATGGCTATTCCTTCTCTATTTCCTTTACCATTTCCGTCACTGGCGTGCCAACCATTTCTATTTTCAGGCAAGCCTTGAACTATTTCTTTGTCATCTACAGCATAATGAAATGATGTTTCATAATCATTATTTGTCATATATGCTATTTCATTTCTAGCACTTGCATCGTTAGCAGTATTATGTACTACTATTCTAGTTGGTGTCATTTCATAAGGACATTTTATTCCCCATTTACTTTCTGGTACTATTCTTTTTATTATATTTACCATATTATCTACTCTCCTTTTATCTTATTTACTGCCTTATTTCCTAATAAATATGTTGATATTACTGCTATAACTACTGCTATAGTATTAGTTATCTTATCTGCATTAATATTCCATATAGGAGCAATTCCTATGATTAGAGCATTAATTATAGTTAATACATTAAGAACATATTTACTAATTTTTTTAAATCTTTCCATTTTTAACACCTCTCTTTCAATTCTCTGATTTCTTCTTTTATATACTTAATATCATCTTCTAATCTAAATGTTCTTTCAACTACTGAATTATGTTTCTCTACTTTCTTTTCAAGTTGATTAATTCTATACTTGATTAAATTCATTCCAGCAAAGGAACCTATACAAGTGCCTAGAAAAGATATCAGTGCTACTACTATTGTATCGTTCATATTTCCTCCTTTTTATTTTACAATTATATGTCAACTACTCCCCTACCCTACTATATTAAGCCTTATTTTTTAGGGGTTTTGGCTATTTGATGTTTATTTGACATTATATTTTTGATAGGGTAGGTGATTGACATATTTTACATTTAATCTGTTGCTTTTGTATAATTTATAATTATATAGAAAGTCCAATCACTACCCCAACCTCCATTAGAATATAATTTAACTACATTTTCTTGTGTTTCTACCCACACATCAATTTTTTGTATTATATCTCCATTATATCCAACCATAGGTAATGTTACTACTCTTCTGTTAGAATATACAAAACCACCAACTATCCAGATTTTATCTGGGTTTGTTATATTGTAAGCGATTGCTTTTTTTGTCTCTCCTGCAAGACCAACAGTGCTTAATACTTTTCTATATAATGGCTTTCCCATCCAAGTTCCTATTCTTGTTTCATTAGTAGAATATGTTCCTTTTAATACATCATTATCATTAACTTCATTTATAGCACTTACTAAATTATCTTTACTAGTAGTATTTAAACTTGATAAATTTCCTATTGCATTTGAATTATTAGTAGTGTTATCATCATTTGTATTAACTACTTCTTTTATTTCATTTAAATCAGTGGCATTACACTTATTTACATCTGCTATATCAGAATTAACATTTAATGCTACTTTGTTTTCATATGTTATTTTTGCCATTTTATCTTCCTCCTTTATACTATCTCTACCATTTGAGTAATGTTATAGAATTTACCTACTTCAAATGTTGAAGTTATAGTCTGATAAACTGTAGTTTCATCATTGCTTATTATTTGAATATTCGTTATACTTTTTGGTACATATATATCAAAATCATACATATAACTTGTATCACTAATCTTATCAATTTGGCTTTCTTTTAATTGAATTATATAATTAGTATTATCTGCATAATTGATTTTTATTTTTAATGCTTTGGTATTATCATAATCAGTTGTTTCCGATATACTATTATTTAGTCTGCTTGCACCTATAGGGTTAAGTATAGAATTAGTCTCATCATTATCATTTCTTATTTGCAAAGTATTTATGAAGTTTATATTTAATGTTTCATAAATATTTTTTGTTATTGTCTGATTATTACTTATTAATATTGAATTAGTTTCACTTAATAAGTTTTGCTTTGTAATTGTAACATCATTTAAATATGTATTTGGTACTTGTATTGAACTATTTGTACTTCTGCCTATGATTACTTTATTATATAAATTTCGTGCAAATATTGGCTTATTTTGATTATCATATAGTATACCTTGGTTAGGCACCATACTATTTACATTTGCGTAAGGTATTCCATTATAATTATTATTATTATAAATAATAAATGTTTTGTTAAGATAAGTATTTTTAACATCATTATTATAATTACTTTCTATAAAAATATTAAATAAATTAAAATTATTTAATATATATGTGCTTGTTCTTATAGTATCTTCTCTTATACTCAATATGCTATCGTTTCTTTTTTGTGTTTCACTTTCATAATAAACTATACCATTTTTAATTATTCCTAAATATATATCGGTAGCAGGTATTGGAGTATTATTGACTAAAAATTTTGTAACAAATAATGTATTATTTATTTCTTGCAAATAAAAGCCACCTCTTATTATTTCCTCATTATATTCACGCCAATTTAATGTATCCATTTGAATTAATTCACTATTTTTTAAATTATATAACAAACTCCTTTTATTTGTCAAATCTTGAATAGCAAGAAATTTATTATTTTCTGAATAATACATAACTTGACATCCACTATAACTTAATTCAAACTCAAATTTGATGCTCTTTTCCAAAGTTAAATTACCACCTGGAGATAATAAATACTCTGAATATTGTGGATTGTCATTTAACCAATCAAAACCATAAATTCTAAAATAAATATCATCATTTATCTTATTGATGCTTGTTGAAAATAAAATTCTATCTAAACCAGAATTTTCAATTGTATAACTATTCCATTCATTTTCACTTCCTGCATTAATTTTGAATTTTACTATTGCTGTTGATGTGCTACTGCTTTGTGTTTGTGGATAACCAATAAGGAAATAAGTGTTAGTATCTCCTTTTGTTATTCTATATTTGCTAGGATTTACTGTTCCCATCCAAAAGTCTAAAGGGCATATATAACTTTTTTTAATTTTAATATAAAATGTACCTTTTTCTGAATTACTTAGAAATATATTATTTAAAAACAAAACTCTAACTGTCTTTCCATTATCAGCCATCTCACTACTTACAGCATATATCGAATTATCATCATCTATTTGCATACCAACAATATTAAACAATTTAGAACCAGAAGAAAAGGTTGTTATAACTTGTAATATGACACCATCTTTTGACATAATTGCAATAAAAGGATTATTGTTGTTATTTTCTATATATCTCCCATATATTAATATTAAATCATTTGAATTAGAAGATAAATTATTATATATAATTACAAAATTAGAAGCAATATTTAATTTATTTGCTATTTGGCTTCTTATTCCACTATTATTTACTTCCCAATTATTGAATTGAGGAATATCATTTTTTTCTTCTTGTGGTAGTTTCCCTACTAAATAAGCCAATATATTATTTTTATATTCTTCGGTCATATTTTTACCTCCTAACTTACAAATGGAGCATTTAAGCCACAATTTAGTGTATTGTCTCCTGTTACATTTAATTCAATTTTTGAATAATTATTAAATATTATATTTGCTGAATTTTCTATGTCTACATTTCTTGTTATAGCCTCTCCCTCTCCTATATTTCCTTTTGCTTTTCTTCTCTGATTATCAAACCAATTTATTGCTCTTTCACTATTGAACGAACTTGATAACTCGTATGTGTAAAAAATGCACTCTTGTGTAGTTGTATTAATTATCTTGATATCTTTTTTCTTTACCATGTAATCTTGCTTAAGGTCATCTATAGGAGCATCAAAATATACAACTTCTCCTACATTATAAAGGTCTTTATCTTTTGTCTTGACTACTAAATTAACTTCGGTACTACCTTTATATTTAATGTAAGACTGACCTATCATATCTAATTCATAACTAGAAATAGCATCATTTCTGTTTTCATATCTTGCTATAATACCTTTTCTACCCATTGAATTTGCTACTCTGTCTACTTCATCATTATTATACACTATTTGTCTACCTTTTACAATAGGTGTGTAGACGATTTCAATTCTTGTCCCTGCAGAATAAGTTTCTGCACTTTCTATTTGATTTTTACCAGGTGTATAATAGAAATCAGCATCTATCCCTATTTCTTTATTTACATTAGTTGTAAAAGATACTTCTACATTATTTACTTTTATGCTTTTTACTATACCAATATTTGAAGTTAATAAGAAAGTACTATCATAGCCATTAGATACTAAATTATCAATATAATCTATACTAGCATATACTTCATCAGATTGCATTATTTGTTTATTTCTATAATCTCTACTTCCATAATTGAAACTTATATCTACAATGTTATTATTTTCAAAGAATTCTTCTGTATATTCTAAATTATTAGCCTTAGGCATTAATGTAGGGTCATAAAAGTCAATAGCAACTTTATCTTCATCAACAAGTCTTGTAAACCACTTAGAGCCTGTTATATCTGCTAAATATTGAAATACATCGTAAGCAGTCATGTTTTGAGTAGAATAAGCACCTATGATATCATCACCATTAAATATATTTATATTTCCTTTCACAAAGCCATAAGAACTAATTACATCAATGGCATCTTCTATTGCCTCTATTACTGTCTTATTATTAATTACATAATCTAAAGTCTCACCCTCACTAAGCAAAGTTTTGAAATCTAATATTTGCAAACTACAAAAGTGAGGATATCTAGGATTAAGACTTATATTACCCGAATTTTTTACTACTCCACAAAAAACAAGTACATCATCTTTATATATCTTACATTTTGAATAATCTTTAGGATAATAAAATCTAGAAACATAATTTTTATCATTTTCCCAACTTTTTGGATAGCAATTGTTGAGAATGGTAGAGGAAGTAGCAAGCATTTCCTCTGTTATAGTAAAGTCTTTTCTGCATACTACTTCTTCATTGTTTATTAACATTTTTAATCTACTCATATTTATGCTCCTCCCATTCCATAATTATAGTCATTTTTAGAGCCACCACTAAATGTTTTAATATTATTAACCATTTGTCCTAATGGGTCTTGCTCCATATTATTATTTACTACTACATTAATTTGTGGGCTTAAATTAGTGCTTGAACTTCCATATAGGCTAGGTGATAAACTAAACATATCATCAAACATTCCTCCGACTGTTGAATTAACTTGCCCTTTCATGTCTTCCATACCTTTTTCTAAACCTAGCATATTCATCTTACCAACCCATGCAAACTCTGTTGATGGACTATGTATTCCAAATATTCCTTTGATTTTTTTCATTATTGAATTACCTATACCTGCTATCTTGTCAAGTACCCAATCTTTAGCAGACTTAATACCATTCCAAAGACCTTGTATTAAATTTTTACCACAATCCCACATCATCTTAGGCATTCCTTTGAAATATTCAACTAAATCAACAACTATTTCTCCTGCTCTGGCTAGCAATATTGGAAGAGCATTTAATATACCAGCAATTAAGCCACCTAATAATTTAAAACCAGCCTCTATAAATAAAGGTAAATTATCAATTAACATAGGTATAGTGCTAAGAATAGCATCTATTATAACTGGTATCAATGTAGGTAATTGATTAGCCAATTCTTGAATAATCATAACTAACCCTTGAATTAATGAAGTAAGTATAACCGGTAGCATATTTGCCAATTCTTGAATTATAGTAGGCAACATACCCATTAATATTTGAATAATACCAGGCAATGCTTGAACTAGACCCATTATTAATGTTGAAGTTCCTTGTATCAATGCTGGTAATATCGCTTGAAGTAGCGGACCGATTAAAGGTACTAGATTATTCAATAAAGTAGTTATGCCTGTTATTATTTGAGGTGCCATTTTTACTATCGCATTTGATATATTTGTTCCAGCAGTAGTAAAGGTACTTATTACTTCTTCTATACCACCTGCACCACTTAGGAAATTACTAAATGCTGACTTAGCACTATTTATTGAACCACTTATAGTAGTAGAGGCTTCTTTTGCAGTTGTTCCTGTTACATCTAATTCTTCTTGAATTACATGAATAGCATTAAATACATCATTTAAATTAGAAATATCATATTTAACTCCTGATATCTTTTCAGCATCAGCAAGTAATCTTTCCATTTCTGTTTTTGTTCCACCATAGCCAAGTTTTAAATTATCTAACATGGTATAATTCTGCTTAGCGAACCCTTGATAAGCATTCTGAATATTCTCAATGGCAGTACCGAACTTGTTTGAGTTGTCTGCCATATCTTGAATAGCCATATCACCAACTTTGGCTGCCTCTGCAGTATCTCCACCTAGACTTTGTAATAAACTAGCACTAAATGAAGTTATTTGCTCCATATACTTATTAGCATCTATTCCCGCTGTTGTATAAGCCTTTTTAGAATTCTCTATGACTGTATCAGCACTATCTTTGAAAAGTGTCTCTACACCGCCTATATTCTGCTCTAAATCAGCAACACCTTGCAAGGCATCTTTACCAAGTCCTAATAAAGAACTACCGACTTTTTCAATAGCACTAGACATTAAGTTGCCAAGAGCGACAGTACTTGCTTTCAATTTACCAGTGACACCATTAGTCTTTTTTTCTAGGTCTTTATCATCTCCTTTAAACTTGAAGATGACTTCTCCTCCATTCATTTATTCCACCTCCTTATTATAAAATAAAGGGCTGGGCTTTTAACCCAACCCTTATAGGTTTATCCTACTACAACTTCTCCTTTACCAGTTACAACAATAGTCAATGCAAACTCGCCATTATCTTCGGCTGCACCGCCTAAATCACTAAAATTCAAAGTACAAGGTACTTTATACTTAGTATAAGTCAATGCTCCCTCTTGAACTCCTGTTAATAATTCAAATTGTACTAATTGATTATTAAATTGAGCAACAGTACCATCTTTGATTAATGTATGAATATCGCCTAATATCTTAACTATAGAAGCATTATTCATATCTATTTTAACAGTAGTATCAATAGAGATGGCAGCACCAGTGATTATACTTCTTTGAATAGCATCGCAGAACACATACCAGTCTTGTTGCTCGAAATCAGTAGTCAAACCAACCTCGGTAGTTGTACACATAGGAGTAAACGCAGGGGCTGCACTAGTACCAGTATTTAAACCTAAGTTTTTGATGACTTCTCTATTATTTACATAAAATTCATTCATATTTACACTTCCTTTCTATAAATCTTTTTCATAAATCTTACTTATAATACATTGTAAGGTAGAATTATACCCAACTCTTCTGATATCCATATACTCTATTGCTTGTGGATTAACATATTGAGTAAATATAATTTGCCACCTTTCCAATTTATTAGTTTCTTTATTTTCAACTTCTATTCTTTCCGATTTTCCTATTAGATTACCTATTAATAAAGATAATTCTTTACACTCTTTAATTGTAAGTCCATATATATCAACCATATAATAATTATACATAGGCAATATATCGCCATAGAATGCTTGTTTTTGTCCGCTTTGTTCTTGCACAACTATTACCCTGCTATCATTATCATTTGTTGAATATTCGGCTTTTATTTTCCATTTGTCAGTGGTATAACCGCTAACTATATTTCGAAGATATTTAATTAAGATTAATTGTTTCTTTTCTAATAATTCTCTTGTCATTTCAATTCATTCTCCTTTATAGCAATTCCAACAATACTCTTTTTCTGCTTAGTATATATTTCTTGATACCATTTGCCAAAAGTACCAGGCTCAGTCCAATTAGTAGTATTAGGCATAACCCATACATATTTAGCATAATCAGTATAAGAACCTATATAATAATCTCCATTACTTCCCCTAACTCCTGCCGCCATTGAAGTTTGTCTCATGTGAACTACTCCTTTTCTTCTTGACATAGGAATATGTGGGAATGTCCTATCAAGTGTCTGTCTTGCTATTGCATACATTATCTTATCAGAAGCCTCTAATACTTCTTTTTTCTTTCCTGGATACCAATTTACTTTAACATCAGCCATTATTTAACCACTATAATCTTATTTTCTACTCTGTTAAATATCCAACTATCTTGAACTTTTAACACTGTATGGACTTTATTATCGGCATACTTGCCTAGATAGATAATTTGGTCTCCTACTTTTACATCAACAAGTCTTCCAACTTGATAATAGCCAGTAGCCTCAGGTACTGTATAAATACCGAACTTTATAGAACTTTCGCAATCATAAGGGCAACATTTAATTGTAATTTCTTTATAATTAGTATCATCAAATATTTCATCATTTTCATCACGATTAAATTGCCTTAATGTTGCTTTCATACCATTTACTAGAAACATTTTATTCGCCTCCAAATGGTATAGTAAGAGCCATATTACTAGACATTGGTGTGCCTCTATATAGATATCCATTATTAGCAAGTATTCTTAGTGCTAAAGTAGAATAATCAGTCTTTAAAGGGGAACTCATTGTTCCTGCCTTTATATCTTTATCAAAATCAACAAATGGAATATCGTGCTCTAATACGAACCTCATTTGTTCCATAGAAGCATTTTTAATAGGCAAAGGGACACTAATTGCATCCCAACTAGCATCCCTATATCTTAAGCCTATTTGTGAGAAAATCATCTCACTTACTGCTTCTATCTGCCAAGTTGAAATATCAGCATTTGAGTATTCGGGATATTTATTCTCGAATTCCTCTTTTGTGAAAAATTGCATTTTCTCACTTCCTTTCTAACTATTCAGCAATTCAGCAATTACTATTGTTCCATTGAATGCATTAGAATAGTTACCATATTTATCTACACCATAGATTGATACATTGAATGAACCTGCTTCTGTTGGTGTTCCAGTAACTGCTCCAGATGTTGCATTTAATGATAATCCAGCAGGAAGTCCACCAGCCTCATATTTAACAACTTCTGTACCAGCGAATGCTGTTTTTTGAGTATAATTTTGTCCAACTTTACCAGCATCGAATGAACCAGCATCAACTGTTGGAATACTTTCAACTAATTTAATAACTGCTTCTGGTCTTACTACTTTTGCTCCGAACATTACATTTCCCTCAACGCAGAAATATCCTGGATAGCCGGGCATTCCATTTGGATATTGGTTCATTGAACTCCAGAATGTATCACCAACTGTACCAACTTCATTAGCAAAGTATCCAACTACATTTGTGTCTTTACCTTCTTTATTTTTTTCAATTACATTACTATTGATTTGGAATACACTAACACCATAAGCATTAGCAACCTGTCCCATATCAACACCTTCAACACCTGCTCTTGTTTCATATTTAAGAATTGATGTTAAACTTGATACAAAGTAAGCATAAGCATTTGAACTTAGTCCTAATAGATATCCATCATAGATATTTCTATCAAATAATTTAGATTTTAAATCATTAATTAATTCAATAGTTTCAGTTCCACTTGCTGGAGCCCATTTAGTGATTTGTCCATCAGTATAAGCCATTGAACCATCGGCAGAGCCTGTAATATCAGCATTTAATTTATTAAAGCCATAAACGTCGATTTGTCTAGAGATTTGAGCCTCTTTTAATTCGATTTGTCCCTCGATTGCTCTTTCGATACCGCTACCCATTACTATTGGGCTTACTCTAAATGAATAGTCCATAGGTAATTCAGTTAAGTCAACTTTTACTGAATTGTAAGTAGCAAGTTCGTTTGTAATTCCTCCTTGTGCAATTTCTACATTATTTCTTACATTTAATGCAGTGTCTAATTGCTTAACAATCTCAATAATTGGAGTGCTAGTTCTTCCAACTTCAAACCATCTTCTGTCTAGCATTTTATAGAATTGAGAATTGTAAAGTAAATTAGCATAAGTTCTTTTCATTAAACCTTGTAGGTCTAAATTTACGCCTGTAAAATTCATAATTTCTTCCTCCTTTTCTTTCCTCTATATTTAACTAAAATTATTTAGTTACAGGTATCATTAAATCTTTAATACTAGTACCTCTTGTTATCTTTATATCTTTACCAGTATTAGCATTATTTCCATTTACTCCACCCTCATTAGGTGCTTGTGTAAATAGTATGTCATGCTTCTTTTCTGTTTCTGGGAAGTATGTATTTTTAAATCTAGTTACTATTCCCTCAATTGCCTTATCATCATCTTTTTCATCAGCATAAAGGCTGTTTCTTAACTTAACTACTTCATCAAAATTTTCTTCTTTAAATCCTTTTTTAACAAGTTTATTCTCTAGACTTAATCTAGTCATCTTATCATTTGTTTCACTTAAAGTTTTAACAGTGTTATTGTAGTTAGTTTCTAGACTTGTATAATCTCCTTGAAGTTTAGTATAATCTTCTTTTTTTACATAACCACTATAATCAGCCTTAGGAATATCACTATTCTTTGTATAGCCTTTATAAAGGTCTTTTTCCATTGCAGAAACATCTAGGTCATCATTACTTATAGTAATCTCTTTATTTTTTAGATATTTAGTAATATCAAAATTCATATTTATCATTCTCCTTTTTTTAGAAGTGATAAAAGTGTGTCGCGACTGCTAACCTTTTATAGACTTAATAGCAGTTGGTCTATTTATTTAATTCTTTTATAGTAGCATTTATCTTTTTTATTTTAGCATTTGTTTTATCCACCTCACTTCCATTTCCTAAATTTTCATATATCTTTTTATCATTTTTTAATTTAGTTCTTTTTAGTTGTAGGGCTTGTATCTTTTGCTTTTTTTCATAATCTTCTTGCCACTTATCAGAATTATAATCATTCTCTTGTATTTGGTCTTTATCCCAATATATAGTCCATTGGTGTCTACAATTAGGATGACCTACACCACCAGCAATTGCTTCTTCTTGTGGATAATATCTAACTCCATCAGAAGTATATCCACTCCTTCCATCTTTACTATATACCTTACCTTGATAAGGCATACATAAAGGGCAAGCAAATGTATGGGCTGGTAAATATAAAAGTTCTTTCTCTAATAAATTAGCATCGTACATCGTTCTATTCCATCCTGCATGATTGAGATTAGTATTATATAGCATTGAATTATAATCTGCAACATTGTGCCAACTTCTTACACTTCCATCTTTATTATGGTATGGTATAGTTGCTTGCACTTCATCATACTTAGTTACTAGTTTAGATAAATAACTTACTCTATCTATATAACTTTTGTTTGCTGTCTTTCTTCTGCCTTTATAATATTCATCAATATTATATTTATATTTTTTCTCTACATTTTGGAATACTTTTTCACTTGCTAATTCATATATTTGTTTATATTCGGCATCAGGATTTAATATCTTATTTCCCTCTAAATCTCTAGCCATTATCATATCTTCGAGTTCTTTTATTTTTTCAGCCATATATTTATGGTCTACCTTTTCCCATATTTTTGCAGTTTCTTTTTTGAACTCTGCTAGTGTTTTATTTTTATATAGGTAATCGAAGAATACTCGTTTAGTTTCATACATTAGTTTATAATATTCATTCTTTGAATAGTAAGCACTATCTTCTATAAATAAACTAAATGGGTCTTTCATTATACTTCTCCAAACTTAACTTGTATTGCTTCTTCTTCCTCTTTGTTAGCATTAATTAATTCTTCTATTAATTTACTATTTTTACCTACATAGTCATCATCAATTAACTTATTAAGTATGGGGGTTATTATTTTAGCCTTTACACTATATGGAACACTTCCAACACTTTGAATTCTTCCTAATACTTGAAGTTTCTTCATATCATTGAATTTCTCATTTGCTCCATAATCCCAATTTAACTCGGTAGGTATTAGATTAATTTGTATGTTGTTCGCTTGCTGTGCTTTTACTACATTTTCGAGTAAATGATTTATTTGAGGTTCAATTTGTGTTTTTATTGCCTCAATAGTCATATCTGAATTATTTTTACTTAAGTCTATGCTATCGACATTCTGATAAGCATCTTTTTCATAACCAAATGTTGCAGGACTTAGTCCAGCCATTTGAATTACTTGATAATCGCAGAATTTAAACGAACTAATATATTCATTAAATCTAATATTACCTTGTAAAAACTCGAATAATTGATGGTCTTTATCTCCAGGTAATAAAGTAAAGTAATCTGCTAATTTTCCTACTGATAATGTATCTACTTTGTAATGATTAGATGCAGGTTGCCAATTAGTTACTATGTCGCCACTTTGATAGTGTTGACTTGTTACTATCTTAGTTTTGGTCTTTTCTATTTCATCAACAAAGGTGTTGAATATTTCCATTTCTTCATTTAAGAACTTTTTACTATCTTTAAAGAAATTCTGACCTATATCTATATTAATTAGATTTTCATAATTTAATATGTACTTAGGAATATAATCATTACCAGTTCTTAAATTAAATGTTCCCAAATCAACAGGTATTAACTTGCCGCCTTTATCTTCTTTAAACACTTCCATAGTCATATAAGTAATGCCATTCTCTAACTTAATATTTCTATGAAGTTCATATATATCTTCTTTAGTAACAAATTCTTGTATGATAGTTCCGCTTATTACTTTGTCATATTTTTGTACTAAATCGTGAATATCTGATTTCTTGATACACTCTAGATATATCTTATTATCAAACTTATTTATTAATATGAAACTTTCTTCTTCATATACTGCTAATTCTAGGCTCTCTTTAAGTGTAGGCATTAACCAATTTATTGATAGTCCCTCTGTCTGTGTTACTAAATCTGAGCCAAATATTTGATTAACTATATATGTAGCAACCTTTTTACCGCTAGGAGCAATTATATAGTCATTTTTCTTATAAATATTAGGTTTCCCATTAGTTATACCAGGTTGAGTTACTGTTGCCTCTACTCTTATATATGGAGCCTCTAAATAGTTGTATGCTGATTTTAATCTTACTTGATTATTCATTTAATATCAACTCCCTCATATATTAGAGTTTCAATATGAGCCTCTCTTTTCTTTTCATCAGTCAATTTATATTTATAACTTTGAACTACTATTTGTACTTTTCTATTAGTCCCTAGTAAATGTTTCATGCCTCTTACTTTTACTATATAGAACTTACCCATAGGAGCAAAGTCTTTATCTATCTTTCTTTTATCTATACATTGACCATTTAAATATAAATATAAAGTCCATTTCTTATTATTTATTAGATATTTTTTCAATTTTTGTACATTTTCCACAATTTTATCAAAAATATTCAATGAAATGTCACTTATTTTTTTTATTAGAGTTCTCATTTTTAACTCCTTTCTATGTGTATAAATAATAAAAAACATATAGTATCTTTAACTATATGCTTCTTATGTTTACGACACACTTTTTCGCACTTTTCTATCTCTTAAATTATAGCATAATTATTTATTATTGTCAACATCTCTTTTATAACTTCTAATATGTATGTAATGAGTAGGGTAGATTTCATATACTTCTATCATCTTACACTTAGGGCAAGGATATTCTATCACTAAAGGAGTTTCCACTTCTATTCCCATTTTTTTTAGATTTTTATAATATTCTTCAATTTCTATTTTAAATAAATATCTTTTTGTAGATTTACAACGAATTTCGATTTTAATCAACTCCTTTTATACCACTGGTGCTCTATCAGTTTCTTTAAATTCTATTATGATATACCTTAAAGCATCAATATGGTCATCAAACTTTTTTACATAGGCTTCTTTGCCACTTTTAGCACTTGCTTTTAAGTTGTATCTATAACTTTCTAATTCAAGCATTCCATCATCTTTACCACTATAAATTAATTCGCCATTGTCGGTTATGTGCTTAATTGCTTTTTGTTTGTATATAAGCAGATATTCTTTATAAAACAAAGACTGCATATATTGAACTCCCTCAACTACAGTATCCTCGCTTTTATCGATTAATGTATGTGATATATTATCAGCAATTAACCTATTATGGAAATGAGCAGCAGCACTATCTAATACCATTGTAGTAATAGGAACTTGCCCATATTCACTTTTTAGATACAATAAGAATAATCTTAATTGCTTACTAAAATATTCGGTCGTAGGGTTATCTTGTTCTTCTTCGGCATTATGGTAGTAATACTCTAACCTTATTAATACCCATTTCTTATTTACTTTATCATAAGCAAGAGCAATGGGTACGAAGGCTGTAGCATGGACTGAACCATAGTCTATTCCTATCCCTATTTCTCTAAAAGCATAATTATCAAGATTATCTATAGTGTTTATAGTATTGAATACTCTACCAGTAGCAAGTATCCATTTGTTAAATATCTTTTGCTCTCTTAGGTTTCCAGGGGGGAACATTTCTAATACCTTTCGCATTGCTTCTTCTGTTTTTATCTTAGGGTTATCATAAGGGAAGAAAGAATAATGCTTAGCATAAGGCTTCTTATCTATGTAGTCAATCTTATATGGATGATTTTCCCCACCCTCAACATTGAATGAATGTATAGTCTTTAAATAAGGATGGTCTGCATAAGATACTTGTCTACCAGGGAACTCATTAAATGGCTCTCTTAAATTATCTTGTGAGTATATTCTAGCACTTTCATCTATCCATTCAAATATCAAAGGTTTACCTAATATCTTATTAAATGCAAGTACATTATTAAAACCAAAGAAATAATATCTGATATTGTATATTTCAAGATATTTGTCATCAGTCTGCCACCTTAGTATATAATCTTTTCCTTTTTCTAATTTCATATCATCTAGAAACTTTTTTAAAGGCTCTAAGATGTTACCTTTTAATGTCTCTAAACTCCAACCAGTTATAGAGCCAAAGTAAGTTTCATTTGGATTATAATTATACAAGGCTTGTGCATATAAGATACACCCTAAACATATATCAAAGGTCTTGCCACTCTGTGTACTTCCTAATACATATATTTCAGTTAGATTAGGGCTAATTATATCATTTAGTAGTTGACTTTGCTTTTTTGATAGTGTTAGATTTAGACTTGTTTCCATTTTCCAACTCCCTATCTATTTCTTCAATTCTCTGAGTAGTCTTTCCTTGACACTCATTGCTTTCTATATCTTTAATGATTAATTCTTTCTTTTCTAATTTTAGTTTCTCTTCGTTAGATACAATCAAGCCATTGCTATCTTTGATTAAATATCTATCTTCTCTCAATTTAATAAACTCCATATTTACCTCCTATTTAAGTCTAAATACTTGTCCATTATCAGAATACATACCATAGCCATTGTCTAAGTCTTTATATACTCTTCCATTATGTAATTTAATTTTACTTTCCGCTGTTTTCGGAGTGTTAGGCATAGCCTTAACAAACTTTGCTGGTACTTCTACTTTTTCCTCTTGAACTTGTGGATTAACTGGCTTATTATCTAAACTAATAACATCAACCTTTTTCTTTCCAGTGTTACTTTTTTTTGCCATTTCTGACACCTCCTTTTTCTTTCCAGTGTTATTAAACACTACACTAATAATATGTCTAGTTTTCTAAAGTAGTTAGCCTGTTAGAAATTTAGTGCCTCATTGGCGAACCTAACCTACACTTGCATATTATCAGTGTACTGCATAATAGCAGTACTTATAAAGGGGTTTGGTTTACTAGTACTTATAAATATTTACTGACACCCTAAACCATAGTCAGGCATTGGTTTTTTAAGTCTTTTATACTTATAAGTACTATACTAATGATATAACTAGTCGTTTATAAGCGATTAAGTCCTCCTAATTAAATTAGAGGGCATACATCATCAGTATACTACCTATAAGGGTAGTACTATAATTCATTTATGGCGGGGGTATGTTATCCAAATACACTTCACATACACTATCAACAACAATAACCTTTCTAATGTGTCAAATTATACTTAATTATTATGTCTTTAGCAAGTGGGTGGGCTCGAACCACCATTCAATTTTAGGTTGACAGACTATTATCTACTCATAAGGTCTCCCAGAGTAGCCCCCAGATTTTTATAATTCATCTATTGTTAAATTATATTTATATTCAAATAATTTCTTCTTTAATTTATAAACTTCTGTTCTAACTCCTTTAGTATCTTCAACTACCCATTTATTATCAATATAATCGTAATAGTAAAAGTCTGCTATGTAATATATAGGTCTTATCTTTTTTCCTTTAGCATTTGTATATCCATCTTGAAGTAAGAACTTTTTTTGTAGTTCTAGATTACATATATAATCAGTGCTTTCTAATAATTCAAGTTCTTTATATCTCTGCATTTCTTTTTTGCTATCGAATTTTATTCCATTATAGATAACTTTAGTGTTGTGATATTTATTCCCATAAGCCATAGGAGATAATCCTGATGTTTTATTTATATAATCTTCTTCTCTTATTTTGATATTACATTTTTTATTATTCTTTATTATCATATAAAACACTCTCCAAATTACTATTATCTACTACTTCCATTTTAATAGTAGGCATTACTCTCATTTCTCCTGTTGTTTCAACTTTATCGGTTTGTCCTAAATATTGCTTACCTAGAAATATAGCCATAGTAGGATTTTTTTCTGCTAATTTCCATTGTGTTCTACGAAGTGATATTTGACCTTTGCCTCTTTTTATTTTGAATACTTCCGAAAATGTAGTTCCATAAGTTTTTTTGCACCAACTATTTAAAGTGTCGTCTTCAACATCAAAGAAATCACATATTTCTAATAAAGTACATTGAAGTCCACATAAATTTTCAAATTGTTTCTTATCAATTTTATCCTGCGCTGGTGTATCTCCTTTTACCATAATATCACTTCCTTTTTATTTTAATTTTTTGCTTAAATATAAAAATGGTGTATCGCATATTGCTATCACAATTTCTAATATAGTTGTTGTTGTGGCAATAGATAATATTGTACCTATATCATATATTCCTATGAATGCAAATATTGTAAATAAATAATTTTCTAAACAATTACTTATTATTGTTGCTATATTATTTCTTACCCACATTTTGTTCGGTATCTTCTTCTTTATTTTTTCAAATACTATTATATCTAACATATTGCTTAAATAACACATTACTATACTTGATATACTTATTCTTAAATTAAATGCAAATATATTTTTTAAACTATCATTTACTAAGTCTAGTTCATTTGGTTTAAATAATAAACTAAATTGTGTTGCTATTGTAAATAATATTACTGATATTATTCCTATATTTATTGCTTTTCTGCTTTCTTTAGTACTATATTTTTCACTTAAAATATCTGTTGCTAAAAATGTACTTGCAAATAATATGTTTCCTAATGTTGCTTGTAAACCTAATATATTAATATTTTTAGCAACTAATATATTTGCTGTTATCAATGCTACACTTATCCATACATATAACCCTTCTTTTTTAAATATTTTTTCAATTAATACTTCTATTCCAAAGCATAATATTATTCCTGCAATTCCTAATATTATATTCATATTATCATCTCCTTAATTTTTTTATTGTAGGTTTTGGATAACTACTTAATCTTTACAGATATATTTCCATTTTTTGTAATATTTTATTTGCATTTCTCTACCTAATTTATAATTATGATAAAATTGTTTTTCTCTATCTTCTTTATTTTTTATTTTAGGTAATTTATTTCCATTCATATCTTTTCCATAAACTATATTTTGAAGCCAAGAAGAACTATCTACATAATCAAAAGGTATCTTATCTAATATTTTCTTTCTTGTCATTCCTAAACAATGAACTTTACAATTATATTTTTTTGCATATTTTAGAAATATTAAATATTGATGGTCTTGTATATCTTCATTTCTAAAACCAGTTATTGCTATTACTTTGTTTTGATATTCTTGGCACATCTTTTTAAATTCTTCTACTCCTCTATTTTTGTGCCATACTGGAATTATTTTGTCTGATACACTTTCTAATATCTTTCTTAATTCTAATACTTTTTCGTAACCAATTACATTATCTACATCCATCTCAAAATATCCAACTACATTAGGTTTATCAAATTCTTTAATAAATTGAGCATATTCTTTAGTATATTCTTCCCAATTTACTTTCTTTCCATGTTGAAAACTATGAGCACCACTATCTACCATTATTAATTCGCTTTTATCTCTCATAATTTTTGCAAATTCGTAATTATTATTTCTAATATAATAATAAGACATTAAATTATATTTAAAACAATAATTCTCTTTAATTAATTTTTCTAGCCCTTTTCTAGGCGAACTACCTTCAATAGCACTCAAGAATATTTTCATTAATCTAATCTCCAAATATTTAATTTTCTTTTCTTTCCATCTTCTATTTCTACTAAATTAAAACCGTAATGTTTATAAAAATTATTACTTTCATTATCTATAGGGCATTTTAATTGAATTGGTCTTTCAAGTTTTTCTATCATTGCTTTTGCAATTCCATTCCCTCTATATTTAAAATCATTGCAAATTTCATAAATAATATTTACTCCATCATTCCTTTTATTATAATTGCAAAAACCTATAATTTTATCCTTATCTTTTGCTACTAATAAACTTCCTTTTTTGCAATGTTCTTCTAATGCTGGTCTCAATACGAACCCTATTTCATTAGCATTTTTATCCGCTATTTTTTTTATTCCATCTATATCTTCTAAAGTTGCTTCACATATTAGATAATCTTTTATTTCTATTTTTTTATTATCTTCATAACTATTTACTTTTTTAAAATGCTCTTTGCTATCTATATGAGAACATTTAGGGCACATTAATAAATCTTTTTGAGGCTCTTCATAAACTTCTTCATTTAATTCTTCTATAGAATCCCAATTAATTTCAGTGATATTAAAATCAAATATATTCATATCGATATCTAAAATACTATCTAATTCTTCATCTAACTTAATATAGTCCCACATTGATTTTTCAGCAACTTTGTTATCTGCTAATCTAAATGCTTTTACTTGTTCCTCGGTTAAATCATCAGCAATTATGCAAGGAATATCTTTTATTCCTAATTCTTTGCTTGCTTTTATTCTCGTATGTCCTGCAATTATTACATTATTTTTATCAATGACTATTGGTACTTTAAAGCCAAATTCTTTTATTGAATTTTTAACATATTCAACCGCTTCATCATTTAAACGAGGATTATTTTTATAAGGTATTAATTCATCTATATTTTTATATATTATTTCCATATATAACCTCCAAAAGTAAAGTTATTTTAACTCTGCCATTTCTAAATATTTATTATTGATTTCTTCTACATAAGATAAAGCTTTTTCTTTGTTATTATATGCTTTAGTTAAACCTAAACCATTTTTAACTACCCATACTTGACTTACTTCTACTTCGGCATCTATGATAGTTCCTTTATCTTTTTCATTTTTAGTTTTAGTGTATTTATCTACAGGCTTAGTAACTGTAATTTTATTATACTCAACATCTTTATCAATTATCATTTCAAATAATGCTTTCTTATAACTTATTTCATCTAATTCCATATATTCTATATTACATAATAATTGTCCAGTAGGTATTAACATATAATTTCCTTTTTCATCTTCATATTTTGTTATTTCTTTTGTTACCTTTGTTATATTTTTATTAAACTTAATTAAATCTCTTTCCATTCTTATTTTCCTCCTAGTTTTCGTAAATTATTTCTTTGTCATATTCAACAGCAATTTCGTGTTCTATTTTGCATCCTCTTGCTTTTTCCCAACCTTTCATAAAAAAGATTATATCTGCTTGTGCTAAGTATTCAATACTCTTTGATAAAAACCATATTGCTTCATCAGTATCTTTTGGTGCTTCATCAAATATAGTATCTAATACTTCATAACCATTATTTTCCAATTCTTGTACTAATACTTTTCTTTCTTCTTTTATTAGTTCATTTGTTTTTCCTCTCATAGGTTGGCTTATCATTATTTTTTTCATTATTTTCCTCCTATTTTTCCTATATTTTCCATCACTTTTAAATATTCTTTGCCAATAGGACTTTTAAAATAATTATTACATATATCTATTGCAGAATTTATGGTTACATTCACAACATTTTTAATAAGTGAAATAACTTCTTCTGGTTCTGTTTTATTCGCAATACAAATATTTGCTAAATTGTGTTTTTGCTCGTCAGTCATTTTTTTCACTATATCAGCATTTGTAATATTAATATGTTCCATTATTTTCCTCCTAATTGACTTGTTTCTTTTAATCTTCCTTTTAAATTATCAAACACTTCTTTTGTAGGTATAAATATTTGAGGTATCTGATTAATTCTTCTTAATTCTCTCCAATATTTCCGCTCTTCTTTATCTTTTATGCTTGCTATGTTTATTGTTCTTGATTTTATAATATCATACAAAGGTTCAGTTTTAGGTACACTTCCTAATTTCTTTTTAAATTCAAACAAACCTAATCGCATAAACTCTTTATATGAGATATTTTCATATCTACTACAATAAAAGGCATAGGCTTGGTCTAAGTCCTCTTGATAAGCAAAGCAAAATATTGTCTTATTGCTTGTTTTTTTGCTATAATTATTCTTTATTTCCCTCACTGGGAGTATCATCCTGTCCTTTGTTTAGTATCTGTCCTAATTTAGAACTAAATAATTGTAGTTGCTTAGGTTGTTCTGCTTCTGGTATATTATCAATACCCATATCATCAAATAAATCTTTTATATTCTTACCAAATAAGGTTTCTATCATTTCATTTAATATGATAGCCTCTTCTAATTGAATATAAAATTTTTCATATTCTTGGTAATTAGTTTCATCATAAGTTATATGACCTTTTCCATCATCTTTTTTGATTATAAGGTCATTTTTTGTTATTCCTTGTTTACTTAATTCTTTATACATATTAAGTCTTGCTGTTGCTACTATTCCTTGCAGTTTTTCAGCCATTTCAATTGTTCTTTTGAACTCAATAGACACTTCTTTTTTATCTTTGCTAGTATATACTAATTTATAAGTATCTAAGTCAATTTTAATAAATTCATATTTCATTTTATCCTCCATTCTAAAAAAGTTAGAAATTATCAAACTCACTAAAGGCAAACCCATAATTTCATAAAAGAATATTTTATTGGAGAACAAACATTTTATATCTCTGAAAGGAATGAATAATGTCTATAAGAAAATAATATTTTTAGTTTTTGCTTGCTCTCCTACTTTTCCACTTCCTATTATAGCATAATTATTTATTTATTGCAACTAAATTATTACATCTTATACAATATGCCTCATTTTTACTATTAGTCATAAATAAACTTTTTTTATGACACTTAGGACATATTTCTTTTGGTTTTTTATTATATGTATTATGTATTTCTTTTAATTTTTCCTTTTCTTTTTCTCTTAATATTTTTCTTTCACTATTTTGGCTCATTTTTCTTTTTCCTCCAATTCTTTATCTATATCTCTTATTTGTCTTGCAAAATATTTTGTATAATACTTATCTCCAAATAGTTTTGCTAGTTTATATCTTTTTATAAAAAATTTCCTAATTTTTATTAATTCTTTTTTTCTATGAGGTTCCATTATCTAGTTTTCCCTTTCATTTTTTCTTCTTGATATATCTCTAGCACCCACTTCAAGTTAAGCAATGCACTTTTCGTTGTTTCACTTGCTGGTAAACTTAAATAATAATATATCTTCAATAATACCTTTTCTTCAAAATTGAAACCATCGTAATTAATATTTATATCTTTCATAATTCCTCCTATTTTTCTGGCATTTCATAAACATTAGGTCTATAACTACAAAACTCATCATTTTTTATTGCATAATTTAAATATTGTAAATCGGTTATAAGTCTTTGTATTTCATCTAATACCTCTAATGATCTTTCTTTTGTTTCATATCTTCCTAGTTCTCCACTTGGTCTATAATAAGTTCCAGGTACTTCTTTACCTTTTTCTACATAATAACAAATATAATTTCCAACACTGACATATAAATTATCAACTTTAACAATACTACTTTTATCTTGACTTCTAATCCATAATTCCATTACTTTTCTCCTTTTAATTTATTTAATTCATCAATTAATTCATTGATTCTATCAGCAAACATTAAATCACTCTTCGAATAACTTAATTTTTCACCTTTATCATTTGCTACATATTCTGTATTGATGTCATCAATTAAAATCTTTATTTTTTCTATCTTTTTATTTTCTTCTATTATTTCTACTTCATCATTTAGAAAATTTTTACAATTTCCAAATTTATATTCAAATAAACCTTCGCCATAATAAGGATAATAATCTTCGCATCCTTCATTATATGTAAGTTTTACATTACCATATTTTATTTTTTTAGGTGCTTTACTATCTTTTACTAATCCTAATAACTCATACGTTGTTATTTTCATATTTTAATCATTCTCCTTTTCTAACATAGGTTCTATTTTTAAATATTCTATTTTATTCATATCTAAAAGTGTTCTCCAATATTGTACTTTATAACCATGATTCGTTTGGATAATATCTACTCCCAATAATCTTATATAATTATCAAAAGAATCAATTGTTTCTAAATTATGCCCACCGGCTTTGCAACCATTTTTTTCTTTATATTCATAATAATATCTCATACTTATTCTCCTATTCTATATTCCATATTTTCAAATTGCTCTTTTGTTACTATTGTTTCTATATATTCAATTTTATAATCTTTTAACCAAGTAGTATAGACTTCGCATTGTTTTCCAATATCTCCACCATAATAAACATAACTTGTATATAATTTTCCATATTTATTTTTTTCTACTCTTAAACCATTTATATAATCATTTTCTTCTATTAAATCAATTATATTATAACTGGCTTTTATAATATTATTTTCACACAATACTCCCAAATCAATACAACCATCATCATCTTGATTTTTTAATTTATATAAATATTTATATTTTGTTTTATTATTATCTATTTTATATATTTTTTTAATACCAACTTTATTAGTTCTAACATACATTCCAACTTCTAATTTCATTATTTATCATCTCCTATTATTTTTTTATAATAAACCAATATATCCTTGCAAACATTTGCACTTTCTAAATTAAAAGTACGAAAAAATTCAATTTCTTCCTCCAAATATCTTATAAACTCTTTTTGTTGAGCTTCTTGAGTTTGAACTAAACTATCATATTTTTTGCCATTTTTTATTCTTGATGAACAATCTGTTCTATTACAATAACAATATTCAAGTTGTTTCTTTAATTCTTGATTTCCCAAATATAAATTTTTAACATAATTATCAGCCCTATCTAATTCATCTAATAATCTTTTTATTAATATTCTTTTTTCTAAATTTAATGCTCCCCATTCTCCATATCTTTCATTACCGAATTGGGGACATTCTATTGCTTTTCTTATTCTTTCTCTGTAGTCCATTTAATCATCACACTCTACTTCCTTGTAATTCTTGCATTTTATTTAAAATCATATTACATACTATTACTTCTGCTTGTGTAAATGTTTTTCCATATCTTTTACCATATGATTTTTCAAATTCCTTTAATTTAGTTTCTTTTATATATTCAATAGCTTTATCAATAACTTCTTTTTGCTTTTTACATTGTTGTTCTGTTTCATTTAACAATTTGGCACATTGATTATAGCCATAAATTAACCAATCGTAAGTTTCTTTATCTTCTCCTGTTAGTTTATCCCCTAACTCATCAACCTTTTTCAAATAGTCTTTAATTTCTTCTTTAGTCATTCTTCCACTCCTTTATCATCATAATTAATCCAATAATTGCTTCTATACCAATTAACCCCCAGAATATTAATGGTATATATAATATAAGCATTTAATCATCTACTTTCTCTGTTAAATCATCAAAATAGCCTTCTTTATTTAATTTTCTTACTTGTTTTATAAAACTAGCATTTGATTTTGGTAGAACTTGATTTGTATTCTTGTTATATTCATTGATAACTACATCATTTATATAAATAATTCCATTTCTTATTGATTTCATATTAATTAAGATTTCTTTTATTTTTTGATTATTCCAAAGCATGGTGTTTATATGAGATAGTTTTTGCGTGCTTGTATTGTCTTTAATCTTTAACATTACTTTTCCTCCTTACCACTTATAAGTTAACATTAGATACAATACATAACTTAATATTGATGTTAACAATAGTAAATTAATTATAATTAAATATGCTTTTATATCTTCTTGTTTATCTTTTTTTAATATTCTTAATTGTTCTCTTTCAGTCTTACTTGTAGGGAATTCTTTTTTTAATTTCCACATTTGAAATCTACTTATCTTTTCCGGTTTCATTTAATCCTCCTATAATATTATTATTAAAATTATTATTAATAATGCTGCTATCCATAAAGGGCTAAGTACCCATAACCAACTCCAACTTATTACTTTTAATAATTTTAATACTATAAATGCTATTGTTAATAATCCAACAAATCCAATTCCACCATTACTATTTTCCACTATTTATCACCTGTCTTTTCTAAAACAATGGCTCTGCCTTTTTTAAAATCATTATCTGTTAATTCAAACCAACTTTTATCTTCTTTCCAACAACTATAATAATTTTTAAATTTACCAAAGCCTTTTCTATCTTCATAATTAATAAATCTAACTTTTGCAATAACATTACTGCCAACTGCTGAATTTCTAATCGTTTTTATATAATCTCCTACTTTAGGTTTCATAATTATCACTCCTTACCACTTATAAGTCCACATCAAGTAAAGAACTAATATGCTTGCTATTATCATTGTTAAGAAAAACATAGTTATTAAGAATATACATATATTCTCACATTTTGCTTTTCTTTTCACTTGTCTATATTATATTTCTTCTTTAGTTAATCTTTTTTTAGGTATTCTTTTTTTAATTTTTGGAAACTTTTTTTGTAATTTTTTTATTTCCTTTTCAGTTAATTCATTTGGTTTCATTTTATCCTCCTAAAATCTTTACAAGCCTCTGTATTTTTTGTTATTCTTATTTTTCTGTATCTGCAATAATATGTAGGTATTGAATTACCTTTGACTTGCCTTTTTTCTAATAATCTGCAATTTTTACATCTATCTTTTATTTCTTTTTTCTCTTCTGATATTATAATTTTTTCTCTAAGGTTGTTTTTTTTATCATATTTAAGTGTTTTCATCAAACTAGATAAATCTATTATGTTTTCTTTTTTGATTAAATACGACCTGCAAAATTGGTTTATTTGGTCTCTTAATGATGTGTCTTTACCATTATCTAATGCTTGATGACATTTAATACATAACATAACTCCATTTTCTTTACATCCTTTGCCACCTTTTGCCCTTGATAAGAATATATGTGCTATTTGCAAAGCCCCATTATTTCCACAAAAGATACATCTATTATTATCTCTTTTTTTTATATATTTTCTTGTTTCTTTATCGAATTCACAAAATTTGCTTCTAATACTCATTATCTTGCCTCTTCAAAAAAGTCTTTTATTTCAGCATTATTATCTATGCTTTTCGTTATTGCGTATGCTGTTGTTTTTTTGCATAATGTTGCTTGATTATATATACTATTCATATACTGCCTAGTTATTCCAACTTCTTCTGCTATTTTTGATTGATTTAATTTTATTTTATCAAATTTTTCTTTTTTAAATCTATACATCTTCTTCTTCCTCCAAATATTCTTTTACTAATTTCATCGCTATTTCTTCATTTACTGGCAATTTATAGAATTTTCTTTTTTCTTCTCTTAAATGTGTACCACTTACAAATGATAATGGTATATGGTAAGTTTGTTCGTAGGCTATCTTATAAAGATTAGTCTGGAATGCTACATACTCTCGATCGAATGTGGCTGTTCTTTTAAAGTCATTTACTCCTCTTTCACCATTCATTTCTATTATCTGGTCTAATCTACCTATTGCTACTGGAACATCATCTAGAAACAAGATTACTGGTATCTCTGAGGCTATTACTTGCCATTTATAATGTTTCTTTAAGAATATATAATTTTGAAGTTCTCTATTATTAAGGTCATTTATACCATCTTCTTCATAATCTTGAATTGCTTGGTGCATTTCAGTACCTCTTTGGCTTGCTACTTCGAGTATTCTTTCATCTACCCCTTGATACTTATTTCCAAATTTCTTTTTTAATATTGTTGTTATAGAGGGAAGAATAATTCCATTACATATATAAAGATGGCTATCTTCCCAATATTCTATAACATAATCACCTATAGTCCAAGTTTGCATTATTTAATCTTGATTAATAATGAACTTTTAACTGGTGTGAATTCTACATAAGTATCGTATAAATCAGGTAAATCTTTTTTAAAATCTTTTGTTCTAAATGTTTCTCTTTCTGTTGGTGCTTTGTAAGTAATACTAATATTCTCACTTTCTAATTTTAAGATATTTTTATCTTCCATTTCTTTTAATAAGATTTCTCTTATCTTTTCTTTTTTCTCTTTTAATTCTTTTTCTTCTTCATCAATTAATCTTAATTCTGATATAATCGTATCTGTTAATTGATAATTTTCTTCTTTTTTTACTATTAAATTATTCATTACTTATCCTCCTTTTTTGCAAATAATTTACTTAATATTTCGCTTGCCTTATTAATAGACATATCTTCTAGCTTTTCAAGATTATTTACTTCTAATAATTTTGTTAAATTTTCGCCTTGATAATATTTTTGTATAAGTTCCATTTGTTTAGGGCTTATCTTTGCATTGCCAACTTGTTTAGTGGCTTTTTTGTAACCATTTTCTGGGCTTGCCTCTTTATCAGGGTCATCTCCAGTACTTAATTTATATGCTTTCATAAGTGCATATTTATCAGCGTATGTCATTGCCTTTCCTGGTGCTTTATCGCCTGTGTCTAAGCCATCACCATAGACTATTGTTTCAATAAATTCACTAGTATTGTCTATATTAACAAATCTATAAGTAGTCTCTATTCTCATAAATAATGTATTAGTTTTAGTTATGCTTCCATTATATTCGCTTTCTTTTACTAAAGTGTCTCTATCAATCACTTCTCTTTTTACTGGATAACTATAAACTCTATATTTCTTTTCTATAGGCTTTACTCCATCTAATACATCTCTTTCCGACACTGCTTTATAACTTCTTGTTTTATTTATTTCTACAGTCAATCCTTTTTCAATAACTCCAATTTCTTCGGTTATTAATGACATCTTTTCATAGATGTTCATCTTTTTAATTTCTTCTTCTTTCATTTTCTTTGTTCTCCTTTTCTTTTTTTATTTGTGCAATTTGCTTGATAAAAATGTGATTTTTTCAGCATGGACTTCTAAATCTTTATCTTTTAATCTTTGCAAATTACCTTTTACGCCTACCATATCGCCTTGTTCACAATATTCAACGCAACTTTCAGCAACTTTATTAATCAATACAACATCTATAAAATCTGCATCATATTCTCCATTTATATTTTTGTAGTTTCTTGGTGTTGCTAAAGTAACTTTTGAATATACTTTATCTCCTCTTTCTTCTAATATAGGCTTATTAGTCAATCTTCCAACTAATATAACTTGATTTATCATTTTCTTTTCTCCTTTCATTTACATATTAATTATACACCTTATTTTAATTTTTGTCAATTGTATTTTACATTTTTATTTAAAATCTTTTAATAATTTTTCCATTTCATTGTTTTCATTAGTTTCTACTTCTTCTTTTTTAACATCAACATCAAACCATTCAGGTTTACAATCTGCTTTTTTGCTTATTTTTTTATCTCTATGTCGTTTAGTTTCTTCTTGTGCTTGGCTTACACTTTTAATTCCTAATTTTTGCCAATTATAAATTATAGTATCTATATAATTAATAGTATAAGCACCATTTAATATAGCCACTTTAACTGCATATCTAGTAAGTTCATTATCTTCCCACTCTTTTACTTTTTCAATTTCGGTAGGCGATAAAGTTCTTCCTAATTCTTTTTGCAAAAAATCATATATATTATTATTATTATTTATATTATTATATATTATATTATTATCTTTATAGTTTTCTAAATACCCCCCTTTAGAATATTTAATACCCCCCTTATCATTTTCTAAATACCCCCTATTTAATTTTCTAAATACCTTTACTGGATATGGCGGG
>OGXG01000230.1_pt1 | contig 32645 bp, 24 predicted proteins | sample 1576251 | NCBI WGS metagenome assembly OGXG01 (sample SAMEA3541533, study PRJEB24748) | human gut metagenome | biome: human gut; feature: human-associated habitat; material: faeces | place: China | collected 2012
TATTCTTTTGTTGGCAAGGTGGACTTGCCCGAATAACCGCCCGACCTATCCGACATACCTCATGTGCCGGATAGGAACGGCAAAATTTTTTACACTTCTATTACTTCTTTATCACACATCAGCAAATGACGCCGGGTTTAAGCAAATAGCTGATGATAAAGAAACAAATATAATTCTAATTCCCGGTGATTTGGTTTACAGGGGTGAATACCAAAGCCATATCGGACTGAGAAACAAGCTTTACAAATTGAAAGAGCAAGGCAAAAAAATATATCTCATCACCGCCAGGCACGATTATGATGATAATGACTCCTTTGAATTTGACGGGGATAAAATGCTGCCTGTTAAAGCAATGCCGAGGGATGAGCTGCGTGATTTTTATAAAGATTTCGGCTTTGACGGTGCAATAAGCGAGCATAAAGAAAGTATGTCATATGTGGCACAGCTTGCCGACGGAATAAGACTGCTTGCACTAAACTGCGATGGCGACTGCAAAGATTTCAAAGGATTATGGGATAATCAAATGAAGTGGGCACTTGAGCAAATTGAAGATGCCCACCGTACAGGCAATTACATATTTGCAATGACACACTATCCCCTACTGCCTTTTTCGCCGATAATGAATTTAATCAGCGATTCACATTTAACCGATTGGGAAAAGCGTGCAAATCAATTTGCAGACGCAGGGCTTGACTTAATATTTACAGGTCATATGCATGCACAGGCGGTTACAGAATATGTTACAGAAAATGGCAATAAAATAACGGATGTTCAAACCGGATGTTTTGTAGGCTGTCCGTGTGCATACAGAAAAGTAACTATTAAAGACAGCACTGCCGACATAAAATCTTACACAATAAATGATTTTGATTATGACAAGCAGGGAAAAAGTGCAAGTGAGTATTTTCAGTGGCGGTTTGACAGAATGATTGACTATAAAATGAAAGAAATTTTGCCAAAGCCCGCAATGAAAATTTTAAACAAACTGACTGTTAAAAAAATATGTAATTTTTTATGGTTTAATCCTGATAAAAGCATACAAAACATCCTTGCAAAAGATTTAGGTATAGAGCTTGTAAGAAATATTTTCATAGGAAATGAGCCTTATGTAAAAGGCACAGCGGTTTATGAGGCATTTGAAAAACTTATTAACAGACTGTCTTTGATAATTCACATTGCAGAAAAGAAAGCAGGCAAGAAAAACAAAGTATTAAGTGATATAAAATCATTTTTACTTTGCACAATAAGTGATGAAAAGCAAAGGGATTGGGATTTAACACTTGATATAAACAGAAAAAGCTTTTGAAATTCAGTTGAAAAGGCATTGAGCTAAAATTATGTTTAGGTGTTATAATGCCAAGTTCACCTAATAATTTAGGGTATTTTATTTGATATTTATATTTTCTATGATATAATGTTATGTATATTTTATTTAAAATAATGAGTAAACAATATGAAAAATAAAAAATTGCCTGTACTTATATTTTTTCTTATTATGTACAGTTTTATAAATATATTTTTGCCAAAGTGTGAAAATGACATAATAAAAACAGTAATTTTAATTTTATTTTGGGGTACTGTTTTGACCGTGTTAAAGTTAACACACCAATTTAAAGAATACGGACTGAAAATCGGCAATTTGAAAGATTGGCGAATATTGATTTTAAATCTTTTAGTCGTTTTCGTGATATTTTTTAATATACTTATTTCATTAAAAAGCAGATATACCCCCACGCCATTTGGGATTATACAGCTGATTTCCTGTGTTTTCGGTGAGGAATTATTTTTCAGAGGAATTATTTTATCATATTTTAAAAAAACATTTAATAAACCTGCTCTAAATATTTTTATCGTATCCGCGCTTTTTTCATTTTCTCATATAATCAATTTATTTTCACAAAAAAGCACAATATTTATAGCGGTGCAATTGCTGTTTGCATTTTCGTTAGGGCTTTGCCTAACTGCAATTTCTTATTATTCAGGCAGTATTTTATTAACTGTACCGCTACATTTTTTAATCAATTTCACAGCTGTAAACACTGTTGAAATTTATATTTTTATATCGCTGTTTATTTTAATACCAAGTTTAATTATCATAAAGTTACGGGAGCAAAAATAATGTCATTTGGTTCAATTTTATATGCTTTACTTTTTCAGCCTTTGCAAATATTGTTTGAGGCAATATATAAATTCGCATATTCTGTAATTCAAAATAAAGGAGTAGCAATAATCATTTTAAGCCTTGCAATGAACTTTTTGGTTTTGCCGCTATACAGGCGTGCCGACGCTATTCAGGAACAGGAAAGAAACATAGAGGCAAAGCTTGAAAAAGGCGTTTCGCATATAAAAAAGACATTTAAAGGCGACGAGCGAATGATGATGCTCCAAACCTATTATCGCCAAAACAATTACAAACCTACATATGTTTTAAGAGGTGTTACCTCTTTGTTTTTGCAAATTCCTTTTTTCATTGCGGCATACAGATTTTTATCAACTTATTCCGGTATAAAAGATGTAAGCTTTGGACTTATAAATGATTTAAGCACACCTGATAAGCTGTTAACATTATTTGGCATATCAATAAATATTTTGCCGATTATTATGACTGTAATAAACTTAATATCTTCTGCGCTTTATTCAAAAGATTATCCTGCAAAAACTAAAATACAGCTATATATAACTGCACTGTTCTTTCTTGTATTTTTGTATAATTCACCATCCGGATTAGTATTTTATTGGACTTTAAACAATGCATTTTCACTTATAAAAACCTTAACTTTAAAAAGTAAAAATCCTGCAAAAGTCGGAAAAGAATTTCTTGCAATCGGCGGTATAGCATTATCAATATACAGCTTTTTTATTGATGATACATACACTGAAAAATCACTTGTATTTACACTGTTGGGAATTGTCTGCATATTTCCTATTCTTTTTGCTTTGGTAAGAGAAAAAAATCCTGCAAAAAGAAAACCTGAAAAAATTAAAGAATATAAGTACAATACAAAATTATTTGTATCAGGCTGTGTGTTTATGGCAGTTTTGACAGGACTCGTTATACCATCTGCCGTAATCAGCTCTTCACCGCAGGAATTTGTATTTACAAGCTACTATCAAAGCCCATTGTGGTACTTGGTATCTTCCACTTGCATTGCGGTAGGTACTTTTGTAATTTGGTTTGGAGTATTCTATTGGCTTGCAAACAGCAAAGTCAGAGCCGCTTACACCAAAGCTATATGTATAATCTGCTGCTTGGCGATAACAAATTATATGTTTTTCGGCAAAAATTCGGGAATATTAAATTCATCTTTGCAGTACACAGCAGAAACAAATACCATAAGCATATCAGCTAATGAAATGATAGTTAACTTAATTGTTGTTGCTGTAATCATAGTTGTGATGTTAATAATATACAAAAAGCTTGCAAAGCAAATAACATCACTGCTTCTTGTTTGCACAATTGCACTTTGCGGTATGGGTACAGTCAACATTGTAAAAATCAATTCATCAGTTGCGAATATATACACAAACTCGGAAAAAGACAACACCTTTAACATTAAGCTCAGTAAAGCCGGAAAAAATGTTGTGGTTATAATGCTTGACAGAGGGTTTGGCCCATACATTCCGTATTTCTTTAATGAAAAGCCGGAACTTATTAAGCAATACGACGGATTTACTTATTACTCAAACACAATTTCTTTCGGCGGGCATACAAATTTTGCTTCATCTGCATTTTTCGGCGGATATGAATACACACCGGCGGAAATAAATTCACGCAAAAACGAAAAGCTTGTTACCAAACATAATGAAGCACTTAAAGTTATGCCTGCTATATTCAGCAGCAAGGGCTATAATGTTACACTTTGCAACAGCAACTATGCCAACTACCAGTGGATTCCCGATTTAAGCGTTTTTGATGATATGAAGGGTGTAAAAGCGTACAACACAGGTGATGATTATGTTGACAATGAAACCAAAAAGGAAACTATAAAAAACAATCGCAGGAACTTTTTTGTTTATTCACTTATGAAGTCATCACCGATTGTTTTGCAGTCTGACATATATAATAACGGCAACTATTTAGGTTCGAGCGTTTCACAGCACCGCACTAATGATTACATCGCAACAGGTAATTACAGCGAATTCATAAAGGCTTACAGTGTACTTACAAACCTTTCAGACATCACTTCAACAACTTCAAATAAAGTAGGAGAAGTGCTGCTTATGACTAACAATACGACACACGAGCCGCAACTGCTTCAAGAACCTCAATACGAACCTGCAAATCAAATTGATAATACTAAATATTATAAAGATGCAGATAGATTTAATTTAAACGGAAAAAAACTTGCTATGAATAACTTTACACAAATTGCAAGTTACGAAACAAATATGGCTTCTATCATCCAATTGGGAAATTGGTTTGATTATTTGCGAGAAATCGGTGTTTGGGATAATACAAAAATCATTTTAGCTTCTGACCACGCTTTTGAAACTTATCAATTAAACGATTTAATACTTAATGATACCGGCACAGTTACAAACGATATGGAATATTTCACTCCTTTACTTATGGTTAAAGACTTTAATTCAACAGGCTTTAATACATCTGATGAATTTATGACCAATGCCGATATTCCTACAATCGCTTTTGAAAGCACAGTAAAAAACCCCGTTAATCCTTACACTAACAAAAAGATTGATAATCAAGAAAAATATGCACACAAGCAGTATATTATCAGCTCGGATTATTGTACGGTTAACATAAATAACGGAAATCAATTTTTACCTGCCGATTGGTATACAATTCAAGACAGTGTTTGGGATAAAAGCAATTGGAAACTTGTTGCAAAAGATGATGTTTTAACAAATGATGATGTAAAATAATTCTTGATTTCAACCTTTTGAAAGGGGAAAAAATATGAAGTTATATATTGATCCCGGAACAGGCAGTATGCTTTTTGCCGTGCTGATAGGTATTATCGGTGCTGTTGCATATGTGTTTAAAGAATGGGCAGTCAAGCTGAAATTTCTACTTACCGGCGGAAAAAAAGCCGATACAAACGCAGAAAAAATACCTATTGTTATTTTTTCTGATGACAAAAGATATTGGAGCGTGTTCAAACCAATATGCGAAGAAATGAATTCAAGGGGTATTGATGTTGTATATATGACAGCTTCAAAAGATGACCCTGCTTTTGATGAAAATTTGCAGCATCTCGATGCACAATTTATAGGCGAAGGCAATCGTGCATTTTCAAAGTTGAATTTTCTTAATGCCACAATGCTTATTTCAACAACACCGGGGCTTGATGTTTTTCAATGGAAGCGTTCAAAAAATGTTGATTATTATGTGCATGTTCTTCACGCGGCAAGTAATACCTGCGGTTATCATATGTTCGGGATTGATTATTATGATGCAGTTTTAATTTCAGGAAATCACCACGAAAGAGACATCAGAGCGCTTGAAAAAATAAGAAACCTGCCGGCAAAGGAACTTGTTATGGTAGGAGTTCCTTATATGGACGCTATGGTAAACAGACTTGCAGCCGCACCACCTTTGGAAAATAAGGAGCGAACAGTTTTACTTGCTCCGTCTTGGGGTAAAAGTTCTATTCTCAACAAATTCGGCGATGAAATAATTAAAACTCTTTTGGAAACGGGATATCATATTATTATCAGACCGCACCCGCAGTCATTTACTTCGGAAACAGATTTGATGAATCATTTAATGGCAGAATTTCCAAATTCAAACAGTCTCGAATGGAACAGAGATAGTGATAATTTTGATGTTCTCAGGCGTTCTGATATTTTAATTTCAGATTTTTCCGGCATTGTTTACGATTACTCTTTGGTTTACAGAAAGCCGGTTATATACGCAGATGTCGAGTTTGACGACAGCCCTTATGACGCTTGGTGGCTAGACACACCGTTTTGGCCTATTGCATCTTTGCCGAAAATAGGAAAACAATTAACTAAAGATAATATGCAAAATTTAAAAGAATTGATTGACAGCTGCATTGAATCAACTGAATATAAAAACAACATTGATTCTCTTATTGAAGAAACTTGGCAATATAAAAGCGAAGGCGCAGTCAGAACAGCCGATTACATAGTAAATAAGTACAACGAGTTAACAGAGAAAAACAAAGCAAATTTATAGAATTTTAAACATTCATCATATGTGTTTTAAATTGTAAAAATTTTTCAATTGTAAAAACGAATACTTTTCATAAACTATACTTGCAAGAGCGAATTGATATTGTGTGATAAATATTTTGAAGAAAATTTTATTCAAAATATCAGCACGCTTTGCAAATTTTTGATAAGAGAGGTGTTTTAACAATGGCAAAGAATACAGTTCCAGAAGCTAAAGAAGCTCTTAACAGATTTAAGATGGAAGCTGCAAGCGAGGTTGGTGTTTTTTTGCATTAAAATTTTTCAAAACGCCCTATTTAAGCCACTTTCGAGACTTGAAAAATATGTATAGTGGGCGGTCAAACACATTAAAAACATAAAATTAACGAAAAAAGGTCTACATACCCATTAGAAAAAGCGTTGAAGAAAACAAATCTTCAACGCTTTTATAATTATACTTGAAATAATTATACTTTGTGGTATAATTATATGTAGAGATACAAATACTATATTGGGAGGTCGGATATAATGAAAAAATTTGTTGACAGATTTCAAGAGCTTGAAACGCTCGAAAGTGAATACAAAAGCAACTCATCTGCCTTTGTTGTGCTTTACGGCAGGAGAAGAATCGGAAAAACAGAACTCTTAAATGAGTTTTCGAGAGATAAAAAATGTATCAGATTTCTTGCAACAGAAGAATCTGAAAAGATGAACAGAGAAGCGTTTTCATCAATAGTAAGTGAATACACGTCAAATCCGCTTATTAAAAAATCAAGCCTTTCGTGGGAAGAATTGTTTTATTTTATAATAGATTATAATACAGACGATAAAAAGCTCATAATCATTGACGAGTTTCAATATATAGGCAAATCAAATCCGAGTTTTATCTCTGTGCTGCAAAAAATTTGGGACACAAAGCTTAAAAATAATAATGTAATGCTTGTATTATGTGGTTCGCTGATAAATATGATGTACAGCCAAACCCTGTCATACGACAGTCCGCTTTACGGAAGAAGAACAAAGCAAATCAGATTAAAACAAATTCCGTTTAAGTATTACAAAGAATTCATTGACAGCACAGATGAAAAATTTTTAATAGAAGCGTATTCCGTCACCGGCGGAGTACCAAAATATATTGAAATGTTTGAGAGCAACGACGACATCTATACTGCCATAAAAAATTCTATTTTGAATTCTCAAAGTTACTTATATGAAGAGCCTGAATTTTTATTAAAAAATGAAGTTCAGGAGGTCGGAAGTTATTATTCAATCATCAAAACAATAGCCTGTGGCTGCGAACAGTTGAGCGATATATCCAATGCGTTAGAAATAAAGGCAACAAATTTACCGAAATACTTAAAGGTTTTAATTGACCTTGATATTATAGAAAGGGTTGTTCCCATAACAGAAGATAAGCCCGAAAAAAGCAAGATGGGGCTTTATAAAATCAAGGATAACTATATAAGATTTTGGTTTAAGTTTGTATATCCTTATAAATCATACATTGAAAGCGAGCACATAGATTTTGTTCTTGATAAAATTAAAGAGGGCTTTATAAAAAATCATGTTGCGTATGTGTATGAGGATATTTGCAAAAATCAATATCTCCCTGAGTTGATTATCAAAAACGCTTTCGGTTTCACTCCCACAAAAATTGGCAAATGGTGGGACAGAAAAGATACAGAAATTGATATTGTCGCAACAGACAATTCAAATAATATAATCTTCGGCGAATGTAAATATACCAAAAAGCCGCTTGATGTTAATGTGTATTATGACTTGCTTGAAAAGGCGAAAAAAGTAAGTTGGAATAAGCAAAACAGAAATGAATATTTTGTATTCTTTTGCATTAACGGCTACACAGAAAAAATGCAAAACCTTGCAAACGAAAATTCAAATATCGTTTTGTACTGAAATAAATACAAATCTTGTAAAACGGCACTGATGCTTAATAAGAGCATTGGTTCTGTTTTTCTTTTCACCGTGAAAGAAAAAAGCCTTTACCTTTCGGCAAAGACTTTGTTTGTATGAGAGTCAATATTTTTTGGTGTTATTTGCTTTTCTTTTTTGCCTTGATAACGCCTTTTATCGTTTCAATGCCGTGAATGATACCCACAAGCGGATGATAAAGCATAATTCTCGGCCCGGAATAGCGCATAACCTCTTTTATTTTTGAACGCATATCGGGTTTGTAGCAATGGCAGGGACATTGCGAGCAGAAGTTTTTATCGTTTCCCCAGCGGCAATGGTCAAGCCTGAAAAGCGCATAATCAGTAAGTTCTTGGCATTCCTTGCAAAGAGTACCTTTTTTTGATTTATGCACACCGTGGCAATAAATTTTTACCATTTCGGGTAACATTTCTTTTTCTCGTGTGATTCTGTCTTTTTTCATGATAATCTGCCTCTGTAAACGGTGTAAGCTTCGTCAGCGATTTTTGCCGTTGACTTTCTGTGAGAAACCAAAACAATGCTTTTGCCGTGCTTTGCTTCGTTTATGGATTTTAAGATATTGCCCTCGTTTAAACTGTCCAAATTGCTTGTGGGTTCGTCAAGCATAATCATAGGAGAGTTGCAAAGGAACGCTCTTGCAAGACCTATACGCTGTTTTTCACCGTCCGAAAGCAAATCACCGAGTTCGCCTACATTTGTGTCGTATCCCTTAGGCAAAGTCATTATAAAATCGTGAATTGAGGCTTTTTTTGCGGCAATTTCAACTTCTTCTCTTGTTGAGTTGTAATTTGCAATTTTAATGTTATTTTCAATCGTATCGTTAAACAATTGAGTTTCTTGGCTTACAAGGCTCTGATTGTTACGAAGTGATGATGTTTTAATATTTTTAATGTTTTCACCCGACATATCAATTTCGCCGCTGTTTACATCCCAAAAGCGCATCATAAGTTTAAGCGCAGTCGATTTGCCCGAACCGCTCGGTCCGTTTATAGCAATGATCTTGTTTTTTGGAATTTCCATATTGAAATTTTCAAGAATTTGCTCTTTGTCATATGCAAAGTCTACATTTTTACATTCCATACCATCAAATTCAACTTCTTTGCCGCTGATGTTTTCTTCAACAACAGGGCTTTCATCAAGAATTGACAGCACTCTTTCGCCGCTTGCAAGGGTGTGAGTCAAATTGCCTGCAAGGTTTGAAAGTGCGGCAACCGGACCAAATGAACTCATCATTGCAACGGTTGAAACAATAAGTCCGTCAAATCCGATTGTGCCATTTTGGTAAAGGCAAATTGCAACTAAAAGCATTGTGATTGAAAAGAATATAATCGAAATATCCGTAATTGAAATATTATGCCCCTCAATTTTCTTTAACTTCTTTTGAAGTGAATTAAGCTCATCGGTTTTTTCGTTCATTTCATTAAGGCGGGCATCGGTTGAATTGTATCTGATTGATTCCAAAAGTCCACGCATACTGTCAAGCACATAGCCGGAAAGTGAACCCGAATTTTCACGGTAGGTCATACCGATATTTTTGTTAAATTTGGATGATACAAGCGGAATAATAATGCCGACTGTAATGTAAGCCGCAAGTGCAACAAGCATAAGACAAATACTGTATCTGCCAATAAATATCAGCATAACAAGGCTTGTTAAAAACGCAATACAAATCGGAGAAATCGTGTGAGCGTAAAAAACTTCTAAAAGCTCAATATCACTTGTTATGAGCGATATCAGATTGCCTTTATCTTTACCTTCAAGCTTTGCCGGTGTTAGCCTACGAAGTGATTTGAATACTTTATCACGAATAAGTGCAAGTAATTTGAATGCAATATAGTGGTTGCACGCTTGCTCGCCATAGTGTAAAAAACCACGCAAAACCGCAAAAATAATAATGCAAATACATCCCGTTTTTATTGCAAGTCCACCGTTTATACCTGCAGCTGTGAGAAGCGTCATACTGCCAAGCACTGTAATTTGAATGGCGCAAAGAAAGCCTGTAACGCCGAGTATAACTGCAAGTACCATGAAGAAAGCAAGCGGCTTAACAAGTTTTATCAACCGCATCATAATTTTGAAACCTGATTGTTTTCTTTTCATTACGCTTCCTCCTTTGCATATTTTTCGAGTTCTGCTTGAGTGGAATACATCAGCTTGTATTTTTTATTAAAAGACATAAGTTCAGAATGAGTACCGCTTTCCTCAATTTTGCCTTTATCAAGCAGAAGAATTTTGTCACTGCCTACCACATTTTCAAGCCTGTGGGAGATAAGAATAACGGTTTTGATTTTAGCCATATTGTGAATAACGGCCATAATGTCGTTTTCGCTTTCGGCGTCTATGTTTGAAGTTACTTCGTCAAAAACATATATCGGTGTGTTGTGAAGCAAGGCTCTTGCAATGGCAAGCCTTTGCCTTTGTCCTCCCGAAAAATTGTTGCCTTGTTGATTAAGTTTAGTATCAAGTCCGTCTTGCTCACTTAAAAATGACCAAAGGTTTACCATTTTCAATGCTTCAATCATCTTTTCGTCACTTGTACTTTTGTCGGCTATGAGCATATTTTCCCTAACCGTTCCTGCAAAAATGTAGGAATTAAAGTTTACGGCAGTGATGTTATTCATAAGTGTTTTTTCATCAATATCTTTTATTTCAACACCGCCGATTGTTATACTGCCAATGTAGCCTTTAGTTGTTCCGCAAAGCAGGGAAGCAAGCGTGCTTTTGCCGCAACCCGATTCGCCTACTATGCTTATAAGCTCGTGCTTTTTAAAAGTTTCCGAAATATCGTTAAGTACGGTTTTTTCGTTGTCGTAAGAAAAGGAAAGGTCTTTAATTTCGATATCCCCGTCAAGATTTTCAGGAATCTCCGCTCCGTGTTCGTCCTCTTTTGTATCAAGCAACTTAAAGAGTTTGTCGCTTGCCGCCATACCGTTCATAGCCACATGGAAAAATGAACCGAGAAGCCTGAGTGGCAAAAAGAAATCAGCCGCAAGCATAATGATTAAAAATGCCTGAGGTAAAGTGATTGTGCCGTTTTTTACCTGAATGATTGCAATTACTACACCTACTGCACTTCCTGCATATGCAACAATATCCATAACGCTTACGGAATTGAGTTGCATTGTAAGAACTTTCATGGTAATTCTTCTGAATTCTTCGGCTTTTTCATTCATTTCAACATTCTTGCGTTCATCCGCCTGATAAACTTTGAGTGTTGTTAAGCCTTGGATATTTTCAAGGAAAGTATCGCCGAGGTTTGTGTATACTCCCCAATATTTGCTAAGAAGTCTTTTTGCGATTTTTTGAACTGCAACAATAGAAAGCGGAATAAGCGGTACACAAATAAGAAGCACCACCGACGCTTTCCAGCTTACGAACACAAGCACGGCAAAAAGCGTTATCGGTGCAAGCATAGCAAAGAAAAACTGCGGCAGATATTTGCCGAAATAAAGTTCAAGCTGGTCTACACCCTCAACAAAAACCTGAAGCACCTCTGATGTTGATACCTTTTCGCTGTAAGATGCGCCCATTCGTGTAAGCTTTTTATACATTTTTTGTCTAAGCACTTTTTTCACTTCGCTTGAAGCGAAAAACGAAGTCTGTGAACTTGCGTATCCGCAAAGATAGCGCACAAACATAACCGCCGCAAGTGCGCCCAAATAAGGCAAAAGTCTTTTAAAATCAAACGCTTTACCGTTGAGAATTTGCGCAAGTAGATTTGAAAGAATGAAAATCATAACTATGTTTGCAACCGTTTTCAACCACTGCGCAAGAACGGTTAGGGCAATGTACTTCTTTGAAGAAGGCACTTGCTCTATAAGTCTTGTTTTAATCATTTCTTTTCTCCCTCAATTAAGTTATTTATCCAAAAATTCATTTGCGAGGCGGTAATCGCCTTGCCGTGATATTTTACCGTTTTCCATAATCAGCACTCTGTCTGCAAGAGCACCGGCACATCGTTTATCGTGCGTTACGGTAACAATTGCCGTGCCGAGGTTTTTGTTTATTTTATTTACGGTTTCAACCGTTTTACAAAGGTTTTCGTAATCCTGACCCACCGTCGGCTCGTCAAGAAATAGTACGGTCGGCTCGCTTGCACAGACGGCAGCAATGGAGGCACGCCGTTTTTGCCCTTCGGAAAGTGATTGCGGATGCCTCTGCTCAAGTCCCGAAAGTCCAAAGGCGTTTATCATTTCCCTTGCTATTTCCTCGCTTTTTGCCTTAAAGGAAATCTCGCTTAAAAGCGTTGGCATAAAAAGCTGATAGGTTGGATTTTGGTAAACATACCCCACCTTTGAAAACCATTTGCTGTTTGCTTTTTTGCTTTTTGTTATTGTTTGGCTCAGTGCACCGTCATTCGGCTTATTCAGCCTTGCAAGCATGCGCATAAGGGTGGTTTTTCCGCATCCGTTTTCACCGAGCAAAACTATTCGTTCACCTGCCCGAATTTCAATATCAAGCCCATCTATAATATTTCTGTCGCCTGCGGCAAAGAAAAGTTTTTTGCCTTTTATAAGCACTTCGCCGGGCAAAGAGCCGTCGGCATGAGGAATTGTTTTTATTCCGCTGTTCAAGTCGTTTATGTCCGTGCTTGTAAAAAGCTGTTTGTTTTCGATTCGCATAACTTTATCTATGTAGTTTTTCACAACATCAAGCCTGTGCTCAACTATTAAAACGGCATATCCGCTGTTTGCCAAATTACGAAGTGCTTTCAGTAAAATGTGTGCTGTGTGAGTGTCCAAATTTGCAAGCGGTTCGTCAAGAATAATGATTTTTTGCTCCATCGCAAGGGTAGAAGCGGTTATCAGGCGTTGCTTTTGACCACCGGAAAGTGTTTTTGTTTTTGCGTTTTTTTCTATTTGCATAAGCGTTGTGAATCGTTCAATGCGTCTGTCGATTTCTTCGGACGCAATATTCAGATTTTCGCAGCCGAAAGCGATTTCTTCGTTTACTAAATCATAAATAATTTGTTCATCCGCATTTTGAAGCACAGTGCCGATTAGCTTTGAACGCTCGCTGATTTTTAGCTTTGTAACATCCTTGCCGTCTATTTCCACATTGCCCGAAAATTCGCCCGAATTAACGAACGGAATAACACCGTTTATTATCGAAAGCAGGGTGCTTTTCCCCTCGCCGGAAACGCCCGACAAAAGCACGGTTTCGCCGTATTCCACGGTGAGATTTATATTTTCAAGCACATTTTCTTTAGCACCGTCATATTTAAAAGAAACTTCTTTCAGTCTTATCGCTACGCCCATATCATAACACCTCCGCCTGCACAAAGCACGATAACACAGGCAAGAAATACGAAATCCCTTACTTCTATTTTTATTACTTTATATACCGAGCTTGTACTGTCATCAAGTGTAAATGCCCTTGTTTCAAGCGAAAGGGAAAGAGTATCCGATATTCCGATGATTCGCATAACGAGTGGAATAATAAACGCACGGTAAATGCAACTCGGTCGGTACCAATTCATATTTGCACCTCTGACCTTCATCGCCTCCCAAATCTGCTTTATTTCACCCACTAAAACCGGAATAAATTTAAGTGTTACAAGCATGCCGAGCGTTATAACTCTCGGGCATTTCAGCTTTGCAAGACAGCGTGTCAGATCGCAGGGTGATGTGCTTACCATCGGCACGGCACACAATCCCAAGAGAATCATTCTTAAAAGTGTTTGCCAAAATGCGTCCAAACTTCTGTTTGTCAAAAATGACAGACCGCCTATAATAAGTCCGCAAATCGCCATTGCAACGGTCATTTTCCATGTGCTTTTAAAAAGACCGAATGCCGAGTAAAGCACAAAAATTGCCGTGGCAAAAGCAAAAGCCAAAAGATTTTTGGAAAAAAGCATTCCGAATATCAGCACTATTACGGAAACTGAAAATGAAATCAGCGGATAAAAAGGCTTTTTAACCTCAAATGTTTCAAGCATTATCATCTTCTCCGTACGGTTTTAATTTGCCTGCCTTTTGAAGTTCTGCGGCGATTTTCATTCCGATTGCCGCACCCAAAAATGCCAATGCAATTGTGCCGATTGATGTTAAAACAGAAATTTTCGGATTTGCTGTAAGCTGATCGTAACTTTGCCCGTTGAGCCAAAGACTGAACAGAACCGAAATCGGCAGTGAAAACGGCATATATATTCCCGTTGTAACGAAAACGGAAACTTTCTTTTGATAGCCTTTGAAAATCAAAAGCATAATCAATTCCGCTATGATTGCGGAAACAAAATTGTTAAAAAACATAACCGTGGAAAAGAAAATCAGCGGTGCGCCCGAAAAAAGTCCGATAATTGTGAGAGCACCCGGCTTTCTTACTTTCATAAGTCCGATTGCAACGAAAATCGAATAAATCGGTGCGGCTGCCATGTTACGCAGTCCGAAAACGGTGGTGTGCATAACAAGCGGCATCGTTATTCCGCCGCACAATGTCATCGCTGCGGATAAGACAGCCAAAAACACAAAATCCTTAACTTGAAATTTCTTAAATATTTTTTTCATACTTCACCCTAATCAGTCATGTTTATTTTTCTTGATAACAGCGGTCATTACAAGCACAAATGCAACCGCACCCACTGCGCCGCAGGCAATGGCGATCGGTACTTTTTTATTTTTAACCGTTTCCTCTTTAGGCTCGGTAACGGTTGGTGCTGTTGTCGTTGTAGTTGTTGTCGTTGTGGTGGTAGTGGCTTTTTTTGTGGTTGTTTCCTTTTTTACATCTCTGATTTTTTTTGCACTGTCATAATCTATTTTAATTCTTGCAGAAGGTGATAAAGGCATAGCCGAAGCGGCAAATTTTACGCCGACAAATTCATTGTCGCTCTTAATCGGAAATTCAAAAGCCGTTTCATATTCAGTGCCGTCAATTTCAACATTATTCTTTTGCTCAACTTCTACTGTGTCGCCCTCAACAGAGCCGTCCTTGTAATACCAAAATTGCATATCGCTTGTTGTTTCGGCAGGAGCTATTGTAAGCGTTTTTTCATCACCGTCAACTGTAAGAAGTGCGGTGTGAACAATATAGCTGTCACCCATAGATGTTCTTTCTTTTTCTGCGTGCCACATTTCAATCGGCACTTCGTAAACACCGTCCTTGCTCGGACCCATTGCAAACGCACTAAACGAAGTGCAGGTAAGTGCAAGTACAAAAACTAATGCTGTCAATGAAATCGATAATTTTTTAAACATATTTGTCCTCCGTATTTTGTTAGTTATTACTAACTTGATATTAAAATTTTTAGTTAGCATAAGCTAACCGCAGTTATTCTATCAAATGACAAATAAAAAGTCAATATTTAAAACTATAAAATAAGTAAAATTTGGCGCATTTACCGCCTGCATTTGATAGACAGTTTGAATAATAAGTAAATTTTCAAAACGCCCTATTTAAGCCACTTTCGAGACTCAAAAAATTTGTATAGCGGTCGGTCAAGCATATTCAAAACATAAAATTAACGAAAAAGGTCTACATACACATTAGAAAAACGAGCCGAGATACGCACATCTCGGCTCGTTTTCATAAATAAAAAGTATAATGAATATTATAAATCCAGCGAATTTTCATTCAATAAGAAACATTTAACCGGCCTCTCAGTTAAAATTTAGGTGCATTGTACCGTAACTTTTAATTCGTTATAGCAACAATCATAAAATGCAGATTTACAAATCGCAAAAATATATGTATTGACAAACGATATATCACACACTATAATAGTTCTAAATAGAACGATTAACAAGGAGTGGCAATATGCATTTTTGGGACAGGCACAAAACAATTACTGGCTATTATGAATCGCTCACAAGTTCGATTTGCGACAAGTACAATTTGACCCAAATGGAATATGACATACTGATGTTTTTGCACGGCAACCCCGAATTCAACACGGCGGCAGACATTGTCAAAATTCGCAAATCAACAAAATCTCATGTTTCAACCTCGCTCAAATCGCTTGAAAACAAAGGCTTGATTGAAAAGAAGCAAAGCGAAAGCAACAAAAAACACATAGAGATTTTTGTGACCGAAAGTGCAAAAAGCATAATCTACGAGGGCATCGACACACAAAAGCGTTTTGCCCACGATGTGCTCAAAGGATTTTCAAATGAGGAAATTGCAACATTCAAAAACATTTTTGAAAAAATCTGCAATAACGCAGAAGATTGTTTAAAGAAGAAATAATACCTTGAATGTTAGTTATTTGAAGTAAAAAAGGAGTTTTAATTATGGCAAACGAAAAATACAAACCGCAAGTTCCGGATATTATGGAAGCAATTTTTGACGCAGGATATTTGATTTTTGACTTAATCGCAGGTATTTTGTTCTTCGCATTTTCAAAGGGCAACCCTTTGTTCATCTTGTACGGCGTGTTGACATTTACGCTTTGTGGCGGAGACGCATTCCACCTTGTTCCGAGAATTATCAGAGCGGTTCACGGTAGCAACGACAAAATTAAAAGGCAACTCGGACTCGGCTTGCAGGTTTCCTCAATCACAATGACAGCATTCTACATTGTTTTGCTGTATATCTGGAAACTTACATTCCCCGAATTGACAGCACCTGTTGCAGTCGAAGCAATGATTTGGATTTCCGCAATCATCAGAATGGTGATCTGCGTTCTTCCGCAAAACAACTGGTGTTCAGACGAGGGCAATATGAAGCTTTCTGTTATCAGAAACGCAGTTTTCGCAGTAACAGGCATCGGCGTAATTATTCTTTACGCAATTTCAGGCAACACTAACAACCTTCATATGACAAGAATGGTTGGCGCAATCATCATTTCATTCGGTTGCTACATTCCTGTAACATTGTTCAGCAAAACAAAGCCAAAGGCTGGCTTGCTTATGATTCCAAAAACCTGCGCATATATGTGGATTATCGTAATGGGTCTTCAGCTTTTGTTTTAAGGCTTGAAACATAAAATTAACAAAAAGATCTATATACCTATAAGAAAAAGCGTTGAGGAAAACAAAATCTTCAACGCTTTTTTCACCTTTACAGCCAAAAAATCAAAGTATGAAATATTGACATTAAATGTATAATATAATATAATCAATATAAAGGAGGCGACAGTATGAATATTTTTAATGAATTATCCGCAAAATTTAATACCGATGAGCCGATACTTATCGAGGATATAGAAAAAATGTATCCGCAGCGTTCACGCCCTTGGATTGATAAAGCAATCAAAACTTTGGTTGACGGCAAACAATTAAAACGATTTTCAACAGGTGTTTACTACATTCCGAGAAAGACTGTTCTCGGTGATTCCGTATTAAATCCGAGAAAGGTTATCGCAAAAAAATACATTCAAAATTCGCAAGATATATACGGCTATCTTGGCGGCACCTCCCTATTAAATTCATTTGGACTTACAACACAGGTACCGAATGTCATCACTGTTATTTCAAATAATGAATCGACCCGTGGAAGAAAAATTGAAGTCGGCAACCAAAGTGTTTATCTCTGCAAACCGCCGACAAAAATCACTAAATCAAACTTCAAAACGCTTCAATTTTGTGAACTCATTAGGTTGATTGACCTTGATAAATTAGACAGCATAGAAATAAAAAATCTTGAAAATTACATCGAAGAAAATGATATTTTACTCTCATCCATCAGCAAATACTGTTCTGCATTTCCCGATTCCGTATCCAGAAAAATATTAGGAGGCCCGTTAATTGAAAAACTTGCACAATGATAAAGAAACATTCAACGACATTTTAATTGCAACTTCAAATGCTTTAGGTATTGAAATGGCAATCGTTGAAAAAGACTATTATGTTTCTTCACTGCTCAAAGAAATCAATAAAAACTATCCTGATATTATTTTCAAAGGCGGAACTTCACTGTCAAAATGCTATAAAATTATCAGCAGATTTTCCGAAGATATTAACATCGGTATCAATGCCGACAAAGCTACCGAGGGTATGCGTAAAAAGCTTAAAATTGCAATTAAAAAATCAATTGATAATTTAGGCTTACAGCTTGATAACGAAGAAGAAATAAAGACAAGAACTTATTTCAACAAATACCAAGTCACCTATCCGATTATTGACGAAACCTTTATAACTATCAAGCCGTATTTATATGTTGAAACTGCCGTATTTATGAAACCATTTCCTTATGAAATCAGAAAAGACGACACCTATATTTATCGCTTTTTGAAACAGCAAAATTTAGATGACATCATCAAAGAATATGACTTAGAGCCGTTTGAATTAAAGGTGCAAACGCTCACAAGAACATTCATTGATAAGATTTTTGCCATCGGCGATTATTATTTGAACGGTAACAAAGAACGCACATCAAGGCATTTGTACGACTTATATAAACTCATGTCGCAAATCACATTTAATGATGAATTTTATGCGTTATTTGATGAAGTCAGAGAAATTCGTTCAACAGATTCTGCTTGCCCGTCGGCAAAAGATGACCAAAACATTAAAGATATAATCAGCAAAATCATAAATGAAGATTACTTCAAAAAAGATTATAATGAAGTCACCTCAAAATTATTGTTTGAGAATGTTGATTATAACGCCGTGAAAAATAATTTAATGGAAGTTTATAACAGTTTGAAAGATTAAATTTTAATATTCCAGTAATTAAATTTTGAAAACTATATTTATGAAAAATTTATAAAAACAATATTTCACTATTACTATCAATAGATTTTTCAAATCATTTTAAAAAAACAATTTGAAAACACTGACAAAAAACTTGTGTAACAGAAATAAAGTTTACTGTATATTTGCGTTTTCAAGTAAAAAATGTATAAGTATATACATTCATTGTAATCATTACAAAAAGCAATCCGGAAATTAAAACTGGATTGCTTTTGTTCAAATAAATTATTTTAGTTTCAGTTACAATGAATCTATATATTCTTTTAACGAATCATATCCATGCTCTTTAATAATAGATATCATTCTATCTGAATATGATTTTTGGTATGATATTCCTTCAACAGACAAAACAAAAGACTGTAGTCCTTTTAATTTTTGTACTTCTAAACGCCAAATATCGTCATGGTTATTATTTGATAATAAAGCAATCGCTTTATTATATATTTCATTTTTTGTTTTTCTGCCAACAGTTAATTTTCTGAAATCTTTTTCATCTTTTGTTATGTTTATTCCAGTTATTCTAACATGATTTGAAACATCTAAATCAATTATTCTTGTTTTCTTTCTATTTAGTTTAAGACTGTATTTTCTTAATAAATTTTCTACAATGTTAACTATTTCATCATTAACAAGATCTTTTTGTGCTTTACTCAAACATTGTTTATAGGATATCGTAATATCATCAGCATACCTTGTATATATAATATTTTTCACATCAATTCTTTTTAGTTTGCCATATAGCAAACCGTCAAATTCTTTTAGGTATATATTTGCAAGAATAGGAGACGGTTTTAATCCAATTGCTAAACCGACATTAGAATTTGTACAAGAATTTACAAGTTCATCACACTGTTTTTTCGTAAAACGATTAATTCTTTTTTTATTAATTTCATAGAATAAAATATTCGATAATTTTTCCAATCTAATACTTGAAAAAAAATCCTTTATATCTAAGCAAATAAATACATCATTATATTTATGAGCTTTTGCATTTGTAATGATAGATCTTCCTTTAATATACGCTTTAGCAAAATCCGAATGATGCAAATATTTATTTAAAGAAATGATTGCTTTATCATGATAATTATATAACTCACAGTCTTTACTTTTATAAGTAGTGATTTTTCTGTAAGCATTTAACTTATTTGACTTAGGAATATAATAATTTATTAAATCGTCATTCATATTATTCACCCCATTCCTTCAAATTCTGCTTTTTTAAAAGCTTTGCATAAGCCTGTGTTCTTTCGACCGACCCTTTTGCTTTTTGAACTTTTATATTATCACTATTCTCACACTTAGAAATATGAAATATATCACACGCATTCATAATGTATATCATCATACTAATAGCATCTTCAAAATTAAGATCGATTTGATGATTCAATATTATTTTTATTTTTTTGCAGGATCCCAAATCAAAAATATAAGTGTTCTTTAATATCTCCTTAAATCTTTTTATAAATAAATTTTTTATTTCATAAATTTTTTTACAATTATGTAATTCGTCTCGAAATTCTTTAATTGTATATAATGAAAGCACATAATTTTTAAATGAAAAGAAATCCAAATATACAACTTCATTATTTTTTTCTAATTTTTTACCTAAATCTATTTTAACATTTTCTTTTTGAAATGAATGTCCAATAATTGTATCAAGTTTTCGACTTAAATAAGACGGAAGCTCATTATTCTTGAAATAAGTATAATATGTCGAGCGATTCGGCGATACATTATACTTTTTAATAAAAGGATAAAATCGAATAATATCATTTTTGATTTTTTTGTTTTTTTTATTCCAAAAAGCAAGTGACAAAAAGTTCGAAATTTTTTCTTCTTCAATAGAATAACGTTCAGGGGCTAATACAATTAACTTGTCTCTTATATATGGATTTCCTGCAAAAGCAGCAATTTCACCTGCAGTAGAATTGGATTCATGTATAATTATTACATTTGTCGAAAAGGCAGCAGCTAACATTTCTATATTAAACAAACTAAACAATTCTGTTTCATAATAAGATAAAAGAGGTGAATTCCTATTTTGTTTAAAATTATAGTATTCTTCCAATATTATAGCCTTATTTTCAGGAGCACGTTCCAAATATTTTTTTAAAATAGTACGTTTATCACTATCATTTTTTGTATATTTTGTTCCACATAAAAACAAAACCCGAATTGGTTCTTCAAATTCGGGCTTGTTCGTAAAAACATAATTCATTTTTACTTCCTCCACAAAGGATGGTCCTACAAAAATTCATAAAAAATTAATCTCAAAAAAATTAAATTTTGAAAGTGAGAGCAAGTCGCTCGAAACGATAAATTTAATTTCCAAAAATTTGCAACAGCAAAAATGAATTTTTCGAGATTGTTAATTAAATAACCTCATAATGCTGAGGTGGTATTATCCGTACTAGGACCATATATATTATATCAAACCCATGTTAATATATCAATATATTTTATGATAAATTTTTAAATGTCTTTTGAATAAACTTTATTGGTTTATTTTTATCTTTGTCAATTCTTTCTTTTTCCAAAATCAAATCATATATAAAAATAAATTCATTTGCAAATAATTTTATACCAGCTGGATTTTCGATAACAAGGTCATTAAATCGTTCATTAAAAGCAATACCATAAACATTAAATTCTGTATCTCCTAAGGTAAAACTGATCTTGCTATCACTCGTATTATTTAATAATTTTTTGATTTCATATTTTAGATATTCATAAAATTCAGTATTATAATTATCATGTATCGAATTGACAATATTAGTTATATCATCGTCGGTAAAATGGACTTTAATTTTAAATTCTTTTTCCTCTACCTCTATCAATATAGTTGTTCTGTTAGTTTTAACAGCTACAAATTTCGACTCTATTTTTATTCTTTTATCTAAGCACTCAATGGGTAAGTAAAAAAAATACTCTAAAAACGGTTTAACTAAACTATCTTCGTTTTCATCAATAAAATTTTTCTTTTCTTCATCCATATATAACAAGTAGTGATCGTATCTTTTCATTTTTCACATAATTCTCCTATATTATTTAAAGCTGCTATATTCACTGCATAATACATTATATTCATTTCAATTTATATTTTATCTATTTAAAATTTACACTCGATTTCAAAACAGCATAAAAATATTATCTTGTATTTAATTAAAAACTAAAAGTTATATTTTAATTACAATAATATAATTATACTATAATACTTTTAAACGTTAAATGTCAAAGAATTTTTCAACATAAAAGAGCAGGAAAATTCCTGCCCTTTTGTATTACACGGTTTTAGTTATATGTATCAAAGTATAAAAATAAAACAAATCACACTTCGTTTTCTTTTACTCCAAACTTTGACTTGAAGTCTTCGTAGCTTTTAACCCAATCAAACTTCACCAAATCAGACACAGCTTTGAAATGAAGCTGACCGCATTTAATTTTATTAACTTCGACTTGAGTTAAAGCATCGTGGTCCTTGTTGATTTTGGTTTCAACAATGAAATAAATGCCGAGTTCGGGCTTTTCAACACCGTCTTTACGGCAAATTATTGCCCAGTCAGGCGAATAATTGCCATACGGTGTATCAATTACAAAACCGCCCTTTTTAAGCTTTGTAAACATCAAAATGTTTTCGTTGCTTTCAAGCTTATTGGCAAACTCCTTTTCGCCTTCGCTGTCCATCTTGTAATATTCATTGATTGCAGCTTTACGATTTGGATTTGAATGGAACACTCTCCACTCTTTTTCAAAATCCTGTTCTGTAATCGTGTCAAGTTCAAAAATGTTGCCTGAATCGGTTTCATAGCCGTCAACCACTTCATAATGAGTGATTTTTTGAGCAGAAATGCTCTTGAACACTTCCTTGATTTTATCTGTTGCTTTTTCAAGTATATCTTGGTCGTTGAGCAATTCTCTTTTGAATATACCCTTTAAGATTTTGAATATTGCAAGTCTTGGCAACATGGTTTGACTCATTATGTAATTTACGATTTCAAAATCTGACTTCTTTTCTGCATCGCCAATCTTTACTTCAGTTCTGTCCTTGTTTGCATCGTGAGAAAGCTTGAACTGCGCTGCATCATCAAATTTTCCGTGAGATTCTTCAATCACATATGTGTTTGTAACATGCTGATATTCAAGCAGTTCATTCACTTCCTTGCAACAAGAACGAATGAACTCTTCATTGTCTATATTAGTTACATAAATTGTTTTCTTTTGAAGAATAGCACACAAATTTGCATAAACATTTCTAAACTCATCCTCGGTAACAAATGCTCTGATTTTGTTTTCATAAGGTTCATTGTCACCATTTGTAATTTCAACCTTGCGACTGCCTTTCTTAGTCATCAATTTTACAAATTCTTTTTTGATAAGTTCTGTATGCTCGGCTAAGCGTTCGTCGCTGAATGTAAGCTTGTCCAAAAGTTTTGTGGTTTGCTCCGGCGTATTTTTAATAACATTATCTTTATTGCAAACACCGTTTTGTATCAATTCCGTTTTAAGAGAATCAACAAGTTCTGCAGTTACCAACGCTTTTGGAACGCCTGCATTTTTCAAAGTTGAAATAAGAATATCGGCAGTAATTTCATTTTTGTTGAAGTTCATACTGTCGTTAAAATCTTTTTGAAGAACTTCAGCGAAATGGTCGTAATAATCATTTGCAATAACAGTAAGTTCGTTAAGATTGCTGTCAATACATCTGTTGCCGGTAATGTCAACAGGCAGTCTTAAACCACGACCGATTTCTTGCTTTTTGGCAATGTCCGAACCGCTCGCTTTTAATGTGCAAAGAGTGAACACATTAGGATTGTCCCATCCTTCACGCAATGCTGAATGAGAAAAGATAAACGCAAGAGGCTCATTAAATGAAATAAGTTCGTCTTTCTTTTCAAGGATAAGTTCAACGCCTCGGTCAATGTCTTCCTGCGATTTTGCATTCAGCTTTACATCCTCGTCATTCACATTGGAGTCCCAGCCTGCAACATCAACAGCGTTATTCTTTTTGTCCACTGCAAAATAACCCTCACGAACCTGCTGCACATTTTCGTAATCAGGGAAATATTCTTTATACTTTTCAAATTGACCTTTATAAGCCTTAATTGCCTTTTGATATTCTTCATCAAATATGCGAAGATACTCGCCTCTGCCGTCGGGAGTATCATTGTCACGAACCTTGGAGACAGAATCAATGAAGAACAAAGACAAGGCTTTTATTTTTTTACCCTTGCGAAGCAACTCAAACTGTTTGTCAAAATGACTGCGAATTGCAAGTTTGATTTGAATTCTTACCGTTTCGTTAGGCTCAAATTCATAATTGCTTTGACCTTGTTCCAAATAAATATCTTCATCGGGTGCAGAAATATAAAGCGGTTGCAACTTGTGCGGTTGAGATGCAACAAATATATTTTTGTATTGCGATAATCTGCCCGATAATTCTTCAAGTGACGCACCTGCAAGAACATCAAAAGATTTGAATCTGATTTTACCGCCTTGATCTTGGCTGAATATTTCAATTCTTGCTCTTAAATCTTTTGTGAAAGATTTATAGCGAATATACGGATAGCTCTTTGGTATTTCGCTGTGAACGGTTTTAACTGTAATCTTTTTTACAAGATTTTGTTGATATGCAGCGTAAGAATCGAGCTTGTAAATTTGGTTGTACAGTTTTTTATGGGTCGCTGAATAGCGAAGAACAAACAAAGGCTCAATATCTTCAATAGCTTCAAGCGACTTTGATTTTTTCTTGCCACCCTCGATTTTTTGCGGTTCGTCAATAATCACAATCGGTCGGATATATTTAATATCATCCCAAATAATCTGACCGTATTCATCCTCTTGACGAATCTTGTTTTTGCTCTTGTTGAACGCTTGAATGTTCATAACACAAATACTTAAATCGTTGCTTTCAACAAGCTTGGAACTGACTTCCTTTGGGTTGTTTGTGTTATAAATAAAACTGTATTTAGACAAATTCACACCGTAAAGAGCCTTGAAATGCTCCGTCAGCTGTTCAATAGATTTTTCAACACCCTTGCGAATTGCCACAGTCGGAACAACAATCATAAACTTTTTAAGGTCGTATTGCTTATAGAGTTCCAAAATTGTGCGAAGATAAACATAGGTTTTACCTGTGCCGGTTTCCATTTCAATGGTGAAGTTGTTGCCGGGTGTTACGCTTTCGTCAGCAAATAAGTCGTTGTCAAGCTGAACATAACGCATATTTTCAAGTAACTTACTGCCAAGTACAAGGTTTCTGTTGCGAACAGGATCGCCTTCTAAAATCTTCTTTGCACGGGAATAGTGATAGATAGAACTTGCGTCCGTCGTCGGCAAACCCTTAAACAAATTTACGGTTGAACGGATTGCCCTAAGCTGATAATCAAGGTCATCACTAAAGTTAAATGTAATTTTATCTGCCATAGCGATTCTCCTTAAATAAACTCAACAGTGTATGCTTTCTTTGTTGCACCTGCGTGTTTTTCCACCATAGCTTTTAATCTGCGGAATGCGTTTGTCTTAAGATCAATATCATCCTTAAATGCACTGTCACGGAAAATGTACTTAAACGGTGTCGGATCAATAGAAGCAAGCTTGTCTATCATCCCGTTTGTCACCTGCGTTTCAAGGCAAATGAGATAGCTATCGGCATAAAGATATGTACGAGAGCCGATTTCATCAAGAACTTCGATCTTTGAGGGCAACGGAATATTCTTTTGACGGAGCATAATTTCATATACAACATCAATGTCCTTTGTACCCTGCTTAAAGTCAACTTGGTCAGGATTGTTGCTCAAATTAGCAAAATCAATTTGTTCATCCTTTAATTCAAGTTCATTCCATTTTATATTTGTGTTTGCAATTTCAAAAACCTTAAAGCCAATATCTATGTCCGCATCCGGATGTTCTGCCTTGATTTTATCACCTGCACGGCATATACGCTCCTCGCCGATTTCACAAATTGTGTTATATCCAGCCTTGTGAGCTTCGCTCTTTTCGTCGGTTTTTTCTTCAAGCTGAACCATTATGTATTTACGATGTCCACCATCCTCTGCATTCAGTTGCATAACAGCGTGAGCGGTTGTGGTCGAGCCGGAGAAAAAATCGAGTATAATATCATTTTCTTCAACATTCGCAAGCGTAATCAATTTTGATAAAAGTGATACTGGCTTAGGAGTATCAAAAAATGCACTCCCATCAAACAATTTCATGAGCTCTTTTGTTCCGTTGGTTGATGTTCCAATTCTATCAGCACTAAACCATGAATTATCAACAGAGCCAAATTCCTTCTTTTCCTCATAAAACACCTTTAATTGTGGTCTTCCTAAACCGTTATTTGTCCATACTATACGATTATCTTCCAAGGCACTGGAGAATTTTGCTGGCAAAAATCTCCAGTGCCTCCCTCTTGGAGGGAGGTGCTCCTCTCCAGTGTTCGGATTTACAACTGGATATGTAAGATTTGGTCTTACATTAGGTGCATCAAACGGGTCAGCTTTCCATAAACCTCTCGGGTCATTATCAGGATTATCGAATTTACTTTTATCAAGTGGTAATGGCTTACAAACAAAACTATCCTTTTTATGCCACTCTGAATAGTTGCTTTCTTTTAATCTTCTATTTTCTTGCCTTCTATTTTTGGCATATACGCAAATATATTCGTGATTTACACTAAAATCTGTATCATTTTGAATTGACGCTCTTGATTGCCACGGTATTTCTGCAACGAGATTAGCTTCCCCAAAAACTTCGTTGCATATTTTCTTCAAGTTGTCAATTTCATTATCATCGATGCTAATAAATATAACTCCGTCATCAGTCAACAAATCCTTTGCCAACTTCAAACGAGGATATATCATATTGCACCAATTTGCATGGAATTTATTGCCTGAAATATTTTTTGTATATCGTTCGCCTAATTCATCAACAACGCCCTCGGCAATATCGCTTTCCTCTTGTGCCATGGAATAATCATCATTATAGACAAAATCGTTACCCGTGTTATATGGAGGGTCAATATAAATCATCTTGATGGAATTATAGTAATTCTGCCTTAAAAGTTTAAGAGCCTCAAGGTTATCGCCCTCGATATAAATATTTTCGGTTGTGTCGGCATTTTTGCTTTTTTCAGGGCAGAACTTTAAGGTCTTACCAAATACATCCTGCTGTGCAATCTTTTTTGCATTTTGCTTGCCGGACCAAGTAAACTCGTACTTTTCCTTTCCAACCTCTTCAAACGTGCCCAGCTCCTCTTTAAGAGCATTTACATCAAGCTGACCGTCCTTAACTGCAGACGGAAAAAGCTGTGCCAGCTTTTTAATATTATCGCTTACGACATCATTTATTTCTTGAGGTACATTTTTATATTCTCCCATACTTATGCCTCCTACTTTTCCTCCAAAAACTGATTAAGTATTTCAATATTCTTTTTAATTTTTATGTTATAAGGCAATTTTTCTGCCTGCGTTGTTGATTTTGACAGCATATATTTTTGGCTGACCAAATCTTTATAAGCCGAATAAAGTGCAACCGTTTTATCGGCGTCATACCACAATTTTGTATTTAGCAGTTCAAACGCTTTTTGATACGCCGTGTCATTATGCACAACATAAGCCTTAACAAACATTTCGTTATAAAAGCTCAGCTTATTAACCTTGCATCTTATATTTTCATATGCTATTGCGCTAAGCAAAGCGTCCTTTTGACTGCTCGGCAAAACTCGGCTAAAAGGTTTTGTAATAAAAGCATATTCAACAACTATTTCGTTTTCGTCCTGCCTGTTAAGCCTTTTCAGTCCAAAAGAATAGCTTTCGCTCACTGCGTCATAAAAATGAATCACGCACGGCGACTTAATAACAGCTTGATAAATATTGGCAACAAACGGTGCGTCCTTAATATTGCCTACTTCAATATCAAAAAACTGTATAACCTCGCATCTATTGTTTTCATCAACGAAGCTTGGTATTTTTTGACCTGCAATTTGATGCGTAATGATTACAGACCTAATACTGTTTCGTATTCTTCTTTTTTGTTCCGGTTTAAGAAATTTCGGTATAAATTCCTTTATCGGAATTTTACTGTTCACTTTATATTCGTCGGGTATATTTATATTCATGATTCAACCACCAAAAAAGAAATCAGTTCAAAATCGTCTGCTGTTTCGTCGGCAAATGAATTATTAAAGCCGGAAAAATCAAATACGGTTTGAACAGCCTGCTTTTCCTCTTCCCCTTGAATTGAACGAATACCCTTATTGAGCAAGCCGGAATAAAAGCTCATTTCCTTTGCATTATTTGTACGCTTAAAGAACTTTTCAAACAAAGCCATATTTGGCTCCTTTTTGCCGTAGCAAAGTTTTCTGAAAAGTTTCAAGGTCATTCTTGATTGCAAATTGGTATACAAAATTTCTCCGTCATTTTTAACATAAATAAGATAAAACGGATAAATAGAGCTGTCCGACTTTGGCTTTTCTTTCTCGTTCCTATGCTTAAAGCAGAACAGAGCGCCTGCATCTTCACCGTCGGTAACGGAATAAATACCCCTCGGCATAGCCTTAAGCGTTTTATTTGAATTTACAAAATCTGAAAGTTCATACAGGTATTCGTTTTGATTCAGGTCGGTCAACGAAATACTGTCGCTTGCATCATCAATATCAATTACTTCATTTTGAATCTTGATAAGTTGTTCCGTACGAAATGCAAAATCGTTCATTTCAGGATTTAGGAGATCGTCTTCACCTGTTGAAACAAGGTTAGAAAGCACCATTTTACCTTTTACTCTGCGTTCAAGATTCAGGTAATCGTTTAGCTGCATTTCCGGGAAGAAGTTGATAAGTTGAATACATTTATTGGTACTTCCGATTCTGTCAATTCTGCCGAAACGCTGAATAAGTGACACCGGATTCCATTGAACATCATAATTGATTACCGTATCGCAATCCTGCAAATTCTGACCTTCCGAAATACAATCCGTACCGATAAGCACATCTATCTGCTCCCTTTCAGGAATCTGCTTTTTCATTTTTGACATTGGTGAAAATGCACAAAGCGCAGAATTGAAGTCGCTTTCAACATTTGGATTATTTAACCTAACGCCTTTACCGGTTACGCTTGCACAGTAAATGCCTTTTTCTCGCAATTTTTCGCCGAGAGTTGAATAAATATAATTTGCCGTATCCGCAAATGCTGTAAAAATCAACACCTTTTTATTGCCTACGTTATAAGGAGTAGTGTTTATTTTTTCTACCACAAGCTCTTCAAGTTCTTTAATTTTCGCATCCCTGTGTTCTTTCAAAATGGTCTGTGCCTGCTCAAGAATGTTGTTGATAATAAACCTATCCTCGTACAAATCGTTTATGTAATCTTCAACACGAAGATGCTTGATATTGATTTCATATTTACTGCTTTCTAAAACTAATTCGTCATCCTCATACTCATAGTCTTGCTGTGTAACAGTTGTACCTTTATTTAGATTTTCAATCGTTTTATCAATGTTTTCGAGCAGCCTGTGCAAAGTTTCTTCAAACGAATAGACAGAACTTTCAAGGCGCTTAAAGAGATTAAATCTATGCAGGACAATCATACCCTTTGATTGGATAGAAAAGTCCATATTACCTCCACGCTTACCTTTTAGATTATATTTTTCAATATATTCCCGCATAAACTCAGGCTTTACATATCGCATAGGTGTGTAGACACTCAAATTCAGCAATTCCAAAAGTTCATTTGTCTTTTTGAATGTAAGCAATTGGTTTTGCGTGTCAATATTGTTATGCATTGTGATAGGTTTATTCTTTTCGGGGAATGTTCCGACATCACCGTTAGCATAATAATTCATAATATGCTTTCTGCTCCGTGAAATAGTCATAATTTCAAGAAGCTTATAAAAGTCTGACGGCAAGTCGTCAAGCAATTCATCTTTTGTATGATTTTGTTTCTTTTCCCAAGTATTTATTACCTGCGAAGATTTTCTTAAAAGATTTTCAACACTTGAAATACCTTCGTCTTCAAAAGCGTAATCTTCGTCACGAGTAATAATACTTATTTGATTTTTCAAATCGACAAGGCTGTTATTTACAGGCGTAGCAGAAAGAAGCAAAACCTTTGTGTTGTTATTTCCGTGTTTGATAACATCCTGCATAAGACGAGCATATCGTGTCATCACAAGCTGATCATTTTCGTCATATCTGTCGTTTCTGTTTCTGAAATTATGCGACTCATCAATAACAACGAGATCGTAAAGTCCCCAATCAAATTTCTTTAAATCCTGACCGGAGCGTGACATACCTTTATACCTTGACAAATCGGTATGAAACATAATTCTATAATTGAAAGATTCATGCAAAAATGAATCCTTATAATCACCTCTAAAGGAATTCCAGTTGTCATAAAGCTTGGCAGGCGTCAGCACAAGCACCCTATCCATAGCAATTTCAAAATACTTAATTACGGCAAGAGCCTCGAATGTTTTACCAAGACCAACAGAATCGGCAATAATACAACCTCTGTATTTTTGAAGCTTTCTGATAGCCGACACAACGCAATCCTTTTGAAAGTCATACAAAGCATTCCATATTTCAGTTTTCTTGAATTTATCGCTGTCTCGTTCAAAGCGTTCAACACCTTGGTCAAGCTGATTACCGAACAATTCATTAAGCGTAAAGTAATACAATAATTCAGGAGAGTGTTCCTTATAAACAAAATGCAAACTTTCTAAAAGTTGTTCTTTATAAGAAACAGTAAACTGTTCGTTGTACCAAAGCTGATTGAACATTTCGCTGCATCTTGCAATTTGCTCTTTACCTGTTTCGTCATTGTCGGTAACAATAGCATCAAAATTTGCAGCAAATACAGATGAATTCCTTTTATCCGGCATCTCAAGCGAACTTTGACCTGTAAACATAAAATTATCATCAATACAAATCAAATTACTTTTTACAGAGCAAGCATTTGTTACACGCTTAACATTCACATGCTTTTTTATAAAATTATGCATCGCTTTCGCTTGATAAAAATGCTGCAGCTTATTCTTTTCCGTTATGTCATAAGAATTGAACAATACATCGTTAATGTTGATTTCAAATTCTCTTGATACTTCTTCACCTTTTGGCAAGTATCTGCTATCTCTGATTATGAAATTGATTTCTTTTACATTGCGTAGGTTTTGTTCCAAAAGCGCAAAAACAGACACTGTTAATTTATCGTTAATGATATTTATAACAGCGTCTGTTTTGTTTTTTAATGTCTTGTTAATTCCGTCAATTATATCTTGCGATGATACAAATGAAACATTCATAATATTCTCCGCCTACATACAAATAATAAACACAGCATTTCTCGGAATAGACAGTTCCAAGAAATGCTGTGCGATTAAATCTTAACAAGATTATTTAACTTATTCATTTGTTTTTTCTTCTGCGTGAGCGATGAATGAACATACAAATTCATCGTAGTTGAAACATTAGCGTGACCGAGAATTTCACTCAAAGTTTTATAATCCATACCAAGTTCGATACAGCGTGTTGCAAAAGAATGGCGAAGAGCGTGGAAGTTGATTTTGTCAATTTTGCAATCCGAAAGACATTTGTTAAAAATATTTTGTGCTTGTCGTGGTTCAATAAATTTATCTTCAAGACCTGTCAGCAAATACGCATTTTCGTTTTTTGGATTGAACGATTTTAAGATAGATACAAGAAATTTAGGTATCGGTATCATTCGATTTGAATTTGTTGTTTTAGGCGGTGTGATGATAATTTTTGTTTTAGAATTTTTGTCATCACATTGTACTCTTTGCATTGTTTTGTCGATACTGACAATGCCATTAAACAAGTCAATATCACCCCATTTCAACGCACAAAGTTCGCCGCATCTTATGCCGGTGTATAATGCAAAAAGTACGGCAAGTTTGGTTAAATCAATATTTTTTGTAAGATAAGCTGTTAATAGTTTTTGCTCTTTTTGAGTTAGTATTTTCAGCTCGTTCTTTTGGTTTTTTGGGAAAGTGATTTTGATATGCTCAACGCATTTATAATCATTATCATAAGCGAAAGAGAGAATGCTGTTTATGACAGAAATATATGTTTTAATCGTTGTAATTGACATCGCATTACAAATCAAAATTTGATTAACTGTTTGCTGAACAATCTTGCTGTTAATCTTTTCAAGCGAACAATCGCAAATTATTTTATCCATATTTTTTGATATGAAAAGATACTTTGTATAAGTCGATTCTTTCCAAAAAAGTTTGTTGTCCTCAAGCCAAAGCGCCGACACATTTTTAAAACTGCTATCCATATTGCAACTCCTAATCCAAAAAATTGTACAGTCGTCTTCTGAAATTCAAATTTATTTGACTGTGATACATTAATATAATATAATAATAGTATTAAGGATTTCTTGGAACTGTCTATTCCGAGAAATCTTTTTATATTACATTTTGTTGCATATTAACTTGAAAAAATAAAAGTTGCAAGTATAAAAAGAGGTTTGCCCTACATTTTGGGGCGAACCTCTTTTGCGTGGAAATAATTTGTAAATTTTTCTGAAAACACATCAACAAAACTTGAATTTTTCTCCGTATTATAGAGGAGTATTTTTTCTATGGTGAAATGTAAACAAGGTGTAAAAAATTTTGCAAAACACCCGAACAAAACGGTGATTTTTCTCCGTATAGTAGAGGGAGTTTTTTCTAAGCGCTTTTTCTTTTTTGTTTTCACTCAGCAAAATATTCTCTCGAATAATTTTGAAGGAGGGTTTCATATGCGTAAAAATTGCAGCGGTCAATTTTTTCTTTTGCCGAACAAAATTTTTGATGAACGGTTATCGCCAAATGAATTTATTGTTTATTCTTTTCTTGTTCGTGCAAAGGACTCGGCAGGACAAAGTTTTTGGTCGGTGCCTATGATTGCAAAAAGCTGTTCGATGTGTGCATCCA
>OGXG01000246.1_pt1 | contig 31719 bp, 53 predicted proteins | sample 1576251 | NCBI WGS metagenome assembly OGXG01 (sample SAMEA3541533, study PRJEB24748) | human gut metagenome | biome: human gut; feature: human-associated habitat; material: faeces | place: China | collected 2012
GTCGAAGTTCTGGCGCATGTCGATCTCGTTGCCGTCCTTGTCATAGACGGTGCGGTAGGTCGTGGCGCGCAGGCCGTTGGCGGTGTAGCTCATCTTGACGTAGCTGCCGTCCACATCCGTGCCCCAGATCTCGACCGTGATGCTGTTCTTTTCCACATAGGCCTTGATCTCGATGGGGTATTCGCGGCTGTTGGTGAACTTGAATTCCGGGCCGCCCCAGCTGACTGTGGCGTCCATGCCGGGCTCGATATAGGCCACGGGGAAGTAGTGGCAGGTGCGGGTGTTGATCTTGAGGTTGGAGACCATGGCACAGTAGTACAGCGTGGACGACACCTGGCAGATGCCGCCGCCGACCTCCTGCACGACCTGGCCGCCGGAGTAAGCCCCGGCTTCCTTGAAGCCGTTGGCCTTTGTGCGCTGGCCGAGCACGTCGTTATAAGAAAACGTCTGGCCGGGCTGGAGAATCACGCCGTTGATCTTCTCGGCGGCGAGCCTGACGTTCGTGATGCGGTTGCTGCTGCTGCCGGAGAGGGAAGTGGTCTTGGTGGCGAGCTTGTCGGCCAGCAGATGCTTTTGCAGGCGCTCCTGCGTCATCTCCGGCTGCGTGAGCGTGGCCGGGATGGTGACGGTGTCGCCGGTAGAGGCCGCGTCCCACAGGGGCTGCGCCTCGGCCACGTCGAACTCGATGCCGACCTTGCTCTCTGTGGCGGACTGGGTCTCCGGGTCGTAGCCCGCGTTGACCGGGTCGCCGCAGATGGCGTCGTGCAGCTCCTGCAGCGTCATCTTATCGTCGCCCTTCATGTCGACCGGGTAGGCCGACGTGCCGAACTTGCCGCTGCGGATGTCGCTGAGCACCCGATCGGCGACGGCGGCGGGGTCGAGCGTGATCATGCTCGCGCCCTTGACGACGCGGATGGTACTGTGCTCCTCGTCGATCTCGACACTGCCGCCCGAGAGCTTGACATTGATCTCGGCGGCCTCGCGCTCGATGCGTGTGCGCAAGTTTTTGCGTGTTGTTTGGCTCTTTTTTCGGTAAAAGCCGCAACTGCGGATTTTATACAAATTTGGCTATCTGCAAGCCTAAAAGTGCAGGCGGGACGGTCACGGCAACGACCTAAAAAGCCTATCCCGTAAGGAGATGCAACATGAAGAAAGAGGATTTGCTGAACATCGGCCTGACGGAAGAGCAGGCAGACAAGGTTTTTGCCATGAACGGCAAGGACATCGAAAAGCATAAGAAAGCCGCAGGGGACGCAAAGGCGGACAAGGAAGCCCTGGAGCAGCAGGTCGCAGACCGGGATAAGGACATCGCGGAACTGAAAAAGACCAGCGGTGACGCTGCCAAAATCCAGGAAAAGCTGGATGAGCTGCAAGGCAAGTACGACAAGGAAACCGAAGCGTACAAAGCACAGCTTGCACAGCGGGATTATCAGACCGCCATTGACAAGGCGATTGCCGACAGCGGCGTGAAGTTTTCCTCCAAGTCTGCGGAAAAGGCTTTCCGCGCGGGTATCGGAGACAGCAAGCTCGAAATGAAGGACGGTGCTTTGGACGGGTTCGACAAGTACCTGGAAAAGGCGAAGTCCGAGGATCCCAGCGCATTTGTCAAAGCTGGTGCGCGTGTTGACACGCAAGGCTCGCTTGAGGGCGGGCAGCATGAAAACAAGCCTATGACTTTGGCGGCTGCGCTCCACGAACAATACGATAAGTAAAGGAGAATTTTAACATGGCTATCACTCTTGCAGAAGCAAAGGTCGGCATGGCAAATCATGTCGATCAGATGATCGTTGACGAGTTCCGCCGCAGTTCTCTGCTGCTGGACAGACTGGTGTTTGATAACGCCATCTCTCCGGGTACCGGCGGCTCTACTCTGACCTATGGATACATCCAGCTCAAGACCCCCTCGACCGCTGCTATCCGTGCCATCAACAGCGAATATACCGCTGGCGAGGCAAAGCGCGAGGAAAAGACCGCAAAGGCCGTTATCATGGGCGGCTCCTTCGAGGTCGACCGTGTTCTTCAGAACACTTCCGGCGCTGTTGATGAGCTGGCGTTTCAGGCGCAGCAGAAGATCAAGGCGACCAGCAACTACTTCCACAACCTCGTCATCAACGGCACTTCCGCCGCCAGCGGCGCCGGTTTTGTGACCAGTACCTTTGACGGCCTGCGCAAGCTTCTGACCGGCACGTCCAACGCGCTGACCACGGACATTGACCTGTCCTCTGCCGCGAAACTGGACAGCAACAGCAACGCTTTTATCGATCAGCTTGACCAGCTCGTCCACGCCATCGACGGCGAGACTTCTATGCTGCTCATGAACGACGATATGCTGCTGAAAGTCCGCGCCGCTGCTCGCCGCGCCGGTTACTACGAGCGCACGAAGGATGACTTTGGCCGCGTCGTTGAGACCTTTGCCGGTATCCCCCTGATGGATGCGGGCAAGTATTACAACGGCACTAATTCCGTTGACGTCATCGGTACTTCCGCCGCCACGCAGAGCGCCAATGGCACGACCAGCATCTACGCTGTCAGCATTGGTCTCGACGGCTTCCACGGCATCTCCCCGACCGGCAACAGCGTCATTTCCAGCTATATGCCCGACATGACCGCTCCCGGCGCGGTAAAGAAGGGAGAAGTCGAGCTTGTGGCCGGTGTCGTCCTCAAGAACACCCTCAAGGCGGCTGTTCTGGATGGCATCGTCATGTCTCCCAAGACTGGCTCTTAATTTGAAAGGAGTAAGCCCGCATGGTCTACGCTGATTATACATACTACTCCGGCACCTATATGGGAGCCGTGAGCGAGGAAGATTTTCCGCGACTGGCTGTGCGGGCAAGTTCCTTCCTCGACTACTACACCCGCGACAAGGCGGCGGATAACGCCGATCTGGATGCGGTTAAAATGTGCTGCTGCGCCCTTGTAGACAAGTACGCAGTTATCGAGGCGGCACAGACGCTGGCGCAGAAGAATCTTGCAAACGCTGCTGCTGGTGACGCGGAGATCAAGAGCGAGACGGTAGGCGGCTACTCCCGCACGCTTGCAACTGGCGGTGAAGCCGCCCTGTCTGCGCTGAATGCGACGGACGGCGCAAAGAAGTTGCTGGCAGCGGTGTGTAATGAGTATCTTGCGCACACTGGCTTGCTCTACAGAGGAGGTTGCCCATGTACGCACCCCACACTGTAACGGTCTACAACATCGTCAAGGAAACCGACCTAACCACCTTTGAGGAAGTTACCCGTCTGTACGTGACCATCCTGCGCGGGGTCATGCTGCAAGCGTCAAAGGGCGTCAACGTACGCGAGAGCGGCCTTGAAGGGGCGGACGCGGTTAACCTGTATATCCCGTTTGGCATAGAAGCGGTAGACGGCACGACAGGAGAGCCTAAGACTTACACAGGCCCACAGGCATTTTACCACGCGGCGGATAAGTCCGGCCTGTGGACGCTCTCGGTCAACGGAGACGGCGGCACGACCTTCTTTGTAAAGGGCGAGTTTGTCACTGATAACGAGACTGTCGCCCTGTCACACGATGACTGCTACAACCTCACCAAAGTCGATATGAAAGACTTCGGCAGTCCGGATATGCAGCATTTCGAGTGCGGAGGGGCTTGATATGGCGCTGAAATTCACGGTGCATACCGAGGGTATGGACGCGCTTGAATACATCATCGCGCGGGCCTGTACAAAGGCAGAACACGCTGTTGCGGAGCAGGTAGAGAAAGACACTCAGCCGTTTGTTCCGATGCTCACAGGCTCGCTAACGCAGCGCACAAGGGTAGACGGGAGCACTGTTATTTATCCCGGACCGTATGCACGCTTTTTGTATTACGGCAAAGTGATGGTTGACCCAAACACCGGCAGCACATACGCGCCAAAGGGCGGAACGAAAGTGGTCACAGACCGCAATTTGGTTTTCAACAAGACGATGCACCCGCAAGCCCAAGCACATTGGTTTGAAGCGTCTAAAGCGCAGAACCTTGATAAGTGGGTGCGCGTAGCAGATAAGGCGGTGAAGAAGTTTGGAAAAGATTAAAAAGACGGTTTCGGCGGCGGAAGAGGATCAAGTTTCCCGCAAGCTACTTGCGTGGCTGAACACGTTTCCCAATAAGCCGGTTGATTTGATTCGATTCGAATTTCTTCCCGCCGATACCCCGGCGATGGCGATGTCTACGATTCAGGCGGCGTACATTGTCAAAAAATACATCCTCGGTGGATATCAGGCGGAATACCAATTTAAGCTGATTTACCGCGTGAAGCCGGGAAACAGCATCGATAAAAGGCTCAAAGCTGACGAGCTGCTTAATGCCTTGGGCGATTGGGCAGCAAGCGAAACGCCACCTGACATTGGCGACGGCCGCCGCGTCATTCGCATTGAGCCGACAACGCGATCCTCTCTTTTTGCCGTGTATGAAAATGGCGATGAGGATCATCAAATCCTTATGAAAATGAACTACGAGGTGATTAAAAATGGCTGATACGACCTTTAACACCACGGCGGGGCAGACCGTAGACCGCGAACTTCTGATCGCGTATCTCAATACGGGCGAATCTGGCACGCCTACATGGTCGCCCCTCGGTACGCGCGTCACGGATTCCAGCATGGAATATGACTGGCAGGAAGATTCCTCGAAGGATATTCTCGGCACGACGCGCACGACCATGAAAAAACCCATCATCACGCAGACCTTTGACCCGTCCAATCTCGATGCGGGTGACCCCGCCATCGTCAAAGTGTGGAATCTCGCGGTCAAGGAGCAGAACGCGGCGGCGCTGTCAAATCAGGACGTGCTGATTGTCCACGCTTATGCTGGCACGGCAAATACGGCAGTATTTGCGGAGCGCTATTCGTCCTGCATGGTTAAGCCCTCTTCCCTTGGCGGCGAGGGCGGCGGCTTTATCGGTATGCCTATCGACGTGACGCTTGGCGGCACGCGCAAGACGGGCACTGCGGCCATTTCCGGCGGCACTGTTACGTTTACAGAGGACTAAATCAAAGAGGGCTGGCGTTTGTCAGCCCTCATTTCGGAGGTAAGTATGGAACTCAGTTTTGATTCTGGCGTAAAAGAATACACCATTCGAGGTGTAAACGGTATTGTGACCGTGCATTTCAACCCTGCGGATGTAAATTTCGCAAAGAAAGCGTACCGCGTATTCAATGATTTGCGAAAAAAACAGGAAGAGAGAGTGGCAAAGCTCGATACAACCGAGCCGGGCGACGAGCTCTTTGACATGGTGGATTCCATCGACAGGGAAATGCGCGACATCATCAACGATCTGTTCGAGCAGGATATCGCGGATACGCTTTTCGGGTCGGTAAATGCTTATTCCGCAGCAAACGGCGCTCCGGTATGGCAGAACTTTATGATGGCCATCATTGACCAGTTTGACGAAGCGACCAAGCGGGAGCAGGCACTTGCAGACGAAAAAATCCGCAAGTATACGCAGAAGTACAAAAAATGATGTATGAACTTCCGACGTCGCTGAACGTCTGCGGCGTTGAGTATGCTATCCGCTCAGACTATCGCGCGGCACTGGACGTGCTGTCGGTATTTGCTGCGGTCGATCTGACCAACGAGCAAAAAGTGATTGCGGCGCTGGATATCTTTTATCCGGACTTCTTAAAAATGCCGGATGAGCACATTTCAGAAGCCGTAAAGCAAATGACGTGGTTTCTCGACTGCGGTGACGACGGCGACAACAGAAAGCGCCAAAAACTGATGGACTGGGAACAAGATTTCCAATACATTGTGGCTCCTATCAACCGCGTTGTGGGACAGGAAGTGCGCGCAATGCCTTATTTCCACTGGTGGTCATTTGTATCTGCGTACTACGAAATCGGGGATTGCCTGTTTGCAAACATCGTGCGGATTCGCAGCTTGAAAGCAAAGGGGAAAACGCTCGACAAGTCGGATCGAGAATTTTACCGCGAAAACAGGCGGCTTGTCGATCTAAAAAAGCCGATGACAGAAGAAGAAAACGACACGATCAATGCGTGGTTGGGCAAAAAAACGCCCGACGCAAAATAGCATCGGGCGAGGGTGGTTACTTGTCTGCAATGAATGTAATTTCGTTTCCAGACCAAAAGTCAGGAGTGAAGCGAATTTCAATTTCTTTCCAGTCTTTGGGGACTTCGTATCCGACAACGCCGGTCATTTTCTTACCGGCAGCAATAGCTCCGTCCAACTGAGTTTTATCGGTTGCGATGGTGGCTGAAATGCTCAGATTTGTCGAGTAGTCATCAACATAGGCGTTGAACGATGCGATAGAACTAACGGCAATATCTTTATCCGACTGGTTATCAATGGAGAATTCGCAAAGAAGAAACACATTACCATCATCAGGCGTGTTGAACTGCGATCCATTGCTTTCGGTGCAGGAATCAAACTTTACGCTGATCCCATTTAACTCGGCGGTTTCTCCAACGGCAAACGTTTGGCTCTCTGATCCAGAATCATTGCCCATGCCGTTCAATGCGGCGGCAATCAGACAAATGCCGAAAATAGCAATGATGATCCCCAACACTGGGTGGCGCTTTTTTTGCTTTGCTCCGCATTGAGGGCACGTTGACGATGATTTTGCAATAGACGCGCCGCACACTTTACAAGTAGTCATCTTATCCATATTCATTCCTCCTATAGCCACGTTTTGTGGATATATTGATGATACCATGCGAAAAAACAAATAGCAAGTAGGTGATAGCTTTGGCAGATGGTGAAATCGTAATTGACGCTACAATCAGCGACAGAAAACTACACTCTGACCTGAACAAGGTTAAGTCAAATATTGCATCTTTGCAGAAGGAGTTCAACAAGATCGGAAGTCAAAAAACGCCGATGGAAGAGCAACTTCGCACCATTGGCGCGGAGCTTGACAACGCAAAAGCGATCCTTGCGGAAATGCGCGGCGCCCCCAAAGGTACATACGAAAAAACGGACGTATCCGAACAGGCGGAGCGCGTTAGGCTGCTCCAAAGTGAATTCAACAAGACCGCAAGTGAGGTTGAAAAGCTGAATAGTAAACTCACTAACACGAGTGAAAAAATCTCAGATGCAAAGACGCAGGCAGCAGACCTTGCGCAGCAGATTGAGGGCCGCAATAAAGGCGCTGGCATCCGTGCAGCGACAGAAGCAGCATCAAAGAGCATGGACAACTTTGGAAAACGCATTAGCTCAGTCGTTCGCAGCGCTCTTGTATTTACTGCTATCACTCAGGCGCTTGCCAAAGTGCGCGAGTGGGTGAAAAGCGTTGTGATGACCAACTCGGAAGCGAGGGAATCTATTGCACAGCTGAAAGGCGCATTGCTGACATTGGCGCAGCCGCTTGTAAGTGTTGTTGTTCCTGCATTTACAATGCTTGTGCGCGTAATCACGGCGGTCATCAATCAAATCTCCCGCCTTGTGGCGCTTATCTCCGGTAAAAGCGTCAAGGCCTCTGCGAACGCTGCAAAGTCCTTAAACAAGGAGACCAAAGCCCTGAAAGGGACTGGCGGCGCTGCAAAAAAGGCAGCAAGCGACCTTGCGGCCTTCGATGAGATCAACCAGTTATCCGGTGATACCGCTGACAGTGCGGGCGGCGGTGGCGTAAGCGCAAATGATATCACCCCGGATTTCAGCTACATGGATGATATCAGTGACAGGCTCAAAAAGATTGCTGATGCGGTCTTGCTGATTGCAGCAGGTCTTGCGCTGTGGAAACTCGGCAATTCGCTTCCCGGAGCATTGGGGAAGATTTTGACCAAGCTCGGCGGTATCCTCATCGCGGTCGGCGGGTTAATCCTTCTGTGGGAAAGTCTGTCTGACGCATGGAATAACGGTGTCAACTGGAAAAATCTGCTTGGGGCTCTCGCTGGTACAGCGGCGCTTGCCGGGGGTCTCGCTCTTGCGTTTGGCAAGGTGGGCGCTGGCATCGGGCTTGTTGTGTCCGGCGCGGCGCTGATTATTACGGCGTTCAAGGATATTGTTACCAATGGCGCAAATCTGCAAAATACCTTGATGTTGATTGCGGGCATTCTGGCGACTGGAATCGGATTCACATTTTTAACAAAAAGCGTTCTTCCTCTTGCGATTGCCGGAATTGCAACCATTCTCGTGGCAATGATGAAACTGACCGGGAACTTGGAAGAGTTTGCGAAAAATCTGAAAGATAACATCCTCGGCGGAATCATTCAGTTTATTAAAGGCGTATTTACTGGTGATCTCAAGATGGCTCTTGATGGGGTGAAAAAAGTGGCAAAGGGGATCGTCAACGGCATTCTGATTATTGTTGAAAGTTTTATCAACAATATTATCCGAGGGTTAAATTGGCTTATCGCAAAAATCAATTCTATTAGCCTCAAAGTTCCGGACTGGGTTCCGGGAGTTGGCGGGAAGGGCTGGTCACCTCATATTGGGCAAATGCCCAGCATTACTTTGCCGCGTTTGGCGACCGGAGCGGTTATCCCCCCCAACAAAGAATTTCTCGCCGTGCTGGGCGACCAGAAGAGCGGGACGAACATCGAAACGCCGCTTGCAACGATGGTCGAAGCATTCAAGCAGGCAATGTCGGAATCCGGCGGCGGTGCAACCACTGTTGTTATCCAGCTTGACGGTAAGGAGATTGCACGCAGCACCGTGAAGAACATTAACAACATGACGCGCGCGGCGGGTAAGCCCGTGCTGCTGTACTAAGGAGAGCTATATGGATATCCTCGTTATTAACGGCACGGACTATTCATCCGTTGTTGCGTCCAAAGGTTACGGGTGGAGCCGCAACGACCTTGACAGCGACAAAACCACGCGCACGAAGGACGGGCGGATGCGCCGCGACAAGATCACGACAAAGCGCAAACTGAGCTATACGACGCGCTCCATCCCGCGCGATATGTTGGCAAAGCTTGACGATGATCTCAACAAAACGACCTGTACCGTAAAGTATCTTGACTTGCACGGTGTGCGCACAAGCACGTTTTACTGCTCGTCGATGGAATGCACGCTTGAAGAAGCAGCGGACGACAATGAGGTGTGGGGCGGTGCGACGTTTAACTTGATTGAGGTGTAAATATGGGGCAGACAACAAGTGCGCTGTGGCGCGAGCTGCTCCACAAGCCCGGCACAGAACGAGAGTACAAATTTGACGTTGCGGGCACGGAATATGGCAAAGACGCGGAAGTATCGCACTCCGTCGAATCGCAGCTGTTTGAAGAATTCGGCATCGGGAACGCCTGCTGCGCAACATTAAAACTGGCACTGTATGCGGACGACGTACCGCGCGCCGCGACGATCAAGCGTTATCTCAGGCTTGTTAATGGCAGTCAAGCGACGGACTGGATCCCAAAAGGCGTGTTTTTTACCAATCGCCGTTCCTGCGATGGGGCTTACTGGGAACTTGAAGCATACGACGCCATGAGAAAGGCTGACGTTGGGTGGGAGCCAGACCAGTCGCTTAACTTTCCGATGACTATGCCTGACGCTGTAAATATCTTTTGCCAGTTGATGGGCGTAGAGCTGGACAGCCGCACAGTGCTCAACAGCTCGTATACCATCGACTATCCCGCAAATGATTACACTATCCGCAATGAGCTATGTTTTATCGCAGCGGCGCACGGTGGGAACTGGATTATTACCGATGCAGGGGAACTATTGCTTATTCCATTGTTGTCTATGCCTACCGAGACGAACTACCTCATTACAGAAGCGGGCAACGCTATTACGTTTGGAGGGGTGAGGATTCTTGTCTGAAAAATATTACGTCGGTGGCGACATTACGAGCTTTTCCGACAATGGCAAGTACAAGCCTATCTCCCGCGTGACGCTGCTTGTGGATGACGAGAACAGCTTGACGGCGGGCGATGATACCGGCATGGAGGTCATTGCAAGTTGCCCGCACGCCACGCAGCCGATGGTAAACGCCTTACTGCAAGCCGTGAAAGGTTACCAGTATCAGGCGTACGAAGCAGGCGCGGCAAACATCGATCCAGCGGCAGAGCTGGGCGACGGCGTGACGGTTGGTGGCATTTATTCGCCGCTGTCTAAACTCTCTGATGATGGCCGCGGATATGCGGGCATTTCTTCCCCCGGAGAAGCGGAGATAGAAGACGAATACCCATCTGATGGGTATATCACGCAGGAGTTCAACCGCAAGGTTGCCGAGACACGCTCACTCATCACCAAGACCAGCGAGGCGATCAACCTCCGCGTGGAGGGCATTGACGGGAAATATACCGAGCTGAAGACCACGCTGGACGGCGTAACAGTGACGGACAAGAGCGGCACGACCAAGATCAAGGGCAGCAGCATCGAGACGGGAAGCATTGCAGCAAAGTCTATTAGCGCGGATAAACTTAACCTGACCGGGGCTATTACCTTTAGCGATCTCGATTCAAATGCGCAAAACAGCATCAACACGGCAAATAGCAACGCAAGCACCGCCATCACAGCGGCGGGTAACGCACAAGCGGCGGCAAATGGCGCTGTGCAAAAAGTATCTGCATGGGAATATCCCAACTCGACATACATTGACGGCAGCAAAATCATGACGGGTACAGTAATGGCGACTAAGCTGCTCGGCGGCACGGTGGGCTTGCTCGCATCCGATGAGAGCATTGTCGGAGCGCTGAATCTGGCGTACACGACCACGGGCATCGGCCTCGGCATCCTAACCAGTCAGGGTGGTATCCAAATTCAGTCGGCGGGCAATCTGTTTCTGTCGGCCGGTACAGGCGGCAATATCACTATTCAGTCCGGGCGCGTGCAGCTTGGCTCGGCGGCGCTATGCCTTGCATCTGCAAGTTATGACTATAGCGCACCGTCCGGCGCGGGTGTTGATGGGCAACTCTATATCCAGCTGGTGAATAATTGATATGGCTAATTTATGGGTAACGATTACGCCGGACCCAAACGACGGGACGAAAGCAACCGTCAGCGGAGAGTTTTCCGGCGGTGACAGTAGTTATTCGTACGCGAAGCGCATTCGCGTTTCCGTAACAGGTGCCGGAGAATACTATTTTACGTCGCCACAGACTAGTGGCGGGTACAACACATTTTCCGGCGTTATTACTGGCCTAACCCCTGGAACGTCTTACTCATGGTTCGCATGGCTGCAAGTAATGCGCCCGGGTGGGTTTGGTGGAGACAGTTTTGAGCAAAATGGTAATTTTACAACAGCAAATACTGCTCCGCAGCCGCCAACCCAAACATACTACGCGCAAATCGCGTTTAATGCAAACGGTGGTTCCGGCGCTCCCGCGACGCAGAACGTGTCACAGCAGAACGCCAATCCGTACGTTGAGTTTTACATCCCATACACCACGCCCACAAGACCAGGATATGTTTTCGGCGGATGGACGCTGGGCGGGACAACGGGACAGGTCTATCCGGCAGGGGCAAAAATCACCGTATACGGACATAACTATCCGCCCGGACCCACGCACACGCTATACGCGTATTGGACGCAGGACACATCCGGCAGTGTATGGCTGTACGCAAGCAATCGATGGGTAAAAGGCGTGCCATGGGTTTACACAGGCGGCAGATGGGCGAAGGGCATTCCGTGGCTGTGCACTAACGGAATTTGGAAACGAGGTGGATAAAACATGGAACAGGCAATGCAGGCAATGCGCATGGCGTTTGACGTGCTGGATACGGTAACGATCTCTACGGCGGAGGTCGACAAGATGTATACGGTGCGCAACGAGCTGCGCAGGGCGTATGCGATCCTCGCGCAAGAGGTCGAGCGCGCAAGGGTTGAGCAGAACGCGAATAGCGGAAAGGAGGAAACCGATGGCGGACAAGACGATCAGTGAGCTGACACAGGCAACACAAATCACAGGGGAAGACCTTTTCGTTTTGCAGCAGGACGGCGAAGCCAAGAAGCTCAAGGGCAGTCAGGTGGTGCAGTACGCCAAAGACGCTGTTGCGGCAGAGGTGCAGGGCGTGAAGGAATACGCCGACAACGCTAAAGCATCGGCTGACGCTGCGGCAAAGGACGCAACCAGAGCGGAGAACGCTGCACAGGGTATCGACGATAAGGTCGCTGCGGCTGATGCGTCTGCAAAGGCGGCGGCATCTTCTGCGGCGGCTGCGGCTGCATCTGCGACCGGCGTTGATGAGAAGGTGCAAGCAGCGCAGACGGCGGCAACCAATGCGGCAAAGTCGGAAACGGCGGCAAAGAATGCACAGACCGCTGCCGCCAACGCGCAGAAAGCGGCGGAGAGTGCGCAGACCGGCGCACAGACCGCTAAGACGGCGGCGGAATCGGCGCAGGAAGCCGCTGAGAGCGCAAAGGACGCGGCGGCGGGTAGTTCGATCGCTGCGGGGCAGAAAGCGTCACAGGCCGCTCAGAGCGCCGAGGATGCCGCCTCCGCCAAGTCTGCGGCGGAGATGGCAAAGACCGATGCACAGGCAGCACGCGACGCCATTGTCAACATGATCGTCGAGGCGGTCACGCTTGAGACGGGAAAGCCCGCCACGGTGAGCAAGTCCCTTGTGGACAACGTTTACAAGCTCGCCTTCGGCTTGCCGCGCGGCAACACAGGCGCAACCGGCCCGCAAGGTGCAACCGGCAACGGCATTTCCGGCATCGCGCTCAAGAGCGGCAACCATGCCCCCGGCACAAGCGATGTATATACCATCACCCTGACGGACGGCACAACGTTTGACTTTTCCGTCTACAACGGCTCCAACGGGAAAGGCGCGGGCGATATGCTCGCAAGCGTCTATGACCCGCGGGGCAAGCGGACGGATGTGTATAAGTACGTTGATGACGCTATCGGTAAGATTCCCACGCCGGACGTTTCCGCGCAGATCAAGGCGCACAACGAGAGCACGACGGCGCATCCCGACATCCGCGCCAAAATCCCCACAAAGACCTCCCAACTCACCAATGACAGCGGCTATCTGACGCAGCATCAGGACATTTCCGGCAAGCTGGACAAGACGGGCGACGGCAGCAACGTCACGGCGGCATTCACGGCAGCGACCACCCGCGCCAACATCGCGACGGGCGAAAAGCTCAGCGTGCTGTTCGGCAAAATCGCAAAGTGGTTCGCAGACCTCGGCGCGCTGGCCTTTAAGTCTACGGTCGCCAAATCTGACCTTGCATCCGACGTGCAAACAGGTCTGCTCCCGGCAGTAACCGCGTCGGACAATGATAAATTCCTTGTTGTGTCAGGCGGTGCGTGGGTCGCAAAGACAATTCCCGATGCGAATGGGAGGAGTTTCTGATGGCAAAGTACATGACAAATGATACTGACCTGCAAGCGGTTGCGGATGCCATCCGCACAAAGGGCGGCACAAGCGACTTGCTTGTTTATCCCGATGAGTTTGTCACCGCTATTAACGCAATCCAAACAGGACTCTCCCTCGTGGTATCCGTTACGAGCGGAGCGGCGGTCACGGCGACAAAGGGCTCGAAAACGGTAAACGGCACGGCGGCGGGCGGCTCGTGCGTCCTCTCCTTGCCGGAGGCCGGTACATGGAGTGTAAAGGCTACGCTCAACGGGCAAACATCCGACACGAAAAGTGTCTCTGTCGTCGATAGCTACGCGGTGGCGCTGACGTTCTTTTCTGCGACGATTACCGTCAACGTAGACTCCGGCGCGTCCGTCACGCTGAAAAAGGGCGGGACGACAATCGCCACAAAGACGAGCAACGGGACGGCGGTTTTCACCGTCACGGAGACGGGGGCGTACACGGTAACGGCTACAAAGAACGGGCAGACGACGAGCGGCTCCGTCAATGTCGTTTCGAGCACGACCGCCTACTCGCTGACGCTCTCTTTCGTGAGCTCTACGCTCAACAATAACGAGTGGAGCGTTATCAAGTCCGTTTCCGACGCGGGACAGGGCGCGAACTATTGGAGCATCGGCGACCGAAAGGCGGTCACGCTTAACGGCATGGTCGGAAAGCTCTCGCTCTCGAATGTCACGACCTACGCTTTCATTATCGGCTTTAACCATAACGCAAGCGTCGAGGGTACAAACCGCATCCATTTTCAGCTTGCAAAGACCGCGCTCTCCGGCGGTACGGACGTGTGTTTCTGCGATAATCAATATGGCCCGGATAGCGGATGGTCGTCCCCGGGTGCGGGCTATTTCGTTATGAACGCGAGCAACATCAACTCCGGCGGATGGAAAAGCTCGCAAATGCGTACCGCGATTTGCGGGACGAGCCTCTCGAGCTATTCCGGGACGATTATCGCAGTCATTCCGGCGGCGCTCCGTGCCGTCCTCAAGTCCGTTACCAAGTACACGGACAACACCGGCGGCGGAAGTGCGGCGGCGAGCAACGTCACGGCGACGACGGATTACTTTTTCCTCCTCTCGGAGTACGAGGTTTTCGGGAGCATTTCGAGAGCGAACTCGAACGAGGCGAGCAAGCAAGCACAGTACGCCTATTATTCCGCCGGAAATAGCAAAATCAAGTACAAGCACAACGGCACGAGTACCGCCGCTCGTTGGTGGCTCCGTTCTCCGCATGCGAGCTACTCCTACCGTTTCGTGTTTGTGTACACCGACGGGACAGTCAGCTACGGCAACGCGAGCTCTTCCCTCGGCTTCGCGCCCGGCTTTTGCGTATAATTCGGAAATCGAGACTTGCGCCCTCAATGGGCGCATAGTCGGCGAGGAGGACAAACTATGGAATACATCGTCTATCGGCGATTCAAGGCCGAGGGCATCGACGGAGTCTTTAACCTCCGATACGGGACGCTTGTCACGGAGCGGGATAGCTTTCTTTTTGCTGCAGACGGTCGGAAGATTTGCGCCGCAACGTCCGAAAACGGATGGGAGCATTTCAGACCGAACACGCCCGAGGGTGCGTATCGTCAAGATATGCTGGGGAAACTCTATCGCTGGTATGAAAAGAACGGCTGTGGCGATGACTTTGCAGACGAGAGATGGCCGAATCAGGAGAATGGCTACTGGAAGAACAGGCTGAGAACAGCCAGCACGGAACGGCTGGGACAGATCTATTTTGAGAAATTTGGGGTGATACCATGTATGCAGTGAGTAAAGAGGGCATCTTTGTCGGTTACGCTGATAGCGTTGTCAACATCCGCCTGCACGAAAACGGCAGCTATGTACCGTGCGCAGACTATGAAGCCGATGGCTTCTGCGCGAAGATGGCAGTGCCAATGAAGGACGAATCCGGAAACGAGTATCACGGCTTGTCGGACACGGTATTTTGCCTTGCCGGTCATGAGCTGAGCGGAACAGAGCCTGTGGGCAGCTACGAAGAAATGGGCGCGGCAGTACCGCTGACGGACGCGGAGAGCGCCAAAGCGACCGTCACCGCCCTTGCGGGTGAGCCGGTCACATACGCCCGCGCGGTGGAGCTGCGCCCCATTATCGAGCAGGCAGCGGTCGGCCTGAGCGACGGCGAGGCGGCAAGCGTGCCCGAACTCATCACGGCATGGGCGTATCCCGTGGATTACGCTGAGGGCAACCGCAGGAGCTACGGTGGCAAGGTGTATAAGTGCCGTCAGGCGCATACCTCGCAGGCCGATTGGACGCCGGACAAGACGCCCGCGCTGTGGGCAGTCATCGACGCCGAGCACGCTGGCACGCAGGACGACCCCATCCCCGCGAGTCGCGGCATGGAATATGAGTACGGCAAGTATTACCTCGACGGCGAGGACGGCAAGGTGTACCTCTGCGAGCGCACGGGCGAGCAGGCGGGCGGAAAGATCACGCTGCAATACCTGCCACACGAGCTGGTCGGAAATTATTTCAAGGCGGTGTAATACGCCGCAGAAAGGGAGCGGGATATGGATAACGCAAAACATTATGACGACGCGGCAATCGCGCTGATCGAATCGAGGTGCAAGAGCAACACGCACCGGATCAACGAGTTGACGGAACATCAGGTGGCGCTGGATAGACTGGTGACCTCAGTCGAGGTGCTGGCCACAAAACAAGAGACCGTGGAGGGCGACGTCAAGGAGATCAAAGAGGACGTGAAGACCATCACGGGCAAGGCGGGGAAACGCTGGGACGGGCTGGTCGACAAGGCTCTCGCCGTGCTTGCGGGGGCGTTTATCGCGTGGCTGATCTCGGGAGGGATGGCATGAAGAAGCTGAGAAAGCGCGACAAGTACCTCATTGCGGCGGTGGTGAATCTTTGCTGGTACTGCGTCGCGGCGCTAATCCTGACGGCCTTCGACAAGGCCGTGCCGGACAGCCTGACGGTGGCATGGTTCGCCGCATGGACGGCGGAGCTTGCGCTGCTGGCAGGAATCAAAATTAAGGGAAAGGACGAATAACATGAACGAAAGAATCATCAAGCGTATCGCAAACCTCATGAGCGTCAAGAGCATTGTGACGCTGGTACTGACGGGCGTATTCGCGTACATGGCGGTCACGAGCAACATCAGTCAAGACTTTATGACTATCTATGCGGTCATCATCGCGTTCTACTTCGGCACGCAGAGCCAGAAGGTGCAGGACGCGGTAGGAGGTGACGACAATGTATCACAGCCGTGACATTGCCGACCTGCGCGCCGACGTGCGGGCAAACTGCGTTATCTTCCTCGACCTCTGCAAGCAGGCGGGCTTGCCCGTTCTGGTAACGGAGACGGTCAGGGATGATGAGTATCAGCGCTATCTTGCCGCGAACGGCTACGCGGCAAAGACTGCGACGCGCCCGACGTTTCATAGCGTCAAGGCCGGCCTCGCGTTCGACATCTGCAAAAACGTCAAGGGGCATGAGTACGACGATGCGTCGTTCTTCGCCCGCTGCGGGCAGATCGCAAAGCAGATCGGCTTTTCGTGGGGCGGCGACTGGAAGAAATTCCCGGACAAGCCTCACATCCAGTGGGATGCGCACGGCAAATACACCGGCAGTATGATCTTGGCGGGCAAGTACCCGCCGGAAATGGAGGGTTACATGGATCAGGCAACGTTTAACAAGATGATGGACGCTTACCTTGCGCAGCAGGGCACAAAGCCCGCCTCCACGTGGGCGGCAAAGGACTGGGCGACGGCAAAGGCGGCGGGCATCACGGACGGCAGCGCGCCGCAGAGATTCGTCACGCGGCAGGAAGTCGTGACAATGATCCAGAGAGCAGCAAAATAACGGTGTCCGATTTGGGCACAGGAAGGAGCACGGACGGCGAAAGCCACGCGCAAGCGCTCTGCAACGTCCCACACGGGGCATGGACAGTCAGCACAAAGCGATGCGAGCACAGCTATCCTCAATGGCTCCCAAAAGGGCCATTGCATATATCCTGTCTTTTGAGCTGCCCGAGGACGAGGCAGCGTGTATCATCGAGTGCGATGTGCGCGGGAAAAGCTGCGTACAGGTGGCATTTGAGCGGCACATTTCGACAGATTCCGTCAAAAAATACCGAAGACGGGCATACAACAAAATCGCGCAGGAAAGGGCCTTGCCGTAATGGTGAGGCCCTTACACTTTTCTTGCACTTTGCGGGCACTTTTGAGTGCTCGCTTTTTTGTATCATAGATGCAGGAAAGAAGGTGGCAGGATGTATGAGCGGCTTTTGGCGATTGGATACACCGATCAAATGGCACGTGACGTGCTGACGCTGTTTTCCGACCCTGACGAGCTGCGGCAATACGTTTACTTTGCCGAGCTGTTCCACGCCTGCCGAGAAAGGACGGAGTGATATGCCTTATCCGTATTATCAGACCCCATATCAGCCGATGGGCTACGGGTACAACAATTATGCCCCTGTAAGCGCACAGAATGCCGCAGGAGCGCAGCAAATGTACAGTGGTCAAATTACCCGCGTGAACGGCAGAAACGGCGCAGACGCGCTTAGGCTCGCGCCGAATAGCTCCGTTTTGCTGATGGACGAGAACGACCCAATCGTGTGGCTCAAAGTGACGGACGGCGCGGGCTATGCGACGGTCACGCCGTACAGCATCGCGCCGTATCAGGCGGCGGCTCCGGTTGACGTCAACAGCCTTGAAGAACGCGTAAAAAGATTGGAGGAAAAGCTCAATGCCAAATCCGATGATGCAAATGCTGATGGGCGGCGGAAGCAGAAGGCCGAATAATCCCCTTGCGATGATGGTGGAATTCCGAAAGTTTGCAGCGGGAATGACGCCGCAGAAAGCACAGCAGGAGATCGAGCGGCTTTTGTCGTCCGGAAAAATGTCGCAGGAGCAGTTTCAGCAGCTCCAACAGCAGGCAAAGGACTTTATGCAATTCCTGAAATAAGCCGGGTCGACACGGTTTATTGATAAATTATTTTGAAAGGAGTGTTCCCCATAGACAATTACTCTTTGAGCGATCTCGCGGCAGTGACCCGCGATAACGACGGCAACGGCTGGGGCTCCGGTTGGTTCCTCATCGTCGTGCTGTTCCTGTTCATGTTCGGCTTCGGCGGCAACGGCTGGAATCGTCAGGGCGAATTCGGCCAGTACGCCACGGCTGCGAGCCAGCAGGAAATTTTGTTTGGCCAGCAGTTCGGCCAGATCAACGACCGCCTGACTAACATCGGCAATGGCATCTGCAATCTCGGCTACGAGATGCAGGGCGGCATCGGTCAGCTTGGCAAGGAGGTTGCGCTTGCGCAGGCAGGCACCAACACCACCATCATGCAGACCGGCAACAGCATCCAGAGCCAGCTTGCGTCTTGCTGCTGCGATCAGCGCCTTGCGACGGCCAATCTGTCCGCGCAGATGGATCGTCAGACCTGCGACATCACCACGGCTATCCACGCCGAGGGCGAAGCTACCCGCGCGATGATGCAGGCCAATGAGATGCAGGCTCTCCGCGACAAGGTGGCAAGCCTTGAAATGGACAACCGTATGTGTGGCGTCGTCCGCTATCCGAGCGGCTACACGTACAACGCAGGCTCGTCCCCCTTCTGCGGCTGCAATAGCGGCTGCTGCAACGGCAACATCTGAGCAACTATTTCCAAACCGGAAACAGTTCAGGCCCTCTTTGGCCGGGTAAATGGGCGAGGGCTTATTCCCTCGCCCTTATATTTTGAAAGGAGACTTTGCTATGTCTTGTAAATCCGCTCTTTACACCGCCATGCAGACGCCGACTGCGGTTGCCGTCGATGGCGTTATCCCCCTCGGCAGCCTGATCCGTCGCTACGGCTGCGATATTACGCTCAACGGCAATGCCGTCAACATCGTCGGCAAGGGCTATTACGACGTTGACACGTCTATCACCGTTGCGCCGACGGCAGCGGGCACGGTCACGGCGACGCTCTACAAAGACGGCGTTGCCGTTCCCGGGGCAACCGCTTCCGCCGCGGGCGCTGCCGGCGCTCCTGTCGTGCTGGCGTTCCCTGCGCTGGTGCGTCAGGCGTGCTGCGCGTCCGGCGCTGCGCTGGCGCTGGTGCTGACTGGTGCGGCATCGACCGTCAGTAACGTTGCCTTGCGCGTGCAGCGCATTTGATATGCAACCGGACGAGCAAGGACTTGGGTTTCTCGATATCCTGACGGTCTTATCGTTTGTGCTGCAACTGCAAAACCAGTCAAAAATATTTGGCTTACAGGAAGTGCAGAACGACAATAACCGCGTGGCACAAGAGATACACAAGCACCTTGAATCGCAGGACGAAAAAATAGACCGAATATTGGAGGTGTTAGCCCATGAAACTAATTGAAAAACTATCCGAGATGATCGAAGAAGAGATCGAAGATGCTGAGAAGTACGCCAAGTGCGCGCTGACGTACAAGGACACCGACAGAGCTCTTGCAAAGACTTTTTATGATCTCTCGACTGATGAAATGCGGCACATGAATCTGCTGCACGATGAGGTCGCGCGCATCATCACCCAGTACCGCAAGGAGAACGGCGAGCCGCCTGCCGCGATGCTGGCCGTATATGACTATCTGCATGGAAAGCAGATCGAAAAAGCGAAAGAGGTCAAAGACTATCAGGCGATGTATCGCGGGTGACGCCCATGATTGACTTTGACGAGATCGAGAAAGAGATCATCAACATGGAAGCAAACCGCGACACGTCTTATGCCACGATGGAACGATTAGCCCCTCTCTATGCCGCTATGATCTACAAGCGGCTCTGTGCCAATCCGGAAGTGTACGAGCCGCAGGCCGTGTCTGCGGTTGGAGACAGCGCATTTTTGCTCGCCGTCAGCGGCATGGACAGCGTTAAGGCGTGGGCGGTCATGGATGAGCTAATGGACAGTCTCAAAGTGGTCAACGAGCGCGTATACAACAGCGTCATGCAGAAGCTTGAAAAATGAGGATACCCCCGTCACAAAGGCGGGGGGTATCTTTTAGGCATACTTTACCTTTGCGAACGTGAAAGTAAAATATGCCTAACGCGGCGTTACAAAAAACGCGCCATCGTTGTCTGCATCAATCCTTCTGATGAAGCGCGTCCAGAATTCCTTTTTTTCTTCCCGCAAGTATGTATCATATTCGCACAGCCCGTTTCTCAAATCATCAAGGTCTGTCTTTGGCTTTTCTTCCACGGTCTCAAGGGACTTTTTCAGGCTCGCGTATTCTGCCTTGTAATCGTCCAGCTCGATCAAATCATTTAGATACAGCGTTTTCAGCTTGCTCATTTTCTTTCGTATCGCGTCCGCGCTCTGCGTGGGCTTTTTTTCTGCCTTTTTGTAATACCGATTGTTCCGCTCTGCGATCCCCATAAGCTCATGCAGTAAGTAGTCTTCCAGCGCGTCTTCTCTGATCCTCTTCATGTGCGGGCAAGCGGAGTTGTCAAGCATTCTCGTTCTGCATCGGTAATATGTATATATCTGTTTTGCGGTTTCCGACTGCATTGTTCTCCCACATTCCTTGCAATGCAAAAGCCCCGAGAACAGATACACGCGATCCGCATCAACTCCGGCGCAGCGCTGTGACCGCTGGCGGGAAATATCAGTTACAAGGTCAAAGTCTTGTTTGCTCACCAGTGCCGGACAAGCGTTTTCAATTCCGTACACCTCGCCGATGTAAAGGCGGTTGCGGAAATAGTTTACATACTTAGAATAAGCGCGGTCAATTCCCCACGTCTCAAGCATATATCGTTTCACGGCAAGGACGCTTTTCAGGCGGATATATGCTGCAAACATATCTCGCGCCGCGTCTGCTGTGTCGTTATCAATTTGGTATTGCCGTTCCTTGATAATATACCCTAAAGGTGCTTTCGATCCTGCCGGTTGCCCTTTTGCCCGTTTGCCGTCGTTAATAAATTTGATTCGCTCGCTCGTGCGGTCGGCTTCGTCCTGCGCGACGGATAACATGATATTGACTTTCAATCGCCCTGATGCGGTGCGCGTCTCGTAGTCTTCTTCCGTCGCTTGCCACGTTACGCCGTACTGGTCAAGCTGCGTCTGCACATCGTAATATCCAGCAACATTTCGGAACCAACGGTCGAGTTTAATAAACAGGATCGTGTCTACTTTCCCCGCCTTGCAATCGTCCAGCAGTCGCAGAAGCGCCGGGCGCTTTTTATACGGCTTTCTCGCGGATATGCCTGCATCCTCATATATGCCCACCACGGTCATTTTATTCGCTTTGGCATATCTTGCCAGCGCGTCCCGCTGCTCTTGTAATGATAAACCATGCCGCGCTTGTTCCTCGCTGGACACGCGTATATACAATGCTGCTCTCATCAAGTCCCCCTCCAATCAATCTACAAGCACCATGCAGCCAGTAGAACGATAATGACAAACATTATAGCAATCACGCCGTTTCGGATACGGACACCGCGCCGCATAATCTCGATCGTGTCTGCTTTTGCGTCAACGTGGCGTTCCAACTCATCATTCCGTGCTTGCAAAGTTTCCTCAGTCGGCGTCAAGTGTTCGGAAATTCCGAACGCTTCATCAAGCGATATTCCAAGCGCTTTGCAGATCGGCGCGACGGTGTAGATGGACGGAGCTTTAGAAAACTTGGAAAAGAAGTTCTGCACGGTGGACAGTGGAACGCCGGAAGCATCGGAAATGTCCTGATAGGTTAGTTTCAGTTCTTCTTTACGGGATTTACACACTTCTTGGATGTTCATTTATGCCACCTTAATTTTTCCGATTTTCGCGCCGCGAAGTCGCAAGATGAGGGCTTGTCGAACCACGTCGAGCGCTGTCTTATTGCAAGGTTTCGGTGTTGAATTACCAAGGTAAAGCGGAGTATGGTCAAAACAAGCAGCGGCGACCGCTCCCCGCTGGCTGCAAAAAGCCCTCGCCGTTGTTGCAGAGGCGGCGAGGGCTTATCACTTACTTCATACCAAGGAGCTTGCCAAGTTTCCTTTGCCGCCCTGCTTTGGTCGTTGGGATCCCTGTTGTTTTTGAAATTTTCCTTTTCATTTTCGTGATTCCAAGCGCACGCTTCCAACTAAAGGACAGACCGGGGATTTTGCTCTTCGCCATTTGGCACACCACCTTTTGGTTTTGTATTTTCTGTTGCACGCTTGTGCAATAATCGACATATAGCCCCGTTACTATAATTATTTGGAGGGACACAAAATGTTGTGTAATGGCGTAAAAAATGATACAATAAGCAAAACGGATATTGAAATAATGCGAGGGAAGGTGCTTTATTCCGCACTATCGCTCGCACCAGAAGAAAAAATCCAGCTTCTAAGGTTTATTGAAGGAGGGTTATGCCATGAAAGAGCTAACGAAAGCATGGTACATAGACGCGAAAATGGTTGACGCAGTAAACCGGTGTATGGACGCAATCCGCGCGTCCGGGCTTTCTGCCGACAGCGCGGAATATCTTCCGGCCTGTTTAGATCAGGCAATCAAAGCAAGTAATCAGGTCGCCGCACAGAGCACTCCATTTCGAGAAACTCATGTGCAGGTAGAAGAAACAAACGGCGGGTATGATGTCACGCCTTGCGAGCTATTATTTGTTCAATAGCTGCCGATGCAATACCCTTCGATATTGTTTCAATCACCGCCAAAGAAACCGACCCAAATGACCGCAGTATTTTTGACGTCTTTTCCCATTGAGCTTTTTCGGAAATTGTCGCGATAAACTCATGCCCCTTTGGGGTGACATAGTAGATAGCCGGCAGTTCGTTATGACGGAAATTCTCAACGGGGTCAAAGCGAAAATCTGTTGCCAGATATCCGCTTTCGGAAAGCTGGATAACATGATAAATCAAAGAACCCGCGTCGTACTTATTCAATGGTGGGACAAGCCGCATTGAATCTACATAAAGAACATGATATCTGGCTGCAGTGCATCTTCCGATTTCTTCCGTCTTGATGTAGGTATGCTCCTCGCAAAAGAGCATCAAATCGCGGACGCAATCAGGGTCAAGTTTCATTTCTTCGCCCTCTTGCTTTCCAAAAAATCAATATAGCGGTAAATCTCATCCAATTCCTCCGCAGACGCAGAGCGAATAAACTGAGCGATTTTACCATTCAAGCCCTCGCCCTCTGTGGCGCGGGCTTCTTTTATGCCCGGGTCGTTCTCGAGCAGCCCCTTCACCAGATCGATATCGGCCTGCTCCGTCAGGATTTCTTCCGGCGTGGTTTGCAGCAGGACGCACATACGAGCGGCTTCTTCTGGTGATGGAAGATTTTTCCCGCGCCTTACTTCGCTTAACCATCTCTTATGTTTTCCAATCATTTTCGAAAACGATGCTTCGCTCCAGCTTTTATCCGAAACTTTTCTTGCTATCAAATCTACGTTTGGTTGTACCGTATCTCTTTTTGGCATATCTACTCCTGAATAAATCGTAACGCAGCAGCGTGTACGTCATATTCAAACTTTTCGTTTTCAACGGATATCCGTTTATTCCGCTTATGCTTGTTGTTTTTAACTACCTCAATTTTTCTTTTCTCTATTTCGTTGATTCTCTCTGTAAAACACTTACTGTTTAATCCGCCGCGGTGAATCGCCTTTTTTAACCAAAAAATGGCGTTGTCAAATTCCCATTCCTGCTCGTACAACTTGGAAAACATATTGCATGTAAGCGCAAAGTTTAGCGATGCAAATTTATCTAAAACAGTAAATGGTATTTCTCCGATTGCTTCTTCAAACGCTCCGATCGCAGCAAGCCTAAAATCAGCGCCTTTGTTCGCAAATGCATAAGCAACCGCGAATTTATCAAAAGCTGATGCCGATTTCCAATATTTTGTTACGGCAATTTCAAAAAGGACGTATCGGGGCTTGTACGTTATTACATACGCTTCGTTCACAAGCCCAAGAGACTGATATCCAGCAGGGTACTTTGTTTTAACGGTAGATAGTACTTCTCTAATGATATCCGCTTCATGTTGCGAAAAACGAGTTAAATCATACTTATTGTTCGCCGAGATAAGACTTTTCGATGAATCTTGTTCATACCGCTCTGGATAATAGACGTACGGGTTATCCGGGCCTTTAGGCCGCGCAAGAATTAAGTCAATATCTAAAAACATATCTAACCCAAAAAGCAAAGCGAATTTTTGTGCAATTCTACAAAACTTACAAAATGGTCGCGTTTTACTTTACAACGTACAAAGTGTGCGCTATAATCATAACATGAGTTATCACAAAGGCAACAAAAAACCAAGCCCCCATCGAATCTCTTCGTTTGCGGGTTTTATAACCGATATTTTGTTGGCTGACACTTACATAATAGCGGCGGCGGTTGCGTTTGTCAAGTGAAAACTCACATTGACTGCGGCGGGGAAAACATAAGACCGGCGAGGGGCTGTCCTCACCGGCCAATGTCCAAATTTGTTTACCCAATGCCCCCTGCAGGCTTTCGCCGCCTGCAACAGCCTACAGGTTCTTCGGGAGCCTTACCACTTTCGCAGTTTTGGTTCTGCGCACGGCCTTCTCGCTGGTAAGCCATCGGGAGTACCCGATACGGTGGGATATGATTACTGGCATATCACCGTGAGTTTTAACCTCTTCACTGAGTGCTCCGCCGTATTGGTTGCTGCATTTAGCCAGTTTAACGCGCTTTGGCACCGCTGTTGCGACCCGGCAGGAAGGGAACAGGCAAAATCAAAAGGTTGGTCACGAAAACCACCTCCTTTGAAGTTGCCCAAAGAGGGCTAACGGCAGTATAGCAAATCTCCCCGCCGCAGTCAATGATAACTCACAATGAAGGGAGGACGCAAAAATTGACATTGAGAGAGCTGCGAGAACGCTCCGGGCTGACCCGCGCGCAGGTGGCGAAGAAACTGAATGTTGATCTATCCTGCGTGACGCATTGGGAGCTGGGCGACTGGCGACCGCTGCGCAAGTACCACAAGAAGCTGGCGAAGATGTACGGCGTGACCGTGGACGAGCTGTTGGAATCCAACGACGGGCAGTAAAAAATGCCCCGCCCAATGTTGCAGCATCGAGCGGGGCGGGTGGGACAAATCTCACCACAAGATATTGTGTCCGTGCTTATTGTAGCACGGAGGAAAGGAAAAGGCAATGAGTAAAAAGCCGGAGTACAAAATTATTTGGGTCACGCCCCCTGACCCTGTAAAGCTGGGGACGATCATGGGTGAGATTTACGCCCGAGGCAGAGGCCTTGAGTTTGTCGGCCTTGTGCCGAACGAGAAGAAGGGAGCATCGCATGGCTAACACGCTGTTTTTTGGAGGCATCGCCGCTGCGGTGATTGCGCTCAACGGCTGCGACTTTACGACGGGGCTCGCCGTCATCGGCGCATGTGCGGTCGGCAAGGTGCTGTACGAGCTGCTGCCCTACATCGACAGGGGGTGCAGAGGGTGAGACGGCACGACAAGCGCACGAGAGAGCAGCGCAAGGCAGACGAATCGGCGTTGTTTGCGGCGGCGTGTCTGGGGGCGACGGTCATTTTGATCGTGGTCGCCATCTTAGCCACCAGCGTGCAGGCGGTCGATGCAGGTCCCAAGGAATCCTCGACAGTCATCGAGGAGTATGACCCCGCGTGGGACAAGCCCGCGACCGAAAGCGCCGTGTGCGATGACGTGTTTCTCGGCGAGTTTACGCTGACGGCCTATTGCCCCGGGCGCTGCTGCTGCGGCAAGTGGGCAAGCGGCTACACCGCCACCGGCACGCTGGCGACCGAGGGGCGCACGATTGCGGTCGACCCCAAGTTGATTCCTTACGGGGCGCACGTCCTGCTGATCTGGCCGGACGGCACGCAGCACAGCTACATCTCGGAGGACTGCGGCGGCGGTGTCAATGGCAACCACATTGACGTATTTTTCAACGACCATCAGGCGGCGCGCGTATTCGGCGTGCAGAGCGCAATGGTATATTTGGAGGCGGAGGAATGATGCACTGCGAATCGTGCGGCGCGGATTTTGAGCACCCGGCTATTTACCGCGAGCGAGAAAACCTTGACGGAGAACGCGGGTATTACTGGCACGAGACACTGGTATGCCCCTTCTGCGGTGAGGAATTTATTGAAGAGGTGAAAGACAATGGCTGATTTTGAAACCGGCGTGAGCGGCTATATCAAAGCAAGCGCGGTTGTGACTAATTATTTCCCTATTGATTTTAAGGGCAATGCGCTTTGCGTCTGCGATGTTTGCAAATTTTACCGCAGGACGGCGAAAGTGTGCGGGCTGAACGGCGAAATCATCCCGTGGGCGGATAAATATGTTGGGCGAAATTGCCCGTTAGAAAAAGATGTTGAGGAGGACTAAACAATGAGCTTAACAGTAACCGAAAACGGCGGCGGTGCCGGCATCCCTATCCTTGCAGAGGGCAGCTATGCGGCAGTCTGCTATATGCTGGTCGACATCGGTTTGCAGAAGAACGAGCGCTATGGCAACAGCTCGCGAAAGGTCATCATCGGATGGGAGATCGCGGACGAGTTTGTCGAGGTCGACGGCGAGAAGAAGCCTCGCGTTTTCTCGGCCAGATACACCGCAAGTTTAAACGAGAAAGCAATTCTCCGCCGGGATCTTGCCGCATGGCGTGGTCGAGATTTTACTGAGGATGAGCTGAAAGCGTTTGATTTGCGCAGTATTGTTGGCGCGCCATGTTTGATTCAAGTCATTCACAAGGACGGCGGAAATGGTAAGACGTATGCGAATCTCGCAAGCATTATGCGCCTGCCGAAAGGTATGCCTGCGCCGACGCTCACACTGGACAAGGTCATTTATGACATCGACGAAAGCCCGCTTTCTGACGTGGACAAACTACCGGAGTGGATCGCAAGCGCCATCAAGGGCAGCGAGAGCTATCAGCAGAAGTTAGAAGCGGCGGTTGGCGCGCCGATCGACCCTACGCCGGGGGAGTTCACCGAACTGGCTGACGAGGATGTATACGGCGAAGGCCAGCTCCCGTTTTAACGGAGGGACACGATGATTAAGTATGATGTTTTGATTTATGAGGGCGGCGATTTGACTGCTGCCCTCACGGATCCTGGCGTTTCGCTGATTTCAGTGAAAGGCGCATCTGAATCCGACGCATTTGATCTCTCCGAAATGCTTTGCAAGTACGGAGTAGACTTATGCATCATTCCTCACGAGGGGGAATGAGTGATGGCAAAGAGCGGGATTGATTACTTTCCGCTTGATGTCACATTGAACGCAAAGTTTGAACTGATAGAAGCAGAATTTGGCTTGACAGGATTTGGTGTAGTCGTTCACTTGCTGCAAGAGATTTACGGTAAGGCGGGTTACTACATTGAATGGACAGAGGAGGTTGCGCTTTTGTTCGCCCGCAAGGTCGGGTTGGGTGGGAGCGTCGTTTCTGAAATAATAGAGGCTTCTATCAGGCGAGGGATGTTCGACAAAGAGAAGTATGACAAGTACCACGTATTGACCTCTAAAGGCATACAGGAAAGGTACTTCGAGGCAGTCAGCCGCCGTAAAAATCTCGAAGTCGATTACAACATCCTTCTGGTCGATGTTGCCCGAATTTTGCCTAATGTTGACATTCAAGCAAAAAATGTAAACATTCTTTCGAAAAATGCTGACATCGAGAGACAAAGTAAAGTAGAGAAAAGTAGAGAAGAGAAGAGTAAAGAAGAGTATGGATGCGCGGAGCCGCAAGCGGCTCACACGCCGCCAATTGTCTCTCTCGTGCTTAACGATGGGTCTTTCTTCGATGTCTTATCTTTCGACGTATCGAAATGGGAAGCGCTATATCCCAATGTCGATGTTAAGCAGCAACTTAGAAACATGGCAGGGTGGTGCGATGCGAACCCTACCAAGCGAAAGACGCGCGGAGGGATTAAGCGTTTCATTACTAATTGGCTCGCCGAAGAGCAGAACAAAGGCGGCAAAGCACCGCAGACGCGTCCGGGCGGCGATGTATTCACCGAGATGTTGGAGGAGGAAAAGAACCGTGGAAAGAGCTGACGTAATTAGCCTTTTGGGGCGATTGAAGCAGGCCTATCCGCAGGCCTACACCAAGATGACCCGCGCAGAAGCCGAAGACCTTGTTTCCCTCTGGATAGACATGCTGGGCGGGGAAGACCCGTCTGCGGCAAAGTCCGCAGTGGACGCGCTGATCGCCGAGGATACGAGGGGGTTTCCACCGAAGGTCGGCCAAGTGCTGGCAAAGATCAGGGGCGCCGCTTCCCCGCGCGTCTCGGTGGCGTGGATGAAGCCATACATCGAGCGGACAGCCGAACAGGAGGCGTTCATGCCGAGCATATCGCGTTATGCGAGAGAACACGGGCTAACGTGGGAAGCGGCTGCTGCCGAGATGGAGGGTAGCAATGGGGATTGATATTTCTCAGCTTGGCAAAGATGCTCAAGCGCAGGTCATGGCAAAGATGGCCGTGCAGGAAGTCAAGAAGCGCAGCAAATACGGCAATCGCAAGGCTTACCGCGTGATGCCAAACGGCAGAAAGCAAAAGTTTGACAGCGAGGGCGAGGCAAAGCGCTATGACCAATTGAAAGCGCTGCTCACGGTGGGGCGGATTCGGAATCTGCGAATGCAGGTGGGATTTACGTTGATCGAGGGGTTTACCGACAGCGACGGTAACGTCGTAAAGCCTACCGTGTACAAGGCGGATTTTGTCTACGAGCGTCCAACCAAGCCTGACTACGTCGGGACTGTGCGATGGCTGCGCGAGGTGGAGGACTTCAAGGGGATGAGGACGAAGGATTACCTCCTGAAGAAAAAACTGATGCAGGAGCGGCACGGAATTACGATCCGCGAGGTGGGCTATGGAGACCTTTGAGCATTGCCACTTCTGCAAGCCGCCCGTGCGCTATCCCGGCTGTCAGGACCATTGCCCACACTACGCGGAGGATATCGCAAAGGTCCGGGCGGCGAAAGCCGAAGAGAAGCGGCAGACGCAGGCAAAAGACGATTACTTAGGCGCGCGCCAGTTCAAGACGCGGCGCGGGCAGAAACTGAGAAAATAATGGGAGCGAAAAAGATGAATGCAAAAGACACTGCGGAGTGGATCCGCAACCTGAGAAAAGCAAGGGGCATGAGCCAATCGCAGTTTGCCGCCATGTGTGGCATTGAGCAAGGGCAGCTGTGCAATTACGAGTGCGGGCGCATTATGCCGACTATCCCGCTGTGCGAACGTATCTGCGAAGCCGTAGGGATCCGTGTGATCGACTTTTTGAGCGAGGATAAAGCGCCGAAGGGTCCTATCCCGACCGAGCAGCGCATCGGCGAGCGCGTCAAGGCGTGGCGGCAGATGCGCGGGTTGAATCAGGAGGCCATCGCGGAAAGGGCCGGAATATCGGACAGCACGATCTCCTGCATTGAGCGAGGCGGACGATACGGCGCGGTATCGACGTATCTTTACATCGCCGAAGCACTGAACGTCCCTATCGAAGTGCTGTTAGGGGGCGAGTGATATGAGCCGATTCGTTATGAGCAAGACGCCGTGGGAGCGCTGCCCATATCCGGGGCTCAAAGCGGCGCTGGAGAAGACCGACTACAACCAGACCACGCTTGCCGAGGCGACCGGCATTTCGGCGACCAACGTGAGCCGGTACGTCAAGGGCGACGTGGATGTGACCGTGCGGGCGTTCCTCGCGTTGGAAGACCTGACCGGGCAGACGTTCCGCGAGCTGTTTGGGGAATGTGAGGGACGAAGATGAAACACCTCGGCGATATTACGAAGATCAACGGCGCGGAGATCGAAGCCGTGGACGTTATCACGGGCGGCTCACCGTGCCAGGATTTGAGCATTGCAGGAAAACGCGCTGGGTTAGCCGGAGCAAGAAGCGGATTGTTCATGGAGCAGGTTCGCATCGTAAAGGAGATGAGAGAGCATGACAGAGCGAACGGACGGACAGGTGACATGGTCCGACCTCGGTATATGGTCTGGGAAAACGTGCCTGGAGCATTCAGCAGCAACAAAGGGCAAGACTTTGCGGCAGTCCTCGAAGAGATCATCCGCATCGCGGAACCGGAAGCCCCCAATATTGAAGTGCCTGAAAAAGGCTGGAACACCTGGGGGGGATACCACGATGAAGTGGGAGGACGATGGAGCGTGGCTTGGCGAGTGCATGATGCGCAACACTGGGGAGTCCCCCAACGTCGCCGTCGTATCTCGATTGTCGCAGATTTTGGAGGTGACACCGCCGGCGAAATACTCTTTGAGCGCAAAAGCGTGTCAGGGCATCCTGCGGAGAGCGGAACGGCGGGGGAAAGACTTACCGGAAACGCTGAAAGCGGTGCTTCTTATGCAGTCCGAATCAGGGGGGGGCTGTGACGGAGGAGGGAAAGGCGCTTTAGTTCAGAAGGACAAGAGCGGAACGCTCGGCACCGGGAATGACCAGACGCTTTTCTGCATGGCGACACAGCAAGGCGGGGCCGAGGTACGAAGCGATGACCATGCACCGACCTTGACCGCTTCCGCAGGCATGAGCGGGAACAACCAGCCGGTTGTCTGCGCCGGGTTTAAACTCGGCAACAGCGAGCGGGCGCGAAGCATCGGCTACGCCGAAGAGCAATCGCCAACGCTGAATGCGGAGTGTGGCGGCAATAAACCTGCGGTGGTTGCGTTGGATATGTCGCACGCCTGCGATGTGATACGCGAGTGCGGAGAGTTCGTTCCGGCACTGCAAGCGCGCATGGGGACAGGCGGCAACCAAGTGCCGCTGACGTACCAAGAGGTGACAGGTACGCTTTCACCCGGCGCTCATGCTGGAAGTTACAATGGGCAGGACGCTTATAACGATATGCTGGTCGTATCGAGTGAAATCTCGCCTACGTTGAGGGCAAAGGCGAATGACCCATACCGCGAAGATATGGCAGCGTATATTGCAAGTGTTGATTGCCGGAACTTTTGCGAGGGCGGAGAAACAAACGGTACATTGCAAGCAAAAGAAAGCGGAGGGCAAAGCCTGAACCTGAATAAGGCCGTGCGGCTGGCCAAGTATCTGGCCGACAAGCGCCGGAATGTGATCCTCCTTCTCTGCGACATGACAGCCCCAATGCTTCCCTGTATCTGCCCGGCGGCAGATCTGGAGTGCGAGCGTTCCCTCGGGAGCGTGTTGGCCGCCGCCCATGTGTCGGAGAATCTGGTCAAGAACAACCTGGTCACCCACAAACGCCTGGGTTACCTCACCATGCTGGGGATGCTCAAGGGAGAGAATGAGTACACCTACCCGCCTTACAACGAGGTGCAGGCGCGGGAGCTCATCGACTGCCTGCGGGAGATCGCTCCTTATGTGGTCATTGACTGCGGCAGTTACATCGCCAACGACATCCTCTCCGCTGTGGCGCTCATGGAGGCGGATTCCGTCCTGCGGCTGGCCAACGCCGACCTCAAGAGCATCAGCTACCTGTCCAGCCAACTTCCCCTCCTGCGGGATGCCAAATGGGATACGGACAAGCAGTACAAGACCGCCAGCAATGTAAAGTCCCAGCAGGCCGGGGATCACATGAGTCAGGCGCGGTCAGCTCACCGAGCTGCTGGTGCTCAACCTCGGTTCTCACGATGAGAAGATT